>Ga0115002_10008381_pt1 | contig 11462 bp, 7 predicted proteins | sample ArcticOcean_MG_C_8_FD_89576 | JGI IMG/M metagenome (GOLD analysis project Ga0115002, IMG submission 89576) | Marine microbial communities from western Arctic Ocean - ArcticOcean_MG_CB11_86 | ecosystem: Environmental > Aquatic > Marine > Oceanic | place: Arctic Ocean: Canada Basin | collected... | reverse complement strand
TGCGTTCGGCCGACATCGAATAATTGACGGCGGCGACCGTCATTGCAGTAAGGATGATGAGAATGACCATCACAACCATCAACTCGGTCAGCGTGAAACCGCCGGGCGAGTCGAGTGTCGAGAGTCGAGTGTCGCGTCTTTCGACTTTCATTAGTCAGTCTCCACTGCGCTGATTGCGGTTGGTGAAGTTATCGAGGATCAGGTCGGAGTCGGTGACCTGGCCGAGGCGGTGCGCCAGAGTCGCGGAGTTCGGTTCGCCCATGCCAAGTTCTAAATCGACACCAGCCGAGACGATCAGCGGCACGTGATAGGTATAGGGTGTGTGGTACAGGGACTCGAAGGATGTTGATGTATCAGCCAAGGCCGTGATGACGCCCGCAAGTTTCTCCAACGGATCGTCGGGATCGCTGTCGAGCAAATCCTCGGTGGCGCTGTTGTGTTGGGGAAGCCCCTGCACCAGCAGCTTCGCGGGGCCTTCGAGATGATTGCCGTTCTCGTCCTTAAACAGCCGGGTTGGCCAGCGATAGAAACGCAGCGGGCTGCCCCAGGCATCGATGAACTCGATCAATCCGTCGCCATCGGTGTCGCCGACTTCGCTGGCGAGAAACTCACCGGCATCAACCGGTGCCGCACCGCCGACTTCGCCCTCGGTGAGCATCGAGTACAGCACTTCTGAGCTTTCGGTGTCCGCCGTATGGCCAGTAGGTGCGGTGACTCCAGCTTCGGCAAACGATTGCGGAAAGTTCGCCTGTTTGAATCGCTTGCGGACCAGAATCTTCAATTGAGCGTTATTGACGGAGACTTTCAGATTGTTCAACTCGGTGATTGCGTTACTTCTTGCCTGCTGATAGGTCCGATCGCGGCTGGCGTTTTTTTCAGTCTGGTTCATCGCCCGGTCGAAGGCTTCCATCCGCTGTTCGAGCATGCGATGGATTTTCGTAATGGTGGTGTTGGTTGCCGCCTCTTTGGCCTGCTGGCCCATGTGCGAGAGCGTGACGCCGAGGATGGAAATGAGGATCACAATAATCCCAATGACCACCATCAGTTCCACCAATGTGAAACCGCGCCGCGCGTGGCGGCTGTCGGCCTTTTTCTCGCGTCTCTCAACTCGTGTCGCGTTCATGACGAATCGCACTCCGTCGGGGGAATTCCGTTGTCCTGGTATGTTCTGCATTACGGGGTCAGTCGTACGCCGGTGAAGTTGGTGATATTGTCTTCGTCGTCGATCGAGGGTGATTTGAAATTCTTGCCGTCGTATTCGCCGAAGGTTCCGTACTTGTTGTCGGAACCGGGCGAGATGATCTGGTGGGAGTTTGGTTTGTATTTCTTGGTGCCGCCGACCTGTGTGTACCACGGCGTGGCCGATGTCGTCAGCGTGTCATCTTTCAATTTCGTTCCGTCTTCACTGCGGTAACCCCGACCGTCATAGCTGCTGAGGTAGATATACGGAGTGATCTGGCCCGGCAATGGATCGAGATACTCGGGGGCTTTATCGTTGCCGCTGGCATCGGGTGCGGTCAGACGCCCGGATTCGAAGTTGAAGAAAGGGCCGACTCGTGTGCCGCCCTTTTTGAACGGCTGCGACGGGTTCTTCGAGAATCCATCCAACCCACCGCTGCTATCCGGGACGCCGCCCAGGAAAAACACCAGACATTCCGCCCCGTTCAGTTCGCCGGTGAGTCCCGTATCGCCACCGTTAACTGCGAAATTAAACTGCGGCCAAATGCGACGAATGATCGCCCGGCTGCGAGCGTAAGTGGAAGTGTTCCAGTCTGCCGGGTCAGTGGGGAATTTGATGTAACTGGGCGGTGCGATGCCGCCAAATTCAAGTTTGAAGGATGAAAGGCCTTTTTCGAGATCAGTGATGTCGACACGGACTGCCGCTTCGCGTGCCCTGCGGACGGCTGCGAAGATGGCGGGGGCAATCAGCCCGACGAGTACGCCAATAATGACGATGACCACCATGAGTTCGATTAACGTGAAGCCGCCGGACGCGGTGCGAGCCGAGGGCTGTTGGGCCGGGCTGGATCGGTGATGTTGGCGATGCGAGATCACGGTTTGACTCCTTCAAAATGCTGTTGGTATTCACCAATCAATCGGGTTGCGGCGGCGCGCAAGCCGTTCGTTGTTGTCAAGTGGCCCGCCCCCAATATTGCAAATCTGATGTCGCCTGAATGTTCCGTGGCGAAGACTATTCGCCACGGCGAATTTCCATTTCAAGACAGGTCATTCAGCAGCTTAATCAGCGGCATGAACAATGCGATGACAATAAAACCGACGGCCCCACCGAGTACGACAACCATGATCGGTTCGATCATGTTGACCAGGGCCTCGACCAGAACTTCCACTTCTTCTTCGTAGACGTCGGCAACCTTGTAGAGCATGGTGTCCAAGGCACCGGTTTCTTCGCCAACGTCGACCATGTTGACGACCATGTCGTCGGTAATTCGGGTTTCCTTGAGGGGAACCGCCATCGACTCGCCCTCGCGAATTGCGGAATAGATTTGATCGTACGCCCGCGCAAAAACCGCATTCCCCGACGTATCGCGGGATATGATAATACACTCCAGAATTGGCACACCCGAAGCAATCAGTGTTCCCATCGTCCGGCAGGTTCGGGCAATAATCGATTTGCGCAGGATCAGCCCCAGTAAGGGGATTTTCAGCACCGTCCAGTCGACAATAAACTCGCCGGTCTTGTTCTTCTTAATGAGCTTGAGCGTGATCCAAAGGAGTATCGGTGAAAACACGAGGAAATACCAATAGGTCGCCAACCAATGGCTGGCGTCGATCAGCATCTGCGTCATCACTGGCAATTCGGTGCCGAAGTCTTCGAAAATCTTGGCAAACTTCGGCACGATGTAGATCATGATGCCCGCGACGATACCGCCGGCAATGACGATGACCGCACAGGGATAAATCATCGCCCCCTGCACTTTTCGTTTCAGGCTTTGTGATTTTTCTTTGAACTCAGCCAGCCGGCGCAGAATGATTTCGAGTGCACCACCGGCCTCGCCCGCCTTCACCATGTTGACGTACAGTTTGTCGAACGCCTTCGGCTGGCGGGACATGGCTTCGGAAAGCGTGGACCCGCCTTCGATATCTTCAACGACCGCCATCAGCGCATTCTTGAGTGGCCCTGGCTTTTGTTGGCCTTCCAGAATTCGCAGGCTTCGCAGAATCGGCAGCCCGGCATCCTGCAGCGTGGAGAGTTGCCGCGTGAAAGTACAAAGGTGCTTCGGCCTGACACCGCCGACAGAAAACGTCCCCTTTTTGCGGGGGCCGCCCTTCTTGGCTTTTCCTTTGCCCTTCTTTTTCTTTTTGCGGTCGGTTTCCTGAATGCGGGTGACGAAGAATCCCTTTTCCTTAATCTTCTGCTGCGCTTCGGCTTCGGAACCGGCCTCGATCGTTTCCTTGATCTCCAGCCCGGTGTTGTCCATCGCCTCGTACTGAAATACCGGCATCGGCCTTCTCCGTCACTTGTGTTTGATTACGTGCAGGCACGTTGTATTGAAAGGTCAGAAATCAGAGGGCAGGGGTCAGAAAAAATGCTCCGAGTTGCTCTCTCATTCCTTTCTCTCGACTCTTGTCTCTCGACTCTTGTCTCTCGTTATTCCACGTCTTCCATCACTGTTTCGCGAACGACTTCGTCGATCGTGGTTTGTCCGTCAAAGATCAACTTCAGACCTGCTTCGCGGAGTGTTGTCATTCCCTGGGTGCGGGCGAAGTTGCGGACGTCGTCAACCGAAGCATCGGCCGTGACCATGTCACGAATTTCGTCGGTAATGTACATCAACTCGTACAACCCGACGCGTCCCTTGTAGCCCGAGTTGTTGCAGCGGGCACAGCCCTTGCCGTAATAGAATTTATATTGCCTCGCCTGCTCAATGGGCAGTTGCAGTTCCATTAACAATTCGTCACTCGGCTCGAATTCGGTGCGGCATTCGAGACAGATACGCCGCACGAGCCGCTGTGCCAGGATCGCTTCCACTGTTGCTGTAATGAGGAACGACGGCACGCCCATATCACGCAATCTCGTGATGGCCGACGGAGCGTCGTTGGTGTGCAGCGTGCTGAAGACAAGGTGTCCGGTGAGTGCGCTTTGGACGGCAATTTCCGCCGTCTCGTAGTCGCGAATTTCACCGACCAGAATCTTATCGGGATCGTGCCGCAGAATAGCCCGCAGCACGTTGGCAAACGTCACTTCAATATCCGGGTTCACCGGCACCTGGATCAGCCCTTCGATGTCGTATTCGATCGGGTCTTCGGTGGTGATGATTTTGGTTTCAATGTCGTTGAGTTCATTCAGTGCCGAATAAAGTGTTGTCGTTTTTCCACTTCCGGTCGGTCCGGTGACGAGCAGAATCCCGTTGGGGGTTCGGATCAATTCACGGAATCGCGACAGCGTCGTCGCATCCATGCCGATCTTGTTCAGATCGAGCTGAACCACGGTCCGGTCAAGTACCCGCAATACAACCGATTCGCCGAACATCGTCGGCAGCACGCTCACGCGCAAATCGACCGGGTTGCCTCCAACCGAGAGTTCAATTCGACCATCCTGCGGCAGCCGACGCTCGGCAATGTCCAGTTCCGCCATGACCTTAATACGGGTGATGATTGCACTGGCCAGATGCAACGGTGGGGGAACCATTTCATAGAGAACTCCGTCGGCCCGAACGCGAATCTTGAATTCGTCTTCAAACGGTTCGAAGTGAATGTCGCTGGCCTGATCCTTGATCGCCAGCAACAGCACCATATTAAGCAACTTGCGAATCGGAGCGGCATCGGACATTTCCTCGGCTGAGGCAAGATCCGCGATCCCCCCCCCCTCTTCCTCGTCGGGCTCTTCCAACTGATTGATGACGTCTTCGATACTCTCTTCTTTGTCGGCATAATGCTTGACGATCGACGCTTCGACTTCCTGCAGGTTCGAAACGGCTCCACGCACGTCGTAGCCAAGAAAGTTTCGCAGGTCGTCCAAGGCTCCAACGTTTTGCGGGTCGGCCATGGCGACGGTGAGAATGTCGTTCTTCAGCGAAATGGGCATGATCTTGTAGATCTCGGCCATCGTTTGCGGAACGAGTTCCAACACTTTGGGCGGAATGTTCGTTTCCGACAATTTGACGACCGGCATGCCCCACTGCTCGGCGAGCGCCTCAGTCACCTGCAGGTCGGTCACCATTCCCATGCGGACCGCAACCTGGCCGATGACCTCTCCGGGACTCTGCTTCTGCTCTTCGAGCACGTCCCACAATTGGTCTTCGGTCAGATAACCGAGATCAACCAGAATTTGACCTAATCGCCTTTGAGCCATGAGTACCGCATCCCGATTGTCGTTCGATTCATCGACCGAAAGGCCGATCGTTCATCGAACGCGCTCCAAAAATTCAGTCGATTACCGACCGTCAAAAAACAGCCGCTTCCAATCACACGTCGTCGTACTCGTCGTCGTCATCATCATCGTCGTCGAAATCATCGTCGTCATCTTCGTCTTCTTCGTCGTCGAATTCACCGCGTTTGGCGCGTTGAATGCGCGACTTCAACTCGCCCGGATTGTTCGACTTGGCGACGACATCTTCTTCAAGGCACAAGTCGTTATTCCACAAATCGAACAAGGCATCGTCCATCAATTGCATTCCGTATTTGCGCCCCGTTTGAATAGACGAGGTGATCCGGAATGTCTTGCCTTCGCGAATGAGGTTAGCGATAGCCGGCGTGACGACCAACATCTCGTAAGCGGCAACCAGCCCCGTGGGCTGCTTTGGTAGCAACGCCTGACTGAGAATGCCGATGATCGAACTCGAAAGCTGTGTGCGAATCTGCTCCTGCTGATTGGTTGGGAAAACATCGATGATACGATCAACAGTCCCCTGCGCACTACTTGTGTGAAGCGTTCCGAACACCACGTGACCGGTTTCTGCCGCCGTAATAGCCGACTGAATGGTTTCCAGGTCACGCATTTCGCCGACCAGAATGACGTCGGGGTCCATTCGCAGCGCGCGTCTGAGTGCCTCGGGAAAACTGGGAACATCAATACCGATCTCGCGCTGATTAATCGTGCATTTGATGTGGTCGTGGTAATATTCAATCGGGTCTTCGAGCGTGATGATGTGATGATCCATATTATGGTTCATCCAGTTGATCATGCTGGCCAGACTGGTCGTTTTACCGCTACCTGTCGGGCCAGTGACCAGAAACAGGCCACGAGGCCGCTGAATCAAATCGCCGACAACCGCCGGCAGACCGAGTTGTTCGAATGTCAAAAACTCGTTCGGAATTCGCCGCAACACCAAGCCAACGCACCCGCGTTGTTTAAACACCGCGACGCGAAACCGCGCCTTGTCGCCGAAAGCAAAACCGAAGTCGGTCCCGCCCATTTCCTGAAGTTCCTGCTGATTCCGTTCCGGCGTAATACTCTTCATCAGCGAGACGGTATCTTCCGGCTCCAGCGTCTTGGTCTCCAGTCGGACCATGTGACCATGCAACCGCACAACCGGCGGTTGACCGGTGGTGATGTGAAGATCGCTGACCCCTTCCTTGACCACCGTCTCTAACAATTTGTCGATTTGTACTGTTGCCATGCACGCGATTCCATCAAACAGAAACGGTTTTCAATCGGACGACGCCCGGGAAGACCCCCTCAACACGCCGTGTTACTTTTTCCGGTTTTCGATTCCTTCGACTGCGCCACGGATTCCGATGAAAATCGCCATTGCCCGATGAACCGCACTGACAGTGTCTCGTAAACTTGCATGGCCTCGCCGAATTTACCGACAGCAGACCACTTCACCAGAAACTGACAAATGTGCGACTCGTCCAGATATGTGCTTCTTCGAGATGCCAGATTCCGAAGCCACCCATCGTAAATGGCCAGCACCAAAAATCAGCACGCCCCTTCCGAAGCCAGACGATTATTCGCAGCGCATTGCTCTCAACTCAAGAATTTTCAAAAAAACGTTCACAGCCGAGAATTGATTGACCACTCGGCGGTCAATTCCCATTCCGACCGGTGCCGTCCGAACAATAACAGAAGGCCACCGGATTTCATTACTTTCACACCCCTGGAGTTAGAACAATCAACCTGCCGCATTTTGCGTCGGTGTTGTCTCAAAAAGAGACACTATTACAAAATCCGATTTGCGATGTTCGGTCTGCCGGCTCACCGGTTGGTCGGCGACCACGATGCACGACAAAAGACGATTGCGACCTCTGTCTGCCACCAGGTCTCCACGCTGGTTCGAGCGACACATCACCACGCTTATCCAACGTCTAGTGTCCCCCCATCCCCAACTTGATGACCTCAGACAACGACGTAATCCCTTCCAATGCCTTGAGTTTCGCGTCATCGACCAGTGTATTCATTCCCGCCAATCGTGCCTGTCTGCGCAGGTTCTGTGTCGGTTCCCGTCGAAATGTCATGTCGCGTAGCGTCGAATTCATCGTCATCAACTCGAACACCGCTTTGCGGCCCCGGAAGCCGGTGTGCTGGCAGTTGTTGCAGCCGCGACCACGAACAAAGTTGGCGTTGGCCATCTCTTCCGATGTGATTTCGAGTTGTTGCAATTCGCCCGGATCGGGCTTGCACGATTCCTTGCACTTGGGGCAAACGACGCGCACCAACCGCTGCGCCATCACCGCCATCACACTGGACGCCACAAGGAAAGGCTGTACGCCCATATCGATAAGTCGTGTAATGGATCCGGGCGCATCGTTCGTGTGCAACGTACTGAATACCAAGTGTCCTGTTAATGATGCCTGGATTGCCATGTCGGCAGTCTCCATGTCGCGGATCTCACCAACCAGAATCACATTGGGGGCTTGACGAAGCATCGAGCGAATAATGCGGGAGAAGGTCATACCAATTGAAGACTTCACCTCGACCTGATTAATGCCCGGCAGATAGTACTCCACCGGATCTTCGGCCGTAATAATCTTGCGGTCCGGGCGATTAAGCTCGCCTAAAGCACTGTATAATGTGGTCGTTTTGCCACTACCCGTTGGGCCGGTGACCAGGAAAATCCCGTTCGGGCGGCGAATGATGTTTTGAAACGTCCGGTAGTTGTCTTCGCTGAATCCAAGGTTTCGGATGCCGACCTTGATGTTTTCACGATCGAGAATCCGCATCACGATTGCCTGGCCGTGGTTTGTCGGCAAAATGCTGATTCGCAGGTCGTAATCTTTACCGCCCGCTCGCGTCTTAATACGTCCATCCTGCGGACGTCGCTTCTCCGAGATATCGATGCTCGCCATGATCTTGATACGTGAGATCAATGCCCCCAGCAAGCGGCGTGGCGGGCTGTCACGCTCGACCAGCACCCCATCGATGCGATAGCGAATCCGAACCCGATCCTCAAACGGCTCGATGTGGATATCGCTGGCACGCATGGCGACTGCTTCAGAAATGACGAGATTTATCAGCCGAACGACCGGAGAACTCTCATCCTCTTCAGACGTAATGCCTTCTGTGGACTCGGTTTGAGTAAAGTCGATGGCGGTTTCCGTGAACTCCTGTAGCATCGAATCGACCGATTCGGTCTCGCTTTGCCCGTAATGCCGATTGATGGCTGTCTGGATTTGCTCCTTCGACGAAACTTTGATGTCGATTTCGCGATTGAGAATGAAACGGAGCTTGTCCATCACGTCAAGCGCCAATGGATCGCTGATTGCGATGACCAGTGATTCGCCGTTAAGCCCCAGTGGAACAACAGTATTCTCACGAGCCACCGACTCGGGAACCATTTCGATCACAGATGGGGGGATTTCCGTTTCCGTCAGATCGACGAATTCGTGGCCGAACGCATTCGCCCGACATTCGGCGATGACCGCATCGGTCGTATACCCGTTCTTGACGAGCGCCTCTTCGACCTTGATCCCCATGCTGGAGGCGATTTGTTCGGCTTCGGCCAGTTGGTCGGCGCTGATAACGCCGTCATCGACCAGTTTCTGTAGCCAATCAGCTGCCATTCGTTTGTCTCCGAAAACACGTACACAGGAAACAACCACAGACATCATTCAACAGGCGGACGGTTCGTCGCGCCGGTTGATGGGCCCGGGTTTTCCATCCAACACCAGGGGGTTTTGCCCACTGGTGCCGGTTGTCCTGATTCATTTTGATAACCCACTCGACGGCTGGCTTGCCGGGCAAATCGCTGAAACGACATGGCCCGCCATGCGCCGCTTTGTGGCAAGTATTGATCTGCAACCAAGATGGGACGCCGATCCTCAATTTTGATTGCCCCCTGCCGACAAGTCAAGTACGTTGATGCCGTCTGGGCGAACGGGGCGAAGTATTGGGTGTAAAAATCACGGACAGCGAACCGCCCCACAACGGGACAACGAACGCCAGAATGCAGCGCATTCAAAAGGCAACCGGTTGCCTATTTCCCACCATTGCACGAATTCGCCTTCCCTTTTCATCCGTTTGTTCTTTGCGTAGAATGTGGCCGTCGATGTGGAAGGACGAATGTCAGTTGCAGGCATTCCGGATGGGAAGCCAAGCCGGGTGTCCCGCCGCGGAATCAACCTGTTCGACATCCACGGGGCGGTAGCTCAGTTGGGAGAGCGCTGCGTTCGCAACGCAGAGGTCGAGGGTTCAAGTCCCTTCCGTTCCACTTCTTGACGCCCGTTGTCAGCAGATGACAACGGGCGTTTTCTTTTGCCAGATCTTACACTTGCGTCATTCTGTTGCTGGCAGTCCTGAGTGTTGTCCCCCACCCGCGTTGTGCCCGCAGTTGCCCACGATCCACTAGTCTTGTCAGGTTTTGGTGCAAGCACTGGTGCAAGCCAGCTGTTGGCGTCGTCGGTGCCGGTTGCCCTTTGGGCTTCTGGACGGGCGGCGTCGAGCGGTAAGGAAGGGAGGGATTCGAGTGCCCCCTTAACGTCCAGCAGCTTCGGGTCGGTATAGACATTCATTGTCAGGTCAATAGTCGAATGTCGCATGGCGGCTTGAGCCGTCCTTGGTGCTATGCAAGGCGACACATTCCAGTTCACACCCGATGACACCGTCGCCGTAAGGGTGGCAATGGTGCGATTTCGTTTGCACCACCGCCACAAACGCGCTGTCTGACTGATGGGCCGCGCGAGAACGGCTTCGCCGTTGAGATATCGCTCAAGGTCAGCACTGAGCTCGCCGGCGGTTTGATATCTTTGTCCCGGCTCCTTCTGCAAGCACTTCAGGCAGATCGTCTCCAAGTCCTGATCGACTGCGCTGTTCAATTCACGCGGCGCGACCGGTTCCTTCTCCAACACTTGCATCAGCGTGTCCATCACGCTGGCAGACTGAAACGGCGCCCGTCCGGTCAACAATGCATACAGAACTGCACCCAACGAGTAGATGTCGGCCCCCGGACCGATTCGATCCGTATCGCCGGCAGCCTGTTCCGGTGGCATATATCCGGGAGTCCCCAGAATCTGACCGGTCCCGGTCAACTCCGCACCGGCATCTGTCTGCTTCGCCAGACCGAAATCCGTCACCTTGGCCTGACCGTTCCGGTCAATCAGCACGTTGGCCGGTTTCAGGTCGCGGTGGATGACATTGTTCTGATGCGCGAAGGCAATCGCCTCAGCGACCTGCTTGGTAATAGATGCAGCATCACGCGGTGGTAACGGACCTTCCTTGACCTGGTCGGCCAGACTCTCGCCATCGATGAAACCCATCGAGAAGAAGTGCTGGCCCGTGTGCTCGCCGATTTCGAAGATAGGCACGATGCCGGGATGCTCCAGCTTCGCTGCCGCTTCGGCCTCGGTGTAGAACCGTTGCACGTCTTCTTCAGAGGCAAGCTCGCCGGTCAGAATCATCTTCAGCGCCACGACCCGGTTCAGGTTGACTTGGCGGGCCTTGTAGACAACCCCCATTCCCCCCCGCGCGATTTCGTCGAGCAGCTCGTAATCGCCGAAGTACCGCACCCGGGTTCCGGGGTCGGTTGCAGCTTTCGCCGATCCGTCAGCGGACGCCGGCATATCGACCGTGTCTTCGAATGGACCTGAACCGCTCTTTGGCGGCAGCGTCGCGTCGTCATGGACGCCGGGAGCATCGGCCGATGTCCGTGCTGCCGCAGGGGGGATTGTCAAATCATCATGAAGATCGCCGGACTCGGGATTCAAACTTGCGTCTTCGTCATGCGTTTCCGGATTCTCATCCGTGCCATCTTTCTCGACGTCGCTCATGTTCTGGCCCTATATCACGTAAGTCTCGCTGAAAAATCTAAACACCACTCGAATACTGCAGCGCCGCTCGGTTAGAAAGTGCAGCGCTCGGGGTTCAAGGATTCTATTCTAGTTTGAGTTTGGATTGATTGAAAGAACGTAGGTGCTCCCCCATGGGGGAGGCCGATTATGCTGATTGTTTTTCTTGTCTGATTTGGTGCTAATCGGCGGCTATTTCTTCTTGGATGAGCGTTTTCTGGCGTCGCTGAGTCGATAGCTCTCGCCGGTTGCCTCCAGGATATGGCAGTGATGTGTTA
>Ga0115002_10008379_pt1 | contig 11465 bp, 9 predicted proteins | sample ArcticOcean_MG_C_8_FD_89576 | JGI IMG/M metagenome (GOLD analysis project Ga0115002, IMG submission 89576) | Marine microbial communities from western Arctic Ocean - ArcticOcean_MG_CB11_86 | ecosystem: Environmental > Aquatic > Marine > Oceanic | place: Arctic Ocean: Canada Basin | collected... | reverse complement strand
GCCGATTGCGCCGAACGCCGTCAATGCAAACCATCGCAGTTCATCGGACGTGAACTCCCAGAAGTACGTATTCATATAGATGTCGAATACGCCGCCGACGCCGGCGAGGCCCGAGAACATCAGGAACACGAAAAACAGTAGTCGAAAGTTCGCGCTTCTAAGGGCGAGCATCACCTCATGGAAAACGGTGACGATGTTGAAGCGTGGCGTCTCACTCACTGGTTGCAACAGGTACGGAATCTCTTTGCGTGTTCCCAGCGTTGAGATGAGGGCCCAAAGCGCAACCAGACAACCGACAACGAGGCCGAAGGTGGAGTAATACTCGGGGTTCAACTGGCCTGCGGGATACGCTTCGGTATTCGGGAACAGGTACGTCCACGCAGCAATCGAAAAGATGACGCCGCCGGTCCAGCCCACCATATAGCGGTACGTGATGATGGACGTGCGTTCCACGTAGTCATTTGAGAATTCCGCGGCGATGGCGCTCCAGGGCACGATGAAGAACGTGAAGGCGAGTCGTGCGGTGATCGTGAAGAACAGCAACCAGCCGAGCAGGAGTCCGTCACCCAGATCTGCGGGTGGGGCGAACAGCAAATACATGGTCAGGCCGAACGGGACTGCGGACCACAACATGAACGGGTGGCGCCGCCCCATCTTCGACTTGTAGTTGTCCGAAATCGAGCCAACGACCGGATCTGACACGGCGTCGACCACGAGCGAAATTGCGATGACAATGGAGACGAGTGACGCCGACAGCCCCAGAATCTGGCTGTAATAAAGCAGCAGGAAGGTATTGAACGCGAAGTCCTTGTGGCTGTTTACGATGCCGCCAAAACCCTGGTAGATCTTGGTCGAGACGGGCACCTTGCCCTCGCGGACCTTTGCCCGTGTGTACTGAGGTGTTTCCACGCTGGGGTTGTTCCTGTGACTGCCTTTTTACGTGTGACTGCCTTTTTACGGGTGACCTGTCGTGACTGTCTGACCGCGACGGGTCACCCATCGTGACACAGACCTTGCGTGAGGTCATGCTTGCGAGCGGCTTGATTATTGGCAGGACGTCCCGGGCCGATGGATTGGTTTGAAGCGACTCTTTTAAGGGTTCGTCATCACGGCGCCGGTTGGCCGATGGCGAGTGATGAGAGGATACTGCTCGCAGCGTCGGGGGAAACCATTGACCGAAATTGTAAAAGTTGGGGGTGCGGGCGAAGGCGCCAGCGGTGGTGACAGCCGCGTTGACTGTGAATCCTGTGCGGCGGTGTGTTGTCGCTTTGAGGTCTTACTGTTTGGTGAGACTGGCGTGCCGGCGTGGCTGATTGATACCCGCACCGATGGCAGCCAGGTGATGGGCCGTCTTGACGATGGTTGGTGTGCCGCGCTTGATCGGCGCTCGATGCGCTGCTCGATCTACGCCGAGCGACCGCTCATTTGCCGCGAGTTCGACATGGGAGGTACCGACTGCGTTGACGCCCGACAGGACTTTAGTGAGATCCGGTTGGTTGAGAACTAACGGCCTTATGCTGGCGCATCCGCGTCCGCATCCCCGCGACGTCGAGTGCACGACACGACATGAAGATGTTGAGGCGGCAAGAAGATGTTGAGGCGAGGAGAAGATGTTGAGAAGCAGGAGAAGATGATGAGTTGGAAACCGACTCGACGTACGTTTGTCCTTGCCGCCGGTGCCTTCGCGGGCAGCGCGAGCGCCATGAACGTGAAGGATTTCCGTCGCCTTGGTCTGGACCAGACGATGACGGATCAGCCTTTCGATCTCGCGATCAACGGACGCTCCAACATGGAGATCATGCAGGCGCTGAACGTACCCGCCGACGCCCAGTACAACCCGTGTCGGGAGGCCAATCCAGGCCCGGATGTTCCCCGGGGCGAGATGTTGAAATTTCCGGCGTGGGCGGGCTCGAAGGTCTACCGCAAGACCCGCCGGGACATCTGGATCTATGTACCGAAGCAGGTTAAGACTGGCGTGCCGTCGCTAATGATCTTCAACGACGGATTGGGCTATGCAGATCCTGCCGGTGCCGTGCGCGCGCCGGCAGTGCTCGACAGTTTGATCCATAGCGGCGAACTGCCGCCGACCGTGGGCATCTTCGTCATGCCGGGGCAGCCGGTGGGCAAAGCCGCGGACCAGCAGGCATCGGGTCGGCAACGAAGCTTCGAGTACGACAGCCTGACGGGCAATTACGCCAACTTCCTGACCCGCGAAGTCATTCCGTTTGTAGAGAAAGAAACGGGGCTCACGTTCAACGCGGACCCATCACAGCGAACCGTTGTGGGCATTTCGAGCGGCGGCATCTGCGCGTTCAACGCGGCCTGGTACAACCCAGGGGCATTTGGTCGCGTGCTCAGTCACTGTGGTTCATTCACCAATATCCGGGGCGGCCACAACTACCCCTATCTCGTTCGTACAACGGAGCGAAAACCCATCCGCATTTTGCTCACAAGTGGCAGCAACGACGCGAATATACCAATTGGCAGTTGGCCCCATGCGAACAAGAGCATGGCTGCAGCACTCGAGTACGCGGGCTACGAATCACGCTTCGTATTTGGCGAAGGCGGTCACAGCCTCCGCCACGGTGGCGCGATATTTGCCGACTCTCTGCGCTGGCTCGCCGCTTGACGGTTAACGAACGGCGCGGTTCAGGCGAGTTCGGTCAGTGCCCGGATCGGAAACAATTCGCCGCTGATGTGGGCCGATCCGGCGGACGCCAGAAAAGTGGCAAGGTCCGCAACATGCTCAGGGTTGGGCGGATACTGCAAGGTTGGCACCGGCGTGCCGTCCTTGTTCGTGGTTGGCGGCAGCCAGTCGGCGACGCCTTCGGTGGCGGTCAGTCCGGGCGCTATGCAGTTGACATTGATGTTGTGCGGGCCCCAGCAGGTGGCGAGCGACTTGGTCAGGTTGATGACGCCAGCCTTCGCCGCGCCATAGTGTACGAAGGCGGGCGACATGCGGATGCCGGCTACCGATGAAATGTTGATGATCCGCCCCGCGCCCTGCTCGATCATGATATTGGACGCCGCCTGACTGCAGAGAAAGACGCTCGTTAGATTGAGTGCGATTGCGGCGTTCCACTCATCCGGCTTGAGGGTCTCGGGCGGCTTGATGAACATGGCACCACCCGCGTTGTTGACGAGAATGTCGAGGCCGCCAAATGCCTCGACGGTCCTCGACACCATGTGGGTGACGTCCGCAGGTTTCGTCACATCGGTTGCCACCGCAATGGCCTCAAAGCCATCAGCGTTAAGCGACATAACTACCTTGTCCAGCTTCTCCTGGCTGCGGCTGGCGATTACCACTTTGGCACCCGCTGCCGCGAAAGCGCGGGCAATCCGACTGCCGATGCCGCCGGCGCCGCCCGTTATGATGGCCACCTGATCTTTCAATACGTCGCTCATGTGTCCGGTTTCCTGCTTGTAATCCTGAACCCCGAAACTCTGACGCCTTTAGCTCTGAGTCCTTTATCTCGGAAATCCTCTATCTCTAACCTCAAGAGAAGGGGGCTTGCCACCGGGGTGAGTGAGGGTCGAGCATAGCGATGCGGGTTGCGCAGGTCACGTCCCAGGTCGGGCACGCCAGGTATTGAGCTAGGCGCTTTTGGGTAACGTTGATGGGGCGAGGTTGTTAGGACGTAGATGGGGCAGGTGCAGGAAGGGCAACGGCAGGAGGCAAGCAGGTAGGCCATGCGATTGCGGTAGAGAAGCGCGGCATGAATGTGAAATCCGCAGCCTGTCGCCGAGGCCACCACGTTTCTGTGCTACTTTGGTGATGCATGAATGACAGCGCAGTGTCCGTACCCCCGTCCAAGTCGATCCATTCACGGTTGCTGAATCGAGACTTTCTGCTGCTGTGGCAGGGACAAACTGTCAGCGCGATCGGCACGTCACTCTTCCAGATCGCGATTCTCTATTGGTTGATGGAGACGACCGGGTCGGCGACGATCATGGGTCTGGTGGCGATGCTGGGGGCAATCCCCGGCGTCATTCTGGGTCCCTTTGGCGGCGCGATTGCAGATCGATTCTCACGCAAAGCGCTCATTGTGTGGGGCGATCTTGTCCTGGGTTTTGCGATGCTCAGCCTCGCCCTGCCGTTTTACCTGCTGCCGCCGTCATTGCCGTTGCAGATCGGTTGGGTGATCGGTGTGAGCATGCTCGTTGGCGTGGTTGGCGCGTTCTTTCGACCGGCGGTCATGGCAGCCCTGCCGAGTTTGGTACCGATGCACAAGCTGCAGGCGGCGAACGCCATGAACGGCGTTTCCATGACCGCGAGCATGGCGCTCGGTCAGGCGGCGGGCGGCATTCTCTTTCGGGTGATTGGCGGCCCCGCGATCATGCTGGTCAATGGCGTCACCTATCTGTTGTCCGCGCTCTCAGAGATATTCATCCACGTGCCGCAGAAGAAACCCGAGGCGGTGACAAGCCTTCGCGAACTGGGCCGCGCCTTTCTTCAGGATATTGTCGTCGGTCTGCGCTATGTGTGGCGAAAAGAGGGGCTACGCAACATGATGATTGCGTTTGCGCTGCTCAATTTTGTGACCTCGCCGCTCGGCATCCTGATGCCGATCCTGCTCGACAAATGGTTGCACTTGCCACCGGATTGGTTCGGTTACCTGATGGCGGCGATGGGGGTTGGCAACCTTATTGGGATGAGCGTCGCGGGCATGGCGAAGATCGACGGTAATGTTCGCTTTGCTGCGGCACTTGCGGCGCTGTATGCGATGGCCGGCGTCAACCTGGTCTTTGGTCTGGTGAGTTCGCCGGTCATTCTGGTGGTGGCGAATCTGTTCGCGGGGACATTTCTGGGGGTGATGATGGTGACCTTCACGACGCTGATGCAATTTACGACGCCCGACGAACTGCGGGGCCGGGTTTCCAGCGTGATGATGGCGGTAATGATGGGCAGCGTGCCTATTGCGATGGGCCTCGCGGGCATCCTCGCGGACCTGGTTGATCAGAACATCCCGCTGCTCTTTATCTGCGCCGGTGTGCTCGCGTTCATCGTCGTGACGGGCATGGCGGTGAATGGCCCGTTTCGTGCATTTCTGTCAACGCAGATCGCGGACTCACCGGTCGCAGCGTGACGGTCAGGACGATCTGAACTCGCGGATGGGGCGCCAGAAGCGCCAGATGGTCGCTGTGGCGACAATGGAGATCACACCCCCCAGCATCATCGTATTGCCCGCGCCGATTGCGCCGGCCCATGCGCCGACCCAGATGGTGCCGACATTATTGGCGGTTTGCGCGGCAAGGATCATGAGGGCAAACGCGCGACCGCGCATATGATCGGGTGTCGTCAGCATGACCGTGGTTTGGCGCACCGCCACTGTCACGGCGTCCGCGGCCCCAAGTCCGGCGATCATCAGGAGGCCGAACCACAGCGTGCTGGCTGCACCGAAGCCGAAGAGGATGAACCCGTAGGCGAAGGACGCATAGAGCACCATCATGCCTTTGGCGCGATAGCCGACCAGCAGCAGGGCGAGAAACGAGCCGAGGATGGCGCCGGTCGAGTTCGCGGCGCCGAGCATACCTGTGGCGCTTGCCCCACCGGCGAACATGCCGAGTGCTAACACCGGAAGTATTTCCCGGTAGAACGATGCTGTTGTGATGCCAACGTCGAGCAGAAAGAGGCCAGGCAGAATCGGATGCTTCGAGACATACCGAAAGCCGGCAATGGTCTGCTGCACCGCCGACGCTTGTTGGTCCTCCTGGCCGCCAGCAACCCCCTCGGCGCGTATCAAGAGTGGAAAGATCGCAGAGATGAGCGAGATGAGTCCGGCCAGCAGGAAGACGGCGCTCAATCCCGCGCTGATTGCGACCGCGGCAAACAGGAGTGGTCCGGCGATGGCGGACGCGTTCTGGGACGCTGTGTCAGTCGAGGCCGCCAACATGAGATGGCGATCTGGTATCACGATAGGGACAAGCGCCGAGCGCGCCGGCGATGCCATCATTTGTGACACGGCGGTTGCGGCAATGCCAACATAGACCATGAGCGGTGTCAGCATATCGAACGCGTTCAGGGCACCGAGGGTAAGCATTGCGGCAGACGTGACGACATTGGCAAACAGCATCAGTCGTTTGCGATCGACTCGATCGGCGAGCGTGCCGCCAAAGAGTAGAGCCGGCACCTGTACCACGAGCTGTACGACGCCGATCAGGCCAACCATCACTGCCGAGCCGGTGTCATCCAGCAACCACTGCGCGGTCCCCAGTATGCGCATCCATACGACCATGGAACTCGTGACGAGTGCGCACCAGAGCAGTCGATAATCGCGATAAGTGAATGCATACCAGGGTGGTGCGCGGGTCGGTGCAGGCGGATCGTCTGTATCTTCCATCGGCGTCGCGGATCTCGATTTGGCATGCGCGGCGGTACGCGCCGGCGGTGGTTGTCACGGATTGTTTGCGCAGCGGCAACGTCTGCCGATACTCCTCTGATAATATCAGGCCTTCTGCTGGATCAAGTGCGGCAGGAAAGCACTTTTGCAGCACGCTGCTTTTTGCAGCGCTCTGCTAAAGAAAGACGTTGAGTCGGACGAGCCGGCACGTTCCTTAGAATCGAGCCATAGAATTCCAGCTTCTTCCAAACCAAGGGGATCGTTGATGAACTTGTACCTTGTGGGCGCGTTTTCGGACGCTTCAGCAGCACACGATGTTGGCCGGTCGATTTCCGGCAGGGTCATCGCGGACCCGCGTGATGACACGAGCCACCTACCGTTCGCCGCAATCGCGTGGGGAACCACCGATGACCTGTCTGCGTTCGAGGCCAAAGCGGATGCCGGTATTTATCTCATTGCCGAACGGGTCATCAAGCCGCGCAGCGACGAGGGTCCCGGTGAATTGCCCGGGATCATCGCGCTATTCCCAATGATCGGAAGTCCGGCGCTTGGCCATGCGCTGTCCGACGCCCACTGGCGCGACAACCACGCCCCACTGGCGCTCGATGTGCACATCCACATGCGCAATTACAGGCAGCTATCGGTTCTGCGAACGCTCGCAGGCATGGACCTGGACGGGCTGGCGCTATGTGGGATGGACAGCGCCGACGATGCGCGCAACCGGTTTTTCAAGGATGAAGAGGGTCGCAAGGCCATCGCCAACGATGTCAGTATCTTTGCCGACACAGCGCATTCGCCCCGACGCTTGCTCGGTGTGGAGACAGTCTACGGCTGACGACTTCCGGACAATCGCGCTCGATGGTGTCACGCGCTAGCGGCGGTCGACCGAAAGGCCATAACAGCGCCGCGGACAACGCGTGACCCATGTCGTGGCGTGCGCTGCTTTATCAATCCCGGAGGAATCTGAATGCCATACGCACCCGCATCGCGAGCGTACTACGACGCAGACAGTCACATCATGGAGCTGCCGAACTTCATCATTGACCATGCAGACCCCGCGTTTCGCGATCAAATTCCGCCGGTGAGCTACCAGGCCTCGCTCGTGACAGACGAGGAGGTCGATGCGATTGTCGCCAACGGCGGTCGACACACGGCGTCGCATATTGCAGAGCAGATCGCCCTCGGCGACGGACTGATGGCGAAGTCAAAGGAGATTCAGGCGCTCGGTGCCTTCGATGGCAGTGATCGCCGTACGGCGCTGGACATGCTTGGTTTCGCTAAACAGCTGGTGTTTGCGACCCACAGTGTGGTCACGCCGTTTCATCCTTCGAGGACCAAGGTTTCTGCGCCGCTCAGGTATGCCGCCGTGCGTGGGCACAACCGGGCGATGGCCGAGTTTTGCAGCCATGATCCCCGCCTGATGGGGGTTGCGGTGGTGCCACTGCATGAGCCGGAACTCGCAATGGCCGAGTTGGCCTTCGCTCTGGACGCGGGCCTCGCGGCGATCTGGATTCCGCATTATGCCGCAGGCGACCGGTCGCCGGGGCACGTGGACCTTGATCCTTTCTGGGCACGGCTGGCCGAGGCCGGCACGCCATTTGTATTGCACGTGGGCGGGTCGCCGCTGCAGCTTGATCCGAGGTGGAGCAACAACGGTAAACTGCCGAGCCGCGACTGGATGGGAGGCGGTGAAAACGTTCGGGCGAAGGACATGGTCGTGATGCATCAGGGGCCGGAGAGGTTCCTGTCGATGATGGTGCTGGACGGAGTGTTTGAACGCCATCCGGGTCTGCGCGGCGCGAGCGTCGAACTCGGCGCGGGTTGGGTGCCTGAGCTTCTGCGTCGTCTCGACTGGGTCGTCAAAAGCTGGAGCCGGGTTGACAAGAATCTGAGCGCGATCATGCGCAAGCCGAGCGAACAGCTCACGGCGCAGATGGCATTCACACCGTTTGTATTTGAGGATGTGGGCAACTTCATCGACCAGTCGTCACCGGACCTCTATCTCTTTTCCAGCGACTACCCGCACGTTGAAGGCGGGCGCGACCCGATCGGTCGCTTCGAGTCGTCGCTTGGCGCCCGCAACGAGTCGATCCGGGAGCGCTTCTACGCCGAGAATTTCCTGCGCATCTTTCCGGATGCGCGCGTTTAGCTGCTAAAAAGCACCCTGCGAGACAACTGATAGAGGGGTCACCTGCAATGCCGGACACTTTGATTAACGGGGTCACGTTGCACTGGCGCAGTCAGGGCGAGGGGGTGCCCGTGGTCTTCATCCACGGTGGTTTCGGCGGTGTCAGCACGTCGGTTGATCCGGCACCCGCGACCCCGCTCGAATGGGCTCCGCCGGGCGTGGAGGTAACGGCATATGACCGACGCTGCGCCGGCCGCTCAGAATACGTACTCGACTGGTTCACGCTCGCCGAGCTTGCCGCAGACTGCCTCGGCCTGATGCAGATGCGCGGTCATGAACGTTTCATCGTGGTGGGCTCGTCTATGGGCGGTATGATCGCGCAGCAGGTTGCGCTGACGCATCCCGATGCCGTGATGGCACTCGGGCTCATGAACACGGGACCCGATTTGATGGCGAACACCCATTGGGGCAGGTCGTACGTCATAACCGCGGCGCGGGTGAAAGATAGCGGTGATGATGTTGAATTCGCGCGCGTTCGCGAGCGCATCCGTAATCCGGCGAGCGGTGCTGCGCCTGGATACATCGACAAGTTGGCTGCGCTTTCTGATGACGAGCTAAAGCGGATGCACAGCGGCACGGTACGCAACTACGGCGCGTTTGCCGGTTTTGAGTTTGCTGCGCGCCTGGGCGAGATCAAGGTGCCAACGCTGATCGTGCATGGGAACGCGGACGACGTCGTACCGTTTGCGGATGGCCAGCGCCTGCATGCGGGTGTGGCCGGATCGGAGTTCGTCGAAATTGAAGGCGCCGGGCACGGCATTCTGATCAATCCGCAGGCACGGGCTGCGCTGCATGAGTGGCTGTCGCGGCAGATCGGCTAAATCGCTGAGCCCAAATTTTTGGGCGAACCATCAGGTGTCGGATCAAGTTGTCAGGTCGACATCGTACCGATAATAGTTGTACGTGGTGCGCGTGGCGAACCCCGCGGACCTATACAGCGATATCGCGCCGGTGTTATCGGTTTCAACTTCCAGCAGCAAACGCCGATCGACGGTGCTGCGCATCACCGTTGCGAGCATGTCCCGACCCACGCCCTGGCCCTGCATCGCCGGAGAGACGGTGAAACTGTTGATCCAGCGCTCATCAACGGTGTCAGTCAGCCGAATCATGCCGATAGCACCGACGTCGTTGCGTGCAATCAAGACCTGACACCGCGAGTCGTTCAGCCACCGGGTGACATCGCGACGACAGTTCGCTGCGTCCGGGTTGGCGGCTCGCTGCAGGGCAACGAGATCGTCGAAGTCGACCGCTCCGGCGACGACGAGGTCAAGCACCGGTTCGCTTCGCACTTTCGGTTTTCTGAGTTGCATCAGGTGTTCGGAAAATTCGAGCGTACCACCCAGTGCGTCGGCAAACGCGCAGCCCCCTGCCGATGCCTGCTCGACCACTACAAGGTAGCTGCCGACCCCGCGCCTTGTGCACTCACTCGTGACCGCCGCGAGCAACTTCCGGCCGATGCCTTCCCGGCGATGGCGAGGGTGGGCGACCCCGAGCACCTCGACGTCGGTGCCGGTGGGAATGGTCGCGATGCCGACGAGTTCTTCCCCTTTAAAGCACACGAATTGATTGCACTCAGTGTCAGTCCATGGGTCATCGTGTAAAGGGATCATCAGGGATTCAGAGGTGCTGCAAACCGCGATGAGCGCGTCGACCTGCTGCCGGAGTTTTTCCGTCGTCGCTGCTGCCGCTATCGTGTGATCTGTCATAGGGTAGATTCTTTCGTGGCTGCAAAGGTCGGGTCGGTGTGATGGTACCCGTGAGGTGAGCAAACGTGATGACGCCCCGCGCTCCCGGCGCCCACGCCGAGTAAGATCGCAGATAAATCAATCAAGGAAAGACCATGAAACTCTACACTGGCGACTTGAGTCCGTACTCCGCGAAAGTCCGCATGCAGATCTACGCGATGGGCATCGATGATATCAAGTTTGAGCTTCCTGCTTCGTTTTTCATGGGCAAGCTTGCCGAGGTATCGCCGATTGGTCGGATCCCGGTGCTTGAGACCGATGAGGGCATCGTGCCAGAGTCCGAGGTGATGGCTGAGTACCTTGACGATTTGTATCCCGACCAAGCGCTCATCGGCAAGACCCCGCGCGAGCGTGCCGATGTGCGGCTGGTCTCGCGCATCGCTGACATCTACCTGATGAATAACATCTTCCTTTCGTTGCCACAGATGGATCGCAAAACACGGGTGGACGCCGTTCGCGATCTCTTTGCCCGTCAGGTGGTGCGTGGCATGGGTGCGCTCGAGCGACACCTTGGCACCGGCGATTTTGCTGTTGGCGATTCGTTGACACGAGCAGATTGCACGCTTGTGCCCGCACTCTTCATGTGTGAGTCGACGGTCCCGCGATTGGACGTGGACAACCCGATTCTTGCAACTGAACGTGTCGCTGCCTACTGGGCCCGGATTCAGACCAATGAACATGCGGCTCGGATCATGGATGAAATGAAGCGTGGTCTGCAGGAACGCCTGGATGGTACGGAGCGCAAGCGTGTCGAAGAGGCGATTGTGAAAGCGAAAACCAGCGGGAGCTAAAACAGGTTCGCGGGCCCCCGCTCGCCACAAATCTCCATCTTCACAATGTCAATTTTGCGGAGGTCGCCAGACTCGATCAGGGATTGCCGGGGCGCCCACGGTCATCGTACGCAATGTGCGCACGCACGCAAGAAGCGCCCTATCCTGAATGCGCCAGGAACTGGTATCTTCCGGTCGGCCGACCGGACGGGCGTCTCCCCTCCCGAGCAAGCCAACCCAGAGCGAACAAACACCGCGGAAAGGACAGAACAGCCCTGAGCTCCACCGGGCCGAGGCCCGGTGGAGGGAGCTTGAGGGGGCGGGGGCCCCCTCGAAAGAAAACAGCCCTGAGCTCCACCGGGCCGAGGCCCGGTGGAGGGAGCTTGAGGGGGCGGGGGCCCCCTCGGAAGAAAACAGCCCT
>Ga0115002_10008376_pt1 | contig 11469 bp, 10 predicted proteins | sample ArcticOcean_MG_C_8_FD_89576 | JGI IMG/M metagenome (GOLD analysis project Ga0115002, IMG submission 89576) | Marine microbial communities from western Arctic Ocean - ArcticOcean_MG_CB11_86 | ecosystem: Environmental > Aquatic > Marine > Oceanic | place: Arctic Ocean: Canada Basin | collected... | reverse complement strand
CTGGTCACTGCGCAAACTCAGATGGTCATGATATGGTAGCACCTAGTGGAGAAGGAGCTATTAGATGTATGCAGCAAGCACTATCTGGTATAAATCAAAATGTAGATTATATTAATGCGCATGGAACAAGTACACCTGTTGGAGATATGCAAGAATTGCATGCTGTTAAAGAAGTATTTAAAAACTGTGATTATTTACCAAAGCTCACCAGTACAAAATCTTTAACTGGGCACTCCCTTGGGGCAACTGGAGTTCATGAAGCAATTTATACTTTAATTATGATGAATAATAATTTTATTTCTGGTTCTGCTAATATACTTAAAGACGATCCTAATATTGGATCTATTGATATACCTAGAGATACAATTAATAACATAGAAATAAATCTTGCTCTTTCAAACTCCTTTGGTTTCGGTGGAACCAATGCATGCCTAGCTTTTTCTATATATAATTAAACAAGAGATTATCATGTCATTAATGAAAAATAAAAAAGGTCTTATTATGGGTGTTGCTAACGAACGCTCTATAGCCTGGGGAATTGCTAAGGAATTAGCTAACCAAGGTGCTGATTTAACCTTTACTTATCAGAATGATGGGTTTAAAAAAAGATTAATTCCACTAATGAATAGTATTAAAGCTTCAAACTGTTTTGAATGTGATGTCTCTAAAGAAGCGCACGAACCTAATTCAATAGAAAATCTTTTTAAAAATATCTCTAACTATTGGGATGAAATCGATTTTGTTGTTCATGCACTAGCATTTTCAGATAAAGATGAATTAAAAGGTAAATATATTAATTGTAGTAGACAAAATTTTCTAAACTCCCTTGATATATCAACTTTCAGTTTTACCCGAACTGCAAAATCATCTTTTCCACTAATGTCTTCTAAAGGAGGAAGCCTGCTAACTCTGTCTTATATAGGAGCAGAACGAACAACTCCAAATTATAATGTTATGGGAGTTGCTAAAGCTGCTTTAGAAGCATCAATTAAATATTTAGCAATGGATTTAGGAAAACATAATATTAGAGTTAATGCTATTTCTGCTGGACCAGTAAAAACTCTTGCTGGTGCCGCTATTTCAGGAGCAAGACATGTTTTTAGATACTCTGAAAGCGTTGCACCTTTAAAGTTCAACCCTGAACTAAAAGAAGTTGGAAGTTCTGCATTATATTTACTTTCTGATCTTTCATCAGGAGTTACAGGAAACATACATCATGTAGATGGTGGCTTACATAGTGTAGGAATACCTAAATCAGATGATTTAGACTAATAAAATAGAAATTTATTTATTTTTCCAAATCGGTTTTCTTTTTTCTGAAAAAGCTTCCATACCTTCAACATGATCATCAAGAGCAAAAGTAGAATAAAATAAAGCTCTTTCAGATCTTATACCTTCTTCTAAAGTAGTTTCGTATGCCACGTTTACAGCTTGTTTCGCTAATTTAGCTAAAGGCTTAGATTGATTAGCTATTTTTAATGCTATTTCTTTAAGAGAGTGATCAAAATCACCAATATTAAATACTTTCGCTACTAAACCTGCCGATTCTGCTTCTGTTGCAGAAATCATATCACCAGTTAATACGGCTAACATTGCTTTTGATTTTCCAATTGATCTAGTTAGTCTTTGAGATCCACCTGCACCTGGGATTGCACCAATATTTATTTCAGGTTGTCCAAATCGAGCATTATCAGACGCAATAATAAAGTCACACATCATAGCTAATTCACAACCACCTCCTAAAGCATAACCCTTTACACCTGCAATAATAGGAGTTTGAATTTTAGGTATATCAAGCCAACCATTCTCTATATATCTTGTTTCGGATACTGATGCGTAATTTAGCTTTACCATTTCTTTTAAATCAGCTCCAGCAGCAAAAGCTTTTTCAGATCCAATTAAAACTATACATCCAATAGACGAGTCTTTATCAAATTTTTCGGCCGCTTCCTTAATTGCTAAGATAAAACCTGCTGACAAAGGATTAAGTTTATTTTCATGGTTTAATTGAACCCAACCTATTCCACTTTCTGACCAAGCTTTAATCCATTCTGATTTTGCTATTACATCACTCATAACTACCTCACTGTATTTTAAAACTATTCTTCTTCTTTTTTATCCTCTATATCAGCACCTGTCTCTTGGTCTACACGTTTCATAGAAAGTTTAACTTTACCTCTGTCGTCAAAGCCTATTACTTTTACCTTAACCGTGTCACCTTCTTTACATATATCAGTTGTTTTTTGTGTACGAGCATTTTGTAATTCTGAAATATGTACTAGACCATCTTTTGTTCCCAGAAAGTTAACAAATGCTCCAAAATCAACTGTTTTTACAACTTTACCATCATAGATCACACCTAATTCTGCTTCAGCTACAATATCATTAATTTTCTTTTGCGCCGCTAAAGAAGATTCAGTATCAGATGCTGCTATTTTAATTGTTCCATCATCTTCAATGTCAACTTTTGCACCTGTTAATTCACATATTTCTCTTATCATTTTTCCACCAGGACCAATGACATCTCTAATTTTTTCCACCTTAATTTTCATTGTAGTTATCTTTGGTGCAGTATCAGCAAGAGCTTCTCTTGATGAACCAATAGCCTTAGACATTTCTTTTAAAATATGGATACGACCTTCCTTTGCCTGATCTAATGCAATTTCCATTATTTCTTTTGTAATAGATGTTATTTTAATATCCATTTGTAGGCTAGTTATACCATCTTCAGTTCCAGCTACTTTAAAGTCCATATCACCCAAATGATCTTCATCTCCAAGTATATCTGACAACACGGAAAAATCATTTTTTTCTTTAATTAATCCCATTGCAATTCCAGCTACAGGCTTTTTAATAGGCACACCAGCATCCATTAAAGCCAATGAAGTACCACAAACAGTTGCCATTGAAGATGAACCATTAGATTCTGTTACTTCAGAGACAATTCTAACTGTATATGGAAAATCATCACCTGTTGGCAAAAGAGGATGTACTGCTCTCCATGCTAATTTACCATGGCCTACTTCTCTTCTCCCTGGTGTTCCAACTCGCCCAGCTTCTCCTACTGAATATGGCGGAAAATTATAATGCAGCATAAAATTTTCTCTGTATTCACCCTCTAAAGCATCTATTATCTGTTCATCTTGGCCTGTACCAAGTGTAGCTACAACTAACGCTTGAGTTTCACCCCTTGTAAACAAAGCCGATCCATGAGCTCTTGGTAAAGTACCAACCTCTGCAACTATTGGCCTTACTGTTTTAGTATCTCTTCCATCTATTCTTTTTTTAGTTTTTAATATACTGCCCCTGACAATTTCAGCTTCTGCATTCTTTGTTAATGAAGACGCAAGTGTCAAATTAGGGTTTTCTCCGAGAGCTAAAATAATATCGCTCCTTATTTCAGACAGCATTTTAGATCTTTTTGATTTATCCATTTCTTTATAAGCTTTTTCAAACTTTTTTTGAAACGGTTTTATAGTTTTTAAATACTGGTCTTTTTCTTTTGGTTCTTCAGGTAATGGACGAGGTTCCTTCGCAGCCACCTCTGCTAAATCTATTATTGCTTTGATCACTGAACTCATTTCTTTATGGCCAAAATCCACTGCTCCAAGCATTATCTCTTCAGATAATTCAGATGCCTCAGACTCAACCATTAAAACTCCTTCATTAGTTCCCGCTACTACTAGGTCTAGAGTTTTGTCTTGCATTTGTTCTGTTGTTGGATTTAAAATATAATTTTTACCATCCCAGCCTACTCTACATGCTCCAATTGGGCCCATAAATGGCAATCCTGAAATTGTCAAGGCAGCTGAAGCACCTATTAAAGCCACTACATCTGGGTCATTTTCCATATCATGAGCTAGAACCGTTGCTATGATTTGAGTTTCATTTTTATAACTTTTATGAAATAATGGTCTAATTGGTCTATCAATCAATCTGCAAACCAAAGTTTCTTTTTCTGAAGGTCGACCTTCTCTCTTAAAAAAGCCACCAGGAATTCTTCCTGCTGCAAAAGTTTTTTCTTGATAATTTACTGTTAATGGAAAAAAATCTATTCCAGGTTTAGCAAAAGCAGAGCCTACTGCTGTAACTAAAACAGTTGTTCCACCATAAGTAACCATAACTGCTCCATCAGCTTGTCGAGCAATTTTTCCTGTTTCTAAAGTTAATAAACGACCACCCCATGTGATTTCTTTCCTATATACCTCAAACATACTTTTATCCTCTACCTGCTATATTTTTCATGTTACTTAAACAAACTTTTTTAAATTAATAACAATATCTAATATTATTATTTTTCTGATTATTTTAGAAATTAACGTCTTAATCCTAAACCCTTTATCAACTCTTGATAACTGGCATCATTTCTTTTCTTAATGTATTGTAATAAGTTTCTTCTTTGCCCAACCATACTTAGAAGACCACGACGTGATCCAAAGTCTTTTTTATGAATTTTAAGATGCTCTGTTAAATTTTTAATTCGCTCTGTTAAAATTGCAACCTGTACACTTGCTGAACCAGAGTCTTTTTCGCTACTTCCATAGCCTTTAATTATCTCAACTGTCTTTTCTTTTTCTATCGACATCGTCATTCCCTTCTATTTATAAATTAATTATACGAGCAGGTTTAACTATTCCCTCATAAATTTTAATCAAAGCTATTGGATCATTATTTTCAATTGCATAAATTTTTTCAAATTTATTATAATTTGGATTTTTTTTAAAAAAATGATCTATACTTTCTAAAGAATTTAATTCAAGTTTTTGACCTTGTTTTATCTGCCTCGCTTCGGTTTTGTTTAAAACTAGTGCCGGGATGTCGTCTAGCACAGTTTCGATTGGTAAAATTTTATTAAAAATCACCGGACTATGTATTATTTCTTTAGTAAAATCTATTAAAATCGTATCTTTTTCTTCAAAATTTCCAACTGACAATCTTCTCAATTGAATTACATGCCCTTTAGTGTTTAGTTTTTCTGCTAAATCTTTAGCTAGCGATCTTACATAAGTTCCTTTTCCACATTTAACTTCAAACTCTGCTTTATCCAGATTTATAATTTTTTTTAAAATTAAATCATAAATCTCTACTTTTCTAAATTCATGATTTACCTGAATGTTTTTTCTAGCAAGTTTATAAGAACGTTGTCCATTTACTTTGATAGCAGAATATATTGGTGGTTTTTGTAATATTTGACCAATAAAACTAGGAATTACAGAATTAATTTGCTTAATATCAGGCCTCACTTCAGATCTTTCTAATATAGCTCCTTCTAGATCATCTGTTTCTGTTGTTTCTCCCCACTTTATTGTAAAAGAATAACACTTTTTTTTATCCTGCATAAAAGAAATAACTTTAGTTGCTTCACCCACAGCTATAGGTAACACCCCTGAAGCCAAAGGATCTAAAGTTCCCCCATGACCAACTTTTTTGATTTTTAATATTCTTGATATTTTTGTTACAGCTGTACGAGAGGAAATTCCTACTTGCTTATCTAATATGATCCAACCATTAATTTTTTTACTAATAATCAACCTCGTTTATTATGAATGATTTAATCATTTTCCCTTATATTTTTAATTATATTATCTATTTTATTTGCATACTCAAATGTAGTATCAATTACAAAACTTAATCTTGGGATTTGTCTCAATTGAATTTCACTTGATATTAACTTTTGAATGTATCCTTTTATTCTATTTAAACTTTCAAGAACCTCAATCTTATTTTCGCCTCCTAAAGGCATAATATAAACTTTTGCATTTTTAAGATCCGGGCTGACGTTAACCTCCGTGACTGTAATGTTATTACTTTCTAACACAACATCATAAAATGTTTCACGGTGTAAGGCATTAGAAATCAAATGCCTTAATTCTTCTCCAACTCTTAATTGTCTTTGAGATTTGGTAGTATTATCTTTTTTTGTTCTTTTTGTCTTAAAGTTAAATTTATTTTCCATTCCCCATTTATCCTACCTTTTTATCAATGGATTCTAGGCTTCGTGCGACTTCTTTAACTTCAAAACATTCCATTATATCACCGTCTTGAATATCATTATAATTTTCAAAACCCATTCCACATTCAATTCCTTCACGAACTTCTTTAACTTCATCTTTGAATCTTCTGAGTGTTTTTAACATACCTTGATGTATAACTGTATTATCTCTCAATAGTCTAAAACTACATCCTCTTTTTACAATTCCTTCTGTAACAAAACAACCAGCTATTTTTCCAACTTTAGTAACTGAAAATACTTTCTTAATTTCAGCATACCCTATAAAAGTCTCTTGTAAGTCAGGATCCAACATCCCTGTCAAAGCTAATTTTGCATCTTCTATTAATTCATATATAATTGAATGATATCTAATTTCTACACCATCTCTTGTTGATAAGTCTCTTGCTTTTGGAACTGCACGAACATTAAAAGCAAAAACAAGAGCAGAAGATGCCGCGGCTAAAGATATATCAGATTCATTAATTGCTCCAACAGCTCCAGTTAACACTTTTATTTTGACTAAAGAGTTTCCAAGTTTTTCTAGAGCTACTTTTATAGCTTCCAATGAACCATGAACATCTGTTTTAATAATAATTGGAAGTTCAGATGCTTCACCAGCCTGTATGTCAGCTAGCATCTGTTCTACAGATCCTCTAGCAGTAAGCGTAACTTCTTTGTCTCTATATTTTCTTGCTCTATACTCAGCAATTTCCCTTGCTCTAGCTTCTGTTTCTACTACATGGGCTAAATCACCTGCATTTGGTGTGCCAGACAAACCTAGCACTTCAACCGGAAATGATGGGCCAGCACTCATAATTCTTGATCCCGCATCATTCAATAACGCTCTAACTTTTCCTGACTCACTACCAACTACAATTATATCACCAACATTTAGTGTCCCAGACTTAACTAACATAGTGATCACTGAACCTTTACCTTTTTCTACCCTAGCCTCAATAACAACTCCATTTGCATTAATTGTAGCATCACTTTTTAATTCCATTAGTTCAGCTTGCAACTCCAGAGCTTCTATTAAGTCATGAAGACCTTCTTTATTTTTTGCCGAAACATTTATACACTGAATATCTCCTCCCATTTCTTCTGGAATGAGCTCATGCTGGAGCAATTCAGTACGAACTTTAGTTGGATTTGCTTCAGGTTTATCGCATTTATTAACTGCAACTATTATTGGGCATGCAGCCGCCTTTGCATGCTTTATAGCTTCAATAGTTTGAGTTTTAATTCCATCATCTGCTGCAACAACTAAAACTACAATATCCGTTACATTAGCTCCCCTTGCTCTCATTTCAGTGAACGCTTCATGTCCTGGAGTGTCTATAAAAGATATATTTGATCCAGATTTAGTCGTTATTTGATAAGCACCTATATGTTGAGTAATTCCACCAGCTTCTCCGTCAGCAACCTTGGTTTGTCTTAGGGCATCTAATAAAGAAGTTTTACCATGATCCACATGACCCATTATAGTTACAATTGGAGGGCGAGTGGTTAGATTTTTAGGATTTTCCTCTTGAGTTATTAAATCTAATTCTATATCAGATTCTGATACTCTTTTAGCCTTATGACCAAATTCAGTAGTAATTAACTCAGCTGTTTCTGCATCAATAACTTCAGTTGCATTAGCCATAATACCATTTTTCATTAATTCTCTAATAACATCTGCTGTTCTCTCAGTCATTCTATTTGCTAGTTCAGAAACTATTATTTTATCAGGTATTATTACTTCTCTAAATTGTTTTATAGCAGGTGTTTGGTCTGCTTGCATTCTTGCTTTTTGTCTTCTTCGTTTAACAGATGCAAGAGATCTAACTCTAACGTTATCTGAATCTAAAGCTCTCGCAATAGTCATTTTTCCTTGTCTTTTTTCCTCTAACCCTCGCGTGAAAGTAAGTTTTTTAGCTGGTTCTTTAAATACTTCTTTATCTTGGGCTTTATTAAAGTTCCATGTTTTTGTATTAGTTGGCATTGTTTCATCGTCTGATAATTTTTGCCTATCTCTTTCGGCTTGCAAAGCAGCTTCTTTTACTATGTTTGCTTCAACTTGAGCTTTCTTTTGTTCATTTTCTATTGTTTTAATTTCTGCAATTTCTGCAATTTCTGCTTTTCTTCTAGCTAAGATTTTATCTTCAGGGGCTAGATTTGAAGCAGCAACACTAGCCATCTCAGCATTAGCAGCTACACGAGCCTCTTCTGCTTTTGCATGCTCAAGTTTCTTTGCAGCCAATGTTTCTGCTTCAGCTGCTGTTTTGGCCAAACCTTCTTGCAGTAATTTACTTCTATTATGAATTTCTTTAGCACTTAAACCAGAGTTATTCTCTACATTGAATTTTTCACTAACAATTTCATTTGAAGTTGAAGATGGTCTTATCAATGGTCTTTTTGTTCGTTTAACTTCTACTTGGACAGTGCTTCTTCCAGCACGAGAATTTGTAGTAACACTGCTAGAAGTTTTAGAAGATGTAACAGAATTTTTTAATGTTAATTTTCCATCCAAAGAAAGACTCAACTTTTTTCTTTCTCCACTTGTTTTTTCTTCCATAATAACTATTCCTTAGTTCATTTGTTTAAACTAATTGTCCAGATTCTCATCTGAAAACCAATGTTCTCTTGCAGACATAATTACGGAACCTGCCTCTTCTTCATTAACAAATACATCTTTGCCAAGTATATTAAATAACTCTTCACTGTCTAATTCAGCAAGCTCATCTAGTGTTTTTATTTTATTCTCTGCTAAGATTAAAATATTTTGTTTACTAAGCTTATCAAAGTTATATAAATCATCATTAATTTTTAATTTCTTTAACGATTTTTCTACCCGTTCAAGCTCAAATTTAATGTAGTTTTTAGCTCTCTCACTTAATTCAGAAGCAATACCTTCATCAAACCCTTCAATAGATACTAGTTCATCCAAGGATGCATCCGCTATATCGTCAATTGAAACAAAACCTTCTCCAACCATTAGGTGAGCTATAACATCATCAATATCTAAAGCATCTATAAAAATTTTAGTTCTTTCAGCAAACTCTTCTTGTCTTCGCCCTGATTCTTCAGCTTCAGTTAAAATATCCACATACCAACCTGTTAATTGAGATGCCAGTCTAACGTTTTGTCCTCTTCTTCCTATTGCTAAAGATAACTGATCATCTGGAACGACAACTTCCATCCTTCCTGCGTCTTCATCCATTACAACCTTAGATGGAACAGCCGGTGCTAAAGCATTAATAACAAAACTTACTGGATCATCTGACCATGGAATAATTTCAATTTTTTCTCCCTGCAACTCTCCTACGACAGCCTGAACTCTAGATCCTCTCATCCCAACGCAAGCTCCAACAGGATCAATACTAGGATCATTTGAAAACGCCGATATTTTAGCTCTACTTCCTGGTTCTCGAGCAACGCCTTTAATTGCAATAATTCCATCATAAATCTCAGGAACTTCTTGAGTAAATAACGCTGCTAGAAACTCGTTGCATGCGCGTGACAAAAATATTTGTGGCCCTCTTATTTCCTCTTTAACATCTATGATGAAAGATCTCAACCTATCCCCAGGCCTTAATTGTTCACGAGGTATCATTTGATCTTTTTTAATTATAGCTTCTGCTCTACCCAAGTCGATAGTCACAGAGTGACTTTCAACTCTTTTAATTGTTCCTATTACAATTTCGCCTATTCGGTCTTTATATTCACGGAACTGTCTTTGACGCTCTGCTTCTCTTACTTTTTGAGATATTACTTGTTTAGCAGTTTGTGCAGCTATGCGACCAAAATCAATTTGAGGAAGCGTTTCTTTATAAAATTCTCCAATCTTCAAACCCAGTTTTCTTCTCTCAGATTCTTGAAGTGTCATTTCTATTGATTCATTATCAATAATCTCAACAACTTCTGTATATTGCGCTATATTAATAGCTCCATTTTTTCTATCAATGTTTGCTCGTATATCTCGATCTATCCCGTACTTTGATCTTGCTGCCTTTTGTATAGCTTCTTCCATTGCTAACATTACTTCTTCTTTATCAATAGATTTTTCTCTAGAAACTGCTTCAGCAACTTGTATTAATTCTAATCTAGGGATGGATTTTAATTCCATTTTTTTTTCCTTATTTAATTTCTTACTACTTTAATTTAATATTTTGATTTTGAATTGCCCAATTTAAATCAATATTAGATTTTTCTATTTCAGAAAAATTAATTTTCATTTCATGATCTTCAGTTTCTAAAACTATTAAGCCCTCTTTATCAATACCATGTAAAAAACCTTTGTGTGACCTATTGCCTAAATAAGCTTCCTTCAAAGTAACTTTTACTTTACTACCTTTAAAGCATTCATAATCATCTAATATTGTCAAAGGTCTTGAAAGACCTCCTGAAGATACTTCAAGGGTATAAGCTGAACTAATCGGGTCTTCAACGTCTAAGAATGCGGAAACCTGCCTACTAACAAAAGTACAATCTCCTATATCCATGCCCCTATCTTTAATTCTTTCAGCCATAATCTGCAATGTTTTTCTTCCATTAACACTTATTATTTTAACTCTAATGAGATGAAAACCAAGATCTTTTAATCTCATTAACAATAATTCTTTGATATTATTTTCAATCATGAAAATGTTGCTATCCTTAAAATAAAAAAAAGTGAGCCATAAAGACTCACTTGTCATATATTATAAGTTTTTTATTCACAAAAATCAATGCCTTTGAAGGTTTGTAATTTAAATTGATTATTATCAATCTAAATTTTTTCAAAAACAAACCAACTTGGTGTTCTTTTTTCTTCAATCGACTTTTGTTCATATTTTGTAGAGAAACAATCAGAAGGCCTTATTTGCCAATCTATTGCTTGCTCTGCTTTCCATAAATATCCTTTATGACTTTGAAAGATTTCTAAAATCCAACTCTTCATTATGGAATGATCAGAAGCTAGGGTTATCGTTCCTTTTAAATTCAAAATATTATGTAAATTATCAATAAAGTTTTTTTGAATTAATCTCCTATCTTTATGCTTAAACTTTGGCCATGGGTCTGGGAATAATATTTTAATTGCATAAACACTATTAGATGGGAAAAAATTTATGATTTGCCTAATATCATCAGGCCAAATTTTAATATTCATAATGTTATGATGTAATAATGATTTTATTAATTTTGCATTAGTATTTAAAAATGGATCAGCTCCAATATAACATACATCCCGATTGATTTTTGCAGAATTAATTAAATTATCACCACTCCCAAATCCAATTTCAAGAATAATCCTTTTCGACTTTAGGCAAAACAAGTCTTCTGATAGTGATTTTGGATTATTTTGTGTAAAATCATTTAATTTAATAATATGGTAATCTTCTCCTTGCTTAAGGGCCAGAGAGCTGGAATCTGAAAGCTTTCTTCCTACTCTTCTTCCATAAAATCTATATTCTTTATTAATTAATAAACTAGTCAATTAAATACCAGATTCTTTG
>Ga0115002_10008374_pt1 | contig 11471 bp, 10 predicted proteins | sample ArcticOcean_MG_C_8_FD_89576 | JGI IMG/M metagenome (GOLD analysis project Ga0115002, IMG submission 89576) | Marine microbial communities from western Arctic Ocean - ArcticOcean_MG_CB11_86 | ecosystem: Environmental > Aquatic > Marine > Oceanic | place: Arctic Ocean: Canada Basin | collected... | reverse complement strand
TAAAGAGCCGTCAGCGGATAAAGACCCCTCAGCCACATCGAGTTGCTGCAACAGCCGCCAGATGAAGTTGGCAGGCGTTAGGCAGTCAACGTTCGCGGCGATCCCATCGGCCTCGGCGAGCTGGAACTTCAGCCACTGGCCAATGCCAAAATTCTGTACGAGAACGATGTCGGGATCGAAGACAGAGCGATCGGTGGAGGCGACCTTGAGTTGATGACAGAACACTTGCGCGAGCGCGGCCATCTTGTTGCTTTGGTAGATCGTCAACACGCGGTTGATCCTACTACAGGTCTGCTGGCTGCGCGCCGGATTTGCGGGTGTTGGCGCGCTAAATGTTGCGTTCAATCTTCTGCCCGCTGACTCCCGTTGGACGGCCAGTCAGACTCGAGCCGGTGCTCTGGTACAGTTGGTCATGCCAGCTAGTGACATCGTTGCCCGTATCCCGCTGCTGCGGCCACTCGCGGTCCGCAACTTCGCGCTCCTGTGGTCCGGATCAGTGCTTTCCTCCCTCGGTTTTCAACTGACGCTCATCGCGTTTCCGTGGCTCGTCCTGCGGTTGACCGGCGACCCGCTTGCGATGGGTCTCGTCCTTGCGGCAAGCGGCCTGCCAAGGGCCGTCTTCATGGTTGTCGGCGGCGTCGCGACGGACCGCTTCTCGTCGCGATCGGTGTTGCTGGCGGTCACCTGGTTGCGTTTTGCTGTGATGGCGGCGATGGGAGTTTTGATTGCTAGCGATCTGATCAACATGCCCATTGTCTTTACCGCCGCTCTCTTCTTTGGCGTGATTGACGCATTTGCCTGGCCAGCCTCGTCGGCGTTTGTGCCGAAGTTGGTCTCCGATGAACTGCTGCCATCGGCCAATGCGCTCCTGCAGGGCTTGTCCCAGTTGAGCGTGATGATCGGCCCGGCCGTTGCTGGCATGGCGATCGCGTATTTCGGCAAGTGGGGCAGCGGCGAAATGACGGGCATTGCAATTTTGTTCATGGTCGACGCGCTCGGCTTTGCGGTCGCGCTGATTACGCTCGGGTTGATCCGCGTGACCGAACCGCGGGATGGCGGGGAGGCCAGTCTGGCCGGGATGTGGGCGTCCCTCTCCGAGGGCTTTTACGCCACCTGGCGTGACCGGCCCGTGCGGATCATTGCACTCTCATTTGCGGCGTTCACATTTTTCTGGCGAGGGCCCTTTCTCGTTGGCATCCCGATTCTCGCCGATCAGCGCTTTGAATCCGGAGCGATGGCGTTCGGCATGATTGGGTCGGCGTTCGGCGTGGGAGCGTTGGTTGGTCTCATTCTTGCGGGCTCGCTGCCGCGCCTGTCGGTACGCTGGTTTGGCGCATTGATTATCCTCGACATGTCGATATTCGGGGCGTCTCTTCTGGTATATGCGCTCACCCCGAGCCTCGCGGCGGCGCTCGTCGCGACGGCGGTGTCAGGCCTCGTCGACAGTTACCTCGTTGTCACGCTCATTTCGTGGCTGCAAAGCCGGGTCGCCAATGCGCTCCTGGGGCGCGTCATGTCCATGATGATGTTGTTCACAAACGGTCTTGCACCCGTCTCTGCTGCCCTCGCGGGGGCGCTGATTCGGTTCAGTGCAGAGGGCGTTCTGGCGGCCTGCGGCACCATATTGATGGTAATGACCGTGGTCTTCTCGTTCACACCGTTTGTGCGCAATCTGGGCCTCACAACGGCGGAGGTTGCCGCGCAACGGGCTTGACGTCACTCCACGCCCAGTGTTGCGGCGTAAGGTCATTCCACGCCCAGTGTTGCCGCGTAAGGTCATTCCACGCCCAGTGTCGCCGCGTAAGAACGCCCGCTAAATGGACCGAAGGCCGCAGTCAGTCCCTATCGGTGACAGCGGGGGGCTCGCTGGTGCCAGGCAGCGGCAGGGTCGGCATCTGGATCTCCGGGGCCGGCACTGCGTCGAACGGACGTCGATGATCCTTGAGGTAAAAGCCCTTGTGCCAGGTCAGGCTCCAGCGTTCGAAATCGACCCGTATTGCTTCGATCGCTTCGGTCTCGCCAGCCACCTCAAACAGATCCTTCAGCGCCTGAGCGTACTCGTACTTGGTGTCTTCGGCAGCAAGATCGTAGCCGCGTCGCATGTGCGCGAACGCCTGAACCTGCGCGTTTGGATCATCCGAATTACTGTAGTACAGGGACTCGCCGTACTCAAAGTGCGCATCCGCGCTGTCTGGGTACTTCCCCGCGATCTCGGCGAAGCGTTTGATTCGCGCTGTTGCGGGCAGGGCAGCAGCGGCGTCGAGTAGGACGTTGACCATCGCCCGCACGGCTGCAGCATCCCTGGGTGACCCGTTTGCCCCCGCGCTACGGTCATCTATGGATGGTGCATCTACCGATGGTGCCGCTACCGATGGCGGGGCCACCGCAGCAGGCACCATGGTAAAAGCGCTAAATACGAGGATAGATATCAGGCCGCCGCGGGTGATCACGGCCAACCCGACAGGTGCCAATGCAGGCGCCTGTTCGATGCGACGCTGTACATTACTTGATCCGTTGGAATTGAATGTGTAAGTCTCTCCCGGCATTCACAGGGACTCAAGATGATGGAATACACCTTTGACCGGTTGGATTGTCGCCTGGTCCGGCGCGTATTGACCGTTACGATTAGCAATCCACCTGTCAACGTGATGACGCGAGAACTCTTCGCAGACCTTGCCGCACTCACGTCCACAGTCGCCGAGGATGATGCCGTTCAGGTCGTGATCTTTGAGAGCGCTGCCCCCGACTTTTTCATCGCACATTATGACATCAGCGCGCTCGTCGCCGTGCCGACCGCCGATGCACCCACGAGAAGCGACACACTCGGTGCGTTTCATTCTATGTGTGAAACGGTTCGCACGATGGGCAAGGCAACGATCGCCCGCATCGCTGGCCGTGTGGGCGGGGGTGGATCAGAGTTCGCCGCGTCCTGCGACATGCGATTCGGGGTCTACGGCGAAACAATCATCAATCAGATGGAAGTTCCGATCGGCATCTTGCCGGGCGGTTCTGGCACCCAAAGGCTGCCACGGCTCCTGGGGCGCGGACGCGCCATGGAGGTCATCCTTGGTGGCGACGATCTGGATGCGAGGACAGCAGAGGCCTGGGGTTACCTGAACCGCGCTTTCGATTCACGTTCCGAAATGTATGCCCATGTTGATCGTCTCGCTGCGCGCATAGCACGGTTTCCAGCGGAGGCCGTCGCGCTCGCGAAGGAAGCTGTAAACAGTGCCGAGAAACCACTTGCCGAGGGACTGGCAGACGAAGCCTATCTATTTCAAAAATCGCTCCGCACTGAGGGGGCACAGCGTAATATGCGCCGAATTCTCGACCTCGGCGCACAAACTCGGGACGGCGAGAAACAGATCAGCGATCTCAGTGTAAGAGCGGCCGGTGACATCGAGGATTAGTCAGTGACCGAGATCACGATGCAGGTGGTCGACGACACGTGGAAGGAATTCTCCTCGCTTGACGATCTGGAGGCACTGGATTACATCGACATGCTCGGTACGCGACAACCCGAACTCATGGGCTTCGTCTGCGTTGCACTGGATGATCTCGACGAGGAGTTGGCTGAGCTTGGCATGTTCGTGTTTCTCGTCGTATACCGCATGTTCGAGGTCACCTTCGATGAGGTTCGCATCGCCCAGGAAGCAGACGTCGCCCGCTCCTATGACGAACTCGAGGCACGCCTCGATCTGCTCGAGGGTGCGCATGAGAAATTCCAGCTACGTAGTGTCCAGCGCGAGATCGCGAGCCAGCCAGCGGTCATCCAGTACGTGATGGATGCCCTGATGGAACAGCATGACGAAGCGCCCCTTGCAGACGAAGAGTTCGGCGCCATCTTTATTGCACTCAGAACGGCGATCACGGTGCTCGCACAAATGTGTGAACCCGGCAGTCAGGTGAGCGCCTGAGGGCGGCGACTTATGAACGTGACACAGCATAGTCAACGGGTGCTCGAGGTCCTCGCGGGAAGCGAGCGTCTGCTCGCTGCGAGCGGGCGTGGCACCATGACGGCGCATCGCTGGAATCGGGGCGGGGGCGAGGTCGTTATTCTGTGCCACGGCGGGTCTGGTTCCTGGACCCACTTCATTCGCAATATCCCCGCACTCACGAGAGAATTCGACGTCATCGCCCTTGACCTTCCCGGGCTTGGCGGCTCGGCATCACTGCCCAAAGGCTACAAGGCCGCTGATGCCGGTGCCATCGTCACCGCGGCGATTTCGTCCTTCATCGGCGACACCCCTTGTCACCTGGTCGGTTTTTCTTGGGGAGCAGCAGTTTCTGCGATGGTTGCGGCTGAGCGTGAGGGCGTCAAATCTGCGTTCCTGATCGGACCCGCATCACTGGGTATTCAGAGTCACCGCAGCAACATGCAACCCCTGGTTGCGCGTGAACCGGGCATGGACCTCGATGCAATCTGGGCGGCCAATCGGGAGAACCTCGCCCGGCTGATGTTGCACGACCCGACCTGCATCGACGACTTCGCCGTCTATCTGCAGGTCACCAACACGGATCAGTCCCACTTTTTTAGCCCGCAGTTCGCCCGGGACGCGATTGTGCTCGACGGCATCCGTGCGACACGGGCGCCGGTCAAGGTTGTCTTTGGCGACCATGACGCGCCTGCATACCCCCACCTGGAACTGCGGCGAGAGCGGGTGCTCGCCGCGCGACCTGACGCGGAGTTCGAGCTGATTCACAACGCCGGCCATTGGGCCCAGTACGAGGCGTCCGACGTCGTCAACCGGATGCTGCGTGCCTGGATCCTCGCCCACAGCTAGCGCTTGTGGGGTCGCCTCACTAGCAATAGGCATCTCACGGTGCCGGATTGGCGCGCCGTCATGCAGGAGAACTCACGGCAGCATATTGCTTTAGCTCGATAAAAGGCTGCTGAAAAAGTTGCCTGCTAGACCGGCCCGGCGGGCATGCCGCGTTCCACTCAGCGCAGACGATGGCAGCGTAACCGCAGCCGTCCGTACACACTCCGGGGCAACCGCCGCCTGACTCGCTGACGCGCGCGATTGAGGTCAATCCGCGCCCGCAGGAGACCGAGGACGTGGTTGTCATAGCCGGTCGTCGTCATTGTAAACGCCGTGCCGAAGTTGTCGTGAATCGATTCATCGACCCGTGGGAGTTCGAGATAGTTCTGCACCAGTACGCCGCGGGTTTCATGCAGGCGTTCGGACAGACACGCATGCCAGTCTGGTGCGATGTGGGCGGGTCGTGAGAGGTCATGGGCAAACAGGTCGTCCACGATCAGGTCAACTTTCCGGTCAAACGTGCGCATCCAGGCGACCGCGTCGCCTTCCACGATCGTAAAGTCCCGATCATTGATATCGAAAAATCGGCGGGCAAGGTCGATGTGTACGGGGTCCTGTTCGACGCCTGTTACGTCGATGCCCGGGATCAGTCGCTTGAGCAGATGCATGACGCCACCACCGCCCACGCCCAGGACGCTCGCGCTCCGGGGCGGGGCCGGCGCGAGCAAGGCAGGCCACGCAAGGGCATCCCAAACGCCCCCGGCAAACACCTGACCAGGGTTGTACTGCGAGTGGAACGCGCCATCCGTATAAAGTCGACGCGATCTGCCTGCTTGGTTGACCCGATAACGCGTGCCGTCTATGACTTTGTCAAAGAGGACTACCAACGGGGATCAGAAGACCGAGTCGGTGATGCTGATATCGGCGAATCGAAGCACTACCTCCGCTTCCGCCGCAACCCGTGCGGCTTCGGCGGCGCGCCCGGACTCCCGCAAGACATTGGCGAGACCGACTAGCGACCAGCCGTTGCGGGGGTAGTCTGCGAGGTCCCGACGATATACGTCGATCGCATCCTGATGGCGGCCGGCGACGAGGAGCGCGCGACCGAGGCTCTGACGGGTGGGATAGTACCAGAATGGCGGCTCGGTGTACGGGAGCTCGTCCTGGGCCGTGACCGCGCGCTCAAAGTGGACGATAGCTGAATCGGGATCGCCGCCCCGGAGTGCAATCTCGCCTTTCGCCAGATGTTCGGCGATCAACAAAATCTGGCTTGCCGGGAAGTCATTGGTGTCGAGAAAGTTGATGTTCACACTTTTGCGGAGCGGCTCGATAGCGGTCTGTTCGCTTTGCGCAGCATGTGAGTTGCCGGTTGCAGCGAAGGCGACGGCGCGCGCGTAGTGCCAGATCGCGGTGTGGAAATTCATGTCTGAAGGCGGCTGGGGTTCATCCAGGATTTCGTCCCACGCGCCGAACCGGACCATTGTGAGAAGGGGCGGTGTCCGGAAGAACTCAACTGTCTTGAACTGACGCACCAGATCGAGTGGCACTGCGCCTACGACACGGCGAGCACTTGCAAAAGCCATCTCCCGCCGGCCTTCCATGGTCGCAGCGGCCCAGAGAAAGTGAATATTGTGCGGGTAATAGAGCGCCGGGTAGAAGCCCTGGGCATTGCACGCTGCGATGTATGCCTCGTCCACACGAGCCGCTTCGATGTTGGCTGCAGATGCGTCGTGATACCGACCAACCCGCCAGTAGATGTGCGCGGGCATGTGCACCAGATGGCCGGCACCCGGTATAAGCGTGCGCAGACGATCGGCGGCTGCTTCTGCCCGGGCCGGATTGGATGACGCCTCAACCGCGTGGATATACAAATGCAGGGCAAGGGGGTGATCCGCTTTGACGCCGAGGACACGCTCAAGCTGATCGATTACCCGGGTTGTCGCCGGCCTTGGCGCGCCATCGTCCGCCCAATAGTTCCACGGCATCGTGTTCATTTCCGCTTCGGCGTAAAGCGCCGCCGCGTCCAGATCCTCTGGATACTTCTCTGCGAGTGCGCGCATCGCGTCGGCGTAGGCCCGATCAAGCGGTGCCCGGTCGGTTTCCGGGTCGCCGTTGTAACGGTGGGCCAGCGCCCGGATGTAGCCGCGCTCCTGTTCACTGGCGCCTGTGGCAAGCGACTGGGCCTTCTCTAGCGCCGCGAAGGCCCGGATTCGATCAGGCGCCGACATGACTGCTTGCCCGTTACTCGTCACGTTGATGTTGGGCCCGATGGCAAGGGCCTCGCCCCAGAAGCACATCGCACAGGTCGGGTCCAGACGTTGCGCGGCGGCGAAACTTCGCGTCGACTCCGCATGGTTGAAGGCAAACGCAAGTGTCATGCCCTGATCAAAGTAGCGCTGCGCGGCCGTGTCGCGTGTCGAAATAGTGTGGTGATGCTCTCCCATGCCGGAGAAGAGCGGCGCGCCGGCACGAGCGACGATCGCTGCATCATCAGATACCTCGGAACGGGGCAGCCCGGCGCAGCCAGTCAACACGACAAATGCGACGCCAAGGAGCGCGGATCGCCGCAGTCGCGAGGTCCGGTCCGAATAGAGAAGCTCCAAATAATGAAGCCCCAAATGCAGAAGCCACAAATGTGGAAGCTGCGAAGATGGAAAGCGCGCGGCGTGCCTGACCCGCGCGCGAGAACGAAACGTCGATTGTTCTCTGTCGTGCCTCATGAGCAGCATGTCCCGAAGATTGCCCTAGATCTGGTAGGTGGCCCTTTTACTGGTGCCGTACCGCTTGCGTTGCGCTTTGCCGCAACAACTGCACCCATTATGGAACTTACCAGCAGGAGGACAAGGCGACGGGTGTAACATCGCCGCCAGCCGCGCGTCCAACGAATGTCCGTATGCGTCGGCCCCGGCAAACACCGGGCCCGCGGCATGACCACCCAAGGATCGCCCGCGTTTCTGGCGCGTGCCACAGGAGAGGTAAGTTGATGAAGAACACGGGTCGTCTGATTGCTGCGGCAGCGATTATGAGCCTCATCGCGGCGGCGATTTACCTCGATCTCCACACCTGGCTAACTCTGGAGACCATGCAGACAGAGCGAGCCAATCTTCTTGAGCGCGTGGCCGCACGTCCACTCGTTGCGGCGCTTGGATTCATGGCGGTGTACGTGCTCGTCACCGCCCTGTCTATTCCGGGCGCGGTCGTGATGACTCTGAGTGCGGGCGCGGTCTTCGGGTTGCTCTGGGGTACTGTCATCGTGTCCTTTGCGTCCACCTTCGGTGCCACCTGTGCGATGCTCGTCTCGCGCTATGTCCTGCGCGACTTTGTGCAGGGGCGCTTTGCCAATCGCCTTGCGGGTATCAATGCCGGCGTGGAACGGGAGGGGGCGTTCTACCTCTTTACGCTGCGGCTGGTACCGGCGGTGCCATTCTTCCTGATCAATCTGGCGATGGGCGTAACCCGCATCAGTGTTCTGCGGTTCTTCGTCGTCAGCCAGCTTGGCATGTTTGCCGGCACGGTCGTTTACGTGAACGCGGGCACCCACCTTGCCGAGATCGAGTCCACTTCTGACATCATGTCGCCCGCCCTGATCGGTTCGCTTGTCCTACTCGGCATCTTCCCCCTCATAGCGCGGCGGCTCGTCCTGCTCTACAAGCAGCGCCGGCTCACAGCCGGTTATGACAAGCCATCACGCTTTGATCGAGATCTCGTCGTGATTGGTGCGGGATCCGGCGGCCTTGTCGCCGCCCTGATCGGTGCCACGGTCAAAGCCAAAGTCACGCTCATTGAGCAGAACCTGATGGGCGGCGACTGCCTCAACACGGGGTGTGTGCCAAGCAAGTCGCTCATCCGGTCTGCGAAGTTCGCGGCAGACGTTGAACGTGCGTCGAGTCTTGGCTTCAAGCATGCTGAGACAGATTTCGATTTCAAAGACATCATGGCCCGTGTTGCCCGGATCATCGACGGCATTGCGCCGCACGATTCGGTTGAACGCTACCGGAGCCTCGGGGTCGACGTCCGCGTCGGTCGTGGCGAAATCCGGTCGCCCTGGTGTGTCGCCGTCGATGGCCATGAGATCACAACCCGCCACATTATCGTCGCGACGGGAGCCAGCCCCTTCGTGCCGCCCATTCCGGGCCTCGACGACATCCATTACCTGACGTCGGATAATGTCTGGAATCTCGATGAGAAACCTCGGCGTCTGGTTGTGCTTGGCGGTGGACCAATCGGGACGGAAATGACCCAGGCGTTTGCGCGCCTCGGTAGCGATGTCACCCAGGTCGAGATGGCGCCGCGGCTTCTTGTTCGCGAGGACGAGGAGGTCGGCACCCTCGCAAAAGCTTCGCTTGTGCGCGATGGGGCATCAGTACTGACTGGACATCGAGCCCTGCGTGTGGAGACGCGCGATGGCGGCGAAAAGTGTCTGATCGTTGCGGATGTCGATGACGATGCAGGCGCGGAAGTTGCTGTGCCATTCGACGAAATACTGGTCGCTGTCGGCCGCAGAGCGGCGGTGTCGGGTTTTGGTCTTGAGGCGCTGGGAATTGAACTAACATCAACCGGGACCATCGCGGTCGACGATTTTCTTGCGACCAACATCGAGAACATCTACGCCATCGGTGACGTCGCGGGGCCGTATCAATTTACGCACACGGCGTCGCACATGGCCTGGTATGCCGCGGTGAACGCGCTATTCGGGACGTTTCGCCGATTCCGCGTGGACTATTCCGTCATCCCCTGGTGCACCTTCAGTTCTCCTGAGGTCGCACGCGTCGGCATCAACGAGACCGACGCGATTGCGGCGGGGACGCCGCACGAAGTGACAACCTACGATGTCGGTGAACTGGACCGGGCCCGGGCAGATGAAGCGGCGGAGGGCTTTGTGAAAGTGATTACAGCCAACGGGTCGGATCGGATACTGGGCGTTACCGTGGTTGCTGACCATGCAGGTGACGTCATCAGCGAGTATGTACTTGCCATGAAGCACGGCATCGGGCTCAACAAGATCCTGGGCACGATCCACATTTATCCGACGTTTGCGGAGATGAACAAGTTCGCCGCGAGCGAATGGCGGCGCGCCCACAAGCCAGACTGGCTCCTGGACATCGCCGAGCGATATCACACGCTTCGCCGCGGTTGAGATAATTCGCCCACGCGCGATCCTGCCGGGTGGTGCGCCCCAGGCAGCGGTATCATGCGGCGATCCAGGACAGGAACGGGAGACCTCCATGAGTGAGCATTTGCTAGAGACCTTCGCCGACGGCGTTGCCACACTGACGATGAATCGTCCGGAAGCGAGAAATGCGCTGTCGGGTGACATGATGGCCGGGCTGCAGGAAGCCGTGCCCCGCCTGGCCGAGGACCCGAAAGTCCGCTGCGTTGTGCTAACCGGGGCAGGCGGCGCATTTTGCGCGGGCGGCGACGTTAAGGGTTTCGCCGCTGCGGCTGGCAAGCCGACCGGGTCGAACGCGCCAGCACCCTCATCGGGCGACTTGTCTGCCCGTATTCGGGGCCTGCGCAAGTCGATGGAGTTGTCACGGCTGCTGCACGAGATGCCGAAGCCGACGCTCGCCGCGATTCCGGGCGCGGCGGCCGGGGGCGGGTTGTCGCTCGCGCTCGCCTGTGACCTGCGCGTCGCCGTTGAAGACGCCAAGATCACAACCGCATTTTCAAAGATTGCGGCATCGGGTGACTACGGCGGCACCTATTTCCTGCCGTATCTCGTGGGCGCAGCGAAGGCGCGCGAACTCTACTTTACGGCGGATGTTATCTCTGGCCGCGAGGCGTTTGATCTGGGGTTGGTTAACAAGGTCTACGGCCGTGACGAATTCGAGCAAGCGGCGGCGGATTACGCGCGTTACCTCGCTGCGCTGCCGACCGTCGCGATAGGGCGGATCAAGCAAAACCTCAATGCGGCACAGCATCGGCCCCTGGACGAGGTCTTCAACCTTGAGGCCGAAAACATGATTCGCTCCTTTGAGACCGAGGATCACAAAAATGCTTCGCGCGCCTTCGTTGAGAAGCGACCGCCGGTATTCAACGGCCGCTAATGTTTGCCCGGGCTATGCGATCGCTGACGGTGCGGGCGCAGAGAGTCCGCCATTCAGATTGTCATTGAGCGCAATCGAGTATGACCGCGCCGCCGTGCCGTAGAAGAGATCATTTTTCTCGATCGACGTCAGGCTAAGTTCATCGGCGATGCGCTTGAACGCATTCCACATCGACACGTAGGAACAAGAGACCTTGTCGACCGGATAGTTCGATTCGAACATGCAGCGCTCGGCTCCGAACTCGCCGATGACAAACTCAAAGTAGGGCTTCCAATCCCGGGCAAGGGTCGTTGAGTCAGGCGGGCCGTCGGGGAGTTTCTCGTGTCCAAAGCCGTAGGTCGGCATGCCGCAGCCACCCACCTTTACAACGACGTTGTCGCAGGGTGCGACCACGCGCATCGCCGCCTTCCAGTCGTCAAACACTGTTGTCTCGCGCTGGCCTGTGTAGGGGCCATAGGCCATGGGTCCGCCGATGTGATTCAGGATGATGGTGGTCCGCGGGAACACGCGCGCCAGGTCCGCGAGTTCTGTCAGCTGTGTGTGAAATCCCCAGGAGTCAAATGTCAGGCCAAGCTCGTCTAGGACGGCAAACCCTGCCCGATAGTCGGCCTTGCCCAACAGGCCTTCGATGTCGCGTGTGGGATGGTGGGAATTGGCGATG
>Ga0115002_10008369_pt1 | contig 11473 bp, 10 predicted proteins | sample ArcticOcean_MG_C_8_FD_89576 | JGI IMG/M metagenome (GOLD analysis project Ga0115002, IMG submission 89576) | Marine microbial communities from western Arctic Ocean - ArcticOcean_MG_CB11_86 | ecosystem: Environmental > Aquatic > Marine > Oceanic | place: Arctic Ocean: Canada Basin | collected... | reverse complement strand
TTTTTCTTTTTTAGCTGCTATGATGTTAGCGTACCAGCCAATACGTTCGCTTGCTACTATAAACATGGTTGTTTACCAAGGATCTGCTGCTGCAAAAAGACTATTTGCCGTACTAGACCATCCTATTAAAATTAAGAATGATAGTACGCTACCTGACCTTTTGATAAAAAAGTGTGAAATAGAATTCAAAGATGTCAGTTTTAAATATGAAACTACTGACAAGAAAGCAGTGAATAAAATTAATATAAAAATTGAAGGTGATAGTATGGTAGCTTTTGTGGGACATAGTGGTGCTGGAAAGAGTACTATTATAAATTTACTACCAAGATTTTATGACCCTCAAGAAGGAAGTATTGCGATAGACGGCCAAGAGTTAAAAAATATTACATTAAATTCATTAAGAAAAAATATTTCTTTGGTAAGTCAGGATGTTATTTTGTTTGATAACACTATAAAAAATAATATCTTATACGCTGATGCTAACGCTAGTGAATACGACCTTAGAGATGCATGTGAATTTGCAGCAGCAAATGAATTTATAGATAAACTTCCTAATGGATACGAGACTTTAATAGGAGAGAATGGGGTTAGGCTATCAGGTGGGCAGAAACAAAGAATATCTATAGCAAGAGCCATACTAAAGAAATCTCCAATAATTCTTTTGGATGAAGCAACTTCATCTCTAGATGCAGACTCTGAGGAAATAGTTCAAAATGCGATTACTAATTTAACAAGAAACAAAACCACTTTAGTTATTGCTCATAGACTTTCAACTATACATAATGCTCAAAAAATATTTGTTTTAAAAAATGGCAGTATTATAGAATCTGGAAATCATGATTTTCTAATTAAAAACTGCGAAGAATACAAATCATTGTATCAAAAACAATTAAAATAAATTGCATGTTATTTGTTTATAGATGTTTAACTTGTGCTTTATTTCCATTTTTTGTATTTTTAATTTATTTCAGATCGATTTTTAATAAAGAAGACAAATTAAGATTTAAAGAAAAAATTTTTACATCTTCATTTAAAGCTAACAGAAATAATAAAAATAAATTAATTTGGTTTCATGCCGCAAGTGTAGGTGAGATTTTAAGCATATTGCCTTTAATAGAAGAGCTAAACAATTCTAATAAAAATATAGATTTTTTAGTCACTAGTGTAACTTTAAGTTCCTCAAAAATGTTAGAAAAACAATTAAATCAATATAACAATATTACTCATCGTTTTTTTCCCTTAGATGCTGAGAGTTTATCAAAAAATTTTTTAAATGTATGGAGGCCTGATTTAATTTGTTTTGTAGACTCTGAAATTTGGCCAAATTTTTTATTCAAAATTAAAGAAAAAAAAATCCCTCTTGTTTTGATTAACGGAAGAATTACAAAAAAAACATTTAATAGATGGAAAGTATTTCCTAATTTTGCTAGTCGGGTTTTTAGCAATTTTGATTTGTGTCTTGCTGCTAGTAAAGAGTCAAAAAACAATCTAGAGCAACTTCAGGTAAAAAATTTAGCTTATCTTGGTAATTTAAAATTTACGGCTAAAAATATAAAAAAAAATCTTAACGAATCTAATAAAAAAACATTAGATAACTTTAAAGTTTGGTGCGCCGCAAGTACGCACAAAGGAGAGGAACTTATAGTTTTAAAGACACATGTAGAAATTAAAAAAAAATATAATAATATTTTAACTATTATTATACCGAGACATATTAATAGAGTTTCTTACATTAAAAATTTAGCAAGTAGCTTCGAGCTAAATAGCCAAATTTTAAATGATAGTGATATAATACAAACCGACACAAATATCTTAATAATTAATTCCTTTGGCGTTCTTTCTAAATACTTTAATTACTGTAAAAATATTTTTATTGGTAAATCATTTATTAAAAAACTACAGCTAGATGGAGGACAAAATCCCCTTGAAGCGGCTAAATTAGGTTGTGCGGTATTTCATGGACCTTACGTTTATAATTTTCAGGAAGTTTATGATCTTTTAAAATCGTATGGTATTTCAAAACAAGTAAATGATGAAAAAGAATTGTCAAAAATAATAATTGAAAATTTTGAAAACCCAAAAAAAATAAATGAACAACAAATAGATTTGTTAAATATTTATGGTGAAAGAATATTAAAACAAACAACTGCAGAATTAAGTAAATTAATAAAATAAAATATGAAAATATTTAAACCTAAATTTTGGAGTAAAAAAAACAATTTAATATCTTTTTTTTTATTTCCTTTTTCTTTATTTTTTCAGTTATTAATAATATTAAAAAATAGTATAACTAAAAAAGAAAAATTTTCTCTAAAAGTTATTTGCATTGGAAATATTTATTTGGGTGGTACTGGAAAAACACCTTTGTCTCTCGCGGTTGTCGAAATCTTAAAAAAATTAAATAAAAATGCAGCTATAATCAAAAAAAATTACAAAAAGCATGAAGATGAGTTTAAGTTAATTGAATCTAAACAGGTAACGTTGTTTATAAATTCGTCACGTGCCTTAGCAATTAAAGAAGCTGTAATTAATAAATTTGATTGTGTTGTATTAGATGATGGTTTTCAAGATTCATCGATTAATAAAAATCTAAACATAATATGCTTTAACGAAAAACAATTAATAGGTAATGGCATGACTTTGCCTTCAGGCCCGCTTAGGGAACCTTTTTCTTCTCTTAAAAAATGCCAAATAGTTGTAATTAATGGAAATACTAACAATGAATTCGAAAAGAAAATAAAAAATATCTCTAATTATATAAGTATTTACTATTCAAATTATTTGCCAACTAACATAGAACAGTTCAAAGATCAAAATTTACTTGCCTTTGCTGGTACTGGAAATCCTGAAAATTTTTTTAATTTATTAGAAAAAAATGGTTTAAAAATAATCAAAAAAATTTCATTTCCAGATCACTATAATTATTCTTTAAATGAATTAAATGAACTCATAAATTTTTCTTTAAATAATAATTTAAAACTTATAACAACAGAAAAAGATTTTTTTAGAATTAAACATTATAAGTTAACACAAATTCAATATTTAGAAGTGAAACTTGAAATTGAAAATAAAGCTTGTTTTGAAAAAGAAATAATACAATATTTATGATTAAAATTATTAAATACTTTTTTCAAGCTATTATTGTTTATCTTTTTTTTATTATTATAAAATTAATTGGCTTAAAATTTAGTAGAAAATTTTTTTCTTACCTTTTTAATAGTATTGGCCTACTCATAAAATCTGAAAAAATTATAAATAAAAATTTAGAAAAATTTATAGGCTCATACAATGAAGATATTAAAAAAAATATTAAATTTCAAATGTGGTCTAACTACGGTAAAATATTTGTAGAATATTTATTCTTAAAAAAATTTAAAAATAATATTTCTCATATCACAATTAAAGGTGAGCATGTTTTGCAAAAAATTATTGAAAAAAATAAACCTGTAATTTTTGTATCAGGCCATTTCGCAAATTTTGAATTGATGTCAATGGAATTAACAAAAAAAAAAATAAATTTAGCTACTATTTATAGGCCCCTAAATAATTTTTTTTTAAATCCTTTTATTGAATACCTTAGAAAAACATATATCTGTAAAAATCAAATAAAAAAAGGTCTTGCCGGTGTTAAGGAGGCAATAAATTATATAAAAAACAATTTCAGCGTAGCCTTAATGATAGACCAACGTATTAGTGAAGGTAAAAGATTACCGTTTTTTGAACATATGGCATTAACAACAACTTTGCCATCTCAACTTGCCTTAAAATTTAATTTAGACATTGTGCCAATTTATATATCTAGAAAAGAAAATGATAGTTTTGAAATGGAAATTTATGACCCTATACAAGTTTTAAACAAAGAAGATTCAGAAACAAACAAGTTAGATATAGCAATTAAATTGAACAAAATTCTCGAGCAAATGATATCTAGAGACCCAGGGCAGTGGATCTGGACACATAATCGTTGGAAATAATTACTTCTTTTTTCTTAACTCTTCATATTTTGTCTTCACTTCCATGGGTGAATAATATGCTTCTTGTAATTCAACATTCCAATAATTCAAATTCTCCAATGGTATTTGCTTTTTTGAAATAGCACAAATTACGTGATCTCCTTCTTTTAAAACTTCAAAAGCATTTGGTTTGTATTTAAGGACAGCCATTTTTTTGTTCATATACAGGAATAATATATATAATACATTTTATCATATGAATATTGCTTTAATAGGTAGCGGTGGACGTGAACATGCGATTTGTCAAAAAATGTATGATTCTAATATAACAAATAGAATTTACTGTATCCCTGGAAATGCTGGCACAACCAAAATTGCAAAAAATTTAGAAGTAGACTTTTTAAATTTTAAAAAATTACTATTGGCTATTAAATTTTACAAAATAGACTTAGTTGTCGTTGGGCCAGAATTACCATTGGTAAAAGGAATAGTAAATTTCTTAAGAAAAAATAGAATTAAAGTCTTTGGCCCAAATAAATATGCTGCCCAGCTAGAAGGTTCTAAAGCTTTTATGAAGTCTTTATGCGAAGAATACAAAATTCCAACCGCGGACTTTAAGATTTGTAAAAATAAAAAAGACGTTAAAATATTTTTAAATCAACATAGTATGCCTGTAGTTGTTAAGGCAGATGGTCTTGCTGCTGGAAAGGGTGTTGTTATTTGTTATTCGGAAAAAGAAGTTGAAAAATTTAGTAACGAAATTTTTTTAGGTAAATTTAAAAGTTCAAAAAAATTAGTACTTGAGGAATTTTTAGAAGGTGAAGAAGCTAGCTACTTTTTAATTGTAGACAAAAAAAGTTTTTCTTTTATTGGTTCTGCTCAGGACCATAAACGTGTTGGTGAAAATGAGACAGGTCCAAATACAGGTGGCATGGGTGCTTACTCGCCCGCTCCAATTATAAATAATAATTTAGAAAAAAAAATAATAAATAAAATTATTAAACCTACTCTTGATGCTCTGAAAGCTAAAAATAATGCTTACACAGGATTTTTATATGTTGGTCTCATGATTAAAAATAATGAACCTTATTTAATAGAATACAATGTTAGAATGGGTGATCCTGAGTGCCAAGTAATCATGCCGAGACTTAAAACTGATTTAGTAAAAATATTAAATGCATCTGTAGAAAATAAGCTTCATAAAATTAAAATTAAGTGGTATCAAGATAAATGTATGACTACTGTCCTGTGCGCAAAAGGATACCCGAATAAATATACAACTAATAAAATAATTAATTTAGATAAAATTAAATTAGCAAAAAAATCATTTATATTTCATGCGGGAACTAAATTAAAAAATAATTTACTATTTTCGAACGGTGGACGAGTTTTAAATATAGTTGTTTTAGGAAATACTTTTTCAAAAATTAGAAATCAAATTTTTAAAATAATTAGAAAGATTAATTGGAAATATGGTTTTTTTAGAAAAGATATTGGTTGGAGGGTAATTAAATCAAGATGAGGATTGTTAGTGGATTTTTGAAAGGAAAAAAAATTGACTTTTTAAAATCTTCAACAACAAGACCTCTCAGAGATTTTGTAAAAGAAAGTACTTTTAATGTTATTAAACATTCCAATCTAATTAACGTTTCCTTAGAAAATGCGAATGTATTAGACCTTTACTCTGGTGTTGGTTCATTTGGTATTGAATGTATTTCTAGAGGAGCAAAAAAATCAACTTTTGTAGAGAATGAGAATAAAACTCTAACTATTTTAAGAAAAAATCTAGATAATTTAAAAATTAAAGACAAAAGTGAAGTGTTTGAAACTAAAATAATTCCATTTTTTAATCAATTGAATAAAAAAGATAAGTTTGAAATTATTTTTTTTGACCCACCTTTTGTAGAAAATTTCTTTATTGAGGAGCTAAAAATACTTAAAAATTCCAAAATTTACTCAAAAAATCATTTAATCATTATTCACAGAGAGGAAAAGTCTAAAGATGATCTTCTGAAAATAATGAATATTATTTTGACTAAAACATACGGAAGATCAAAAGTAATTTTTGGAAATTTTAACTAAGATATTGCTTAGTCAAAACTTTTACTTCTTCAACAGCAGGTTGATCAAAGGGGTTAATACCAATAAAATTTCCAATTAAAGCAGTTTCGAGTATAAAATAAGAAAATAATTCACCTAAAGTTTCTTCCGCTATCTTGCTAATCCTAAATTCTCTATAAGGAATTTTTTTGTTTCTTAATGCTTTTATTAATGCATTTTTTTGAGCTTCTTTGACTTTTGATAGTTCTTTATTTGCTGTAAAACTGAATGCTTTTCCAAAAACATTATTGTTTATTTTCATTTTTTTATTTAATTTCAAACTAAATATACAAAATAATTTATCTTTAGGTCCGTCTAAATATAATTGTAGTAAGCTGTGATGATCTTTTGGTGCTGGTGATACGACTGGTAGTATACCTTTTCCATTTTTGCCTAAACTTTCTGCCATTAACTGTTGGCACCAATAAAGAAATTCATTGAGTTCAGGCGCGTAGTTTAAAAGTATAATTGAGTTAATTTTTTTTAAATTATAGATATGCGCTAATTTAACGACGCTATCAATTAATAATAAATTTTTTTTTGATCTAAAAAAATCTAATAAATTTTTTCTAAAAAAATTTATTTTCAAACCCATAAAATATGCGGGCACCATTCCAACTTCTGACAAAACAGAATATCTGCCACCGATGTAGTCTTTGTAATTTATTTGTAAAATTTTTTTATTTTTAGCAAAAGTATTTAATAAATTAACTTTATTCCCTGTAATAATTATAGTGTTATTACAATTAATTTTATCTTTAAATAAATTGCTATTAATTAACGTCTCAAGTGTATTTCCAGACTTAGAAATAATTATAAAAAGATTATTTTTTAAATTTATTTTTTTCTTTATCTGTTCACTTTTTAACTGATCTATATTATCAAAAAAAGTAAAGCGTTTGTTAATTTTCTGTTTCAAAAAAGAATAAATTGCCTGAGCTCCTAGCACGGAACCACCCATGCCTATAATTATAACAGATTTATAATTATTGAATTTTTTAAGTTCAGTTCGATTAAAATTTAACTCAAATTTTTTACTTAAAATGTGTAAGGTGTCTTTTTTGTTGTCTAAAGTACTAAAAATATTTTTTATAATTTTATTTAATTTTATTTTGTCTTTTAAATATAAATTATTTTTAAAATAATTTTTATTAATGCTATTTTTTAATAATATATTTTTACTCACCTTTTGATTCGATCAAGAATAAATTCTTCAGCCGATGAAGATATAGATTCTGAACTACTAGACTTTGTTTGCGATGTTTGTAAAATTTTTTCAATAGTATTTTTTTCATCTTTTGCTTTATTTTCAACCGATCCTGGCCTAGGTATAGTCTTAAAGTCAGGTGGTTGTGTTAATGGTTCTTTTTTTTTAACTAAATATTCATCTGAGTTGCTTTTTTTTTCATTTCTTAAAACCTTTCCGGCTTCGGTAAAGCTGGAACAGCCATTTAGAACAATGCTTAAAATACACAAAATAATTAAAGATTTTATGAGTTTCATTTTTTATTTAAAATTAAATCTTTATTAATAATTAAGATTATACCGATTGTTATAAATATATCCGCAATATTAAAAGTAAACCAGTGATAATCATTAATATGTAAATCTATAAAATCGGGAACTGCAAAATACAATAGCCTGTCATAAAGATTGCCTCCTGCACCACCTAAAATTAAAGAAAAAAAAATTTTATCTATGAAATTAGCTTTGCTAGTTAAATAACTTAAAAAAACTATTACCAAAAAAATTAATAGAGTAATAAAATGATAGTAAATATTGGCATTTTGACTAAATAGTCCAAATCCAATACCAGTGTTCCAAACAAGATCTAGATTTAGATAGTCGTTAATAAATAAACTACCATTGTTTAGTTGAAGATTTATAATACTTGTTTTAGTCAGTCTGTCTAAAATAAAAATTAGAATAATTATAACTAAAGAAATAATAATGTCTTTTGAAAGAAATTTACTTCTAAAATTTTTGAGAATATTCATAAATTAATTAATACCACAATACTTTCTTTCACATTTTTTATCTAATATTTTCCAACAAAGCGTACATTTAGTGCCTATAGATTTTTTAACCTCAATTTTTAATTTGTCTTCATTCTTATTTTTTATTTTTTTAACTTTTGAGGTTATAAAATATTCTTCTAAATCTAATCCGTTTAAAAGTTTAAATTTTTTTTCATTAACATAAATTGAAATATCAGCTTCAAGACTAGAACCTATTTCTTTATTTGTTCTCTTTTCTTCAATGGCAATATTAACTTCCTGTCTAATTTGATGCAGCTCGTTCCATTTTTTATCTAAATTATCATCCTGCCAGCTACTGGGGATTACTGGATATACTGTTTCATGAATACTATTTTCATTTTTATTTAATAAGTTAAATATTTCCTCAGTAGTAAAAACAAGAATTGGAGCAAGCCATTTAAGCAAGCATTCTAAAATTATATTTAAAACAATTATACAATCTTTACGTTTTTTTGATTCTAAATCGTCACAATACAGAACGTCTTTTCTTATGTCAAAATAAAATGATGAGAGCTCCATTGTACAGAAGTTTAATAGCTCTCTGTAAAGCTTGTGAAAATTGTAATTTTTTAAATTCTCTTTTATAGATCGGTCTAAATAAAACAATCTACCTAAAATATATTTTTCAAGTTCTGAAAAAGAAGTGTGATCCATTTTTTTGAAATCTTGTTGTTCTAATTTGTCTTGTAAGTTGCCTAGAATAAACCTAAAAGTATTTCTGATTTTTCTATAAGACTCCGCATGTTGAACTAAAATAGTATTATCTATTCTTAAATCTTCAGCATAATCTGATGATGCTACCCAAACTCTTAATATATCTGCTCCGTAATTTTTTAAAATATCATCTGGTGAAACAACATTTCCCGCAGATTTTGACATTTTCATTCCTTTCCCATCTACTACGAAACCATGAGATAGAATGCTTTCAAAAGGAGCTCTTCCTCTTGTTCCGCAAGACTCTAATAATGATGAATGAAACCATCCTCTGTGCTGATCTGAACCCTCAAGATACATGTCAGCAGGCCATTTAAGATCTTTTCTTTGCTCAAGAACAAAGCTATGTGTGCAGCCGCTATCAAACCATACTTCAACGATATCAGTAAGCTTTACATAGTCATCTTTATTATATTTTTCACCTAAAAATTTTTTTGGATCATCAGTAAACCAGCAGTCCGAACCTTCCTTTTCGTAAATTGACGCTATACGATCTATAACTTTTTGGTCTCGTAAAGGTTCTTTAGTTTTTTTATTAATAAATATAGGTAAAGGAACCCCCCATGATCTTTGTCTAGAAACGCACCAATCAGGCCTTCCTTCTATCATAGACATTAGTCTTTCTTTTCCTTTAGCCGGGTAAAAAGTAGTGTCACCTATTGCTTTAATTGCTTTGTTTTTTAAAGAGTTCTTTTCCATTGAAATAAACCACTGAGAAGTTGCTCTATAAATTAAAGGTGCTTTTGACCTCCAGGAATGAGGATAACTGTGTTGAAGTTTATCGTTCTTCAATAATTTTTTAACTTCTTTTAATTTATCGATTATTATTGGGTCGGCTTTAAAAACATGTGTTTTAGTAAAGAAAGGGATTTCATCTGTATAATAGCCTGCATTATCAATTGTATATTTTGATGGAATGTTGTGTTTAAGACATAAATTAAAATCATCAGGTCCATGACTGGGCGCACAATGCACAATACCCGTTCCCTGCTCTAAAGTAACAAATCTTGCATCTAACATCGGAACATCAAAATCGTAACCCAAGATTTGAAAAGGATGTGTGCATATAGTGCCAACAAGTTCAGAACCTTTAAAACTTTTTAAAACTTTAAATTTTTCTATGCCACAGGACTTAACGATAGAATCTAAAAGGTTTGTTGCTACAACAATTTTCTTTTCTTTAAAGTTTTCGAGATTACTTATTTCAACTAAAGCATATTCTATCTTGCTATTAAAAGCTAAAGCTCTATTAGCAGGAATCGTCCATGGTGTTGTGGTCCATATAATAATATTGGAGTTTTTTAAAAAATCTTTTGTACTATTCTTAACTTTAAAAGCTACAAATATAGTATTCGACGTATGATCGTGGTATTCTACTTCTGCATCAGCTAGTGCCGTTTTTTCTACGGTTGACCAAAATACAGGCTTGAACCCTTGATACAAACTGCCGTCTAACAAGAACTTACCAAGCTCCCTGACAATTTGAGCTTCTGCGGCAAAGCTCATTGTTGAATAATAATTTTCAAAATCTCCTGACACGCCAAGTCTTTTAAATTCCTTAATATGAACATCTATCCACTGTTTTGCAAATTCCCTACACTCTTTTCTAAAATCTTTTATAGGAACTTCATCTTTATTTTTTTTATTTTTTTTATACTGCTCTTCAATCTTCCACTCTATGGGTAGCCCATGGCAATCCCATCCTGGTACATATATAGAATCTTTTCCATTCATTTGCTGAAAGCGCGTAACCATATCTTTTAAAATTTTATTAAGTGCTGTCCCCATATGAATATGTCCGTTGGCATATGGAGGTCCATCGTGAAGCACAAATTTTTCTTTTCCTTGTGAGTTCTTTCTAATTTTTTCAAAAATTTTATTTTGTTCCCATTTTTTTAGAATATCAGGCTCTTTCCTGGGCAAGTCTGCTTTCATAGAAAAAGCAGTCTGTGGAAGATGTAAATTTTCTTTGGACATTATTTTTTGGCTATATCGATATCTTTTTTTATTTGACGTTTAAGTTCATTTATATTTTTAAATTTTTTTTCTGCTCTAATAAATTTTATAAAACTAATTTTTAGTATCTTTTTATATAAGTTTTTTTTTATTCCAAATATATTTACCTCTAGTAATAGGCTTTTGCCATTAAATGTAGGTCTGTAGCCTATATTTGCTATTCCCCCTTTTTTGAAATTTTTAGTTTCAGCCCTAATTGAATAAACACCAAGTTTTGGAAGTGTGTAGGAATTTAGCTTAATATTGCAGGTTGGAAACCCAATCTTACTTCCTCTTTGTTCTCCTTTAACAACTTCTCCTTCTATACTCCATGGACGACCTAGAAGTTTTCTTGCTTCTTGAACATTTCCTTTGGAAATAATTTTTCTAATCAATGAAGAGGATATTGTCTTGTTGTTTTCTTGGTGAGGAAAAGTAACAATAGTTTTATATAAATACATTTTTTCAAGACTTTTTAATGTATTAACGTTACCGAGTCTTTTTTTACCAAATTTAAAATTTTGACTAATAAAAATATATTTACTTTTAAGTTTATTAACGAGGACCTGCTTAATAAAATCTTTTGCACTTATATTTGAAAAAGATTGATTAAAATTAATTATAATTAAAAAATCTAATTTTAATTTTTTTAAATAGTATATTTTTTGCTCT
>Ga0115002_10008368_pt1 | contig 11473 bp, 8 predicted proteins | sample ArcticOcean_MG_C_8_FD_89576 | JGI IMG/M metagenome (GOLD analysis project Ga0115002, IMG submission 89576) | Marine microbial communities from western Arctic Ocean - ArcticOcean_MG_CB11_86 | ecosystem: Environmental > Aquatic > Marine > Oceanic | place: Arctic Ocean: Canada Basin | collected... | reverse complement strand
TGCCGCGCGTCGCCACCAGCCTCCGCTGGTGCTGCGACTGATTCAGGTTCAGAACGAACATGGCACCATGAGTCTGGTGACGAGCGTGCTGTCCGCACGAGACCTGTTGTTTAAGGGCATGCCGAATGCGTCAGTGGCCATCACGCACGTCGACGGCGTCGGCGTGCCGTCAAACGACCAGTTGTCTGGACGGCGAGGGTGTCCCGAAAAACGACAGCCACGCTCAACTCGGGCCGCCCTAAGCCTGAGTTGCAGTTCAGACGCGGCGGACGCGATCACCTCCGCGAGCAACCAGCGATGTGATTGTCGGCACTTCGGAGTCTTTGATTGGCGTCTGCCAGCGGATAGCTGGCGCGGCATCGGTCGTTGTTGTGCTGCGTTCCCGACGGGATGAGCGCGCAGTGTTTACGATCAGTTTCAGTGCAAATATAGTCGCGTGTCGTCTGTTGTCTGTGCAGGTGGCAATTGCACTCTCAGTAGCGCTGATGGTTAGCGCTCATGAGCAACAATCCATTGGAGATTCGTCATGTCCGGCGAAGCGAAGCCGATTGGTCTGTCTGAGATGCTGAAAACGCTGCGTTCCGAGTTGCTCGATGCCCAGGCTGACGGCGCCGACTCGAACCTCAAGCTTCTGGTCGATGCCGCCGAAATTGAACTGAAAGTAGTTGTGACCCGGAAAGGCGAAGTCGGCGGTGGAGTGAAGTTCTGGGTCTACAACGCGGATGCCAAAGGCTCGCTCGGTGATGAAACGACACAGACGATCCGGTTGAACCTGCGGCCGGTTGCAGCGGACGACAACGGCGAGAACCCGAAGCCTGTTCCCATCTCCGGCACTGAGTAACCACGGGCGCTCCAGCGCGTCGGAGACTGGTCTATGGATCCGCTACTGGTCTGCAAAATCCTTGTCAGGCGGGACGATGGCAAGCAGGTCCGCGGCACGGGCTATCCCATCGCCGATGACCGCATCATCACCGCCGCTCATGTGATCGCTGACCGAGTCGACGATCCAGATGCGATCTCGCTGCTGTTTCCCGGCAGTGACGCGCCTCTGCCGACAACGTCCCCGATCGAAATTCTCTGGAATGGCGAAGACGCTGCTCCGCCCGTTGACGTAGCGATTTTGAAGTGCGCACTGCCCGAGCACCTGCGTCCCGGTGGACTCACATTGCTGCGACACCGTTCCTCGGCTCCGGTTGCCTGGCAGGCTCAGGGCTACTCGGCCGTCGCACAGACTCGCATGGCCAGCGGATTGCATGATTACAGCGGGCCTCATTTCCCGAAGGTGACCGCGCGTGATGACGGTAAGGAACTGAGTTGCCACAGTGGCCCGGAACGTGAGACCGGCAAGGCAGAAGCCGAACTGTGGGGCGGCGTCTCCGGCAGCGGCATCTTTGAAGCCAGCGGAAGACAGCGACTGCTGGCTGTCGTGACCGACTACGTTCCAGGTGAGAAGCTGCCGACGCTGCGCGTCGTGCCCATCCCCTGTCTGTTTCAAGTCGATGGCTTTGCGGACGCCATTCGCTTTGAACACATCCGGCATACCCGGAGGGAACATCTTAAAGCTGCGCGCCTGTCACTGGTCCGGGAACTGAAGTCCCTGAAAGAACGAATCGCCGACGTCGGATCGGAACTGCAGAAACTGACCGAGTGTGAAGTCGATGACATGCGACCTGAGTCGGTTGCGGAGGCGATTCTGAACTGCCCTGAGATTCCCGGATTGCTGGGGGCTCTACGTCGATTATCACAAATCACACTGCGCGAACATGCGTCAGCGCTGGCCCGCATGGCAGAGGTCATTCTTCCCCTCAACTATGCACAGGAGACGGTTGACTCACTGCACCACGTCACCGCTGGTTCGACCCGCTTCTGGCTTGTTGAAGGGCGGACAAAGACATCCACGCTGGCGGAAATCATCATGGCAGGATTCGACTGTGCTCCTGCCAGGTTTCCTGCGGAGCATGTCTCCGGCGGGAAAGCCGAACTGCAGGGGCCTGTCGGATTCGACTTTTCCGACGACCTGCCGCCGAACGAAGGTCCCGACGGCGCGTTTCAGAATGTCTTCAACGACCTGTGCCAACTGCTCAATGTGTTGGGGAGCGGTGCTGGCCAGGCGGAATTCAGCGACGCGGATTTGATGACACTGAAGGCGGAACTGGACACGCGCAGAGACGAATGGGGCGACCGCACGACGTACTGCATCGTTCGACTGCCGCAGAATGAAAACGAGCGCCGCGCCAGACGGAATGTCCTGGAAGATGTCTCGAACAGAGTCAACCCGGCGTCCGGGCCTCCTCGACTGGTGTTCGTCGAGAAGGTCGATGTTTCGCCGGATAACGATGGGGATGGGATCGACGAGGAGTTTCAGATCCAGTCATCCTTCCGGCAACTGCTGCTGCGCGCCTATGAAAAAGCCCCAGGGTAGAAACGCATCCGTATGCAACTGATTGAAAAAACGGCCCCATTCATCGTTTCCTTGCTCGACCGTGTTCACGAGTTCGATCAGGACAGTGTCGATGCGGTGAATTCGGCGCTGGCTTCCGGGCGTCCTTTGCTTGTGCGCGGGGAGCCGGGGGTCGGGAAGACGCAACTGGCCGAGGCAGCAGCCGAGCATCTGCAGCGGGCGTTTGTCCCGTTTGTTGTGAATTCGCGCACGGAAGCCCGTGATCTGCTGTGGCGATTTGATGCCGTCATGCGACTGGCCGAAGCGCAGATCCTGTCGCAGATCACACAGGACGAGAAGGAGCTGCGCGAGAAGCTGGCTGTCAGCAACTTCGTGCGGCCCGGTCCATTATGGTGGGCCTGCCACGCTGATGACGCGGAACGCTGCTGCACCGACGAAGACAACATGCTGACCGTCGGACAGAACGCAGCTCGGTCAAAGCACGGCTGGGTGGTGCTGATCGACGAGATCGACAAAGCCGAAAGCGATCTGCCGAACGGGCTGCTGGAAGCACTGGGCGCGCAGTCGTTTCGACCGCAGGGACGATCGGCGCATGTCACGATTCCCGCGCAGGGAGTTGCGCCGCTGATCGTCGTCACCACCAATGAGGACCGCGTTCTGCCGGACGCGTTCGTCCGCCGCTGCATGGTCCTGCATCTGAATCTGCCGGCGGATCGTGAAGCACTGGTCGCGCACCTGTGCCAGCGCGGAAAGGCTCACTTCGGCCAGCGGACTTCCGACCAGGTCCTGAGCAAGGCGGCCGGTCTACTGGCGGATGATCGCGAAGCCGCCAGCGCCAGTCAGTTGCTGCCGCTGCCGGGGCAGGCCGAGTTCCTGGATTTGATGCGGGCCGTCATCGAGTGGAAGGGCAGCGACCTGGCGGGACAGGAAGCCGTCGTCGATACCGTTCGCACATTCGCCTATCGCAAACACGCGGAACTGCGCTGATGGGAAATTCGATTGCTGGCCGAGCTGATCTGGTGGCTTCGCTCAGGCTGGGGAGCGAGCCTCTCCTGTCGGCGACTGCTGCACTGCTGGACTTTGAACGCATTGAACTCCCTCCGGAACCTGAAGAATCATCGCCGCCGGTTGAACGGCAGTCCGATCGAGGCAGGTCGTCCAGACCAGCAGTCAGTGACGGACTGTGGACGCAGTTTGATCCGCTGCCGCCCTGCTACTGGCAGCTGGTCCATTTCGAACGCGTCGAGATCGAGGACGAGGACACGCCGCAGACGGGCACGGGCACACGACAGCCGGGTGACCAGCCGTGGCGTGCGCGACCGGCCACTGTTCCCGTCATCGAGCCGCTCGCCACGCAGCGGCAATTGCTGACGCGACTCCGGAAAGCGGCCGGCTATCGCACCATCGGCCAGACGGTCGACATCCCCGAACTGGTCGACCGGGTCAGTCGCTGCGAACTGCTCGACCGGATTCCGCTCAAACCGTTCCGCGTGTGGGGCTCTTCGCTGCATGTCATTCAGGACCGATCACGCCGGCTGACTCCCTGCTGGAGCGATCAGGATCTGGTGTGCCGCATTCTGAAGAGGATCTATCCGCCGTACGCGCTGACCATCTCACGCATCCGGGACGAACATGACGTCCCGCAGATGCTCTGGCCGGAGAATCAACGCGGTGTCTCGCCAGCTGGCAGCTTACGCCACGGATGGCAGCATCCCCCCGCGACAACGTCGCTGCTGGTGCTGGGCGACCTGGGATCGCTGTTGGTCGATGAGGACGATGCGGATGCCGTTCAGGATGTCTGGCTTCGTCTGGGCCGCGACTGCCGCCGCGCCGGTAACCGGGCGATGGCTCTGATTCCCTGCCGGCCGGAGGAAGTCCCCCGCGCTGTGGCGTCTGTGTGGCACACCGTCCCGTGGGAAGACGGACACGCCAACGCCGGCAGTGCCGACACGCTTGACCGACTGATGACGCTGGTGTCTCCCGCCGTGCGGCTGGAGCCGGGCCTGTTGCGGCAGGAGCGTCGCCATGTGCTGGCCGGCGGATTCGGGAATCCCGGTCTGGAAGCGCGCGTCTGGCAGCATGAGGCGATCAGCAGCCGGCACAGCGTGGCCGCGTCGTTCGACCCCGACCAGCAGTTGGCTCTGCGGGCGAAGTTCGACGCGCTGCCCGACGCCACGCTCCGACGCGAAGTCCTGACTCTCATCCGCGACTGGCGCGGGCGGCTGCATGAAGCCATCTGGTTCGAGGAAATCCTCGGCATGGACGATCAGGCCCGCCACTGGTTCGTGGGCGACGTGGAAGATGCGCTGCACATGCTGCGGCAGATGGGCGAACGCGTGTGGGACGGGCCGCGCGGCACCGGCGACTGGCCGTCGTTTGTGACCTGGGCGCGCGGCGTGCTGCAGCGGATCCCGGCTGACCTGTGGCGCGATCAGGCCATCGGTGAGGCTCTGCACGCGATTCACGCGGCCGTCACCGACGAGGATGAAACCGACGTGTCACCCGGCTTCCAGCCAGCACGGGTCAGGACACCCCCCAAAGTCCAGCAGACCACGCTCGACATTCGGCAGCGGGGCGCAGCGCTGCTACTCACATCGACCGCAGAAACCGGGCCCATGATAGCGGAGCGGCGCAAGCCGCCCGGTTCGTCGCAGGCCAAGACCGGACGGCTCGCGCCGTACCGCGACAACCGGGAAAGTCCACACCCCGCCACGGGCAGCCTGATCGGATCCCTGCGCACGCGAAACGGTGCCCTGCGGATCTCAGCCGAACCGCCGCCCGGGCTGCAGGTTCAGACCCCCGATCCACGTCTGGCCTTCTGGGCGTCCGGAAATGCCCCCGCATGGGCCATTGACTGGGGCACGGATGCCGCCGGAGCGTGGTGTACGTTCCGCATCGGCGACGTGCAGCAGCGGCTCCGCTGGATTCCCGCCGGCAACTTTCTGATGGGTTCCCCGCAGGACGAAGCGGGACGTGATTCGGATGAGGGGCCGCAGCAGCCGGTGACGATCACTCACGGCTTCTGGATGTTCGACACGCCCTGCACGCAGGCTCTGTGGGAAGCCGTGACGGGCGAGAATCCCGGCGAGTTCGACGGACCGCAGAAGCCTGTCGAACAGGTGGACTGGAGCCAGACTCACGAGTTCATCGAGCAGCTCAATCAGCTTCTTCCGGGACTGGAACTGCGGCTGCCCACCGAAGCGGAGTGGGAATACGCCTGCCGCGCGGGAAATCCGGACGCACGCTATGGCGAACTCGACGACGTGGCATGGCATCCCGGCAACAGCGATGGCTCCACGCATGACGTGGCGCAGAAGCAGCCGAACGCCTGGGGCCTGCACGACATGCTGGGCAACGTGTGGGAGCGGTGTATCGACCACGCGTACCGCGAGTACTCAACCGAATCGGTCGCCGATCCACGGCACGTCACCGACGCAGAGAGCGCGAGCCGGGTTGTTCGTGGTGGCAGTTGGCGCAGCGCCGCGCAGTACGCGCGTGCTGCGTACCGCTACGGCAGCCGCCCGGGGGGCCGGTGGGACGACCTCGGCTTCCGCTGCCTCAGTTCCCCCTCAAGTCAGGTCAGGCCGGCCCGCGAGGCGGCTGTGAGCGGGAGCGCGTTGAGCGTTGCGGAGCAGCGAGACCGCGAAAGCGAACCGCCGCCGAGCCGCGCGCGGAGGACTTCGTCCACGCTCCGCCACCAGCCGGAACACGTCGAGCGACTCAACTGGCAGCCCGGGACGCAGTCACTGACCGTCCCCATTCAATCCACACAGTGGCTGACTCTGGAATCTGATCTGGAACGTGTGGTGTTCGCGCTGGCGGACGCCCCGGAGTGGGCCACTGAATCCGGACAGGACCGCCACGGCATCTGGGCTGACCTGACCGTAAACGACGCCACACAACGGCTCCGCTGGATTCCCCCCGGAGAGTTCCTGATGGGCTCGCCCGGTGACGAGCAGGGCCGCCTTGAGACGGAAGGGCCACAGCACCCGGTCACGATCAGTCGCGGCTTCTGGATGTTCGACACGCCCTGTACGCAGGCCCTGTGGGAAGCCGTCACGGGAGGGAATCCGAGTGACTTCAAAGGAGCGAAGAGACCGGTTGAGAATGTCAGCTGGCCGCACAGCCAGAACTTCATCGAGCGTCTCAACGGCCTGGTGCCGGGAATGGAATTGCGGCTCCCAACGGATGCCGAATGGGAATATGCCTGTCGCGCCGGGAATCCGGACGCGCGACACGGCGAACTCGACGACGTGGCGTGGCACTCGGGAAACAGCGAAGGTTCCACGCACGATGTGGGAGAGAAGCAGTCGAACGCCTGGGGGTTCCACGACATGCTGGGCAATGTGTGGGAGTGGTGCGCGGATCATTCCCGCCGCGCGTACTCAGTAGAGTCGGTCGTCGATCCGCTGCACGTTACCGACAACGAAAGCGCGGACCGGGTTGTTCGTGGTGGCAGTTGGCTCCTCGCCGCGCAGTACGCGCGTGCTGCGTACCGCTACGGCTACCGCCCGGGGTTCCGGTGGGACAGCCTCGGCTTCCGCTGCCTCAGTTCCCCCTCAGGTCAGGTCAGGCCGGTCCGCGAGGCGGCAGTGAGCGGGAGCGCGTTGAGCGTCGCGGAGCAGCGAGACCGCGAAAGCGAACAGCCGCCGAGCGGCGCGCGAAAAAAATCGCTCGTGCAAAACCTGCGCGGGATTTTCCGGAAAGAATGAACCATGCAGATTCAGGTCTTTACCATTCCAGTCCACCACTGCGACGCACCAGTTGCCGATCTGAACCAGTTCCTGAGTTCCCACCGCGTCGCCGAGATTCATCGTGAGTTTGTGCAGGATGGCCCGAACAGCGCGTGGACCGTGTGCGTGACGACTGAGAGCGGTCACGCCAAAACGGAGACGCCACCGCGAAACCGGGTCGACTACAGGGAAGTGCTTTCGGATGAAGATTTCACCGTCTTCGCAACGCTCCGGACTCTGCGCAAGGAGATTGCCGAGCAGGAAGGCGTGCCGCCCTACGCGCTTTTTACAAACGAACAGCTGGCTGAAATCGTCCGCCGTCGTGCGGAAACGGCCACCGATCTGAAGCAAATCAACGGCATCGGCCCGTCGCGCATCCAGAAGTACGGTGAGCGTTTCCTCAATGAGTTGAACCGGGCATCTGCAGAGAAGGTCGATGACCGGGAAGCGTCGTCGTGAAACGGACGCGCATCGAACTCGAACAGGTGGCAGACCTCCACAATCTCACGTCGGCCGCGTGGAGGCGGCCAGGGGAAAAGGAAAACGACCTGAAGTGGCCGCGTTCATGACGTCGCTGTTGGATCGATTGCACGAACTGCGGGACGAAATCCTTGAGGAGCGGCTCGAACTGCAGCCACCTCACGTATTTCACATTCGCGACCCGAAGCCACGTGTCATTCGAGCGCCCCGGTTCCGCGAACGTGTCCTGCATCATGCTCTGATGTCACTCGTCGGACCTGTGCTCGAACGAACGCTGATCGACGACACGTACGCCTGTCGCTGCGGCAAAGGGACGGCTGCGGCTGTCTGTCGTGCGCAACAGCATGTCCGACGGTTCGACTGGTACGTCAAAATGGACGTGCGCCAGTACTTCGCCAGCGTCAGACACGACATCATCAAACAGTTGCTTCGACGACGCATTCGTGGTGATGCCACACTGCGACTCATCGACCAGTTGATTGATTTCCACACCGATCAGCCCGGACGCGGGCTCCCCATTGGTGCTCTGTCCTCACAGAACTTTGCCAACTTCTATCTGAACGGACTCGATCGCGCCATCCTCTCAGATACGGGATCGCGTGGGTACGTTCGCTACATGGACGACTTCCTGGTCTGGTGTGACACCCGCCAGCACGCGTCCCGCCTGGCCTCCCTTGCAACGGACTTCGTGCAGACGCAACTGTCGCTCGAACTCCACGAGCCGATCCAGATGAACCGCAGCTCACTGGGTGTGACGTTCTGCGGTTTCCGTATCCATGCCGGGACGATTCAGCTGGCCCGGAGCCGTCGGCAGAGGTTCGTTTCCGGGCTGGACTGTTGGGAGAAACGGTATCGGCTGGGGCTCGTCTCTGTGGGTGAGTTGCAATCTGCCGTGGATGCCCTGCTGGGGATGACGACTCCCGCCGACGCGCAGGGGTGGCTCGCAGCGCAGATGTCCCGACGTAGAGTTGGCTCGGAATCCTCCGACTGGTAATGTCTTTTCCGGTCACCTGATCGAAAACGCGAACCGGGTTGTTCGTGGTGGCAGTTGGAACAACGACGCGCAGAACGCGCGTGCTGCGTACCGCAACGGCAACCACCCGGAGAACCGGTGGAACAACCTCGGCTTCCGCTGCCTCAGCTCAGGGGAGCATCGGATGATGCCCAATGAACAGATCGGTGGCCGGTCCGCCCGAATGCGAGCGGCAAACAGTAATCGGGAGCCGGTGCGCTGGTAGTGTTGCGCAGCAGCGCAAATCGGGTAGAAACCCGGACGAACGCCCGCCGGTCTCCTTCTTTTATCGTGATTTCGAATGGCTGCTGGAATTCAGACGCAAACCATCCGCGACCATCCTCTCGCCTCCGCCCGCCCGCCGGCCTGGGCTGCTGCCTGGGGTTCGGATCGACTCGGTCCGTGGTGCTCGCTCAACATCCATGATGTGGTACAGCGGTTCCGCTGGATCCCTCCCGGCCAGTTCCAGATGGGCTCCCCCGATGACGACAAGGAAAGTTTCGACGATGAACAGCCGTCGCACTGGGTGACGATCAGTCATGGGTTCTGGATGTTCGACACGCCGTGTACGCAGGCCCTGTGGGAGGCTGTCACGGCGAAGACGCCCAGTCACTTCACAGGCGCGAAACGCCCCGTCGAGCAGGTGAGCTGGCGAGACATTCAGGAGTTCATGGACCGGCTTAACGACCAGGTTTCGGAGCTTGAACTGCGGCTCTCGACGGAAGCGGAATGGGAATATGCCTGTCGCGCCGGGAATCCGGACACGCGATACGGCGAACTCGACAACGTCGCCTGGCACTCCGGAAACAGCGAAGGTTCCACGCATGACGTGGGAGAGAAGCAGTCGAACGCCTGGGGCCTACACGACATGCTGGGCAATGTGTGGGAGTGGTGCGCGGATCATTCCCGCCGGAAGTACTCAGCAGAGTCGGTCGTCGATCCGCTGCACACGACCGACAACGAGAACGCGAGCCGGGTTGTTCGTGGTGGCGGTTGGTTCTTCGGCGCGCGGTTCGCGCGTGCTGCGTGCCGCAACGGCCTCCTCCCGGGGAACCGGTGGAGCGGCCTCGGCTTCCGCTGCCTCAGTTCCCCCTCAGGTCAGGTCAGGTGAGGCCAGTCCGCGAGGCGGCAGTGAGCGGGAGCGCGTTGAGCGTCGCGGAGCAGCGAGACCGCGAAAGCGAACAGCCGCCTCGCGGCGCGCGTTTTTGGGGCTTCCGACCTGTTCCCGTCAGCAGACCCGCGCGTCCCCGGTCGACAACACCGGAGCAGATTCGACGCGCTTGCGAACTTCGGCCACAAGGGCCAGGACGTGCCTTGGGCCGGCGTGCCCGGAGAGCCGACGTTTGGCGGAACTTTCTTCTGGCAGCGCGTGCCTCCGGAGCAGATTTCGGGGCCTGAGTCTGTCAACGCCGATCGAGGAACTGCATGTGGGGAGAATTCGTCGCCGAGATTCGTCGATTGCGGGACAGTCAGCCAGCACGACGCTTGGGACCTGCACATCAATAACTTGCCGTTTTTGTTTGCCCCTCTCCCTGCCCTCTCCCCGTCGGGGAGAGGGGACATGCGGAAAGTTATTGTCGTGCAGGTCCTTAATTGAAAATGCAGTCCCTGCAAATTCTTAAGGACGCACCGCCACGCGGAGTGGGCGGTTTTCGAGGGCGAACTGAAACGCCTCGTTGACGGCATCGAGTGAGAACGTGCGATCGACCAGATTTCTGACAGGTGACTCTGCCGGCACGGACTCGAGGAATTCAATCGCTGCACGCAGGTCCTGCGGCTGGTAATTGTGGACGCCCTCAATCCTGAGAAGTCGCCGCACGATGGTTTCGGCTGTCAGGTCCATTGCGCGGTCTGGAAACACGGCACCGACAAGGACCAAACGACCTCCGATCCGCAGCACGTCCAGTCCAGTCTCAGCGGCGGTGGTTGAACCCGTCATTTCGAATACGACGTCGACGCCTCGGCCGTGCGTCTGACCAGAAACGGCCTGCCGAAGTTGTTCGGTGTCATTCCCCACACAGACGGGCACGCAACCGGCCAGAGACTCTGCCCGCTGAAGCCGCGCATCGTCGACATCGGCGAGAAACACAGTCGTCGCCTGCTGCTGCAAGGCCATTGCGGCGGTTGTCAGCCCGAGCGAACCAGCGCCCATGATCGCTATCGAAGACTGATTGACTGGTCCGGCCGTGCGCAACGCGGCCGCGGCGGTTGCTGTACAACAATTGGCCGGACACGCCGCCGTGTCTTCCAGCGAGTCCGGAATTCTGCAGACAGCCGTGCCGGCCATGATCCGACAATGTTTCGCCAGTCCACCGACTGGTCCCTGCGTCGCGAGTGCCTCATGACCGTACTTGGCGAGCTGCTCACACTTCTGCGGGATCGAGTTGGAGCAGTAGAAGCAGTCTCCACAACTGGCCGCGATTGACCAGGTCACACGATCGCCCGGATGCAGGTCCCGCCCGGACATGTCTTTGATGGAGCCTTTTAGCTCAAGTACCCGCCCGATGATCTCGTGTCCCAGGATTGTCGGGCACTCGCAACTTCTGCGTCCGCTGAACGTGTGCAGGTCGCTGCCGCAGATCGTGCATAAAGTGACCTCGACAATCAGCTCGCCAGGTTCCGGTGGCGGTATCGCAACTTCGGTCAGCTCGATGGGCTTTCCTGGTCCGTGAAACACAGCGGCGGTCGTCGAGCGAATCATGCCAGCGCCATCCTGTTACAACGCTAGTGCTTTGTCATGGTGGAAACTTAGGGTTGGGTGGCTGGGGTCGAGCGAAGCGAGCCCCCAGCGTTGTCGGACTGGGGGCTCACTTCGTTCGACCCCAGCCACCCTGACTTTTGACTCTG
>Ga0115002_10008367_pt1 | contig 11474 bp, 10 predicted proteins | sample ArcticOcean_MG_C_8_FD_89576 | JGI IMG/M metagenome (GOLD analysis project Ga0115002, IMG submission 89576) | Marine microbial communities from western Arctic Ocean - ArcticOcean_MG_CB11_86 | ecosystem: Environmental > Aquatic > Marine > Oceanic | place: Arctic Ocean: Canada Basin | collected... | reverse complement strand
GGGCGCTTGCATTAACACCTTGCGCTCAGCGCCGTCGATAGTCATGTCAGCCAGCATCATGTCCTGCACGGCCGTATAGTCCCAATTATCCCCTGGCGTCGTTTGGTAATACCACTTCATCCGGCCGGTATCGGCGTCAACGGCAACGATCGAAGCAAGGAATAGATTATCGCCACCACCTGGTGAACGGATGATTCGCGTCCAAGGCGCGCCGTTGCCGACGCCGAGATAGACAGTGTTGAAATCCGGGTCATAGACGATCGAATTCCAAACGGTCCCGCCACCGCCGATCTCCCACCATTGGCCACCCTTCCAGGTCTCTGCCGCCAGCTCCATTTCCGGATGCTCGAACGGTTCGGCAGGATTGCCCGGCACTGTATAAAAGCGCCACGCTTGCTCGCCTGTAGCAGCATCGTAAGCCGTTACGTAGCCACGAACACCGAACTCCGCGCCGCCATTGCCAATGAAAACTTTGCCGGCAGCGACTCGCGGTGCCCCGGTAATCGAATAGCCACGGCTGCGGTCGATGATCGTGTCGACTTCCCAAACCGGTTTTCCTGTCGCGGCATCGATAGCAATCAGCCTGCCATCGAGCGTCGGTGTGTAGATTCGCCCCTCGTAAGCAGCAATACCGCGAGCGTTCGGTCCGCAGCACGCCTTGCGCAACCAGGTGCGCGGTACCTCGGGGTCGTAACGCCAGATCTCGTCGCCGTTTTTTGCATCCACCGCATAGACAATATTGAATGACGCCGATAAGTACATCACCCCGTCGATCACCAGAGGCGTGCCCTGCAGCGTGTGCTCGGTGTTTAGGTCCTTGAACCAAGCGATACCAAGATCACCAACGGTGTCCCGGTTTATGTCAGTAAGAGGAGAAAAACGCTGTTCTTCGTAGTTGCGGCCATAGGTTAACCAAGACCCTGGCTCGGCGGTCTCGATATTGGCCACCCGTGCGTCATTTACAAATGCCGTGGACGCCGCTGGCGCCGCCATCGTGCCCAAGGGCTGATCCGGCTCGGTCGGTGTTGCTGTTTGCTCTTGGCTGCATGCACCAATGAACAACGCGCCCACAAGCAGAATGCTCGTTCGTCCCCACATAGTTCCCCCAAAGACTGTCAGTGTGGTCCGGAACTTACACGCCTCCTACCCTCTAGGCAATTTTTCGGACGCTTCCGAGCGTGGCGCGCTGTGGGTTCGAGCTGTGATCCTGTTTGGCCAAGATGTTGGCCTTGCCAGCGTCGACAGCCAAAGTCCAGGTTTGAAACACAGCGGTTACGGACCCGTGGACTGCTGGAGTTGGAGGAAAAAGACGCCTACTCCCCTTTAAGCCCGGAAAATTCCGGACTGCGCAACCAACTCACCGGAAACCGCCCAATAATCTCATCCATAGCAGCCTGCGACCGAGGGTACTGCCCCTTATCATCAGTATCCTCAATCCACCTCGCAAGCGCAGCTCGCATCTCCTCAAGCTTGGCCTGATGCGCCGGATCCCCGGCAAGGTTGGCAACCTCATCAGGATCACGCTCCAGATCATAAAGCTCTTCAGCAATCCGAGGCCCATAAGGCGCCGCCTGAGCAACCGTCAATTTACCTTCCTCAGCAAGACGTCGAATCATCAAAAAGCTACTACCCTCAGGGTTAGAAAGCGCAATCATTTCCCGGTGCCCCCAATTCATCAATGGCCGATCCAGCATAAAGTTACGGATATAGTGGTAACGCGCACCCATCACCGAACGAACGCGATCAATCACATTCGACATCCGATCGGCTGATGAGAACACGTACTTTCTGGCGTAATCATCAGCAAACAGGTTTTTGGCATCCATGGATTCAGGAATCTCTAAACCGGCAAGTGCCAGAGACGTCGCCGCAACATCCATTAAGTTCACGATTTCACTGCGTCGTGCACCCGGTTTGACCACATCTTGCATGCCTGGTGCGACCACGATGAGAGGTACATGCAGCCCCTCGGCATACACAAATTCTTTGCTGCGTGGCAGATCGGAACCATGGTCAGTAAACAGAAAAATAATGGTGTTCTGCCACAATCCATCGGCTTTTAGCCGCGCTACCGTTTGCCCTATCTGATAGTCGGTGCGCAGCACACTGTTGTAATGAGTTGCGATATGTTTGCGCACCTGGGGAATATCGGGATATTGCGCTGGTACTCGAACGGACGCGGGATCAACGGGCGTAGCTCCATACGAGGTCATGGCGACAACATTCATCCCTTTACCCCCGGCAACAGAAGTCTGGCCAAAAAACGCTTTACCTTTCGGAACATCCCGCCAATCACCCGCACCGGGCGGACCTTTCCAGCTCTGGTCACCCTTGGCAAGGGCTGATTGTCCTTGCCCGGCGGTCTTGCCGGCTGTGTCGTCGCCAGGCTTTGCACCACTCATCGCGGCCTTGGTTTTGCCTACGGTGATGTCCGGCCGATCTGCACCGATAGAGTAGAGATCAGATCGCTGATAGGTGAAATTGAAATCATCCTTGCTGTCGTTGTAGGTTTCAAAACCGGCTGCTCGGAACAACTCCGGCACGGTGGTCACACCCTCCGGTAAGTGAATCTGATAGCCCGGCACGCGACCGGAGCGCATATCGTGAGCACCGATCCGTATATTGTAATTACCGGTAATCAAGGAGGACCGGGAAGGGGAGCACACCGGTGTCGGTACATAGGCCCGTTCAAACAGCACACCTTCACCCGCTAACGCATCGATATTCGGTGTTGCAACGGTGTTATCGCCATAGCTCGGATACCAGGGCGACTGATCGTCAATGTTGATCCACAGGATGTTTGGTCTGGTTTTTTCAGCGAGTACGTTGCCTGCGAGGCAGGTTAACAAGGTGGCAAGAACAGCCAAAGTATTTCGTTTCATATTAGTCTAGTCGTTCACGAACAAATGAATGTATTAGGTGGGGGACAAACCAACATAATAGCGAACTGGTCGATCTGCGCGCGCCCGGTACAAAGAAGATCACCCATTTTCTTCACGCTAATGGCGAATCAGCGATTTGACAGTAGGTAAACCATCGCCCGATTCTGCCGAATCGTTGGGTAATAGGCAAAAGTGGTATTCCCACTCGAACACATCAAATTGAAATCACGGTACGTGCGCCATTCTCCTGGTCGATGACATAAATCACGCAATGCTATCAAGCAGGTAAAGGGCTCCATCAGAACTCCTGATCGGCGCCGTGGGCAAGAAACTCGCGCCATCGGTCAGATCGACAACACTCTGATCGTGGTGCGTGGACCAATTTCTTTTTTGCGGCCGTAGCCTTCCCCATCAGTTCCGCCTATGTTGGGCCCTGGAACATCCGAATTAGGTGGGGATCATGCTAGATCTACATTATTGGCCAACGCCGAACGGCAAGAAAGTCACAATTCAGCTCGAGGAGTGCGGCCTCGAATACAACGTCTTTGAGTGCAATATCGGCAAGGGCGATCAGTTCACTGACCAATTTCTCAGCATCAATCCGAACAACCGGATGCCAGCGCTGGTCGACCACGAACCAGCAGATGGTGGTGGTCCGCTTTCGATATTCGAATCCGGCGCGATCATGCTCTACATTGCAGAGAAGACCGGCCAGTTCATGCCGTCGGATCCACGCGGAAAGTATGACGTCATCCAATGGGTCATCTGGCAAATGGCAAACCAAGGCCCAAAAACGGGCGAGTGTGGGCATTTTCGCCGGCTCCCTGGATCGGCGGGCGATCAAACCTACGGGATTACGCGGTTTACCGACGAGGTTAATCGGTTCTACGGCGTCCTCAACAACCAGTTGTACAACCAACGCTATCTCTGCGGCGACGAATACACGATCGCTGACATGATTTGCTATCCATGGACGATCAACTGGGAAGCCCAAGGCCAGGACATCGACGAATTCAAGTACTTTAAGCGTTGGTTCGAAGAACTTGCCGAGCGACCAGCAGTCCAGCGTGGCATGGCCGTCGGCAGCGATATGGGCAACGATTTTTCTAAGTTGAGCAAGGAAGAAAGAACGTCCCTTCAAAACATGTTGTACAACCAGCGCGCACGACCGGCACCGGAAACCGGCGGGTTACCGCAGTGAGCGGACAACCGGTTGCCGTCGTTATCGGGGCAACGTCAAAGTGGCAAGCCGATGGCCGTAACACTCGATTGGCACACGGCCACGACATCGACGATAGCGACATTCCGGTTGCCGCGCGTTGGGGCGTGGGCGGCGCCATCGCGCAAAAGTTTGCAAGCCAAGGGTTTTTCGTTGCGCTCACGACACGCTCAGCCGACAACGCGACAGCGTTAGAAACGGCGATTAGGGATCAAGGTCATCGCGCAATGACTGTCGAGCTAGATCTCGTTTCGGAAGATTCGATCGCGCAAGCGTTCGCCGAGGTACGAGCAAAGGCCGGCGAGCCAGACGTCGTGGTGTTAAACGCTGGCTACCTTGAGGGCCGGGACCTGCCGCCAGACCAAGAACTCCTCGAGCATATCCCGGTCGAGATGTTCGAAACCGCACAACACATCGCAAGCCGCGGGCCTTTCCTAGTCGCCAAGGAGGCGCTTCCTGCAATGCGCAATCGTGGGAGCGGATCGTTCCTCATCACCAACAACTCAGCGTCGTTGCGCGGGCGCAAGCGAATGACCGGACAATCGCTCTATTATCCGCGTGTGATGATGCGGACACTTGCCCAGGTATTGACTGAAGAGTACTCGGAGCACGGCGTACACGTCGCGAATGTGATCGTCGATGGGCTTATCGATTCGCCCGGCACCCGTGCACTTGGGATAGCGCATAAACGACCGGAGCTCATCATAAACCCCGCCGCGATCGCAGACGCATTCTATTACCTGCATAGCCAGGACCGGTCGTGTTGGACCCATGAACTCCAATTGACCCCATTTTCGACGAAACCAAGCTTCTAGGAGACCACGGATGGCGGACATCGCATTTGGTATCGGACTGCGTCGAATGGACAACGTTGCAGCCGACGCCGCAACTGCAGAACAACTCGGCTATGAATTCGTTTCAACCGGCGAACATGTTTTCTTCTACGGACCGGTCGGCAACGGTCTAATTCAACTCGCAGCGGCCGCGGGCGCGACCAAGCGCATCAAGTTAATGAGCGCAATCACGTTGGTCCCTTTGTACCCGCCTGCGTTGCTGGCAAAGCAGGTCGCAACGCTCGACCGTGTATCCAACGGTCGATTTAATCTGGGCGTAGGTGTAGGTGGAGAATTCGCCAAAGAGTTCGAAGCCTGCGGCGTGCCGGTATCGGAGCGAGGCGCGCGAACGAATGAAGCGCTGCAAATCCTACGGCGGCTTTGGACGGAAGACACCGTCGAATTCGAGGGACGTTTTACCTGGCTACCGGGTGTGAGCTTGCAGCCCAAACCGATTCAACAGCCCGTACCCATCTGGGTGTCGGGAAGGAGCGAGGCGGCTATGCATCGCGTGGCCCGGTTCGGAACGGGATGGCTGCCCTATATGTATACCCCCAAGATGCTCAGCGATAGCCTCGATAAAATTGCCACCTTTTCTTCCGAATCTTCGCGAAGCGATGCGGTGTTGCCAGGGTTGTTCATCTTCTTCGCGGTACACGAAGATCGCGAACGGGCCGTGCAGATGGCAACTGAACGATTGTCAAAGCAATACAACCAGGACTTCTCGAAACTCGTGGGCCGTTACGCGTTGGCCGGGAATCCGGATGACTGCATCGCGCGATTACGCGAATACGTTGACGTCGGTGCTCGCACCGTTATTCTGAATTCGGCTTGCCCAGAAAATTATGTGGAAGAGAACGAACGGCTCTTCGCACAAACAGTGCTACAGGCGTTCGGTTAGCCTTGGGCGAGTTCAACCAACAAAGCTCGGGTATCGTCAAACGATAAGCATGCTAGCCTGGCTTACACAATCAAACGCTAGACAACGCGACGCGTTAAGCCAGCGCGCAAGGAGCATTGACCATAACGTCCATTGATTTGTTAGCGGGAATCGATGGATGCCGCGGTGGCTGGATTGCCGCGATGATGGACGCCGGTGAGCTTGATTGGCGCCATGAGGCACGACTCGACGCCTTATTGTCACCAGCGCCCCGGCGTGTCTTCATCGACATGCCCATTGGCCTAGCGGAGGCTGGCCCGCGCACTTGCGAGCAGCTTGCGCGCAACCGGCTAAAGCACCGCAAATCGAGCGTCTTTCCGATTCCCGTGCGCGATGCCATCTACGCAAGTACATACCTCGATGCGTGCGCCATGAACGAGTCGCGTACCGGCAAACGCATTTCAAAGCAAGCCTGGAACATCGCTCCAAAGATCCGTGAACTCGACCAGTTGCTGGAAAAACGCTCCTATTTGGAACGCCGGCTCGCGGAAGCGCATCCAGAGCTCTGTTTTCAACGCCTGAACAACGATCAACCTCTAACCCACAACAAACATGGCTCCGACGGCATTTTGGAACGTCTTGCAATTCTCGAGCGGTTCACCAGAGCGACTGCACACCTTGAACGGGGTCTGCAACAGTTCAATCGGAGTGCGGTCCAGGCCGACGATTTGCTCGACGCGTTGTGCTTGCTCGTGGTTGCCCGAATGCCCCGCTCCCAGCATGAACAATTGCCGTATCCAGCGCCACGCGACGCACGTGGGTTACGCATGCGCATCGTCTGCGCCCGCGACTAATCAGCACACCTGGGTCTATGATTTGTGGGATGAGTGGTCTCGATACAACCTTTGGCTAGTTCGGCCGCACAAACCGAGGCTCGTTCGCGCCACAAGCGACGGCCGTCGATCATCTTGTCATAATCATCGCGCAGCCGCTTTTAACAATACGTCGTGCCTCTCGTCACCCATACCTAATGCGTCAGAGGTGCCTACGAGCCAGGTTTGTTGGCGTAGACCGGCGCCGGGTCATCGTGTGTCAGCTTGTTCTTGTTGCAGCGCTCGAATTTCGTTGGCCTCGGACACCAGGAAGGCTCTAATCGACTCGATATCCGGCTCCGCCAAGACGGACGCAAAGCTCGCCATACCCTGCTCGGCGCGCGCGCCCCGAAGCACGATGTCCGCGAACGCCCCATGCACCTCCAAGGTCATCAAACGCAGGTCCGGCGCGGTCGCCTGCACGACCGACGTCACGCCGATGCCTCGATGACAGGTCGCGCAGTGGGCATGGTAAAGACCGTTACCAGCCCGGATAGTCGCATCAGTAACGGTGATCTCCGGTTGCGGTGGCACGATCATTTGTCGACGGTCTTTCGCTTCAAGCGCTAACCTACCTCCGAGTTTAAAGACGAGCACGGACCCCGACAGATCGAAGTCCGGATGGCCAGTCAAGAGCGTCGCTACGTACTGCTCGTCGTCGATCATGTAGCTCATGATCGACGCTCCGAAGCTACCTTGCGTCTCGTAGTTCCAGATGGGCACGCCGGTGTCGGTGCGGCGCACGCTAAGGGTCCCCGTACCTTCGGGATGAAACAGCACCCCTGATGCGGTTGCGAGTACGCCGCCGTTGAATGGTGATTCAAGCTCGTGACGCCAGACGTGCTCACCGCTCAACGGATCGAAAGCGGTAATGAAGCCTTTGGTATCCGGGCGCGGCCCCGCTTGCGCCTCCAACTCCTGACGGTACTCACCTTCACCAATGCCAAGGCTCAAGCCGCGCTCGCGCTGCTTGTACATGCCTGTTTTGACGAAGGCTTCGTCCAGCGAGTAGAAATTAGGATAGTCGTGGTAATAGAAGTACATGATCCCGCGCGCGTCGTCCCACGACTGCGGTTCCCAGTTATGTGCGCCTGCGTTGGCCGGCAGGATCCAGCGCGGCGTCTCGTCGTAGTCCGCTTCCGCAGTCTCCACGGGGCGGCCAGTATCCATGTCCACGTGGGACGCCCAGGTGATGGCATCCGTGTAGGGATGCGCGCGCAACAGTTCGCCACTGACACGGTCGATCACATAAAAGAACCCATTCTTCGGTGCCTGCAACAACACCTTGCGCTCGACGCCGTCGACGACCATGTCTGTGAGGGTCATGTCTTGCGTCGCCGTGTAGTCCCAGTTGTCACCCGGCGCCGTCTGGTAGTACCAGTTCATACGCCCCGTCACGACATCCACCGAGACAATTGATGCCAGGAACAGATCGTCGCCTCCCCCTGGCGACCGAATCGCGCGCGGCCAAGGAGCACCGTTGCCGACACCAATATAAAGGCTGTTCAACTCCTCGTCGTAGACGAGTGAATTCCAAGCCGTGCCACCGCCGCCGAACTTCCACCATTCCCCACCCCAGGTCTTGGCGGCCAGCTCCATCTCCGGGTGCTCGAACGGCTCGTTCGGATTGCCCGGCACCAGGTAGAAGCGCCAGTCGACTTCTCCCGTCTCAGCGTCGTAGGCGGTCACGTACCCGCGCCGGCGAATCACCTCGCCGCTGCCCTGCCCGATGAACACTTTACCGGCCGCAGCACGCGGCGCGCCGGTGATGTTGAATCGGTTCATCGCGGTCGGGTGCCAGGTGTCGACGTCCCACACCTCTTCGCCGGTGCTGGCATCGATGGCGACCAGGCGTCCGTCAAAGGTCGCGATGTAGACCCGCCCCTTGTAAACCGCAAGGCCTCGGTTAGTTGGCCGATCCCACGCGTAGCGCATGAAGCCCATGTCGATCTCTGGATCGTACGTCCACAGTTCCGCTCCGGTTGCGGCGTCGAGCGCGTAGACGACGCTCGTTCCGTTGTTGACGTACATCACGCCGTCGACTACCAGCGGCGTCGCTTGCATCCGTTCCAAGCCGCCAATCGGCTTGACCCACGCGAGCCCCAGCTCGTCGACGTTTTCGGGTTTGATCTGTACGAGCCTCGAAAAACGCTGCTCTTTGAACGTCTGGCCGTGTGTGAGCCAGCTGCCTGGTTCCTGCTCGGCGGCCGCGATAACGCGCGCGTCGTCGACGTTACCACGCGCAGGAGCGCTCGGCGCGGCGACGGCGGGCACAGCGTCCGTCTGATCGCCGGGGGTGCCGGATCCGCAACCGGCAAATAGTGTGAGACTTGTCAGCAAGGCGATCCGAATCGAATCAACCGCAGTGGAGTTCCCCATCCTTTCCTCGACCGGTCTAGATAAACCCTCCCAAACTACTATGGACGCCAGCGCGTGCCTAGCCCCGGGATCACGCTCATCCCAAGGGTCGCCCTACTCCGGCTTCATCTCGCCCAACGCGTACTGGCCTCGGGTCACCCATTCATCGGCACCTTCATGCCCGCCATAGCCTTGCCAGGGTTTGAAGCCAATCAAGGCCAACAGCTCTTCGGATACCGATTCGACAACCTCCGGCCGCGTCCCCAGCAGAAAGTTCTCCTGTTGACGAAACTGCGGTGCACAGAAATTGGTTGTCAAGCCAATCCGCGGCGCACCGCTGACGTTCTCGCCGGTGGAGTGCCAGGTTCGGACTTCAAAGATGCAGACCGTCCCTGCGGACCCGATGGCAGGCACCCAGCTCGCGTCGCCATCGAGGTCGTGGTCGGGCTGCCGGCCACTCAAGTGGCTGCCCGGAACAACGATGGTCGCCCCGTTATCCTCGGTGAAGTCGTCGATCATCCACATCGCGTTGCAAACGACCGCTGGCGCGAACGTCTTCGCATGCACGATTGCGTCATCGCCAACGTGGTGCCCACGGTTGCCCTGCCTCGTAATCGATCCAGGCTTGACGAGTGCCTGCGCATGCTTGTTGGTCGGTGGCGGCATCCAGAACTGATCGGTATGGAATGCCGTCGTCCCGCCAGGGTGTGCGAAATGCGCGTGGTAGGACGACAATAAATACGCGTCGCCGAGAACATTCTTCAGGATCGCGTGCAGGCCCTCGTGAAGCAGCAGGCCGTGAAAAACCTTACCCTTATTGAGCAAAAATCGGACCAGTTGCTTGCCATCCGCGAGCTTCAGGCTCAAGCCTCGCTGCTCTTCGGCAGCACGCTGCTCCAGTAACCTCGCCTTGATCGCAGACACCTCGTCAACACTCAAAGCATTCTCAAGCAGACAGTAGCCGAAGTTGTCCATATCGGTCCGAGCCTTTTCAAGATCGGTTGTCGGCTTCATGAGTGACTGATAGAGCTGCTCCGATTCGGCTACAGCCGAATATCCTATTTGGCTGTGTGGCCGTTTTCAATAGTCGCCGATACGCCTTCGCGCACTACACTCTCGTATTCCGTCAGGATCGGTAAGTAGTCGTGTTTTTGGACGGGTAGCACATCCTTCAGGAACAAAGCCTTTCTTGCGAGCATCGAAGCCGGCGATAAAACTGCTCTACGCAAGCAAACGAACATGTCCTCGCGATCGGCATCGCTTTTAACGACGTAGGGTGGAGACAGACAGACAGCACTGCGTTCAACGACTTCCAAACCGGTCAGACAACCGGGATTGTCCCGAGCTAGAATGCTCCAAGTAACCGCATCAATCGCTGCGACTTCTGCGTGTCCAGCCTGGATTGCACCCAGACTTGCAATGTGTGAGCCTGTGACTATAACTTTTTCCGGATTACATACGGTAAGTAGCGCCGTATACCCAGAGCGGGACGAAAGAGAGTTAACGGCAGCAACACTGCCTCGCATGTTGCCGACAATGTAGCTGTAATACATTCCCGCCTCACAATCCAGATCAAACACCGGCGCTGCAACTGGCTCGATTGGTGCGTCTGAGAGGAACAGGTCTAAGCCGCATGCCTGCGTAACCAACAGATCAGGGTCGTACCACAGGTCACGCGCTGCGCGATGGCGAATGAGTTTCCCAGGGAACCCAGTTGCACGCCACAGCGCTTCATTTGCCCATTGGACACTAGGCAGGTCATACCAAGGAAATGAAGCGAGCATCTGTTATGAGTAGTTTGTCGATGTGCCAAATATATCAGATGTTGTGCGCAACCCCTCGGCTGGTCATCGACAATGCAAACGATGCTGTCCTGCCATCAACTTCCAATAGCTGACCGTCCGGATTTCTGGCGCCGCGCGCTTAGCCGCCATGAACCTCGGCTACTGCTACTAGAAACGCTTCCCGCACGACGGCTACGTCGCGACCAGTCGAACATTTCTCCGAGGATGCACAAAGCATCCCAGGCTTCATCGAGGCGGTGTAGCACCGTGTTTTGCGTCAGATCAAGGCTGGTTTCCTAAGAAGAGTTAAGCCCCTAGAGAGCGATGCCGCTTCCACCCTGCTTAAAGCGCGCCGGGTGGATGCGAAACGTGTCAGGATCGATACCCCGGTTAGTCGCCATGCGCCAAGCCAACAATTGCATCGGTACGGCGGTGAGGATTGGCGACAGCGCTTCTACCGTGACCGGGACCACGAACACAGGTGTCTCGCCGGCAATCGATTGCCCCACGACAGCGGTCGTCGCACCAAGCGTTCGGAAGAGTCGCAGCGCGTCCTCGTTACGGCTCATCGCGGGCCATCGACGCTGATTAGGATCAGCATATCTTCCGGTTCAATACAGATCATCGGTCCATGGAGAAACTGCTC
>Ga0115002_10008363_pt1 | contig 11477 bp, 12 predicted proteins | sample ArcticOcean_MG_C_8_FD_89576 | JGI IMG/M metagenome (GOLD analysis project Ga0115002, IMG submission 89576) | Marine microbial communities from western Arctic Ocean - ArcticOcean_MG_CB11_86 | ecosystem: Environmental > Aquatic > Marine > Oceanic | place: Arctic Ocean: Canada Basin | collected... | reverse complement strand
TAATTGTCAGATGTTTAGTGGATGTCCTTATTTGTTGGTCTTTATTTGTTGAGAGAAGCCGGCATGTTTGCCCTGTGGGAGGAGCGTGGTCCGCCTGATTTCTGTGAGAAGACGACCGGCGAGTGGATCTGCGAATAGCCGGCATCCAACCAGGAGTAAGAAATGACGATACGAACGATATTGGTTTTCACACTTTTGTCCGTGTTGCCGCTGACAGCCATGGGCAAACCCGTTATTGCAATCATTGGTACCGGCGATATGGGCGATTCGCTCGGACCGCGGTTTGTAGAGCTTGGCTACGAGGTCGTCTACGGATCTCGAGGTATTGGGGCCGGACCACTTTATCTTGTCAGGTGAAGAACGCCTCTGACTAGATTCCGGCGAAGAGTTGCTGATGTTCCCGAAGAATCCGTTCGGTCTCCTCGGGCTCGGGGTGCGTCGACCAGTCTCCTGGCTTGAATGTCGTACCCAGCAGCAATACGTCAGAACGGGAGTACATGTAAAGCCTGCCTTCACCGCCGCCCGACGTCAGATAGTCGACGTCGGGGTCGGGTGGCATGAAGAGGAGTTGACCCTTCGCCGGAACCAGGTCCTCGTCGCCGAACAGGGCTCTTGCGCCGAGGCCGGTACAATTGAAAATCACCGGTTCGGGAAGCGTCAGCAGTTCTTCCTTGTTACCAAAGGTCCGAATCACGAATTTGCCGCCGGCCTGATGCACGTCTTCGGTCAGTTGCCTCAGTAACGTGGCGGGCTCGACGATCATCGTCACGCCGACGCTGCAGTATGTCGTTGGGAAGGGATGTTCGCCGGGCCCCAGCACGTCCTCGAAGGGATAGAGATCGGAGAACATGCTCGCCGGCGGGCCCCGGAGCTCATTGCTGGGCTTGTAGCGCTCCAGCCAGCGAATGCCGTAGTCGGCGCCGAGATTAGTATAGGCGTGGTGTGCAATGCGGGCGGCGAACATCAATTGCGATTTGAAGGCGTCGCTGGAAACCGCGGAATCGTGCGCACCGCCCGGTGCCCATTCACCGCCGGCGACATTCGAAGTCGCGTGCCGCGCCATATCGCGCGTATAAATGGTCACGTTCCAGCCCGCGTCCTGAAGGAGCCGGGCACTGGTCAAGCCCATGACTCCGCTACCGATGACTGCGACGTCCCGATGTTCCATACCCAGCGTCTCACGGACCGCGAGTGCGGATGACCCCCAGGAGAGCGAGATTCCCGAACCGCCGTGCCCGTAATTGTGGACAACGACTCTATCGCCGAGCTTCTCGCTACGTACGACAAATCCTTTCGCCCGGTACGGGCGGTGACCGACGACCTCGCGGATAACGTTTTCCCTCGAAATTCGCGGCGCAACAAAGGGCTTCCTCGAATACGGTCTTTGAAACCCGGCTGACGTCGTTGGCATCGGGGCGCAGGCGCCCGTCGAAACAGTCAGGGCGCCGGCGCCCAGGGTTTTAAGGAGTTCTCGTCGCAGCATTTGATCACCTCGATTCCATTGTTGCCCATACTAGCGCAGGCAGGCCAGCGTGGTCCGACCCCCAAATTCAGCTGGATAGAGTACTGCCCTCCGAAGGCAGGGGTCACAGGTTCGACCCCAATTCTGCGACAAGCAATACCTATGAATTTTGCTACCTGCGCATGCCGACGTAGGCCGCGACACCTAAAGTTCGTCAGAAGACTGTGTGTACCGGGCCATCAGCAAACTGGCAGGTCAGGTGCCAAACGTTGGCCTCGTCTTCTACATTGAGGTACGCGAAACCTTCGCCTGGAAACGGCGTATAGGTCACCGTGTACTCGAAATCGGTTGCGCCTGCGTTAAATTGGCGGGCGGTGTCTGGCGTCCAGTCGACCCCTCCGCCATTAGCAAAATTGTACGGTGTAAAAAGCCCCGGCGTGTGAATGGAGTGCATGACTTTCTCAATTTCGTTGCCTCCCTCTTCATACCGGACGGTTATCGTTGCGATACACCCGACATGCTCATCGCCGGAAAGGAATACGACGTGCTCGGTGTCGCTCCTGGCGGCCATGACCAGGAGCTCATGCTGCGAGGCCGGGTAGCCGTCCCATCCATCCGCGTGCAGGGCACTGGCGCGGTGATCCCACCGAGTGGCTTCGCGATGCCGCGGAAAAAGCATCGAAGGCGATACGATGAACTTGGGCCTGTCGAAGGGTAGCCGCTGAATTCAATTTGCGAGGTCGCCTCGGTCGATGCCTTGGTCGATGCCGGTGCCCTGACCATAGAAGATATCAGCCGTATCAATATTCAGAAGGTCTCGCTTTTCACGACGTGTTCGAGTATCCAGCATAAAAAACGGGAACTGGTCGAAATCGAAGTGAAAATACAGTTTAGTTGGTGATGTCAGTAGGTGGCGCTGGAATCTTTGATAGGAAGCGATAGCGACGTCGAACGGATCAGCGGCGTTCGGTTCCTCTCAATCGTTTTCGATTTCATGCTCGTCGAGCAACATGTACGAGGGCACCTGGCGCAGCGCAGTGCGAACGGCACGCGATTGAAGTCAGCGGTTATAGGGCAGGATATAACGACCATCTCTAATGCTGGGGTCAAGAATACCGGCGGTAGCATCCGTATATACCTGGTCGCCGGTTAACACGATGAATCGCAGCCCCGTCATCGTCCGTCGACAAACGCTCTGCCAGGTCGGAAACAAAATCTGGACATCCATTAATTGTCAGATGTTTAGTGGATGTCCTCATTGTTTGCGTCTATCTTCAACTCACTGGTATCAGCGTTGCAGCAACAGGGTCAGGGCAATGCCCTGACCCCAAATTAACCGCCTCTATCTCCACGCGTGAGCAACGTTGCAACCGTCAGGTTTGCAGCCACGTTGGTGGGCGTAATAAACATGTCCACAACTAAATCGAGTGCAATCAGAATTCCGATGCCTTCGACCGGAAGATTGAGTGACACGAACAGCGGTGTCATTACAAGTAATCCGCCGCTTGGAATACCAGGCGAATAAAAACTCATCACACCAAGCGCACCGGCGATGATCAGGATGTCGGTTGGTCCCAGTTCAATTCCGTACAGCTTTGCGATGAAATAAGCGCCACATGAACGGCCGATGGGTGACGCAAACTTGAAGACGGATACCGCGATCGGCAACAGCAAGCCACTGATACGGGGTGACAAACGAAGATTCTCGGCTGCCGAAATCATGGCCGGCAGGGAGGCCAGCGATGATCGCGTGCTGAAACCAATGACCTGGGCAGGTGCACATGCACGTGCGAAATCGACAAGCCGAACCCGACCGACCCACACGGCCAACGGATAAAGCAGAATCATTGCCAAGGTGATCAGTGAGCAGGCAATGAGGATGAAGTAACCAAAGGCACCTGCCGCTGACGTGCCCATTTTTGTTGCCAACGGCAGCATTAACGCGAAAACGCCGAACGGTGCTGCTGCCATGATCCAGCCGATCAGCACATACATGGCTTCCTTTATCGCCGTAAAGAAATTGAGGAGCGCATTCCGCTTTGCCTCTTCCACACGCCCCAGAGCGATCGCAAATAGAACAGTAAAAACAATAAGCTGCAGAATAGATCCGTCCGCCGCTGCTTTGAATGCATTCGCTGGAATCAAGCCCGATAACCAATCGCTAAAGCCCGGAATATCCACTGTTGAGCTCGTTGAACCTGCCGTCGCTCGCAACGATTCTGCAATTCCCGGGTCGAGTTCAAACAGCACGAGAAGCGGTGGCGCCATCGCGGCTGTGTAGAGGCAAACCGCTGCAGTCATCAACACAAACAAGCCAACCGCCTTGGTTCCCAGCGTGGCAACAAGGCCGCTGTCGTGTTCGCCAGCGATGGACGTAATCAAGAGGGCCATGAGCAGCGGTATAACCGACATCCGAATTGCGTTGACCCAAAGTGTGCCGATCGGTTCTACCAATGTCGGCAGGCCGGCCAGCAATTCACTGGATGAGTTGGATATCGCGATGCCACCGGCAAGGCCGAGTGCAAGTCCAAGTAAAACGCGTGTGGCAAGCGACATCGTTCTAACCCCGTCGGTCGATGGCCTCCCGACGTGATCTTTCTTCTTTATTGCTAAAGAATCTTTGTCGACAAGCGATTGAGACAATCACTATCCATTGTTGCACAAACGACGGTCCGTCTAAAAATGTGTCGGCGGGCGTGCCTGCTCAGGCAATTTGACCAGGTCGTACTCAACGCCTTCGCAATCTCCGTACAGCGTCCTCGCAACTCACTAAAGCACACGCGTACCCGGACACAACCCGTATCAACCCATAAACCGTCAATCCGGGCGTAGCCACTCGTTCAGCATATGCAATCTGAGGTCGAAAATAGTTGTATTTTTCCAATCCATTCGCTGATATCTTGCGCGAATTACGATCGTAGTTCAGGCACTGGCACGCCAGCCTTGTAAACCCCGTCGGCGGATCTCCCGCTGGTATTGTCACGATGAAAAACGCACTCGCCCCGGTAGCCACTCTGCTCATTGCCGTCGCCATACTCCTTGCCGGTTCGGGACTGCAGGGAACGTTGCTGCCTGTCCGCGCTTCTCTTGAGGCATTCTCAACCCTATCCATCGGCACAATTGGTGCGGCTTACTTCCTGGGTTTTACACTGGGTTGCCTGCGTGGCGGAGAATTGGTCCGGAGTGTTGGGCACGTGCGAGTCTTCCTCGCAATGACGGCACTCGGTTCTGCCGCGCCATTGATGCACGGTCTCGTGCTCAACCCCGTGGCCTGGGGCTGCTTCGATTTCTGAGCGGCTTTTGCTTCGCGGTCCTGTTTGTTGTCATCGAGAGTTGGCTTAACGAGCGGTCCACTAACGAGAATCGCGTCAGCCGCAGCCGCAACGAAATCTGGACATCCATTAATTGTCAGATGTTTAGTGGATATCCTTATTTGTTGTGTTCCAATGGTGGTGGGCGTCATGCGAAAGGGCGTTTATTCGTCCTATACTTGGCTTGCCCGATATTAATGCCGAGGATTTGTTGGATAAAGTACAGCGAATGACGGAGCAGAGAAAAGAATAACGACAAACACATTGATGTTGAGCTTTTGATCAGTATGAGGGTTCATGGAGGTGTGTTTTTAACCATTACTATAAGGAAGCGGAAACAGAATGAAACGCCAATTATTAATAGCCGTAGCGGTAAGCGCGGTACTGGTCGGTTGTAGCGAAGAGGCTGCAGAGCCTGTGTCAAAAGCCATGATATTAGAGACCCAGGAGCAGCGCGTTAGCTATGGCATGGGTATTGGTCTTGGTGAGAGTATCAAGCAGGAGCCGTTCGGTATTGACGTTGATGCTTTTGCTGAAGGGGTTCGTCACGCTGTAGAAGGCGGTGAGCAGTTGATGACTCCGGAAGAGATCATGCAAGTGATGCAAGAATTCCAGCAAGCGCAGGTAGCCAAGCAGCAGGAAGAGGCTAATAAAGCGGGTGATGCGAATAAAGCCGAGGGTGAAGCCTTTTTGGCCGAGAACAATACTAAGGAAGGGGTGGTCACTACTGAGAGTGGTTTGCAGTATAAAATCATGGCCGAAGGCGCTGGTGCGAAACCGGCAGCAACCGATACCGTTGAAGTTCATTACGCGGGTACGCTGATTGATGGCACTGAATTTGATAGTTCCTACAAGCGCGGCTCTACGGCGAGCTTCCCTGTTAATGGCGTGATCGCGGGTTGGACTGAAGCTCTACAATTAATGTCTGCAGGCTCCAAGTGGCAGTTGTTTATTCCTTCTGATTTGGCCTATGGCCCACGCGGTACCGGCGGTGGTCCAATCGGTCCTAATGCCACGCTGATTTTTGAAGTGGAGTTGGTCGCTATTCAAGTCGCTGAAGCTGAGCCTGCTTCTGAAGAATAAGCAGGAGTGATGCGATTGATGTAGATGACATCGTCGAATCATTGGTAAAAACCCCCCTGCATGCAGGGGGGTTTTTTATGTCTGTCGTTTGACCTTAACGCAAGGTGGGTTTTTAGTCTTGGCTTATGCACAAAGCCGTTGGAGGCAATGGTGAAGTATTGGTTGTTCTCCTTGCCAAAACTGACCGTAGTAATAGCCTTGCCGGTAGGTTTCCAGGGGTCGCATTCGGGGACGGTCCAGCGCGCTAGTTCTGTGAGGTTATTGGCATCCCACAGTTGTAGCGATCGATCAGAGTTGCCCGTGAGTAAACTTGGCCCGTCGGCGGAAAACGCCGCACTAATGAAGGCTTGGCCACGTTTAATGGCGTCGGCTCCCAGAGGGATCTCTCCAACCACCACGCCAGTTTGGGTGTTCCAGATGATGGCCTTATCGTATTTAGCGAAGAACACTAAAAGGACACCCATAATTAATTTGGCCCATTAGCGTACGTATCGACAGTATGAGCATTCGCAGCCAAGTCGAATATCAGCACATCAGTTGTGGGTGTCCTTATTGCTTGGTTAGCCCCGTCATAATTGGTCCAGTTGCTATGTTAGGGTTTCTCGATAATGGAGGAACCGATGCAGGGCAAGCGATTTACAGAAGAACAAATAATACGGGTTTTACAAGAGGCTGACGCCTGCTTTCGGCGGCATGGAAGTCTCGGAGGCAAAGCGGCTGCGGGAGCTTGAACGCGAGAACGGCGAACTGAAGAAGATTGTGGCGGAGCAGACGCTGGATATTCGGATGTTAAAGGATGTGAACTCAAAACAATGGTAAGCCTGCCAGAGCGCCGACGTTGTGTGACGTACTTAAAGACCGAGTACGCGAGCAGCGAAGGACAATCGATCAGCCGCGAGCGAGTACGCTTGATTCGACGCCGCGAGGGGCTGCAAGTAGTGAGGAAACGCCGTAAACGCAAGTTGCTGGGCACGACCACGCAGTGGGTGAACCAGGCGCATTATCCGAACCACGTGTGGAGCTACGATTTTGTATTTGATCGCACGGAGGATGCTCGACAGTTGAAGTGCATGACGGTGGTTGATGAGTTCACGCGGCAGGGTTTTGAAATCACTGTCGGTCGCAGCCTGACAGCAAGCGATGTCATTCGTATTCTCGCCAAACTATTCGCAAAGCACGGTCGGCCAGTCTGCATCAGAAGTGATAACGGACCCGAAATGGTTTCCAGGGCAGTGCAAAATTGGTTGAAGAAAAAGCACGTGGATACGCACTATATTGATCCGGGTAGTCCGTGGCAAAACGGTTACTGCGAGAGTTTCAATTCAATTTTTCGCATGACCGGCCTGGACCGTTGGTTGTTTAGCTCAATGACTGAGGCTCGTGTGATTATCAATCAATGGTTGGAGGAATACAACACGATCAGGCCGCATGGGTCGCTGAGTGGCATGAACCCGGAACAATTTTTACAGCATTGGACGGAAGGAAATATCAATCAACAATCGAAAATCCTAACAGTTTGACTGGACCAGAAATCTTGGGCTTGCCAATAGGAAATCGCCGCTTTCCGATCGAAGGACTAGGCGATCCGATCCACTTGCTGCCGCCCATTTTCGGACCCGACAATAAATTCCGCTAGAATGAGCCTCCTTTACTAACCGGAACTTGCCAAACGGAACATCAAACGTGGGTGACCAGAACAGCATTTTATTGCATCCTTTCCCGGCCATTAGATTCGTACTTCTATGCGTGTGCGCTCTTATTGCAATCCCGGCATCTGCACAAGAACGAGATCAGTCAACGGTCATCTACGACGCAATTTACTTTGAGCAATTCAACCCCGTCACACTGGAGGACATGATTCGCAATATTCCGGGCGGTGCATCCGTGCTCAGCGGTGGTGGAGGAAACAACAACAACCGGGGGTTCGGCTCGAATGACGTGCAGATCCTGATAGACGGCCGGCGAATGTCAGGCAAAGCCAACAACATGACTACCAACCTGGCAAGAATTCAGGCCGCACAGGTAGAGAGAATCGAATTGATTCGTGGCAACGCGCAAGGTCTCGATATTCGTAACGAAGGGATTATATACAACGTGATTCTTCGTGAAGGGGGGGGTGATTCGTCTACCAGGTTCATTGACGTAGGCGTTACCGCGACCCATGACATGGACTTGGAACCATCTGTACTGGTTTCCTACAACGCCAATCGTGGTGTGCTGACTTCCAGCTTTAGCTATGAATATGATACGACGCCACGGCTCGAAAAAACTAACGAGAATGTATTGGAGCCGGACCGTTCGCCGAGAGAGTTTCGCGCCCTGGCTACAGAAAGGATCAGAGCTAGCCACATACTGACGGGCACGTTTGGATACGAGTTCCAGGGTGGTACGACGCTAAACCTGAACGCGCTCTATTCCGACAATGAACATACTCAGTACAGACTGGAAGATCAGTATCTCATCGGTCCGGGCAGTACGCTGATCCCGTCCGCGATTGAAGATGGCGACATCCGCTTTGAGAACCTGAACTTTGAAATCGGCGGCGATTTGGAATTCGACTTCGGAAGGATCGGCCGTCTCAAGACACTTTTCGTCCTGAATCGAACTGAAAATGACGACGTGATTATGCAAGACGAGATAGCGAATGGCGTTACTACCCGCCTGTTCTCAAGCATCGCCGATTATGACGAGGGCGAAACTATTTTGCGCTCGACCATGACCAGCAACTTCGGCCGGCATACTTGGGAGTACGGCGCAGAGGGAGCCTTTAACACGCTGGACAGGAGCTTCGCCTTCAACGCTGATCCACTGGAAAACGCTATCGTCGAGGAGGATCGCTACGACATATTCGTCACGTACAGCATCCCACTGTCGGGAAAGCTAAACTTGCAAGCCGCTCTCACCGAAGAGCTGTCGACCATCTATCAGAACCGGGACGGCCTGACGAACGAGCGCGATTTTCAGTATCTTAAGCCGCGTCTTGAGCTCCGCTATGACCAGACGCCGTCTGACCAGTTTCGCCTATTAGTAGAACGCACCGTTAGCCAGCTGAATCTCAATGACTTCGTCGCCAGCCGCAACGTCAACGATGACACCATCAATTTCGGCAATTCGAATCTGGAACCAGAATCAACCTGGACCTACACCCTGGGCTACGAACGACGTTTTGCCGATGATGGAGGCTCGCTTGAGCTGGAGGTTCTTTACAAGGACGTCTCCGATCACATTGACAAGATTCTGATAGGGACGGATGACTCCGGAATAGGAAATATTGGTTCGGCACAGAGATTAAACGTCAATGTCGATCTCACTACCCGGTTTGGATTTATCGGTGTGCCAACTGCGGTGCTGACATTTTCTTATACTTATGATGACAATGAGGTCTCCGATCCGTTCACGGGCGAAAAGCGGAGGACAAAGAATTCCACCCCTCACTATTTTCGGGTGAATTACCGCCATAACGTAACAAACACGAATTTCGCCTATGGCATTGTTGCGCACCGACGCACCTATCGCGAACGCCAGGATGTGTCCCTGTATGAGTTATCTAAACTCCAAACCCACCTCAACCATGTTTTTGCCGAATATAACTTCACCGAAAATGTAAAGATGCGTTTCCAGGCAGCGCATAATCTGAATCGCGACGGGCGCACGTTTGACAGAACCATCTACGACGGCAATATCGCCAATGGCGTTGTCGATAGAATCGAACACCAATACTTTATAGTAGTCCCAGATTACGTCCTCAGTCTGCAGGCAACGTTTTGATTTGATGTTGGCAATGTACCCCGTCAGTAGGTACTGACAACTTAACTGCTGTTATTCAAATTAAACGGTCGAACCGATTTTCCGGTGTTCTAAGCGAGCTTTTTCGGCTTTGCTCTCTTGCCTGTTGGCGCCGCGTGACCCCTCATCCCAGCAAGCTGCTCTTTGAATTGTCTGGATGCGATTGAACACATCGCCGACCACTGAGAGCTGTACTCCTGACCGTGCTCAAAAACCATCCGTACTGCCCGTTCCCTAACATCTGGGGAATATCGATTTGCTTTGTTCATGCTCCAATCCTCTCAAGAAATGGAGTCTCCGGTAAACCCGGGGCGGTTCAGCCAACAAATAACAGGCGACTGGTAGAATGGAGTCTTAGTTAAAGCAAGACAACTAACCTAACCCTTTTACGTGACGAACCTTGACAAGGAGAAACACGAATATGGCTTCAACGTACACACGAGAGGATAGCTATAACGCTGCCGCTTCCCTCATTTCGCGTGTCCGTTATACTGGGGGAGCTTCAGTTCGACCCCTTTTCGTGGACGTTACTCCGCCTCGGTGACGCACCTTGCGGGATCGGACTCGGCGAGGACGTGTGGCATATGTCCGGTGTGGATGTAATCCGCCGCTAACTTCCCGGCCATTGGTCCCCGTCCGAATCCCGATGATGCCAGGCCGCTGACAATAAAGAGATTGTCCCTATCAGGAATCTTCCCGATGATTGGTGAGCCGTCCAGAGAGAAAGGCATTGAACCCGCCCATGTTCGAACGGCCGGGTGATTTGCCACCACAGGCACTACCTCTGATGCGTGTTGCCGATTGACCTCGATGCCCATCGGATCAGGTGTTGTACTAAATCCCACGTCCTCGCGATCGCCGCCAAATATGATCTCACCGTTTTTGCGCTGACGTCCGTACAGGTGTCGAACCAACCGCCGCTTTCCCTTATGCGTTAAGTACGGTGGTGTCGTTTCGTCGGAACCATTGTCTCGACTCCATGCGAAGCTGGACTCTGCAGACGAAATAGTCTGAAAAATTCGAGGTGGAAGGCTCTTCGTGGCCCACATCTGACCTCTGATCGGAATGATGGGAATATTTAATCCCAACAACTTGCCTACGGGGCCACACCAGGCACCAGTGGCAAGTACAAGGGTCTGACAGATAAATTCTGCTTTGTCTGTGCGAACTGAGTATCCACTATTACCGTGAATATGAATTGCAGTAACGTTCTGGCCCGTATTGATGGTTGCACCCGAGTTCTGAGCAGCGTGGGCGAAGGCCTGAGTTGACTTCACCGGGTCAGCCTGCCCCCGGCCACCAGGAAGGTGCATGTATCCGAGCAAATCCAGACTAATTTCCGGCTCGATGGCGCGCGCTTCTTGCGGGGTTAGAAGCTCGACGTCATAGCCATTCGACTTCTGTGACAATACCCGATTCTTGATAAAGTCATACTGCTCTTCGGTGTGGATTCCTGTGAGTGAACCCGACTGGCGGAACTCCATGTCATAGCCCATATCGATTTGCAGTTGCTTGAAAATCTCCAGACTGCCCATCGTTAAATAGGACTGCAGGTCCGGCATGTTGCCCCAGCCTGGACCGCCAAGACCGCCCATGTTTTGCCCGGAGGCTTCGGATGCGATTTCACCCCGCTCCAGAATGGTAACGCTTCGTCCATGCTGGGCCAGGTGAAAGGCTGTTGCGGCTCCAGCCATACCGCCGCCAATTATCAGAATCTCTGATTCAGAAACCTTGTTCTGTCCCATAGCGCTGAAGGGTAGCCAACCGGTAGCTGCTAGTGTGCCGATGCCGGTGATGACGCGACGGCGGTCAGTATTCACAGAACGTTCCGAGGT
>Ga0115002_10008359_pt1 | contig 11478 bp, 11 predicted proteins | sample ArcticOcean_MG_C_8_FD_89576 | JGI IMG/M metagenome (GOLD analysis project Ga0115002, IMG submission 89576) | Marine microbial communities from western Arctic Ocean - ArcticOcean_MG_CB11_86 | ecosystem: Environmental > Aquatic > Marine > Oceanic | place: Arctic Ocean: Canada Basin | collected... | reverse complement strand
GAGAGATCTTTGAACTTGACGATGTGTGGCTCGAGCCGACGCCAGCCCAGGTGGGTGGGCCGCCGCTCTGGCTCGCCGGACGTCAGGAACCAACGCAGAGGCGGGCTGCACGCCTGGCCGACGGTTGGCTTCCCTACATGTACACACCCAAGAGCGTGAAGCGCACGTTTGACTTTATTCGCGAAGACGCCGCAAGCGTCGGCCGCGAGTTGCCCGCTGACTACGCCTGGGGCGCGTATACGACGATCGCATTGGGCGAGGACAGCGGCGAGGCGCAGAAACGGGCCGACGAACATCTGGCCTGGCGCTATAACGAACCGCGTTTCGTTGGAGACCTCGCCGGGCGCTACAACGTGGCAGGCGATGTCGATGCGTGTGTCGAAGGACTCATGGAGTTTCGCGATGTGGGAACGACGCACGTCGTGCTTGCTCCCGTGGCCGCTGAAGGCCAAACCGTTATGGAAATGATCGATGAGGTTGGGACCGGGCTTATTCCGGCCCTGCGAAAAGCAACAGGAGAGAGCTGACATATGGCCCGTGCACGACCCGTTCCGCCAACCAGAGCCGATGTACTTGATGCGGCTTCGCGTATTGCTGGCCTTGTACGGCCCGTAACCGTTGTCGACAGTCCGAGGCTAGGCCAGAGCGCCGTTCTCGCCGTCGAGACGTTGCAGCCCACCGGATCGTTCAAGGTGAGAGGAGCGCTGACCGCGCTGATGCCGCTTGCGTCGGGTACGCGCGTCGTTGCCGCGTCAGCCGGCAATCACGCGCTGGCGATTGCACACGCGGCCGCCGTCCTCGAGCTCGAGGCCACGGTTGTCGTGCCCGAAAGTGTCGAGCCGGCGAAGCTCGCCGCCCTCGGGGACTACGACGTCAAGGTGATCAAGTACGGCGCGAGCTACGACACGGCCGAGCGCCACGCGCTCAAGCTCGCGAGCAAGGACGGCCGGTTCATCTCCGCGTACAACGACCGGTTGGTTGTTGCTGGCCAGGGCACGCTTGCGGTTGAGATCTTGAAACGTATTGAGGGTTCCATGACATTGCTGTGTCCAGTGGGCGGTGGTGGCCTTCTCTGCGGTGTCGGACTTTGGGCGACTCAGCGTTCGGGCACGCGCGTGATTGGTGTTGGAGCCGAAAACTCACCGGCCATGAGCACCGCGTTCGAGGCCGGGGAAGTCAAGAAGGTCAAGCCGAAAGAGAGCATTGCCGACAGTCTCGTGGGCAACCTTGAAGAGGGCTCGATTACGGTCGATCTCGCGAAGCGCTACGTCGAGTCGATCATCTCGGTGACTGAGAAGCAGATCGAGGCAGGCATCCGCTATCTAGGCACACAGCACGGTTTGATTGTCGAGGGAGCTGGCGCAGTCGCTGCAGCTGCAGTGCTCGCCAACAAGGTCGACTTCGGTAGCAGCCGCCCGGTGGTGCTTGTCACCGGCAGAAACGTCTCGCCTCAAGCGACGGCGAAGGTTCTTCGGACGCGCGGTAGGAGCGCCGCCTAGCTCTGACCGCCGCCCCGAGGCGGCGGTCCGCTGCTCGCGTTCGACATTCAGCCTGCGGTTGCGCGCCGATAGCTCCACACGGACAGTGCGCCGAAAACAGCGATGATTCCGGCGGTCCAGGCAAGTGCGAACCAGACATCGTTGCCGGCGGGCAATCCGAGAAACAATGCGCGCGTCGCGTCGACCATAAATGTGATGGGGTTGACCTCGGCGAACGACTGAAGCCAGCTCGGCATCGTCGCCACCGGCACGAAGGCCGAGGACGCAAACGTGAGCGGCAGAATGATGATGAAGCCGTAAGCGTTCGAAGCCTCGGGCGACGACGCCGTAAGGCCGAGAAACGCGAAGAACCAGGAGAACGCGTAGCCGAACAGGAGCAGGAGAGCGATGCCTGCCAGGATCTCTGCCACGTTTCCGCCGAACCTGAACCCGACCGCGATGCCAACTCCAATCATGATCCCGAGCTGAACGATGTTTGTAGCGAAGTCGGCGATCGTCCGGCCCGTGAGCACGGCGGCCTGGGACATCGGCAATGAACGGAACCGGTCGATGAGACCGCGCTGGAGATCTTCGGCAAGACCGAGCGCCGTGACGAAGCCGCCGAAGGCCATGCTCTGCACGATGATTCCTGGCATCAGGAAGTCCACGTATGCGAGTTCGGGCGTTTGTATCGCTCCGCCGAAGACGTAGACGAACAGCAGTACGAACATCACGGGTTGGACGGTGAAGCCGAGCAGCAGATCGGGTTGGCGCGGTATGCGAAGGAGGCTGCGCTTCGCGAGAACCAGTGTGTCGGCCCATGTGTGTGCGAACGCGCCCATCAACTTCCAGGCTCCGTGTCTTCATCGTCTGCGTCGGCGGCCGTTTGACGGCCTGTCAACTTGAGGAAGACGTCGTCCAGTGTCGGACTCGCGACACTGATGTCGTCGATGCCGACACCTACCCGGTCGAGTGCTCGTACTGCCTGGGCGATAGAATCTTGTTTCTCGAGCAGCGGAACTCTGATCGTCCGGTTCTCGGAGTGGCCGTGCTCGCTGCCGAGCGGTGCAAGGGCCACGAGGGCTGATTCCGCGTCCTCGACGCGCTCGATTATTACCTCGAGACGGTCGCCGCCAACACGTGCCTTTAGCTCGTCGGGCGTACCTTCAGCGATGACAGTCCCGTGGTCCATGACCGCAAGGCGGTGCGCAAGATGGTCGGCTTCGTCCAAGTACTGCGTGGTCAACAAGACGGTGGTTCCTGTTTGGACGAGCGACTCTATTGCCGACCACAGGTCGAGTCGGCTTCGTATGTCGAGACCGGTCGTCGGCTCGTCGAGGAATAGCACAGGTGGACGAGCGACGAGCGCGGCTGCGAGATCGAGGCGCCGCCGCATGCCGCCTGAGTAGGTTCCCACTCTTCGTCGCCCTGCGTCGGTGAGCCCGAACGATCCGAGCAATTCATCCGCTCGAGCGCGCGCGTTGCGGCGCCCGAGGTGGTAGAGCCTGCCGACCATCTCGAGATTCTCGAAGCCGGTGAGATTCTCGTCGACCGCGGCATGCTGACCGGCGAGGCCAATCTTCGCGCGAAGACTTGGTGCATCGCGAACGATGTCGAGGCCGGCTACGCGAGCCGTCCCGCCGTCCGGGCGAAGCAGCGTCGTCAGTATCCGCACGGCCGTCGTCTTGCCCGCCCCGTTCGGGCCGAGGAGGCCGAAGACGGTGCCCGAGCCCACGTCTAGGTCCACGTCTCGAAGGGCATGAACATCTCCGAAGCTCTTTCGAAGTGCACGTGTCTCGATAGCGAGATCTGTCTGCACACGATGGACGCTACCTATCGGGGTTTTTCGTCAAAGGGAGTGCTCGGCACCGCCCCGCCGCAGCGAGCATCGGTGCCCCGTCGCTTCAGTCCAAGGGAGTGTCCTGGTCGACCATCCCGAGCGCAATCAGGACGGACTCCTAGCCGCGGGCTATTGTGCCGTCATGTCTCAATCACAGGTGGTCGTTCTTGGCGACGTCGGCTCCTTCGATGTCGCGGAGGGCGTTCGAATGCGGGCGCTCTTCGGTGACGGAGCAATGCTCAACCAGGTGGAACTCGATCCAGGTGCCACGGTGTCCCTTCACAGCCACCCCCACGAACAGCTCGGCTATGTCATATCTGGCGAGATCGTCATGACGATCGACAGGGAAGACCAACGCCTTGGCCCCGGAGCGGCATACGTGATTCCGGGCGGAGTTGAGCACGCCGGTGCTGCCGGCGAGAATGGCTGCCACGTGTTGGATGTGTTTCTGCCGATTCGCGAGGACTACCGCGCTCTCGCCGAGCCGGGCGCCTGACCGGAGCTCTCGATGCGCGTTCAACTCTTCGCGACTTGCCTGGGCGATCTGATCTTTCCGGACGCAGTCCGCGATGCGGAGGCCCTGCTCCGGGACGCTGGCGTCGACGTCGATTTTGTTGAGCGGCAGGTTTGTTGTGGGCAGCCGGCTTTTAATGCGGGTCACCGTAAGGCCGCCAAGCGCGTCGCTCGCACGTTTGACAAGGCCTTCTCGCGCGATCATCCGATTGTCCTCGCGTCGGGATCGTGCGCCACTATGGCGTCTCATTACCTTCCAAAGCTGCTCGACATCGAGCCCTACGAGGTGTGGGAGCTTTCGAGTTTTCTGGAGCATCTGGGTGTTGAAGTTGCCTCCACCAACGAGGGACGCATGCTCGCGTACCACGACTCCTGCCACATGCTGCGGGATCTCGACATCAGTGATGCTCCGCGAAGGTTGTTGGAGAAATCCGGGGCCACGCTTGCTCCGCTTGAGCGTTCAGACCTCTGCTGTGGATTCGGGGGCACCTTCTCGGTGCGCCAACCCGAGGTTTCAGTCGCCATGGCTGATGACAAGCTCGCTGCTGCGGCAGATTCAGGAGCCGAGGCGCTGGTTACGGCTGACCCGGGTTGTTTGATGCATCTCACTGGTCGAGCGAACCGTGTGGGCGGTGTGCCGATCGTCCATCTTGCGACTGCGCTCAGGCATGGCGTCGGAGCAAGCAGTGGCTGACCTCAAACAGCCAGCCGAGCGATTTCGCGTAATCGCGCGCGGTAAGCTCGCCGACCCCAGATTGCAAGAAGCGATCGATAGCTCGACCGAGCGACTGCGATCCCACAGGATCGACGCGTGGAGCGAACTCGATGATGTCGAGGAGCGGCGTGAGCGCGCATACGAGATCCGGATGCGCGCGGTGCGAGACATCGATGGGAATCTTAATCGCTTTCGCTCAGCGCTCGAAGCTCGCGGCGGGCACGTCTCGGTCTGCGCCAGCGCTGAGGAGGCAAATGCCTACGTGGTGGATGTGTGCAAGCGGCACGGAGCCAAACTGCTTGCCAAGTCAAAGTCGATGGTAACCGAGGAGATCGGGCTCAACGACGCACTCGAGGCGGCTGGAATCACCTCTGTCGAGACGGATCTTGGCGAGTACATTCTGCAACTCGAGGGCGAGCACCCGGTTCACATCGTCGCGCCCGCTATCGAAAAGACGAAGGAGGACGTGGCGCGTCTCTTCACCGAGGCCGAGGGCGTTGACGTGCCTCCCGTTCTCGAAGAGCTGACGGCATCCGCACGTCGACAGTTGCGACACGTCTTTCTCGATGCGGATGTGGGCGTGACGGGCGCCAATTTTGCGGTCGCGGAAACAGGCACTGTTGTGACAGTCACAAACGAGGGGAATGGACGTCTCTGCGCGTCGCTGCCGCGCGTGCACATCGTCGTTACGGGTATCGAACGCCTCGTTGAACGAATGGAAGATCTCCCACACCTGCTCTCGCTGCTCGGACGGAGCGCGACAGGTCAGCGCCTGACGAGTTACACACACCTTGTCACCGGGCCTCGCCGCGAGGGCGAGCAGGATGGGCCTGAGGAGCTCCACGTCATATTTCTCGAGAACGGTCGCCGCAACCTGATCGGCACCAAGTACGAGGAGATGCTCGCGTGTATTCGGTGCGGCTCCTGCCTGAATGTGTGTCCGGTCTACCGCAAGACCGCAGGCGCCGCATACGGGCCCGTCTACTCAGGGCCCATGGGCGCCGTGCTGGCGCCACTTCTTGTCGGGCTCGATCAGGCGCCGGGCCTCCCTCACGCGTCGTCGCTATGTGGTGCATGTACGCAGGCGTGCCCGGTCAAGATACCCCTCCACGAACTGCTGCTCGAGCTACGCAGCGATCTCGTTGAAGAGCGAACCGCGCCGTTCCTCGAGCGCCTGGGTTTCTCGCTGTGGTCGGTCGCGTGGTCCACTCCGATCGGATATCGAATCTCGACGCGTCTTGCGCGTCTTGGGCAGCGATGGGGATCGCGCCTGGGCCCGGGGCGGGTTTGGGCTGGCGGCCGCGATCTGCCGGCGCTCGCTCGCAAGAGGTTTCGAGACGTCCGGTGAGCGATCTGATTGAACAGTTCGTTGCGAACGCCGAGCGAAACGGTTTGATCGTGCACCGCGGTGAGGTGCCGGACATCGCCGATGCCGGTATCTCAAAAGCGATCTGCGGACTTGCTGATCCCGGGAGCGTCGTGTTTGCGGCTTCGCCTGAGGAGCCGCGAGCTCGCTCGATCCTGCCCGATGTTCACATTGCCGTTCTCGACGAGACTCGGGTGCTCGCTGATCTCTCGGCCCTTTTCACCGAACTCGACGGCGAGTTGCCAAGCTCTCTCGCCGTTGTTTCGGGCCCGAGTCGTAGCGCAGACATCGAGCAGATCCTCGTGCTCGGCGTGCACGGTCCAAGGGAGCAGCACGTCGCTCTGGTGAAGTCAGCCTGAGCTAACGCCGCAGGTCGAGTCTGATGGCGAGAGAGTCCAGCCCGGCCTCGCGAGACCAGTTCGCTGCTCCCGTCCAGTTGGGCGACCTGGTTGGAAGCGGTGGAAGCGGCGCGTCAGCCTGCATGGTGGCGATCGTGCGGTAGAGACGAAGCGCGTCCGCCTCGGCCTCGAACCGTCCGGCCGCGAGGATGGCCTCAAGCGATCCATTCTCTTTGAGCAATGCCGCGGCGCGAACCTTGCCGATGCCTCTTGCGCCCGGAATCCGATCCGACGGGTCGCCTCGCAACGCGATGAAGTCGACGACCTGCTCGGGCAGGACGCCGTAGCGCTCGACAACGTCCGCCGCTCTGACCCGTTCGACCTCGGCGACGCCTCGCTTGGGCAGCAGAACCTCGACGGCATCGCTCACGAGTTGGAACGAGTCACGGTCGCTCGTAACGACCTTCGTCGTTCCAGATGCAGCAGTTTCGGCGGTCGCTGCTGCTGCCAGGAAGTCGTCCGCTTCGAATCCAGGCGCTTTCGCAACGGGGAAGCCAAAGCTCTCAGAAAGGCCCGGAAGGCGCTCGAGCTGCTCGACGAGCTCTGGGTCGAACTCTCTTCCAGACTGATATTCGGGAAGCGCTTCGTGTCGGTACGTGGGGCTCGTGAGAGTGTCCCAGCACGTAAGAATCGTGCGCGGCGTTGTTGCATCCCACAACGTAGTGAGCATGCTTGCGATCCCAACCAACATGTTCGCCGGTCGCCCGGCACCGTCAAGCGTGCTCTTGGGAAGGCCATGGAAGGCCCTGTGGGCGAGAGAATCGCCGTCGACAACCAGGAGAGGCCGAGTGCTCATCGAGGGTCGCTGCCCAACCAGAAGGCGGTCGAGTTCACGCCTAACAGAGTACGCGCGCCCACAAAGAGGCGCGCGTACCGGTGATCAACTGAAATCGTCCGGGGGATGACGACTGCGCGATGCTACCCGGTCATGGGATCCACTGCGGGCGATTTCTCGGCCACGGTGAATGGACAAACGACTTTTTGTGTGCGACGAAACAGGCCTTCGAGGCTACGGCAAGAACTGTTAGCTAACGTGTTGCCGTGAGCAAAATTCTGATCATTGCCGAGAAACCGTCCGTCGGGACGGACATATCTGGTGCCCTGCCCGGTGCTTTCGAGAAGAATAAGGGGTATCTGGAGTCTGACAACCACGTCATCACGTGGGCGGTCGGACACCTCGTGACGCTTGCCGCTCCGGAGGACTACGACGAGAAGCTGAAGAAGTGGAAGTTCGATGATCTACCGATCGTGCCCGACGAGTTCAAACTCAAGCCGCGCGATGCGAAATCGACAAAGCAGCTGAACATCATTCACAAGCTGCTTGTGCGCGACGACGTCGAGCATGTCATCAACGCGTGTGACTCCGGACGCGAGGGCGAGTTGATATTCGCGTACATCTTCGACACCGTCGACTGGGGCAAGGGCAACAAGCCAAAATCGGTTGAGCGATTGTGGATCTCCAGCATGACGAAGCAGGCCATCAAGAAGGGTTTCGACGACCTACGCCCGTCAGAGCAGCTTGCACCCCTTGAAGCGGCGGCCCGGTCACGATCGGAGGCCGACTGGCTTGTGGGTATGAACGCGACTCGTGCCGCGACCCTGCGTGGCCGTGCCTGGGTGGGCGGCGTCGTATCGCTCGGCAGGGTGCAGACCCCAACGCTGGCGTTGATGGTGAAACGCGAGCGAGAGATTCAAGCGTTCACACCAGAGCCCTACTGGTTGGTGCACGGCACGTTCGAAGCGTCGAGCAAGGCCGGATACGCGGGTCTTTGGTTCTCGCCGGAACTCGAGGAGCAGAAGGAGCCCGAGCGCGAGCAGAGCCGAATCAAGAAAGAGGATCAGGCGAAGGACGTGGTCGCTCGCGTGTCAGGGAAGGAAGGAACGGTCGTCAAGGCGGAGCGCAAGCAGCAGACAGAGCGGGCGCCCCTTCTCTATGACCTCACAAGTTTGCAGCGTGACGCAAACGGGCGGTTCGGATTTTCCGCCCGCCGCACGCTGTCGGCAGCCCAGTCTCTGTACGAGGGGAAGAAGGCACTCACATACCCACGAACATCGTCGCGATATCTGTCGGGGGACATGGTGCCGCAGCTGGTGCCAATCGCCGAGACGCTCCTGCCAATAGGCGAATACGCGCCCTTTGCGCAGTATGTGATCGATCTTTTCGGATCAGGCAACGAGGTTCCGTTGTCCCGCATCGTTAACGACGAGCGGGTCTCTGACCACCACGCGATCATTCCGACCGACGTAGAGCACGATACGAGCGCGTTCTCGGAAGACGAGCAAAAGATTTTCGATCTCGTTACGAAGCGGTTTCTCGCGGTGTTCCATCCGGCGGCCAAGTACGCTCGGACGCTCGTTGTGACGGAGATCGATAACGAAAGGTTCCGCACACGAGGCAAGATCACTCTCGAAGCCGGGTGGCGAGGCGTGTACGGGGTTGAGCCGGACGCGCCAAAGGCTCAAGACGAGGACAGCAAGGAAGGCGGCGAGCTGCCCGATCTCGAGGAAGGTATGACGATCAAGTGCGCTGAGGCGACGCTCGAACCGAAGGAGACGAAGCCGCCCCCTCGCTACAACGAGGCCACGTTGCTTTCTGCGATGGAGACCGCAGGCAAGTTCGTCGAGGACGAAGAGCTTCGTGAGGCGATGAAATCTGGCGGTTTGGGTACACCAGCGACGCGCGCTGAGATCATCGAGACGCTGATTCGTCGGGAGTACATTGAGCGTGGCGGACGTGATCTTTTGCCGACGCCCAAGGGCATCCAGGTCGTCAGCATGCTCGACGGGCACCTTCTCACGCAGCCAGATCTGACGGGCGAATGGGAGCATCGTCTGTCCGAGATTGAGAACGGCGGTGGTGATCGCAAGGGCTTCATCGATGGGATAGCGGCGTTTGCCAAGGAGACGGTCGATCGCATTGAGGCCCTTGACGCAGAGCAACTGCGGCCGGAGCGCGTCGAGCTCGGCTTGTGCCCCCGCTGCGGCGAGGAAACGGAAGAGATCATTAAGGAAAACAGTCGGGCATACGGGTGCACGAGCTGGAAGAGCCGTGAAGAGACCGGCTGTGGTTTCGTCATCTGGAAACGCGTTGCGAGCCGTACGGTCACGCCCGAGCTCGCGCGTCAGCTGCTCGAATCGGGCAAGACCACCGAGGTCGTCTCAGGCTTCCGAAGCAAGGCGGGGAAGCCGTTTCGAGCGCGCCTTGTGCTCAACGACGAAGGGAAGGTCGAGTTCGACTTTCCTGAGCGAAAAACGCCTGCCGCTTCTCGGGAATAGCCCGCCCGTTCAAGTCGTTACCTCTAGTGCGGGGTCAAAATACCTCGCCTAGGGAAGCTTCCTATTACACGTAGGGGGCGGTCAACCGTGCACAGGATGGGTATCCTGTGAGAGAACCCCAGCCGTAGGAGAGATGTGAGTCGTACCGCAACACCTTTGCTTGAGACAGAGCCTGGACGTGTTTTGCTCAGCACCGCCGAAGAGCGGGGCTACGTTGAGCCCAACGAGTTCGACGCGTTCATTACAGAGAACGAAGTAACCGATGAGGACGCCGCTGAGATCCGCGAGGTGTTTGACGCCGCCGGAGTACAGATTGGTGTTCCGCAGTCAAAAGCTGCTGTTGGAAAACTTGATTTCACGCCTGGAGGCGTTACTGGAGCTGGCGATTCGCTGCAGCTCTTCCTCGCCGACGTTGGCCGCCATAAGCTGCTTACTGCCTCCCAAGAGGTGACCCTGGCCAAGCGCATCGAGTCCGGAGACCCGATCGCGAAGCGAACGATGATCGAGTCGAACCTACGTCTCGTGGTTTCGATTGCCAAGGGATACCGCGGAGTAGGCGTTCCGTTTCTGGATCTGATCCAGGAAGGCACGATCGGCCTGAACCGAGCCGTCGAGAAGTTCGATTGGCGTCGCGGTTACAAGTTCTCGACGTACGCGACCTGGTGGATTCGCCAGTCCGTTCAGCGGGCCGTGGCCAATCAGGCACGCACGATTCGTGTGCCCGTCCACGTGGTGGAACGTCAGCAGAAGCTTTCCCGCGCCAAGCGGCGGCTTGAAGCTGAGCTCGGCTACGACCCGAGCTCTGAGCAGCTTGCCAAGGCGACGGGGCTAGAGCTCCAGCACGTGCAGGAGGCGCTAGACGCTGCCCACGCGTCGGTCAGTCTCAACCAGACGGTTGGGTCAGACGACGAGGGCGAACTCGGCGACCTGTTTGCCGACACCGAAGCCGACGATCCGTTCGAGGAGGCAGAGGAGTCTCTGCGCAAGCAGGGTGTCCGACGCGGCCTCGAGGCGCTCCCCGAGCGCGAGCGGCGCATTCTTCAGTACCGGTTCGGCTTCCAGGGCGACCCGTGGACGCTTGAGGCAATCGGTGAAGAGCTCGGATTGACCCGAGAACGGGTTCGTCAGCTTGAGGCGCAGGCGCTTACGCGGCTCGCCGCGATGCGAGATCTTGTTGCTGTAGCCAAGATCGAGCAGTAGCCACCCCCGTTTGGGAGGTGTCGGCACCCCTCATGTGAGGGGGCTCCCACCAAACGGGTATGCGTCTCCCTCGATATAGGGAATGGCTGAACGGGGCACCGCGCCGATGTGTTGAGCGTGGATCAAGTAGAGCGCAGAGAAATTCTTGCGCGGTACCTCAATCACGCTCGCCGTTTCGAAGAAGCGGCACAGCGTCGAGGCGCCGGCAGTAACTCCGCTGCGGAGGTAGTACCACTGCGGACGCCGCCAGCACGAAAGCTGGAGCAAGCTCCGACGGCGCGTGAGACTGAAGTTCTTCAGCTCGTCGCTGAGGGCCTTGTAAATCGCGAGATCGGCGACCGTCTCTTCCTTTCAGAAGAGACGGTCAAGTCCCATGTGCGACACCTTCTAGCGAAACTGCAGGCGCGCAGTAGGGCCCATGCTGTCGCAATCGTATTTCGTCGAGAACTGGTCGACTAGAGCGCCTCGGCGCTCTAGTCGTTCCAGCAAGGGCAGACCCCGCCAGGCGCCCAAATCCCTCGGTGGAGGGATGTGAACGCCTGGCTGAGGATCTACTACCTGTAAATGGACATACCAGGCTCTCCAGCCACCGAAAAAGGCGGCTACAGCTCCAAACGATCCGATGACCAGAGTCAGGCGGATTAGATTGTTACCCACGAAACTCTTTTCTCCTAAGGGGACCGACGGCGACG
>Ga0115002_10008358_pt1 | contig 11479 bp, 13 predicted proteins | sample ArcticOcean_MG_C_8_FD_89576 | JGI IMG/M metagenome (GOLD analysis project Ga0115002, IMG submission 89576) | Marine microbial communities from western Arctic Ocean - ArcticOcean_MG_CB11_86 | ecosystem: Environmental > Aquatic > Marine > Oceanic | place: Arctic Ocean: Canada Basin | collected... | reverse complement strand
GCTTGCAATACCGCAAACACGCCGCCTAATATTATCAACCAGATGAGCCAGATCCTCTCTTAGATCAGGCCGCTACGTGTTCCAATTTATATGACGACGGACAAATGATCCAATAACAAATGGGCCTCGTATGAGAATTACGTCAGATCATATTCGGGATAGCCCTAAAATGCGTTCCTTTAAGAGAAAAACGATAACCCATATGGCATTTCTGCTGTTTTGTGGTTTCGTCGTTTCCTCGGCGAACGCTATGAATACCAGTGGTCAAGCCTTGTCCAATCCTCTGGATCTTTACGGGAATGGAATTGAATTCGATGTTTTTCGTGATGGCAAGAAAGTTGGGAAACATAGTGTTCGTTTCGAAGAAACACCGTCAGGCAAGTTAAAGGTAACGGCGAGGCTGGATCTGCAGGTCACCTTCCTGGGTATTCCCGTCTATGACTACGCTTATCATTCGATCGCCCAATGGCGAAAAGGGCGGCTGGTCGGGCTCGCTGTAAAGATTGACGATGACGGAGAACAATCCGCTGTCAGCGCATCAATGCAAGGGGAGGATCTTGTTGTCGTTGGGCCAAAGGGGAAAATGATTATTCCTTATGCGATTTTTCCGACCAATCACTGGAACGCCGTTGTTCTATCGAGGAGCCGTGTTCTAAACACCTTGTCCGGCGAAATATCCCAGGTAAAAATTTCCAAGCAGGGTTCAGAGAAGATTCGGGCAGAAGGCCGTTTGATTGAGGCGACAAAATACCAGTACGCCGGCGATATAGACACAAGTGTCTGGTATGATGATAAAGGCCGCTGGGTCAAAATGAGGTTTCCGGCAAAGAGTGGTTCGGTCATTGACTATGAGTGCACAGCCTGCGGAATTATCCTCAAGCGAAACATGACGGCAAAGTGAGGCTGATATGGGCTTGGCCTGGGTCACAGGAGCTGGGAAAGGTATCGGTAAATCGGTTGTCCTTGAACTTGTGCGTCGAGGTTGGAAAGTTGTCGCCAGTGCGCGAACAGAGTCGGATCTGATAGAGCTTGCAAAAGAGGCGGCGAATATCGGTGGCATCGTTATCCCAATGCCGCTCGACATCACTTTGCGTCAATCAGTTGGTGATGTAGTCAACAGTATAGAGGATGAAATAGGTCCAATAGACTTGGCTATTCTAAATGCCGGAACATACGTTCGATTTGGTGTCGACGATTTCACGGCGGAAGCCGTTGAGCAGCAATTCGATATTAACGTGATAGGGACGGTTAATTGTTTGGCACCTGTCTTGACGCATATGCGCGGCCGCAGTTCGGGTCATGTCGCTGTGGTATCGTCACTGACCGCTTATCGTGGTCTGCCACTCGCTTCCGCCTATGGGGCGTCGAAAGCAGCGCTGACCAATATGTGTGAAGCGTTAAAATCTGAACTTGATCCGCTTGGTATTGATCTGACTGTTATTCATCCGGGTTTTGTAAAAACACCTTTGACCGATGAAAATGAATTTCCGATGCCTTTTCTGGTAGGGAGCGATGATGCCGCCCGTCGGATCGTCGATGGGCTGGAACGCCGAAAATTTGAGATAATCTTTCCGCGCCGCTTCGCCTATTTACTCAAATTGGCCCGAATACTGCCTTACGGGCTCTACTTTGCAATTACCCGCAGACTTCTTAGGCCATGACACCTCAAACCGCGTTTGAAAACTATCGCAGGGCATCGGAATCCCTGACCGTGGACAGGTTGGACTCTCTGGATGATGTACTGGCCCCGAATGTCAGGTTTGTAGACCCGTTTCATGAAACGGTCGGCATAGAACCGATGAAAAAAGCTTTTCGACGGCTTTTCGATAGTGCCGAGAATATAAAATTTGAAATAATAGATAATGCCTGTTCAGAGGGAGGCGTCTATTTCCATTGGCGACTAACGGCCCTGCTTTCGGGAAAGCCTTGGGAGGTGACTGGCATTACACAGGCTAAATTCAACGCAGATGGTCTGGTTACCGAACATGTGGAGTACTGGGATGCTGCGTCGCAATTTTACGAACGGTTTCCGATAATTGGTCCGCTCTTGCGGTTTCTACGACATCGTGTCGCCCGTTCGTAGCTGTCTTCTTTCCGTTTGGCGCTTACTCAGAAATTTTTGAAAAACTGATAGTAATTTGTCCCAGTTCTATTCCGAACTTGCTCATGCGTGCCCTGTTCATCAGAACGCCGTGTGGTTGTAAAATCATCCAGTCATCTAGCTGGACAGCCATTGTACGTCCCTTGAAAATTTCCAGATCTAGGACATAGCGCCAGTGTAGCGCGTTCCCGCCGACAATGCCGGTTGCGACGCCAAGGACGTCATTGGCGCGACCTTCATAGCTTCCGTCGGCTAGTTTACGAATGCGCCAGACACGATTGCTTTTCTCGCCATCGGCAAATATAAAATCTTCATTAAGGGTTAATTCATTGCCATCCCATTTGCCATCTATATCGACGACAAATTGGCGCCGGACGGTGCCAAACCTGTCCTCTAACAATCCCCAGGCTCGAGTTTTGCCAGAAAAATATTCTTCCAAAACAAAACGCTGGGCTGAGTTCTTGAAATCATCAGTTTTCATCGAACTACATCCCGTTAGCACAAGGGTAAGTAGCACAAGTGCACATACTGTTTTTTTCATTGCCTTCGCTATTCATTATTTCTTCTGGTGCGTTTTTCGATGTGTTGGCGAATAACGGCCTGTTTCTGGGCCGTTAAGGGGTAGTGCCAGAGCAATATGATTGCCCCTGCCTTTAATACGATGGGAACCACCGCATAGATCATCGCCAGTGCTACTAGATTATTGTCTTGAGGCGATAACTGCGGATCGAAACCAAGCGCATCGAGCATTGGAAAAGCGATTAAGACGGATAGGCCAAAGGACAGCTTTGTGATCATGCTCCAAATGGCGAATAAAGTGCCGGTCGCTTCATAACCACTGCGAAAATATTCATATTCGGCGACATCAGCCTGAATCGCTGGCGGTAGCGCCATATCCGCTCCTAAGGCGACGCCAGTAAGGGCACAGATACAGGCGAAGGCGACGATATCGCCATTGTCGAGTATCGGGACCAATGCGAAGGCACAGCAAGCGAGGATCATCGCGAAACACCAGCTACGGTGCTTTCCGACTCGGGCGCTGAGGGCCAGCCATATGGGGATTCCGATTATGCCTGCGAGGAAATAGATGGTGGTTAGAATCCCGCGTTCTACGTCGCTGGCGGCGAGGATATGCTTCATAAAAAGAATAAACAAAACAGCGGGAATGCCATTTGCGAGACTATTGAGAAACCATCCCACGATGAGCAGCCCGAACGGCTTGTTTTGCTTAATGGACGCAAGGACTGTTTTCGCGGTCAATCGTGCTGTTCTGGGTTTACGTGGTTCTGGAACAGAAAATAGAAGCACCGGAAACAAAATGAGGCCAATCCCGATCGTACCCCAGGCTATGAAGCCGAGTGATATCTGTTCGCTATATCCATAACTTGCGGCAATGGCTGGGACCGCTGCTGCTGTCAGTATTCCGAGCAGGGTAAAAACTTCGCGCACCGAAGTTAGCTGGGCGCGCCCCTGATAATCGTTTGATAACGAAGCACCCCATGCGAGATAGGGAATGTTTATTAGGGTCCATCCAAGATAGAGAATTCCTGCCCAAAGACCGAGATACCAGACGCCAACACTATTTTCAGGCGTCAGTAAGTAATAGGTGCTAATGGCACCCAACAACGCCCCTGCAGCAATTAAAGGTTTGCGTCCACCGCGCCTGGAATTCTGACGATCGGAAACATAACCGACGACGGGGTCTGAAAAGACGTCAAGCGTACGGGCGGCGAATAGCGCGATACCTGTTGCTGTTAGCCCAAGACCCATCGTTTCGGCGTAGAACGGTGGCAATAACACAAGCAGCGGGATCGTCGGCAGTCCCAGGACAAAGGCCGCGGATCCATATCTAGCGTTACGCCAGAGAGTTGATCCTGGCATCGGGTGGGTCACCGGGTTTTAGTCAAATGGAATTGACCGACGTTGATTGTACCGGCGTGGAAGCCGGCGGATGTGTAGTTCAAATAATATTCCCAAAGCCGACGGAACCGATCATCGAAGCCTTGTTTCTCTATCTCAGTCCAGCGCTCGGTAAAGCGGTCTTGCCATAGATCAAGCGTATGGCCGTAGGAGCTGCCAAAGAAGTACGTGTCATCGAGCGTCAGGCCGGTCTCGCTCGCTTGGTTGGTCATTTCACCCGGAGAAATCAACATGCCGCCCGGGAAAATATACCGCTGAATAAAGTCAGATTTCCGGCGGTAATTTTCGAAACGGTCATCCGGCACCGTGATGACCTGGATCATCGCTTTCCCATCGTCTTTCAGGCTGTTTGACACTACACGGAAATAATCAGGCCAATAAGCTTCGCCGACGGCCTCCAACATTTCGATCGAGACGACACGATCAAATTCACCAGACACTTCTCGGTAATCAATCAGTTTAATCTGAACGCGTTCCTGCAATCCGGCGCGGGCTATACGGTCGGTCGCGTACTTAAATTGTTCTCGGGAGATTGTAATGCCGGTAACTGAAGCACCGGTTTCTTTTGCTGCGAATTCAGCGAAGCCGCCCCACCCGCAGCCTATTTCCAAAACGCGATGATGGGGCTGGATGTCGAGTTGGTCAACGATACGCCGATACTTCGCGTGTTGCGCGTCTTGCAAGTCTTTGACATCTGGCTCGAAAAGGGCTGAGGAATAGGTCATCGATGGGTCGAGCCATTCTTCGTAGAACGCATTGCCGAGATCGTAGTGGTGGGCAATATTACGTTTGCTGCCTTTTTGAGTATTTCTTTCCGTGAAACGTAGGAATTTGCGCAATAAAAGAACCGGAGCTGCGCCCGCAAGGCGTTTTCGGAGCGATTCCTGATTGGTAATGCCGAACTGAAATATACTACGGAGGGATGTCGTAGACCAATCTGCAGCAAGATACCCTTCGCCCAGCCCCGTATAGCCTCCGAAGGCCAGCCGAAATATCCCGGCATAGGAGTGAAATTGAATGTCTGCATTTGGACCACGTTGTTTGCCCCAACACTCAATTTCTCGTCCGTCAGGGAAGATAAAACGAATTCTGCCGGCATCGAGGCCCTTCATTAGCCGTTCCAGCAAAAACGCGCACAGGGTGTGGATGACCCAAGATATAACTGGAATGTTGCGGACCTTTTTTGATGTTGGGTGCCCAGGCGAGGGCTCAAGTCTTAACGACATCGATAGTTCCTTTCATCCCGGTTTTTGCGTGCCTGAGCTGCTCTTGGGCGTCACAGGGCTATGGTTGAGGTAGGGAATTTTTTTGCGCCATAATTTCAAGGCTTCCCAATGGATTCCGGCCATGACTTTTAATGTCATGAGAGGGAAGCGCAGCAATGCGACTAGCAATAACCGGTCACTGAAAGGTTTGCGGGTGGCTGCAAATGAGGCAGCCAGCAGTAATCCGTCAGTGTCCTCTACCCGCATGACCACTCGGACAACGTCTTCAGGAGGCTGCACTCGGAATTTGTATATGCAATCCATCGGGATAAACGGTGATACGAAGAATTCCTTATTGCCTGTCTGACGAATTATTTTGCGGGCTGCTTCATTCACTGGAATGACATAGGAATGTCTTTCTCCAAAGGTGTTGTGAACCTCATAAATAATCGCCGAAATGGAGCCTCTCTCTGCTTGGCAGAAATAGACACTAAGTGGGTTGAAGACGTAGCCAAAGATCCGCGGATAGCAGAGAACGTCAATGTGATGACCCGCTTCTTTAAGCCCCGCACGTTCTAATTCTTGGCGTGCCCAAACTGCCATTGTGAGGTTTGGGCGCGTGCCATGATCGGAATCTCTAATCGAAAATAAGGCCGGGGCGTTATAGGCAAATAATTTATGAGCTGCCGATAGGGGTTCCAACGCATCGACGTCTACCAACATCGAAAACACATTATAGCGAAGCCGATGTTTCTTTGGGCGCTGACGTTCGTGGACGACTTCGCCAAAATAAAGGGCGGCAGTCTCTGTCGTCATTGGGCGGCCTGCTGCGTCAAAGGCGGCAGGTGAATGCGGCCCGACTCATTGGCGACCGTCCAGGGACGACGCACCTCGCCTATGTCTTCAGCCGCTGCTAGGCCTGATTGGAGGGCATCCTCATGAAACCCGTAACCGAAATAACTACCGCAGAACCAGGTGTGACGCCGTCCCTGCAATTGCCACAGTGATTCCTGTGCGTTGAGGGCCGCGAGATCATAGAAAGGATGCGCGTAGTCAAACTCTCGAAATACTGTGCTGGGGTCGGGGGCGCGTCTAGGGTTTACTGTTACGAACAGTGGAAAATTGGTCTTTAGGGATTGCAGTGAATTCATCCAGTAGGTGACGCTGGCGCCCGTTTCTGCGGCACCCATATAATTCCAACTCGACCAAACCTGGCGGCGTTTGGGCATTAAACGTGTGTCGCGGTGCAGAACGGCCTTGTTGTCAGTATAACGAAACGCGCCGAGCAAACGGCGTTCCATGGCATCCGCGTCACGGAGCATGGACAGGGCCTCATTCGCATGTGCGCCGACGACAAGAGCGTCAAAGTTTCTCTCCTGACCAGTGTAATCAATAATTGTCACACCGTTGTCGTGGCGGGTTATCGACTGAACACCAATACCGATCTTGATGTTTTTAGTCAGGTTTTTGGAGAGTGGTTGGACATAATTGCGACTTCCACCTTTGACCGTGCGCCAGGGAATCCGATTGTTGAATTGCATCAGCCCATGGCTGGTGAAAAACCGGACGAAGGTCTCTACTGGATGGGCTTGCATTTCGTCTGCGCGCGTCGACCAGATTGCTGATCCCATGGGCAGGATGAAGTCCTCGATGAACGCTTCGCCGTATCCATTGGTACTCAGATACTGTCCCAGAGACACATCGCGGAAGCGTTCGCTGGCTTTTAGAATTTGGGGAGCGTCGGCATAAAACCGCCGAATGTCTCGGAGCATTTTCCAAAAACGAGGTGATAGGATGTTTCGCCGTTGGCCGAAGACTGCATTTACGTCACGGCTGCCATATTCCAGATCACCATCATCGTAAGAAACCGCGAAGGACATATCGCTGGGTTCTGTCTCGACATCGAGATAATCGAAGAGCGCAACGAGATTTGGGTAATTGACTTCGTTATAGACAATAAAGCCAGTATCGACTGGAGTTTGACCTTCGGGGGCAACCACTTTTACGGTATTGCTGTGGCCACCGATGCGATCCTGTTTTTCAAAAACGGTTACGTCGTAGCGCTGACTAAGCAGCCATGCGGCGGACAGACCAGCGATGCCACTACCGACGATGGCTATTGATTTCATTACCGCTTTGCCTCAACCATTGTTTGGATCATATCGCAAAGTGACCTAACCGTTTCGACCGTTTCGCATTGCATATAGACAGATTTTGTTTAAAAATATTGTACGACAGATATCGGCTGTTAGATCACTTTTTCAGAAATATTTGATCCAAATCATGTTTTCGATTGTAAACCCGATATGGGAAATGAGACAAAGATTGCGTATGGGACTGCAAACAGCCGAGTTTGGTCGATGATTGCACTGGCATTGAACGCGTAATCAATGACAAACGAGATTAAAAAAGGGGACAATGAGCGGATGGCCCCAGCTCAGGAGGTTAGTCCTGATACGCGTTCCGACAACGATCTATTATTGAGCATTGCGGTAACGCAATGCCGAGAGGCCTTTTCAACCCTTTTCCAACGTCTCGGGCCGCGTGTTAAGGCCTACATGATGAAAGTCGGCGCTTCCCCCGATGTCGCCGAGGAGATCACTCAAGAAACTTTTGTCTCGGTTTGGCGTAAGGCCCGGCAGTTCGATCAACGGAAGTCATCAGCCGTAACATGGATATTTACGATTGCACGAAACCGGCGTATCGATCGATTGCGTAAAGAGCGTCGACCAGCGTTGGATCCATATGACCCGCTACTCGTTCCCAATAAAATTCCAACACCGCTCGAAGAGTTAGAACAGTCATCTATTGTCAAGAATGTCACTGCATCGATTGAAAAACTGCCGGTCGATCAGCGAGATGTCGTCCATCTGTCTTTTATTGAAGGCCTTTCACATCAGGAAATCTCAGACAGGTTGAAGACACCGCTTGGCACTATAAAATCACGCCTCCGTCTATCATTCGAGAAGTTGAGGCTCTCATTAGGAGATTCTCAATGACGATACTTCATCATCCAGGGGATGATCTGGTTTTAGGTTATGCGGCGGGCTCGCTTGCAGAAAGCTGGAGTATAGCAATTGCCGCACATCTGACTTATTGCCCGATATGTCGGCTCAAAGTTGAGGCCGCCGAAAACGTCGGCGGCAGCCTTTTAGGAGGGCTTGATGCAGAGGCTATGGCTCCCAGTGCCCTTGATCTGCTTCTCACCCAGATCAAGGGGGTAGAACAGAATGAACCGGAGAAACCACGGGCATCAATTAAAGAGAGCTCTCCGTCAAAACAGCTATCAATCCTGCCGTCAGCGTTGCAAAGCTATATTGGCAACGATGTAGATGCATTGCCCTGGCAGCGGCTCAAAAATGATGTTTTCCAATATCTAATCGAAACAAACGACTACGAAGCCAAGGCGCGGATTCTCCGTATTAAGGCCGGCCGGCCAGTCCCTAGTCATGGCCATCGAGGCCGTGAACTTACGCTGGTTTTGTCGGGTAGTTTCGAGGACGAGCTTTCCAAATTTAGTACTGGCGACCTGCAGGATGTAGCGGAAGAGACCGTGCATAAACCCGTTGCAGCATCTGGCGATGGCTGTATTTGTCTCGCTGTTAAGGATGCGCCACTTCAGTTCAAAGAACTCATTCCTAGAATCTTACAACCGGTTCTGAATATATAAAATTTGAAAAATGATCGCCTTATCAGCAACCCCCCATGAAATCTCTATCAAGCGATTATAGGATCCGGGGAAACCTACATTTTTCAGGGGAGCACAGTTCAGCCTTCACCCTAACTGCAAAGCGCCTATCAGGAACTTCTCTTGTATTATAACGGCTTTTTTTGACTATCTCACCGTGATCTAAACCCTCTTGCCATACGTAGAAATAGTAGTCTTGCGGTGGAGCCCACTCACCGCTCGCCAAAGACTGGGATAGGAGTATTTTTTCCTAAGGCCGCCAGGGTTTAGCCCCCTTTTTATCTCTGGCGGCCTGTCTCGGTTCAAATGCTTGTTTCGTAAGTGTTGCAGGAGGCATATTTGAAGAATACTAAAAAGCCCCAGTCAGGTCGGTATGAAGAAATAACAGAGCGGCGGTGTCTTAAATGTCGGAATCTTTTTTTGAGCGACTGGATGGGTAAGCGTATTTGTAAATCATGTAAGGAATCTCATGTATGGCGTACAGGAGACACACCCTATGATCAGTAAGTTTCTCTCTTCAACAACACCCAGTTAACTAGTATGGAATTACAGACCCATCCCAGGAAAATATCTTTCCGGAATCGGCGGTGGTTAGATTATCGACAACTGACAGAAGCATATTGGCTGCATTATAGGGCGTAAAAATTTCTCTGTGCCGGACATTTCCTTGGAATGGTTTCGATAAATTTGTGTCTACAGTTCCCGGGTGAAGACCCACACAGATTGCATTTGAATTGGATCTTTGAAGCTCAATGGACAGCGTTTTGATTATCATATTGAGCGCGGCCTTAGAGGAACGGTATGCGTACCACCCACCCAGCTGATTATCGCCTATACTTCCAACACGTGCTGAGAGGCATGCAAAAATCGATTTACCATCGCGCTTCATAAGCGGAAGAAAGTGTTTGGCGATTAGTGCCGGACCAACGGTATTAATTCTGAAGGCCTGTTCGAGAGAAAAGGCATTTATGGCGCGCCACGATTTTTCCGGCTGAATGGCCTCTCCGTCGTGCAAGAGACCCGTGGCCACAAATACGGCGTCTAGGTGGCCTGTTTCACGGAAGGCCCGACTAGCCGCTTCGGCGATAGATTTTTCGTCTTCGAGATCGATTGTCGATGACGTTGCATTATCGGGAATTTCGGTTAACAGACGTCGCGAGTATGCATGCACTGTGGCGTTTGGTATTTCCCGACAAATTACATGCGTAAGAGCGGCCCCAATTCCACCTGAAGCGCCAATTATTGAAACGTTTGGCGATGTTCCGAATGAGTTGAGACACCTGGAATGAGCGTGATTATCAATCAGCTTCGCCATGACAGCAGGTCTCTTTATGCTAGCTGGTATGATTGATTAATCTCAATCATCTTAGATATGGTTATATTTATAGGTGGTATATGTGTGTTTTACGGATCTCGGTGGTTACGCTTATTGACTTGTCTGAAAGTCACGCCGGTTATTAGTACGCCTGCGGCTAGTGAAACGTGCCCCAGTAATAACGTACCCCAATAACCGTAAGAACCAATAGCTAGGCAAAACACTGTGGTCCACATGCAAGATAGAAAGACCATAATTTGAAAACGCTGTGCTTTTGGTAGACGCTGTAAAGGATTTTTATTTTCATTCATAACGACTTCATATGGGTCACGTGGGTCACGCATAATTAGCTCCTTTAAAAATAAATCCATAAACTTATATTAAGTCTACGGCGCCAGTCTTGTCGTGGATCACTTTGATCTCTGTTAAATAGATAACAAGAGATCTAAAGGTATCGTTAAAACGTATCAATAAGAAAAGATGATGTGAATAAAAGATCGCTAATAACATGGTAAAACTTCATTACATCTCTGCCACTGTGACAGACGTCAAGAGATCTCTCGATTGGTATCAGGCTAAATTCGATGTGGAGACGGTCTATGTTCAGGACCCATGGGGTAGTGCAATCGAAGGTATAAAAGTTAACAGATAGAGATGACGAAAATGGCGAATTTTGAAAAAACAACGGTTTTCTACGACGGAGCTTGTCCACTTTGCCAAAAAGAAATCTCGTTCTACAGGCGGTGTAGGGGCGCGGATAATGTTATCTGGATTGATGTAAGGCAATCCGAAGGTGATGAAGTTGCGCCCGGCCTCAGCAGGGATCAGGCGCTCGACCGTTTTTACGTAATGAATGAGCAAGGTCAGACTGTTTCTGGTGGTGAAGCTTTCGCCTGCCTCTGGGCTGTTTTACCCGGTTTTCAGCGTTTTAGTAAGATATTCCAAGTAAGATCTGTTCTATGGATTTTAAATCTTGTATACGATCTTTTTCTGAAAATTAGGCCGCTTTTGCAGACAATCGTTCGTGCATCGGAGTTAAACCTCTTTAGTAAAGGCTTCTGTCGACGTCTTTGTGGCTCTCCTTCTAAACTTTCGGGAAAGACCGAGGGCGACTAGTTAAATTTTTCTTAACGGTGATCATCCATGCCGAGCCTTTCGGCTCATCCGCCTATTATTGTGTGGTTTCGTCAGGATTTGCGTGTTGGTGACCAACCGGCGTTGACGGCTGCCGTACAAAGCGGCGCGCCGGT
>Ga0115002_10008357_pt1 | contig 11479 bp, 17 predicted proteins | sample ArcticOcean_MG_C_8_FD_89576 | JGI IMG/M metagenome (GOLD analysis project Ga0115002, IMG submission 89576) | Marine microbial communities from western Arctic Ocean - ArcticOcean_MG_CB11_86 | ecosystem: Environmental > Aquatic > Marine > Oceanic | place: Arctic Ocean: Canada Basin | collected... | reverse complement strand
TTACGAGTTGCTGGGCCAACATCAACACCAAGGGTGGGACGACGAAACCGCATACCCACCCGAATAATTATCTTAGCGGCGTCTACTATGTCGACACTCCAGAAAATTCAGGGTCGATTGACTTTGAAGACCCCCGCGCCCAGCCACTCCTAATTCGCCCGCGGTTTCAGGAGTCAACCGGGGAAAATTCCGGACATGTCATTGTCGACGTCGAACCAGGCATGTTGCTGTTATTTCCCGCATGGCTCGTCCATTCCGTAAAGCCAAATCCTTCCGATCAGCTGCGTATTAGTATCAGTTTCAATTTGATGTTCAGCTCGTTTACCGAGAAGGTCAGCCCGGTTCAATGGAAGGGCAACGTCCCCACGACGTGACATCGGCCCCTATTATCCTAGGCGTTGTTTTATCCCCGACTGAGGCAAAATTCGTGCATTTTTAAAACAATCCCGCCCCCCCGGCAAAGACGGGGCTCGCCTCCTTCGCCGGCACGGCCTGGTCGAAGAAATTTCTCGAAGCTATGGACGAAGCCCCGTACAGGCGCTGGGCCGCACGCATTGTTACCTCAATCGCCGGATATTATGTGCTCTATCGCGGCTATCTCGCCGTCACTACGTAAGCCAGGGAAAAACTAAGGAGAATGGATATGGCCGATAACCTTGAACCGCTGTTGTTGGATCTCGTCGAGTGGGTTGCTGAAACACCGCGTCCCTATTCGGATGTTCTCGCCGCCAGGCAGACATCCTGCACGCGCCTCACTGTTTTCGGAGATGTTATTGACCTCGGCCTGCTCGACCGCTATCACGACACCACAGGCAAAACGCCTATTGGTGCGTCAGATGCAGGCCGAACCTACCTAAAAGAAAAAGGCCGGACGACCCACTAAACTTTATTGCCGCAGACCGAGACGCTGCATCCGCGGCAAGATCTCATCGCGGATCACCGGCATGTCATCGACATAATTCACCAACCCGATCGCCATACCGTTAAGACCACACCCGGCGAGAAACTCAAACTTTTCCGCGACCTCGTCATAGCTGCCGACCACCGGATAGGTGCCGGTGCCGCTGATGATCGCCTCTTTCATCTTGGCGAGCTTCGTCCCTGAGGACGAGCCACCCTTGGTGCGGATTTTCACCGTGTGCTCGGCGGCTTCCCAGTCACCATGCTCATGGACAATATAGTGATAATACTCCGCCGCTTCCTTGGCCGTTGGCTTGGTAATCACATGGCCACTCGCATAGATGCCAGCGCTATTCTCTGGCGCGGTCTTGCACAAATCTTCGACTTTACCCGCCAACTCCTCAAGCTCGCGGATCGAGGTGAACAGGCAGTCGCAATGACGCGCCGCAAAGGCGCGACCAACCGGTGAGTTGCCAGCGCTAATCAAGAGTGGCCGGTCGTCGCCATAAGGTTTGGGCTTGCACTTCACGCCCTTGAGGTCGAAATACGTACCCTTGTGATCAAACGGCTCAGTTTCCTCCCAGATGCGTTTGACGACGGAGACCCATTCCTCGGAATACTCATAGCGCGCATCGTGATCGCGGATACCGACGCCATGCATCTCATGCTCATCGACATTCCAGCCCGAGACGATATTGAGCCCGAACCGCCCCTGACCAATATGATCGGCAGTGACCATCTGCTTGGCGCAGAATACCGGCCCAATCATAGAGACATGCACCGTACCAAAGATCGATATGCCCTTGGTCGCAGCCAGCAGACCAGAGGCCCAGGTCAACGTCTCATAGGACGAGCTCGCGGTATCGGTGACGCCGCCATAGCCGTGCCAGCGCCCGATGGGCAGTATGAATTCCAGCCCGGCCTCATCGGCAAGCTGGGCGGCTTTCAGATTGTTCTCCCACGATGCATCCCAATATTCCGGCGCCAGCGTCATCGTCAGCCCGCCCGAACAGTTCATGCCAAACAGGCCTAGCTTAAACCTGTTATCGTTATACATGCGTGTGCCCTGCCGGCTCATCCCCTGCTCCGCTATCGGTTGATTAGAGCGGTAAGTTTAACGCCAGCGAGGGGATAGCGCCAAGGGGTGGCAAAGGCTTTACTTCCAAAACAGCTATTTAGCAGCATTCTTGTTGTAACGTAGAAAGAGACGCCTAGGGACTTCTTGTGTTTCAGCCGGTGTCTCCGCCGAGTCGACCTAATTGAGTTCATTCGCCGTAGGTTCGACGACTAGATACTCTTTGTCATGCTTCATACACCGACAATGCATGCACACGCCCCCAACAAGAAAACAAGGCCGGTAACCGCCGCATTCTTGCCAACTCTGCCGACGTCGTCATATTCGACTTAAAGTTTAGCCTCAGGAGGAACGCCGCGCCAAGGGTTAACCAAGGGTTACCCTAGCCGGGCAAGGTCTTCCGCTTTGTTGACGGTGACATCGAGATCGGTGATGAGACCGTTGCTCAGGCTGTAGACCCAACCATGGACGCTCAGCGCCTGGCCGCGTTTCCAGGCTTCGCGAACGAAGAGATCGGTGGCAACGTTTTTGACCTGGCGGATGACATTGAGCTCGCATAGCCGGTTGAGGCGTTCTTTCTCACCATCAAGCGTATCGAGCTCCGCCTTATATAGATCGTTCACTTCGCGGATCGGGTGCAGCCAGTGATCCACCAGCCCGCGTCTTCCACCATCGACCGCCGCGGCAATGCCACCGCAGCCATAATGACCGACCACAAGGATATGCTTCACTTTGAGCTCATCGATCGCATATTGCAGGACAGAAAGATAATTGGCGTCCTGCGGCGGCGCGAGGTTAGCGACATTGCGATGCACGAACAGCTCGCCCGGGGCGAGCCCGACAATCTCATTCGCCGGCACGCGGCTATCCGAACAGCCGATCCACAGATAATCCGGGGCCTGCTGGTTCTCCAACCGCTGGAAAAAATTGGTGTCGTCGGAGACCATCTGGTCGGCCCAGACACGATTATTCGCCTTTAAGTGATCGAGCATTTACCTACACTACGTTGCGGATATGACATGCGCCGCAACGTCTCTGCCAGAGTGATTTGTGTCAAGCCCGGCGAACGGGTTTGGAAATAAACGGGGTCGCATCACTGCCATCAATTGAAACAACATAGCCGGCTTCCAATCCGCGCAGGGTCGGGTTGAGATAGTTAATGCCAGTATTCTAGAGAAAATCGCTGGCATTCATATTAGCCGTCGACGTCGCGATAACATAAATGTCGGCGTCGAAAAGCAAGTAGCCCGTCTGAGACGTACCCGTCGAGAGCGGGTCAAAGAACAGGTAATGGCTGGCGACTTCCTGCCCTGCTGTCGGGCTGGTCCCGATATCAACAGTAACCGTACTCGTCAAAACAATATTCTGCTCTTCGTTAAATCCATCAAAATTGGGGTTTTGGAAATTGTCTTCGCCAACAGTGTTGGTCGGCGAAGAGGAAGAGAATATATGAAACATCAAAAACAGCCCTACAAAGAAGACCCGACGCGACATTGCCAGCCCCACTAGCACAGTTCATGCCACCCAAGCGTATCCATACAACTCTGTCTCGCTGAACTCCGATTAAATGCTAAAATTAATTGATCCTTTGATCACGCGCCACAGCATTTTTTTTATTTTTTGCCCGAGCCACAGAGGCATGGATCGTTGCGGCCGATTTTACCTGGAGCAGCTTCTGCAGCGATGGTCACCGCGCCATCGACATAGACCCATTGCCCATCTTCGCGCCGAAAGTTAGACCGCTCACGATGGACTTCAATCTGATCCTCCTGGCGATACCGCGCGGCAAATTCGACAATACCTGACTCATCGTCTGCGCCACCAGCGACTGTATCAAGAATTTGCAATCCGACCCACTTGACCGCGCTGGAGGACCCTACACCTGACAGGCCGTGCTTACCGCGTTCCGCTTTGGCATAGGTGCGTTCTATATGATCAAGATGGCCCCGCGCGAAGGCGGTAAAACGCGACCGCATCAGGGCTTCCGCCGTCGGGGCTGGCGTTCCCGCAATAATCGGTCCGCAACAATTATTGAAAATTTCGCTGGAACCGCAGGAGCATTGAGACAATTTGTGGCGTTCCTTAAAGAGTAGGCTGGCGACAAAGCCGATTTTACAAAGCACGCCTTGATTGTCCCGAAAAATAGGCCGACCCTCAACGGAGATTCCAACAGCACCCCGATCGAAAATGTCCGAGTTCCAACTACACCCCACCCTTGCCGATGATACCATCGAGGTGGCGCAATGGCCGCTATGCCGCGTGCTCCTGATGAATGACAGCCGCTATCCGTGGTTGATCTTGGTGCCCGCGCGAGCGGATATAAAAGAGATGCATGATCTCAACGCAGCCGACCAAACTCAAATGATATCGGAAATTGATCGAGCTTCGCGCGTGTTATCGGACCTATTCGCACCAGATAAAATCAACGTCGGCGCGCTCGGCAATATTGTCCAGCAGCTTCATATTCATGTCGTCGCGCGCTTTAAAACTGATGATGCGTGGCCGGGCCCCGTGTGGGGCGCCCATCCGCCATTACCCAATGAGCAGGCAGTATTGAAAATTTTGGCAGAGCGGATAGAACAGACGCTGAAATAACTTGAAATGACTTAGAGCGCTTTGCGCCGCCGACGAACGGAAGCAAGACCGAGAGCACCGAGGCCAAAGATCCCCATGATGCCAGGCTCTGGAATCGGCGTAAGTTCGTGCAGCGCGTAGCCGTTAAGAACAGTCAGCGGTCCTTGATTAAGAATTGACGACAACAAGGTTACGCTGTCAACGGCAAACTCCGCCACGACGTTGAATCCGCGATTGCCCATATTGACGATATCAAGATTGCTACCAAGAACAGAAATGATCTGATCGTCGCCGGTACCATTCTGCGTATTGGAAAATAGCAGCTGAAACCGATAGGTATTCCCGATCGTCAGCCCAGCAAGCGTCAACGTGCCGGGGTTGGTGTCAGCCGTAAGCACCAGACAGCTGAGAACATTATCCAGCCCTATTGCGGTCCCAAACTGAGTAGAAAAATCACCGCCGCCATTGTTAAAGCTGCCAAGGCCTGAATGATTTGTTCCGAACTCTACGCTGTTATTCGTGCCCGTAATGGAGGCATCACCCACTCTATTGGCAATATCGAATTCGTCGATGATATCGTGTTGCGTGAGCGAAATGATCCCGGCAGTGGCATTTAGACCGGCACGGTTCCCTCCATGAGCGTCCGATGGAGATGCCGGATACCAGGCTCTTTGATACCGCCCATGCCCTTGTGCAAGGTGCAGCGATTATCCCAGATCACGATGTCGCCCAGCCGCCATTTGTGGAGGTACATATGCTCTTGGCGTTGCTGAACGGAGAATAATTCCTGTAGGAGGTCTTCAGACTCGTCTTCGGGCAGGCCATCGACAAACAATGTATGGCGCGGCGATACATAGAGCGCCTTGCGGCCGGTTTCCGGATGAGTGCGGGCGATAGGGTGCATAACGTCGGGCGCGCCCGTGTCATAGACACTTTTGCCATCGCCATGCTGTTCAGGGACTTTGACACGCGGGTTACGCAGCCGGTTCCACGAGTTGATACCGCGAACGCCGTTAAGCCGTAATTTGGTCTCCTCCGATAAAGCTTCATAGGCGGCATAGGTATTGATAAAGGCGGTATCGCCGCCCTCCTCGGGCACTTCCAGTGCATGCAGCATGGTGCATTTGGCCGGTACCGGCTGGTAGGAGGAATCCGTATGCCACTCATCGCCGGCGTTGGTCGCGCCAACCCATTTCCCGTCGACTTTCTTGTTCGACAGGACCAGCATCTCAGGGTGTTCTTTATTCTTGTTGGATTTCGAAATGTGAAAAGCCAACTCGCCAAAATGCAAGCTGAACTTCTTCTGCTCGACCGGTGACATGTTTTGATCACGGATCACGATGACCTGATGCTCAAGAAAAGCGTCGGTGATGGTTTTAACGTTGGCGGCACTCATGTCATCGGATACTTTAGCACCGACAATTTCTGCCACGAAAGTCGGCGTTAATTTGTTGATCTGCATTGTTTCGTCTCTCAATAGTATTTAATGCCCGTGACGTCGACGACTGCTTGAATTGTAACCACGTAGGTTGTCATATGCGACACGCAGGTGTGCTGTCATAAGATTTGCCATTTTAAGGTGATATTTAAGATGAGTCGCCCGCAATAATGCTTCCGATACACCTACCGCGTTGGTCAATTTGAACAAGGATTTTTATCAATTATACGACTCTGAAACTGCTCTCTCCAGAAAGGCAGAACGATACTCCTACCAGGCGTCGACACTGTCAATATAGTGCCATTGTCTCTATCCAAAAATGGGCACCAAATAGACCATGGAGTAGAACGCAAAAATTTGAGACTGTGCTACCACCGGCTTCTGGCCCCATAAATTTATGTAAGGAGATACAATGAGACGTGCCGCAATCGTCAGCCCTGTCCGCACCGCCGTTGGTACCTTTGGCGGCACCCTTCGCTCAGTCCCTGTTGAAGAACTCTCCGCCGTGGTCATACGCGCCATTTTGGAACGCACCGGGATCGCGCCCGAGAAAATCGAGGAAGTGGTGTTCGCGCAAAGCTACGCCAATGGCGAGACACCCTGCATCGGACGCTGGGCTGCCTTGCAAGCTGGCCTGCCCATCGAAACAGCGGGCATGCAGCTCGACCGGCGCTGCGGGGGTGGTCTACAATCAGTGATTACAGCAGCGATGATGGTCCAAACCGGTGCCGCTGATGTCGTTATAGCCGGTGGCGTCGAAAGTATGAGCAATGTCGAGTACTACACCACCGACATGCGCTGGGGTAAGCGCGCCGGGTCGGTGAAATTGCATGACCGGCTGGACCGTGGCCGCGAACGCTCGCAGCCGGTCGACCGGTTCGGTGAAATCTCCGGCATGATAGAGACCGCCGAGAACCTCGCCAACGAATATCAAATTTCCCGTGAAGAAGCCGACGCATATGCGCTCAGCAGTCAGCACCGCGCGGCGGCGGCCTGGGAGAATGGCGCGTTCGCCGACGAGGTTATCCCTGTCACCGTGCCGCAACGCCGGGGCGACGATATCGTGTTCGACAAGGATGAAGGCGTCCGTCCCGAGGTCAATATGGAGAAGCTCGGCAAGCTGCGGACGATCATAAAAGACGGCACCGTCACCGCCGGCAATGCCAGCCAGCAAAACGATGCCGCCGCAGCCTGTCTCGTCGTCGCCGAAGATCTGTTGCAATATCTTAAGCTCGACCCGATGGGCTATATGATCGGCTGGAGCGCGGTTGGTTGTCACCCCGCCACTATGGGCATTGGTCCAGTCGGCGCAGTTCAGAAACTGTTCTCCAAATCTGATGTTTCACTCGATGATATGGATTTGGTGGAGATCAACGAAGCCTTCGCCTGTCAGGTTCTCGCCTGCCTCAAAGGGCTGGACTGGAACGATCAGGACCGTCTCAACGTCAATGGCTCCGGGATATCCCTCGGTCACCCGATTGGTGCAACCGGTGTTCGGATCATGACGTCAATGCTGCATGAGCTAAAACGCCGTGGCGGCAAGTACGGGTTGGAGACGATGTGTGTCGGTGGCGGTCAAGGTGTCGCAGCTTTGTTTGAGGCAGCGTGATCAGAGAACAATTGTTTCAATATTCTGCCACTGCCCGTCGCCCGAAACCGGCACCGATACGCTCTCAGACGGCGACATTTCATTGTTTTCCCTACAATTTTTGTGAAAATAGACAGAATGCAAGCTCTACCACCTGTTTAGCCCAAAAACATTGATACGTAATTTACTTGTAATTTACGTTCAGAGGGTTATGTGTAGCTTTCGTTTCGACGTCGACGTTGCGCCCATAATTTTCCGCTTAGGCGGGTAGCTAGGTTTCTTCTCCGACATGTGAACGTAATTAGGGTCCCCACATTGTGTGGCGTCCCGCTTATTTGTCGTGAAAGGATATTCATCATGGCTACAGGTACTGTAAAATGGTTCAACCCAACTAAGGGTTTTGGTTTCATCGAGCCCGAAGATGGTTCAAATGACGCTTTTGTACACATTTCAGCCGTTGAACGCGCTGGTTTGAGCACTCTTAATGAAGGCCAAAAGGTCTCTTATGAGCTCCAAGCCGGACAAGACGGTAAATCTTCCGCAGAGAACCTCTCTGTCGTTGATTAATTGTTAAGGGCACCGCCCCCAGCATTTGCTGGGGGCGGCCGCCACTTCGCCAATACATAAAATTGGCGACCGGCAGACGACTTAATTCAGCTCTGCCCTACTTGTTCCTAAGGCCTTAATCGTTTCATCCAGTCAAGAACCGCGCGTTCCAGCGCTTATTTAATCCTATTAAAATTCCGCTTTAGCTTCACGCTTAGATAAATCGTGCCAACACCCACAATGGTAAGCACAAACGGAAACGGCAGCGAGTCTTCAAACACTTCAAATGCCAGATGGCCGAGATAGCCGAACGCGCCCACTGCACCATAAGCCACAAACACTACACGTCGCAGGAAGATGGCCATGCCCATGGCGACGATGTTGACTAGAAAATACAGAAATTTGGACAGCTCGCTGCCACTATCGAGCAGCGAAAGACCGCACTAGAAGGTGGTCATGCCAAACAGATCCCCCAGTCCGCTGATCAATCAAATAGGCTCCCGCGATCATCACCAAACCAAACCACACCGAAACCAGCCTGCGCAAATGCCCGATGGACGCGGTATCGATATCAGCGAGAATTGGCGTGATATCCATCGACATATACCAAAGCGTAGAAGCTATCGGTGCCATCGAAAACGGAAAGCGGAAAAACTTGAGAGCGATCAGCCCGACAGCAATCATCGCAATTTCTATCGTAAACCAGCCGCCTCTTATCCAGTAGTGAAAATTATTATACTCACCGGGATCATCAAATCCCCACAGGCCCCGTCCAGCGCTGTAGGCCATAGACCGCGAGCGGTGTCATGCAAACGGCCATGGCGATCAACAACCCACCGGGAATTTTTAAATCATCCCGATACCACAGCTTGCCTGACTAGTCTCCTCAAGTCCGGGAGGACAGGGGGCGGGGACGCAAACATTGCCGACAAAGAAAAACATCAGAGCCCATTAGGGCCCCGCCGGTCTTAGGTTAGCGCTTCTTTCCGTTTTTTACGGCGCTTAATTCGAAATCTATTTGAACTGGGGCTCATCGATGAACTTGCTCATGCCGGAATCGACACCGACCTGTTTCATCGCTTCGAGGAACATCTCATGGACGCGCGGGTCCTGATTTTTATATTCGATCTGGGCGCCACCTTTATTCACATCGACATCCATGCCCATGAAAATTCGGCGTTTCTCTTCCATCAACGGATAGCGCAGACCACCACAGGCAATCGCGAGATAACGGCTCGGTGTAGCAGCGGCATTGAAATGCTGATGGAACATCATATCGGGCGGGGCGAACACGGTGCCGTGCTTCCAGTCGACGCGGGTGAAATCGTCTTCTCCATCATACCAAAGCAGTGAATAACCATGGCCGGTGACGCAGCTGACATGGAAGTCGGCGCCGTGACGATGTCCTTTCTTTTAGGTACCAACCGGCATTTCCGACATATGTGCGTGCATCGCGCCATCCGCGAGGACGAACATCATGTTCGACCCACCAGCGCCACGCGCTTCCCATTTTTGCAGCTCAAAGGTCTGCAAATCGGGAATGAAATTGGTTTCCCACATATGACGACCGGGACGCTTCGGAATGAACGTGCCTTCACCGGAATAGTAATCCGCAGTGCCTTCCCGTGCCGGGAAGCGAAACGGGTTTTCAAAGACAAATTTATTGTCATGGAACACGTTCATGATCATCGGCATGTTGTTAGTCGATGACAGACGTGCGGCTTCCTGACCGGAGCCATTGAAATGCTGATACTTGGCATTCAGTGGCAGGGCGAACAGACTGCCCTGCCCCCATTCAAAGCTATGCTTGGTGCCGTCTGCAGTTTCAACCTGAGTGCTGCCCTGACCGGAAAGGCAGTAAACGACCTCTTCAAACATGTGCTGTTGCGGTGATGTTGATCCACCGGGCTCGAGCTCCAGCACAAAGACCGACAACTAGTCGCCGCGTCCTTTGAGATGGGCAAAGCCACCATTACAACCGAACCGGTCCCACTTCTTGACCGCTACGTCAGGCAGATGGATACCGAAATCTTCGATAATCGGCACGCCCTCGCCTTCAGCCCAATCTAGAAACGGATCAGCCAAAAATGGCTTCTCGTCCTCGTATGACCTAAGTTCTTCCTGCAATGTATCCATTATATTTCCTCAATATAGCTGACCCGACATCTGCCAATTTGCCCACCGAGTCTAAATTCCGCGCCATCCTAGTGACGCAGCCCAATAAGGGGCAAGACGTGACCGAGTGTCTCAGTTATTCGTAAAGAAAACTCACTATGACCCCGACGCTATATCTCTAAATAATTGAATCTTTTATAGAATTACCGACACTTGATGCTATCTGCGATATGCGCTTAAATTAGAATAACTATTCTGTTTTGGGGCTCAAGAACCGGAAGCTAAAGTGGGAGATCAATAGAATGGCCGATCACAAGGCTGAGACAATCGATATCAATGGCTGTGCTACAGAAGTGCGGCGCGGCGGCAATGGCGAGACGCTGCTATTCTTACATGGTGCTGGTGGCATTAGCGCCTGGACACCCTATCTCGATGCGCTGGCCGAGCGCTATGACGTCATCGCGCCAAGCCATCCTGGTTTCGGCAACAGCGATAACCCCGAGTGGCTCGATAACATTTCGGATATGGCCTATTTTTATCTCGATTTTATGGAACAACTCGACCTGACCGACGTTCATCTCGTCGGCAATTCACTGGGTGGCTGGATCGCCAGTGAAGTCGCTGTCCGCAGTACCGACCGCATCAAGACCCTCACCTTGGTCTCCGCTGCGGGGGTCAATGTCGTGGGCGTCCCGATGGGTGATATCTTTATGTGGAGCAACGAGGAAGCTGCCCGCAAGATGTTCTTTAACCAGGAGATGGCCGAGGCCCGCATCGCGGCGGCGGCCGACCTGACCGAAGAACAAAAAGACGTTCAGCTCAAAAACTATTTCACCACCGGCAAGCTGTCCTGGAACCCGCGCTTCCATAACCCTGATTTGATCAAATGGCTGCACCGCGTAAAAGTGCCGACCATGCTGATCTGGGGCCAGAGCGACAATATCTTCCCACCGGTTTACGGCGAAGCCTACAAGGAAGCGATTACCGGATCAGAACTGCGGATCATTCCCGAATGCGGCCATCTACCCCACCAGGAAAAGCTCGATGATTTCCTCGCCGGGGTCGCAGCCAACACATCAAAGACTTAACTGGGGGACCAGCAAATGCGATTTTCATTTTTCCATCTGATGCCCTATAGCGCGGTCGACCTTGATGCCATCAAGGACACTGCCTGGATCAATTTCTCCAACGCCAATTACGACCCTAAGGAAGGCCACAAGCTCTACAACCGCTATCTCGACGA
>Ga0115002_10008353_pt1 | contig 11482 bp, 4 predicted proteins | sample ArcticOcean_MG_C_8_FD_89576 | JGI IMG/M metagenome (GOLD analysis project Ga0115002, IMG submission 89576) | Marine microbial communities from western Arctic Ocean - ArcticOcean_MG_CB11_86 | ecosystem: Environmental > Aquatic > Marine > Oceanic | place: Arctic Ocean: Canada Basin | collected... | reverse complement strand
GTGTACTTGTAGGGCATGCCATTGGGGACAAAGAAGCCTGCACCCGGACCCAAATGCCGTCGCCCAAGAATGATCTCGCCAGCGACCACGTAGTACAGGCAATCACCGAACTTGGGGTGGCTGTGCCGGAAAAGCGGGAAGTTGGGACCAAACCACACGTGCACCAGACTCATGCCATCCGGCCCATCCTGACGAAACAGCGACGTTGTCGCCGCACCATCCGTGAAAGCTTTGACCATCTCTCCGATCTTCTGGCCTGCCGCTTCAGCGCCAAATTTCTCGGCGAGTTCAGCGTGCTCGAAGCCCTGGGCGGACTTGTCGACGTTCACCTTCTCAGATGGGAACGGTGGGTTGATGTCCGTATTTTCCCAGATTTTGAAAGGGCCGCGCGACGACACATAGCGCTTTTGATGCTCTTGATCCAGTTGGGTTTCTTCGGCTTCGCTCATGCTGATCCCCCTCAGACGGGGCCTCAAAATTGGGTGGAGATCCGCCAGCATAGGACCGAACGCGTTCTCTCGCAAATCAGACATAAATCAGCCCAAGGGGGCCGCAATGATCCCAGACGCTCGCCCGATGCACGAACGACCGAACGGGCCAGTACACTCAGGCGCGTAGTCGCGCGAGCAGGGAAGCGTGGTCATCGTCCGACAGCGATGTCACGTGGAAACCGGTACGGCCAATGATATCGCCCAGTCGGGCTTTCATTCGGTCAATAACATCAGTCGGTTCACCGACGATCGCGATCGTGTGCAGAATCTCGTCATCGATCAGCGACGCCATCTCCGCTTGCTGACGCCGCTTGTTCATGCGATTCAGCTCCAACTGTAGATCCCCCCAGCCGTGCAACTCAAATACAGGCCGATAGGCTTCCGTCGATCCGTAGAACGCGATTCTGTCTCTCGCGGCGTCGATGGACTGGTTGAGTGCTTCTTCGGTTGCACCCGTCGCGACGATCGGCGCGTAGTCGAGTTCAAACTCATCGAGGGTGCGTTCACTCAACGCCAGACCCGCTTCAATGGCTGGCAAGGTCACCTCGCGCATGTACCGCTCCGATGAGAACGGATGCATGATCATGCCGTCTGCGATCTCGGCTGCGACTTTGGTCATGAGCGGGCCCGTCGCAGACAACGTGATGCGCGGCCGCCCGGCGGCCGTGTTGTCGGGCTGAAAGGTTCGCGGCATCAGGGTGTGCTGGTAGTACTCGCCGACGAAATTCAGCGGCTCATCAAGGTACCAGCAGTCGTAAATCGCGTGCATCGCCTCGATATATTCACGCATCTGCCGCGCGGCCTTGTACCACGGCATGCTGAAGCGACGCTCGATATGCGGCTTGACCTGGGAGCCAAGACCGAGCACGAGCCTGCCATCGGCGAAAGCGTTGAGATCATGCGCGGTCTGGGCAAGGGTCATCGGACTGCGCGCGAAGGCAACCGCAACTGAGGTGACGAGTTCGATTGACTCGGTTGCGTCCGCCGCCAGGGTGAGCGGCAGAAACGGATCGTGGTTCAGTTCTGATACGCGAATGCCGTCGTAGCCCATCGCTTCAAGGCGGCGCGCATCCGTCGCAACCGCGCCCATGTTCGTCGTGATCCCGGCATCAACTTTCATCGCTCATCCAGCCTCGAGTAAGGCCAACATCATAAGTGTTTTGATCCCACGGGGGCCGGTGCAGACAAACGTCTGTCCCTGATCGAGGCCGCAGGACGAATCTCGGACCTCGAATTTGTGCCCGGGCAACAAAAAGCAAACCGCTGCGTTCCAGGGTCGGAAACCACGATGTCTGCGACTGATCGAGCACTGCCTGCAACGCAGGCAGATTATCCGGCTCGGCGGCGATCAGCACATGCGAACTACCGCTGTTGCTTGAAGGTGCCGGCATAGCACCTAGACACGATCAACGAGCGCGAGCTTGTGGAGTGTTCTGTCTACAATGACAACATCGAACGGCCCAACCCATGCGAAGTCCGTGATGTCACCAACTTTTGCATTAACGACAAACGCTTCCTTTTTCGCATCGCTTTCCAGTTGTCGGATACCTGTCTGCGATTGATCGACCGCCATGACTGAGTGGCCCAATCGCGCAACAAAAAGCGCGCCGCGTCCCTGACCGTACCCCACGTCGAGGACACTTGCGTGCGTCTTGTCATAAGCGTCAAGGGACGCAACGAACGCCTTCGGCGGTTCGCCGAGTCCATGCGGGTTTTCGCGATAGGAGAGCTCGTAATCGGTGGCCATGCGCCCAATCGGCGCCGATACCTTTGCCAATTGTCCAATGTTTCTCGCCGCCACGGTTTACGCGCGAAATGACTGATCGCCGCATCGCGGTTACAATAGCTTTCTCCACTCACCACACCTTTGGCCGGCATGAACTACAGCGAACAGCAGCGCATCCTCTCGCTCCTGAAAACGGGCATCGAATCGGGTGAAAGCGCCCGCCTGGACCGCATTGTTAAAGCCCCTGTTTCAGACTTCACGTGCACGGACCTTCTGGAAAAAGAGAAGCAGACATTCTTTCGCGACACGCCCCTCCTCCTCGGCATGTCCGCCGACTTGCCGGAAAACGGCAGCTACCTGGCAACCAACGAGACCGGCGTGCCCATTCTGATGACGCGAGGCGATGACGGCGAGTTCCGCGCCTTTCTCAACGTCTGTCGGCATCGGGGTGTGCAGGTGGTCGCGGGGGGACGCGGCCGGCGCGGGCGATTTACGTGCCCGTTCCACGCCTGGACCTATCGCAACAGCGGCGAACTCATCGCCGTCAACCACGAGGACAAATTCGGCTGCATCGACAAGGGCGACCGCGGCCTTGTCGCGTTGCCCGCGGCGGAACACCACGGCATGTTGTGGGTCAAACCCACCGTCGGCGGCGACATCGACCCCGATGCCTTGCTGGGCGGACTGGGCGACGAGATGGAGAGCTGGAACCTGCCCGAAAATCCCTATTCCGAACATCAGGTGCTTGACGCCGACATCAACTGGAAACTTGCGATCGACACGTTCGGCGAGAACTATCATTTTGATGTGCTGCACAAAGATTCTCTGGCCCCCGAAATTCATGGCAACCTGCAGACGAGCGATATTTTTGACCGCAACTACCGCATGGTCTTTGCGACCCGGCTGGGATTCAAGTACGTCGAAGACAACAAGATGCCACAGGCCGAGTGGCCTTATCGATTCATCACGTTGAATGTGTACTTCCTGTACCCCAACGTGATCCTGCTGGTGGATGGTTCCGGGGTCGACCTGCTGCGCATGTATCCGGACCCGGTGGACCCCGGCAAGTCGAAGACCTGGCACACGAGCTACACCCACCCGCTCGCACTCAAAGGCCAGGAAGAAGCGCGTGCAAGGGGCGAGGAAGTGGAGAGTCGCCTGGTCGGGTTCAACCGAATCGTCGTCGATGAGGACTACATGATGGCCGCAGGCACCCAACGCGGCGCTTCATCCGGCGCGCAGACACACTATCTGTTTGGTCAGAACGAGCCGGCGCTGCACCATTATCACAACATGCACCGGGCAGGTCTGGGATTGCCGCCGCTCGAAGCGGCATAACCGGCGCATATCCGAGCGCGCCAACACACGTTGATGAAGTGGAGAAATGGTGAAACCGGCGGGCTGAGACGTCGACGATCAGCTCCCTCCTGATCAGTTCGCTTCCGATGAACCGGCTCAACAAGACGCCGGCTCACCGTGTAACCAGTAGCATGCCGTGTGTCACTCGATCGGACGCGGTCCTTTTTCGAATTCGGCCGTACGAACACTGGCGAGTGGATGCATGACACCCGCGCCCGCAGGCCACACGCCCTCGTCTTCGACGATGTACCTGCAGATTTTCTGCGCATGCGGCGAGAGAGTCTTCCAGATCGCGTAGGGCATCGTCTTGCGCAAATGTCCGTTTTGATTCCACGTCGGAAGGTACTCGACGTTGGGAAGCGCCCTGACCTCACGAGACAGATTCGGCGTCGCACCATGCCAGCAGCGATTGTCGCGGAAGACCCCGGCCCCGGCCAGCGCGCCGACCAGGGTCGACGTCTTCATCCACTGCGGCTCCTCACCGGGTCCGGGCGGGGAGGCCTGCACCGTGTGCGTTCCCGGAATCTGCCGGATCGGGCCGTTCCCCCAGGTCAGCGCACTCATCGCGAAATTGATGGTCACGAGCGGTGGCGTGCGATCCATGACGATGCGCTGGGTGGGCAGATCAAGTTCACCCAACAACTTGCCGGCAGGCACCTTGACGCCCGTCCGGATCGCGGCGGCGAGTCGTGCCTCGTCTAATTCCTGCGCATCCCGTCCGTCCGAGTGCAAATGCTGATATTCGACCGCACCCGGCAGGCAGAGATCGCCCCCGCCTCCCGCAACCAGATAGTCATCCGTGCCGAAAATTGCCTTAAGAATCGGGGTGGCGGTCTCAAGATCGATGAGCGATGTCCATGCCGGGTCATGCATCATGTGCCTCGAGCAGGACGACGTGCCGTAGCTGTAGCGGTGCGGCAGGCGGCTACTTTCTGTCGTGTACTTTCTGGCACCCGGTCCGCTGACCTCGAGGATATCCCGCAAGACGCGCGTGCAGCCTTCCCGGGCCGCCGCCAACTGCTCGGCCCCCAGGAGGTCGCGAACGACCACGAAGCCATCCCGCCTGAATATCCTCGCCGCCCGTTCGGTCTCGTCCGGCCCAACAATCTCAAGGCCGGGAAGGCCGTTGTTGTTCCGAAGGAAGTCGCGCAGCGCGCAGACCTCGGGGTGATCAAAGACACGCTCGCTGGGCGCGAGCGGATCACCCACACCGAAGCCTCGATCCCCGGGGTTAATGTTGCCATCGGCATCGACCGTCTCGTTGACCGGCGTCGCCGCATCCCAACTCACTGGCGACTCACCATGCACCGTTAAAGCATCAAGTTCATTCATCACTAAGCGCACGCTAACTTTATTCAAGGCTCACAACACTCTAACAGCATCTCACGGTGCCAGATCACCGCGCTGTCGCGCAGGGAACACCGCCGCGCCTTCTTTAGTTCCATGAAAGGGCTTTAGTTCCATGAAGGGCGCTGAAAAAGTGCTTTCCTGCACTTTTTCAGCGTCGCGGGCCTCAGCCCCCTCGCGTCGATCACTCCGGTGTCGCATCCACAAGGCTCTCATGGACGAGCAGCTCAAGTTTGCCAGTCACATCCGTGAAACTGATAAATCCGGTTCCGATCGCGTTAGGTTTGGCGATGAAATCAGAGTTCATATCGTGGGCCAGACCATCGGTTATGTCGCTGAGGTTAACGCCATTCAGGATGATCTGGTCATCCGCATCACCGGTTATAATCAGCTTCGTGAGGCCGTTGGCGATAACAGATTCGAGACCGTTGTCTGTCACAATGTCGAGGATGTCCCGAATGTTGATTTCCAGCACATCGGCAACGCCGTTCGAAAGATCAAGTATCTCGATGCCGTCGAGGTTGTTGCCGTACCGCAGGTCGAGGTCCGGTCCTGACAGGAATGCCGTATCGATGCCGAGGCCGCCGTCGAGGAGTACATCGCCGGCGTCATAGTCAATTATGTCGTCGCCCGCACCCGCGTCGATGGTGTCTGCGCCGCCGCGGCCCGTCAGGTGGTCAGCGAGTGCAGTGCCAGTGATCGTTTCACCTGCGCTGCCGCCGAAGATCCCGACAGATCCATCCAATCGGGTGACTTCAAGCCGCACTGACTCGTCAACCAGCAGCGCGTGATCCGAATCTTCGACCCGGGTGAAGGTTTCATTTACCGAGTCGATTGGCAAAACACTATCGCCGGATAAAAAGAAGTCGCCGGTCAGTCGCACAACATCACCTTCATCACCGATGACCACCAGCGCATTCTCGCTGTCATGCGTCAATGCGTTGGGCCCATCAACGATGCGGTTGATCGCGTCACCGTCCAGGTCAATCGTCTGTACGCCTCCGTCTTTCAGCGACAGGATCTCGATGTGATCGATGGTCCAGCCAGTGAACCCGGCTGTGTAGTCCGTGTTTTCCGCGAGTACCAGCGTGTCGATGCCATCACCGCCATCGACCCGTTTGAACGTCGAGTCTGTGGCAACAATGATGTCATTCCCGCCCTGTCCATAAGCTGTGTCCATGAAGCCGACCGCGGCGATGGTGTCGTTGCCGTCACCCGCCGCCAGGACGTCTGTGCCACCCGTTGCGGTGATCAGGTCATCAACGCTTGTAAATGTCAGGTCCGTGATAGCCACGACATCGAGTGTCAGCGCCGTCCCCGAGCGGTTCACGTCGAGCACGAGCGTCGGGCTGACGTCGAGTCCCGCGAACGCATTGATTGATTCGGTAAAGCCAAGCGCAGCCGAGATCAACACAAACGAGTTGCCCAGGCTCGGGGCGAAGGCCACAAGGTTGACCCGCGCGCGGCCGCCAAGCGTCATGCCAGCCCCGGTGACAACCAACTGGTCATGATTGACGCCGGGCGCGGTGCCGGATAAGTCAAAGCTCATGCGGCTGTCGCGCTGCATATCAAGGCCACCCGCAACCGTCAGGGTGCCGATGGTGCCGTCCGCCCCCGGTCTCAGTTCCCCCGCATTGACGACCGGAATCGCGAGGCTCGCATCTACCGTGCCGGTCCCCTCGATGATGCCATCAGCCTCGTTCGTAAACGTATCAAAGGAATCGATAATCAGGTCATCGCTCAGATCGATGACGCCATGGTTCTGGTGATTGGCGATTCCAGTCAGCGTCAGTCGCTGCCCGACCGACAGTAAGCCGAAGTTGAGCAGTTGTCCGTCGAGTATCCGGTCGCCGCCGATCGCCATGGAATCGATGACGTTGAGCGTGCCACTGTTGGTTAGCGTGCCGGTGCCGCCCACACTATCTTCGACGATCAGAATATTCTTGTCCGCGTCGGTGAGCGAAGTCTGATCAAAGTTGATCACCCCTTCGTTCTGGAATGATTCCAGGAACGTATGCGAGAACGCCGCCGACGTACCACCCTCAATGTTCACGGTCGCGCCTTCCGCGTTCATAAACGTCTCGTCGATGAGAACATCCTCATCGATACCCGTCAGTGTCAGCGTCGCGTAGTTCTCGATGTCCAGATCAACCACATTGATAGCGTTGAACGTAACGTCGCCGGTCCCGGCAATCGTTATCGTGTTCGCGCCGGTGCCGGTCGTGTCCGATTCCAGTTCCAGGATGCCCTCGAATATGTCCCAGTCACCCCTTACCTGCACCAGGTTACTGGACCCCGTGATGCGGAGTTCGCCGGTGCCAGTCGTTTCCATGCTACCCACGAAGAGCGTGCTACCACCGCCGCCAGAAATGGTCAGCGTCTTGCCGGCAGCGATGTAGATTTCGCCCCCGATCAGCGTCGAGAACCGACCGAAATTATCAATCCCGGCGTCGTGGTTGACCCTGAGCGTGCCATCCTGGTTGTTAATCTCGGCATCGAGCAAGTGGACACCAAGACCCCCGCCACCCGTGTTACCAAACCGAATCACACCGTTGTTGGACAGGACACCCAAGTCAACAATCAACGTCGAATCGAACCGGGAACCAACGCCCGGATCGTCGAGCAGGATCTCACCATCATTCGTGAAGCCATTCGCGATCGTGAGCGTAACGTCATCCGTATCTGCCCTCAGGGCGAGTTCAGCACCGGCATTGTTCTCGAAGGTCGGCACATTCAGATAGTGATTACTCCAATCGACGGTCATCTGGCCATTGTTGACGATCTTGGAACCAGCGCCGCCGGCGACGGTGGTCTCACCCGGTGGACCGGTAAAAAGTGCAGTGCCATCGATGATGAGTTGGGTGCCCGCGGAGAGCGACTTGGGCAAAACGGCTTCCGTTACATTGAGCGACCCGCGAACGAAGACCTGGGTGCCGCCGATATTGCCACCAAACCAGTCAAGCGTGCCGTCCACATAGAGCGCTGTGCCCGCCTGCAAGTCCGACAGATCGTTGTCCAGCACGATCGTCGTTCCAAGCTCCGCACGCGAGGTCGTTGAGAGATTGAGCGAGTACGCGTCCAGGGTAATCTGTGACGTGCCCTGCATGGTAAGCGAACCCACCATCGGCGTATTGATATCCAGTGTGACATCATCGGCGCCATCGAGAAGGATATCCTCTGCCGCAGATGGTGCCGGGCCAGCCCAATTGGCACCCACACTCCAAAGGCCACTCGCGACCGAAAAGGTCCTGTCAAAGAAGCTCGTGATCGTGACGGTAATGCTGCCCGCACCGAGGCCCGAATCCGTCGCGACAACGCTGTAAGCGCTTGACAGGTTGTGCTGCAACGCCTGTGCCGTCGGCGTCAGCGAGCCGTATGTGATGACATTGCTGAGGACTGCGCCGGTCGCAATGCCGTGTCCGGGCACGAAGTCAAGGACCAGGACCCCCGAAACTGACAGATCCTCGGTACCGAGATACGAATCGTCGAGGGCAACCGGATCGTCATTGACTGGCAAGACTGTGATGCTAACCGTCGCGACATCAAAGCCACCGTTACCATCGCTGACTTCATAGATGAAACTGTCCGGCCCGTGGTAGTTACTGTCCGGCAGGTAGGTGAAGCTGCCGTCCGCGTCAAGGGTAAGCGTGCCAAAGGACGGGCCGACAACGGGTGCCGTCGTGGCCACCAGGCTGTCGCCGACATCGGGGTCGACATCATTGATTAAGAGTCCAGCGCCCGACAGCAAGGTGTCTTCGTTGACCGTAAACGTGTCATCGCCTGCGACAGGCGTATCGTTCGTGTTAATGACATCCAGAGTGAAACTGCTCGAAACAGACAGGCCGCCCACATCGGTCGCGCTCACGGGCACGACGTGCAAACCAACATCCGCGTTGACAGCCGTTCCACTGATCCGGTTAACACCATCAAATAGTAGTGTGGCCGGCAGGTCAGCGACCGAAATTACCAACAGATCGCCGGTGTCTACATCGGCAAACACTGACAGGTCGAGCGTGATATCAAAGATTGAATCCTCAATCACCGCGGCATCTGCTAACGCCCCAGTCAGGTGGGGCGCATCATTCACGCCGACTATCGTGAGGGTGGCGAGCGCCGTACTCATCGCACCATGTTCATCGGCAACCGTGTACGTAAAACTAACGGTTGCGGTCGCACCGTCCGGCAGGTGATCGAAGTTGCCGCTCGTGTCCATCGCGACCACACTCAGCACCGCGCCCGCATCAACGTCTGTGTCGTTCGAGAGAAGCGCAGGCTCAAGATCGAAAACACCAACCGCCGAGACCCCGGGCACCAGATCCGCCACTGCGACCGGTGCATCATTGGTGCCGGTAACCGTCACGTTAATCGTGTGGGTCGCAAGGCCCATGGTCGCGTCAGTCACCGAGTAGGAAAAGGTCTCGATCGTCTCTTCGCCCGCTGCCAATGCGTCGAATCCAGATCCCGGGTCGAAGCTGATCAGTTTGCCATCAACGGTGACAAGACCACGGGTCGGCAAGGTGATCAGCGCGACGAACGTAACATCGCGCTCAGGGTCGAGTAGCGTCAGATCAATAGTCACAATGCCGCCATCTTCTATCGCAGCCAAAGACCGGGTCGCATCGACAGGCGGATCGTCGACGCCGGTAATCGTGATTGATGCGCTTCCTAAAACGGTACTGGTCTCGAGTCCATGACCGTCATCAGCATTAAAACTGAGCGTGAGAGTGACGGTCTCGCCAGCGGCGAGTCCTTCATTGCCACCCGGATAATCACCGAATCGGCCATCCGTGAACGTCAGATCGATACCATCACCGTAAGATGTTACAGTGATATCTGATAACGTCAACTCATCACCATCCGGATCAACCACTAGGTCCGCGAGATCGATCCGCGAGGGGCCGTCCCCTTCGGTATATGCGAACGAGCCTGGCGTTGCGACCGGACGATCATTGACGCCCGTGATCAGAAGTTCGACAGACCCCGTCGCCGTCGCCCCATCCCGGTCGACGAGCGTATAGGTGAAACCATCTAGCGCCGTCTCCCCGATTCCCAGATGCTGGAACCGCCCGGCCGGGTCATAGGTAACGAGGTTGGTTGACGAATCAAGTGTCACGATACCGGTCGCGTCACCCGCCGCCAGGCCAGCGATGCTGAGTTCGGTCACGAGATCTTCGGGATCTGAATCGTTCAGGCGCAGGTCAATTGCCAGTGGCGCTGAAGTCTCCGTGAGTTCGAGCGAATCCGTTGTCGCGGTCGGGGCGTCATTAATGCCGAGGACCGTCACGCTGACAACGCCGGTGTCAGTCGACGACTGGTCATCACTGACGACATAGCGGAAGGTCGCGACCACCGATTCCCCAGTCGTCAGACTGTCGAAACTTGCGCCGGGCGTAATGAGGATCTCGCCAAGCGAGGCAGACAGGATGTCCAGTTCAGCAATCCGCTCGTCGCCGCTCACACGGGTTCTTGGATCGCCGGTCGGAATAGTGGCTGAGATAAGTGTCAGCACTGCACCGTTGTCCACGTCGACGTCGTTGCTGAAGACGGAGACCACACCGCCGTCCTCGTCGATCGTGATCTCGTCATCGCCGGCAACCGGCGCGTCATTGCGGCCGGTTACGCGAACTGTCGCCACTGCAGAGTCAGTCAGCCGACCCGGTTCGTCGGCGCCGTCACGCAGTACATAGAGGAACTGCGCATCGAAGACCTCGCCTTCTGCCAGGGCATTGAGCGTCTCACTGCTCGCTGCGAAGATGAAGCCACCATCCTCTTGTACGACAATCGCCGCACCTTCGTCGGTGATAATCGAGGCCGTGAGAACCGTCAACACGTCGTTCGTGTCGGGATCCCCGTCATTCAGTACGAGCCCATCCGCGCCAGAGACCACAAGCGTGCCGTTCTCGTCGACCTCAAAAAGATCGTCATTCGCAATCGGTGCATCGTTAACGCCGGTGACCGTCACTGTCACCGCGCCAAGGCTGAAGGCGCCGCCACTGTCGGTCAGCACATACGAGAAGGTATCTTCGAGGGTCTCGCCTGCCGCGAGCGCATCATGGATGCCGCTGTCTGCAGAGTACGATAGCTGATTGCTGACCGCATCGAACGTAACTGTGCCAGCAGTGCTCGCGCTAACAACGCCGGTAATCGCGATAGTATTGCCCGCGTCCTGATCTCTGTCGTTGGCGATAAGCGTCGACAACAAATCGCCAGTCGTGCCGCCCTCCTCGAGCTCAATCTCGTCCGCACCAGCGACCGGAATGTGGTTAACCGGCGGCAGCTCGGTGGTACTGTCGTCCCCCGTATTCGGACTGCCGGGTTGGTTGTTGCCCGATCCCTGCCCTTGATTCGTGCCGCCGGTTCCTGCCCCGGTCGACCCGTCTTGTGTCGTTGTACCCGACGTTGTACCCGAGTCGCCTAGCGGGTCAGTTTGACCCTGACCCTCCTGACCGTCTCCCTGTTGACCGTCTCCCTGTTGACCGTCACCTTGCTGGCCGTCACCCTGCTGGCCGTCACCCTGCTGGCCGTCACCCTGCTGGCCGTCACCCTGCTGGCCGTCACC
>Ga0115002_10008351_pt1 | contig 11483 bp, 13 predicted proteins | sample ArcticOcean_MG_C_8_FD_89576 | JGI IMG/M metagenome (GOLD analysis project Ga0115002, IMG submission 89576) | Marine microbial communities from western Arctic Ocean - ArcticOcean_MG_CB11_86 | ecosystem: Environmental > Aquatic > Marine > Oceanic | place: Arctic Ocean: Canada Basin | collected... | reverse complement strand
CTAGTAACTACGATACGTGAGACTTGTTTATTTTTCCGACTATTGGTTGCAGTCATAGAGTCGAGCCCCATCATCGGTCATTTTATACGCCTGGCAACTAGTAGAACTATTAGAACTATTTAAAACTATCGCAGGGTACCCCACTGGACAACAGTTTGTGAATGCATCACTTGTTGTTGTTGAGTTGTTTTATTAGCGCCGCATGCAAATTATCGTTGGAAGCGACTATATCAGATATGTTTGGATTGTAGGTTTGCCCGTTTGTACGTGATATTAAACCACCTGCTTCACGTACAAGAACTATGCCAGCAGCAGTGTCCCAGGGCCCTGCGTCCACATCCCAGAATCCGTCAAACCTCCCGGCCGCAACATAAGCGAGATCAAGGGCCGTCGAACCCCATACTCTGATACCCGCTGTTTGATCTGACACACGCTGAAATCGTAGTTTATACTCAGCTCTTATTTCGGGGCTGTAGTCGCTATTTTGTATAGGTAGGCCAGTTGCAATTGCTGCATCGGTCAATTTGCTGCGACCGGAAACGCGGAGGCGCCGATCGTTGAGAAAAGCCCCTTGGCCACGTTCCGCCCAAAACAATTCGTCCTTCACAGGATCGTAGACAACTCCACACATTGGGGAACCGTCTCGCTCTAATGCAATAGAGATCGAAAAATGCGGTAGGCCATGCAGGAAATTGAATGTTCCATCTAGTGGATCAACGACCCACCTATTACTACTGTCTGTGCCGGCGATAATACCTGCTTCTTCTAACAACATACTGTATGTAGGTCGCGCTTTTTTTAGCTCGTATCGGATAATTTGTTCCGCGTTGATATCAGCAGTTGATACGTAGTCGCCGGGGCCTTTTCGACTCACCTGAAGTTGTTCGACTTCACCAAAATCATGAATCAGCGCCCGGCCCGCTTTATTAGCAGCGGCGACCATGACGTTGATGAGGGCGGAACGAATGGCCACGCGATCTCCTTTTGAATGTTTGGGCGCGCGTATCTCAGATTGTGCAGTAATTTGGTAAAGGAGAATGCGCCTGATTACTCCTTGATTATTAACAGATTAGTCCTTTGCGCGCTCCACGTATGTATCATCTATGGAATTCACGACGATACGTGTGCCAGACTCAATATAAGGCGGAACCATCACCCGTGCACCGTTTTCGAGCACGGCTGGTTTATATGAAGATGATTGTGTTTGACCCTTTACGACTGCATCGGCCTCAGTAACCGAAAGGATAATTTTTTCAGGCAACATCACACCAATTGGCGATCCATCGTGAGACTCAATCGTAACCGTCATACCATCTTGCAGATAGCGGGCCTGATTTTCGTCAATCAGGTCGTCACCTAGGGTAATCTGTTCATAATTTTCTGTGTCCATAAAGGTGTAGTCGGCGTCGCTGCCATAGAGAAACTGATACGGTCTCTCATCTAGGCGCGCCCGTTCAACAGATTCTGATGCTCGAAACCGTTCGTTGAGTTTCGAACCGCTGCGAACATCTTTCAGTTCTACCTGCATAAATGCGCCACCTTTGCCAGGCTTAACATGCTGGACTTTAACTGCCCTCCATAGACGACCCTGATGTTCAATGGCCATTCCGGGGCGAATTGTATTTCCGTCGATTTTCATTTCATTCCTTTACTACCACGACTGCCATCCGGATTTCGGACGGCGCGCAAGCTATCAGTACGATGCATCCTAGACAACATTGGCAATCGCGGCTTTGAATGCATGTATTGCAGCTGCCGGTCCCTTTGGATTATTCCAAATCGCCGAAACAACGGCGATAAAATCTGCGCCGGCCGTTGCAATTGGCTGACAATTATCTGGTGTAATACCGCCGATAGCAACACAGGGAACTGTCGCAATTTCACTCCACTGTCGTATTAAATCAGGAGTTGCATGATGCACGATTTCTTTGGTCATCGTTGTATGGAATGCTCCAAACGCCACGTAGTCCGCACCTTGCTCGCCTGCGATCATGGCGAGATGAATCGAGTCGTGGCATGTGATGCCAACGATTGCATCTTCTCCCACATGCCGGCGGGCATCACGGCATGTACCATCTTGTTGACCTATATGGACACCGTCGCAGCGGCATTCTGCTGCTAGATCTGGGCGGTCATTTAGAATGAACGCGATATCACGACTTTGTGTGATTGGCCTAAGAACTGAACAAGCATCACGAATATTGCTATCGCTTACGTTTTTAAGGCGAAGTTGCACACATGCAACTCCACCACCGTCGAGAGCTTCCTCCAACCGGGGGGCAAATTCCAATGGGTTTAATTTATTAGGCGTGATCAGATATAAATTAGCAGTCATGACGATGCGCTAGATTTTAACCAATCGCGGCAGGCCTCAGATAGGTCGGTAACCACTAATTCAAAATCTCCTAAGTCGAGCGATTGAGCGCGCCTCGTAAGTACGGAAACACCAGCCTGGAAGGCGATATCCATGATCTTGTCTTTGACAGTTTTTCTGCCACTAAAGCAAATCGTTGGCATGCCTTCGCGAATTGCGGTGAGTGCTACGCCAGCCGCAGTTGAACAATCGAGTATCGGCGTCATCTTGACGTCGGGGTATTCTGTTATTGCCTCATCGATAAGTGCGCGAAACCACCCTACACCAGCGTATCCAGCCGCGCCCGGCGCACTAAGAAGCGTCACTGGAACATTAAGCTCGTATGCCGCTTTTAGCGCGATACAAGCGTGTTCAAGAGAATGGACCGTAATTGCCTTGCTATTCAGCGCTATTTCATTCCACCCATGGCTGTGGCCGTATCGCTCATTCGATTTGAAAATCCCCACTCGTTGTCATACCAGGACATTACACGAACGAACGTCCCTTCGAGAACTTGGGTCTCTTTAAGGTCAAAGATAGACGATGCGGGGTTGTGATTAAAATCGATGGAGACAAGCGGTTTGTCGTTTGTTGTAAGAACTCCTTTAAGGTCGCCCGCCGCCGCCGCTTTGACGATCATCTTATTGATTTCGTCAACGCTGGTTTTTCTCGTGGCAGTGAATGTCAAGTCGATAAGGCTGACATTTGGCGTTGGTACGCGGATTGATGTGCCATCCAGCTTACCCTTTAGCTCTGGTAATACAAGGCCAACGGCGCGGGCAGCGCCTGTGGATGTTGGGATCATTGACACTGAAGCAGCGCGAGCCCGCGAAGGGTCGCCATGCAATGTGTCAACTGTCCGTTGATCGCCCGTGAAAGAATGAATCGTGGTCATAAAACCATGCTTTATGCCAATGGAGTGGTTGAGTACATACGCGACTGGAACCAGGCAATTTGTTGTACAGGATGCATTCGAGACGACTCTATGGCTCTTGCGAAGTTTTTTGTGGTTAACTCCATAGACAACCGTTAGATCTGCATCGGTGCAGGGCGCTGAAACGAGAACGCGTTTTGCGCCGGCCACAAGGTGTGCCGATGCCTTATCTTTGCTCGTAAATAGGCCTGTACACTCCATGACCAAGTCAATTCCAAGATCGTCCCATGGAAGTTTCTCGGGGTTTCGCTCTGCAAGTACCTGGACCTTCTTGCCATCGATACGAATGCTGTTTTTCTGCGCCCGAATTTTTCCTTGGTAGGGACCGTGAACCGAATCATAGCTGAGAAGGTGTGCATTGGCGTCTGGCGAGCCGAGGTCGTTGATTGCAACGAACTCAATATCCTTTCGTCGTCGTTCCATCGCAGCCCGAAAGACAAGGCGACCAATCCGTCCGAAGCCATTGATTGCTACTCGTATTGCCATACGCAGATACTCCCCATCGTCGTCTATAAAGCCCATCGCATTGAAAAATCAGACATGGGCACCTAAGCTCGCCGCGCCATTTGCGGCTGCGCGTTCTGAAAATATTGCCTGGGCATTTGCAATATTTTCAACCTTTCCTCTCCAAGACTTTAAAGGCGCCGCCTGTAAGGCCCGACCATATGAAAAACTTAGTTTCCAAGGTGCGTTGCTCGATAACTTGTTCATTGCGTTGAGATGTGCAGTCGCAAGATCGTCAGATTGTCCACCCGATAAGAATACAATTCCCGGCACAGCCGCGGGAACCGTTCGCTTTAGGCATGCTACGGTCCATCGGGCAACTTCCTCAACGCCGACCTGGTCGGGGCACTCGCTTCCGGATAGTACCATATTTGGTTTGAGCAGCGTGCCCTCCAAGATAACCCCTTGGTTTGCCAAGGCGGCATAAACGCTTCGTAATACGCGTTCGGATACGTTGTCACAACGCTCTATTGTATGGCTACCGTTCATTAAAATTTCTGGTTCGACAATGGGGACCAAGCCGGTCTCTTGGGCTATTGCAGCATAGCGAGCAAGCGCATGCGCATTTGCCTCAACGCAAGCGTCACTCGGCATCGTTCCGGTGATATGATAGGTGGCACGCCATTTGGTGAACCGTGCGCCAAGTTCATAGTATTTGATACAGCGTTCCCGCAGGCCATCGAGGCCCTCGGTAACGGTTTCGCCAGACCAACCGGCTAACTGCCTTGCTCCAGCATCTACTTTGATGCCAGGAATCATTCCATTATCTGAAATGATTTTAACAAGTGGTGTTCCGTCTGCCGAATTCTGGTGCAGTGTTTCTTCGTACAGGATCACACCACTGATATGCTTTGAAACGTCCGGAGTAGTGAAAAGCATATGTCGGTAATCACGCCGAGTGATTTTGGTTGAAGTAACATTGATTGAGTCAAACCGTTGCTTGATCGTTCCGGTACTTTCGTCGGCCGCCAGAATACCCTTACCATGAACGACCAACATTTTAGCCGTTTTCTGCAAAGCATTTATGTTCATTCCACCGTCCTTAGACAAGCTTGCGTGCTGCCGCTGCAACCGCCTCTGCAGTTATACCGAAATGTTCGTAAAGTTCTCCTGCAGGCGCTGATGCACCAAATGAATTCATTCCAATAAAGGCACCATTTCGACCGATATATCGGTCCCACCCTTGACTGACTGCGGCTTCCACAGCCACGCGGGGGCAGTCTGTAAGGAGAACTGACTTTTGATATGATTCGTCTTGTATCTCGAATAACTCCCAACATGGCATTGAGATGACAGCTGCCTGGATGCCATCGCGCGCCAACATTTCGCGTGCTGTTATCGCTAAGCCCACCTCAGAACCTGTCGCCAACAACGAGACCTGACGCTTTCCGTTGGCTTCAGCTAAGATATAGGCACCGCGGGCGCAGAGATTTTGTTCATCATGTGATAGGCGCAACGCAGGAACTCCTTGGCGCGTCAAAACGATCACCGATGGTGTCTGAACTGCTGCCAGCGCGTGAGCCCAACTTTCAGCCGTTTCCACAGCGTCTGCTGGTCGAAATACCAGTAGATTAGGGATAGCTCGCAGACTGGCCAGATGTTCGACCGGTTGATGTGTTGGCCCGTCTTCGCCAAGCCCAATCGAGTCATGACTCATTACATAGATCACGTGATTTTTGGATAATGCGGATAAGCGAATTGAAGGTCGACAGTAGTCCGTAAATACGAGAAATGTACCACCATAGGGAATGATGCCACCATGCTGGGCAATTCCATTCATCGCCGCCGCCATGCCGTGTTCGCGGATGCCATAGTGAATATAGTTGCCCGAATAATCGTCGCTGTTAACGACCTTCATACTGTTCACGTGGGTTAAATTCGAACCGGTAAGGTCCGCAGACCCGCCGACCAATTCAGGAATGGCTTCGACGAGCACTTCTAGTACTTTTTGTGATGCTTGTCGGGTTGCAAGCTTTGGCGGGTTATCTATCATCGAGCGTTTGAGTTCGTTCAGGCGCTGGAGCCAGCCGTCCGGTAGCTCTCCACTCAAAACACGCTCGAATTCCTTACAACTAGACGCATCAAGTTTGGAGATTTGCTCACGCCATACGTTGTGTTCGGCCATGCCCGATTCGCCGGCCTTTCGCCATTCTGCAAGGATGTCGTTAGGAATTGTAAATGGCTCATGTGGCCAGTTGAGTTTGTCTCGTGCAGCCACGACCTCATCAGCTCCCAACGGTGAACCATGTGTCGCTGCAGTTCCCTGCTTGGAAGGCGCACCGAAGCCGATAATGGTCTTGCAGGCAATAAATGTAGGTAGATCGGAATTTTTTGCCGCAGCGATGGCGTCTGAAACTGCTATCATGTCGTGTCCGTCCACACTCCATGTGTTCCAGGCGCTGGCAGCTAATCTCGCGCATTGGTCATCAAGTGTCGTAAGGTGGGTCGGGCCATCGATTGATATGCCGTTATCGTCAAACAGCACGATTAGTTTATTGAGTTTTAGGTGCCCGGCAAGAGAAATGGCCTCATGGCTAATTCCTTCCATCAGACAACCGTCACCGGCAATAACGTATGTATGGTGTGAAACGATTTTTTCGCCGTATCGGGCAGCTAACAGACGTTCCGCAAGCGCCATGCCGACACCGTTTGCTAGCCCCTGACCAAGAGGGCCAGAAGTAGTCTCTATTCCACCCGCACGCCCGAATTCTGGATGACCCGCGGTTCGACTTCCAATCTGTCGGAATTCACGAATTTGCTCGATATCGATATCTTTGTAGCCAGTAAGATAAAGCAACGCATAAAGTAGCATTGAGCCATGACCAGCAGACAGAATAAAGCGATCACGGTCAGGCCATGCAGGATCAGTGGCATCGTATTTAAGGTGTTCTGTGAACAATACGGTAGCAACGTCTGCCATACCCATAGGCATACCCGGATGACCCGAATTTGCCTTTTCGACGGCATCCATGGAAAGCGCACGTAATGCGTTTGCCATGTAGCGCCGACTGATGTCAGGGCTCGACTTAACCTCTGTCATTACGGGGTCCTGAGTTTATCGCGAAAAGGACATTTCCAACATATCAACCGCGGCTACGTATGCTAGTTATGAAACATGCCGACCTCGCAGGGGTGCGTCAATGGTGTAGTTGTTCTTAATCTGAATGGCACCTGTTTTAGCAAAATATGTGGCGGTTGACGCCTTCGAGAGACACGCGTATTTTGCAGCATATGAGGCTATTTAGGCCGTGTTGTTGCATTTTTGTCTTAGGTAAAATTTATGTCTCGCCTCGGCATCGCAAAACAGCGATTAGAATCCGCCTTAGCGCGTATTGAAGATGCGCTGGATCAGATGCCTGCTGTTGGTGCGGGCCAAACTGAACAATCTGAACTAGCATCTGTGTTGGATCAGGCACTAAAGGACAATGAGCGACATCAGGAGGTTAGAGGCGTTGTTGCGTCTCGATTGAACGAGATGATCGAGCGCCTTGAGCGCTTGCTGAAGGACTAAACAAGTATGAGCCAAGTCTCAATTGTAATTAATGGGCGGGACTACACAATAGCTTGCGATGATGGTCAAGAGGATCATTTGACGAGGTTATCAGCTTATCTCAATAAGCGGATTGGTGAGATTATTGCTGATGTAGGGCAGGTGGGCGATGCCAGATTGCTCGTGATGCTCGGCTTACTCATTGCTGATGAGTTGTCAGACTCACATGCAGAATTTGCGGCCGCTCGTGGTGAAGACGCCGGCACGGATTTTCCTATTGATGGCCGTAAGAAGGCAGATGAAGAAGCTGTGATAATGGAGATTGAGGCACTTGCCGAACAAATTGAGACTATTGCCGGACGCCTTGAAGCAACCTAGAGTACAGACGGGTGGCTGCTACGTGGTGCGTGCGGTCGCGATATCCCCGGGGCCAATAATTACCTCTAGGGAGCTGTCCCTGCCGGGATCGTGGTCTCGGTATATGGTGCCCACCTACATCAGTAGGCCTTGGAGGATATGAAATGGCTCACGGCCAATGTGGGGCCGCCCAACCTATCTAACAAATTATTGCTTAGTGAGTGTGCGTTTCTCATGTGCTCGCGTTTTATTCAGTATTTGTTTTTCGGATGGTGGGTTGCTGTGTGCGTGGGGATGACTAAGCAGGCAGTGTCGCTGCCGCAATCTCAAAAGTATTATACTTACTAAGGGGCTGTGTTTAGACCCACAAAATATTGTATACTCGATTACGAGTGGCACACAATCTCGCTTCTATGGAGCCTTGTTCGTACGAATGGCAGGCCATTCCCAGTTTAAAAATATTATGTACCGCAAAGGTGCACAGGATAAAAAGCGCGCATCGTTGTTTGCTAAGTTAGGTCGCGAACTTACGGTTGCGGCTCGTTCGGCTGGTCCTGACCCAGATGGAAATCCGCGGCTGCGTGCTGCCATTACGACGGCACGGGCAGCTAACATGCCCAAAGACAATTTGACGAGAGCCATCAAGCGTGGTTCGGGAAATGATACCGACATTCACTACGAAGAAATTCGTTATGAAGGCTATGGTAAGGGTGGTGTTGCAATAATTGTCGAGACACTTACTGAAAACCGGAATAGGACGGCATCCGAGATCCGCTCCGCATTCAGTAGGCATGGTGGTGCGATGGCGGAAACTGGAGCAGTGACGTTCATGTTTGAGCGTGTCGGTGAAATCCAATATTCGCTTGAAAAGGCAAGTATTGAAGTTATGTTCGAAGCTGCGCTTGATGCTGGTGCAGACGATGTCGAGTCGGACGAAAATAGTCATATATTAACATGCGCTACAAATGAACTTCATGAAGTCACCGTCAAGCTCGAAGAAAAAATTGGTGAACCTCAGTCTGCCAAACTTGCTTGGCGCCCGGTGACGACAACCGCTGTCGACCGGGATGCGGCAGAGAGCCTGTTTCTATTGTTTGAGTTGCTCGATGACAACGACGATGTTCAAGCTGTGGCGGCAAATTATGACATTGCCGACGATGACCTCGAACGGCTTACAACTTGATTGTGCCCAAGCAATGAGGCTAATCGGATTTGACCCCGGTTTGAGAAACACCGGCTGGGGTGTAGTAGATACCCAGGGCAACCATTTATGCTACATCGCGGATGGAACTGTGCGACCCAGAAGCAATCAAGACTTGGCATCACGTTTGCGCGAATTGTATGAAGCGTTGGCCGAAGTCTTGGATACATATGCGCCTGAAGAGGCTGCCGTTGAGGAAAGTTTTGTCAGCAAAAATTTCGGGTCCACGCTCAAACTTGGGCAGGCGCGCGGTGTCGTCTTGTTGGCACCGGCGCTCTTTGGTATTTCCGTTGCTGAATATTCTGCGAACCGCGTTAAGAAGTCGGTGGTTGGCGTTGGCCATGCAGATAAAAGACAAATACAGTTGATGGTAACGAGGTTGCTGCCTGGCTGTCAGTTCTCAAGCGCTGATTCGGCAGATGCTCTCGCCGTCGCAATTTGTCACGCTCATTTTTCCACAACATTACAGCGCTTGGCGGACAGCAAGCGTGAGCAAGTCCAATGATCGCCCTATTAATTGGGAGGCTCGATTCAATCGGCGAAGATAGAGCAGTTGTTGACGTTGGAGGTGTTGGCTATCTGGTCTTCTGTTCTGCACCCACGCTTGCTCGATTAGCGCCCGTGGGTGATTCAGTGCGCTTAGAGATTGAGACACACGTCCGCGAAGACCACATACATCTTTATGGATTTGCCGATGTTGCAGAGCGAGAGTGGTTTCGGTTGCTAACAACAGTTCAGGGTGTCGGGGCCCGGGTGGCGTTGGCTATCTTATCGGTGTTGACCGCAGACGATTTGTTCCAAGCGATCGCCGCAGGAGACAATGTATCGGTCTCCCGCGCAAATGGAGTTGGTGCAAAGTTGGCAGGGCGTATTGTCTCTGAATTGAAGGATAAAGTTGGTGCGTTGCCAGCCTTAGTGGGTAAAGTATCTGCGGGGCAAGCCCGCGGCTCGCCGAATTCCGTTTCGGTAAATGAAGATGCTGTCTCGGCGCTTACAAATCTCGGCTATGGGCGGGCAGAGGCATTTGGTGCAATTGCAAGAGTTAGTGGTAGGGTTGGTGAAGATCTTCTTTTAGACGAGTTAATCCGCGCTGGATTGCAGGAAATTAGTCAGTGATTGGGATGGCTGAATCTATTGACGCTACAAAACTCAAGGAAACTATTGACGAAGGATGCGAGCGATTGGTTACGCCGAGCTCTGCTAGCGAAGACGGTACAGAAGCATCACTTCGACCTCTAAAGCTGGATGAATTCATTGGCCAAGTTGCTGTCCGTGAAAACTTGGCCGTCTTCATAGAGGCAGCTTGTGGGCGAGGTGAGGCACTTGATCATTTACTTTTTTTTGGCCCGCCTGGTTTAGGCAAGACTACACTTGCTCAAATTGTTGCACGTGAACTGGGTGTAAACTTTCGTACAACCTCTGGACCGATACTTGCAAAGCAGGGTGATTTGGCAGCGGTTCTAACAAACCTTCAACCTCGTGACGTTTTATTCATTGATGAAATTCATCGTTTGAACCCGGCCGTTGAGGAAATTTTATATCCGGCGATGGAGGATTTTCAGCTCGATTTGATGATTGGAGAAGGGCCGGCCGCGCGCTCAATCCGCATCGATTTACCTCCTTTTACGCTTATCGGAGCTACAACTCGGTCAGGCCTTATTGCAACTCCATTGCGCGACAGGTTTGGCATTCCCCTACGATTGGAATTTTATAGTGAGGCGGAACTACAGCTCGTTGTAGAGCGGGCAGCGCGTGTCTTCGGCATTAACCTAACATCTGGCGGCGCGAAGGAAATTGCAAATCGAAGTCGCGGAACGCCACGCATCTCGGGTCGCTTGTTGAAGCGGGTTCGTGATTTTGCTGCCGTTGATGGGGTGTTGACAATTGATGCCGCGGTTGCGGACATGTCCCTTGGACGTCTTGATGTTGATAGTAAGGGCCTTGATGCAATGGATCGCCGATATCTTACTTGTCTAGCCGAAAATTACGACGGTGGTCCAGTTGGTGTCGAAACACTCGGTGCCGCGCTCGCCGAGCAGAGAGATGTATTGGAGGAGGTTGTTGAGCCATTTCTAATTCAACAGGGGTTTGTTCAACGTACGGCACGTGGGCGCATGCTCGCAACGCGGGGATGGTCTTATATTGGTATTTCTCCTCCTAAAACGGCCGCCGCACAGCTGAACTTGATTGAAAATATTGAAGATGAGAATTGTTGAGGAGCTTTCCTGTCAATCTCGGTGGACCGATTCACGATTTATCGAGACTGCGTACGCGAAGACTTAATGTGCTTACCTTAAATCAGTAGCGAGAGTGTCAAATGGAGCAAGGCATCATTGATAGTGTGACCCTCGGTGGGTCAATTTCTGCATCACACCTGACAGTTTGGGGATTATTTCTGCAAGCAGATTGGATCGTTAAGTTTGTTATCCTTCTTTTGGTGCTTGCATCGATCTGGAGTTGGGCAATTATCATCGAAAAGGTCATCCGGCTCAGAAAACTTCATAGTAGTGCAGGCAAGTTTGAGGAGTCTTTTTGGTCCGGTGGCTCATTGGACGATCTCTATGAACGCGTTGGACAACAACCGCTGGATCCAATGTCTGCCGTATTTTCTTCAGCAATGCGGGAGTGGAGACGGTCCTCCGGG
>Ga0115002_10008350_pt1 | contig 11484 bp, 13 predicted proteins | sample ArcticOcean_MG_C_8_FD_89576 | JGI IMG/M metagenome (GOLD analysis project Ga0115002, IMG submission 89576) | Marine microbial communities from western Arctic Ocean - ArcticOcean_MG_CB11_86 | ecosystem: Environmental > Aquatic > Marine > Oceanic | place: Arctic Ocean: Canada Basin | collected... | reverse complement strand
TCTCCTGGGCCGGGCTAAGGGGAATGAATGGAAGGGGCACCACCTTGACGGGGGCGATTCCCCTAAGAACCTGGCGGACATGTGCGAGCGCGACTGGAAAATCGTCCGTCGCCGTGACGGCAACCCATCTTGAAGAGGATACGGCCATTCGGATCAGGCGTTTTCAGAGCCAGAGTAGTCTCCGTCAAAGGAGTAATCAGTTCGCGCTTTTTGAAGAGAGAGAAGGCCCTCGCGAAGATCATATTCGATAGCATCGCGATTTCTGTCCTTCGGGTCGCCGTAGCCGCCGCCACTAGGAACCTCGAGAACGAGACGGTCACCCGGACTCATCACCCACTGGCGCTTGGGATTGATGGGACGACCGTTCAGCGTTACCTTACCGACGCGACCATTTTTGCCACCAAAAAGACCGTAGGCGGGATGACGCGTCCGCTCGCTCAAAAAACTGAGAAGTATTTGAGTGTCCGAGAGCGATTTGACGATAACCTGCTGGCCGTTTCCGCCGACAAACTCACCAGATCCCCCACTGTCCCTGATGATAGCTTTTCGCTCAACCAGGAGCGGGACCATGTGCTCGAGAATTTCGATCGGGGTGTTCGAAGTGTTGGAGGGAAAGCTCAGGCAGCTGATCCCGTCGTGTCTTTTTGAGGCACCCTGGCCGCCGTTCAAGAAAAAATTTCCAGCAAAGCTGCGGTTCAGCTTGTCTATGCCTGCGGCGTTGATGGCCCAGACAGGGCTGCCGCTAGCGGCCTGAACGAGTTCAGGCACGGCCTTGCAGAGAGCGCCGAAAATAGCCGAGGGAATGAACTGGCCAACCATGGACCGACCGTTCACTGGCGCGGGATAACGTGGGTTAAGAATGCTGCCATCGGGTGCAGTTACGGTAACGGGACGAAAATTGCCCTCGTTATTGGGCACGGTCGGGCAGAAAAGACACTTGAGCGAATAAGCCGAGTAGGCGAAGACATAGCTCAATACGGCGTTAAGGCCGCGATCAACCTGGGGCGATGAGCCCGTGTAATCGACCACGATGCTGCTTCCCCGGACGCGGACCTCGACGCGGATGATTAAGGGCTCATCGTAGCCGTCTGTGCTCACATGGAAGCGGTACTCGCCGTCGGGAACTTTCTTGATAGCCTCGCGCATAGTGTTTTCGCTGCGCTGGAAAATCGTGGTGGCAACTGAGTCAAGCTCGCGGAGCTTATATTCCTCAAGAAGATCGTTCACACGTTGGGCGGCGAGTTTTCCGCCGGCCATGTGGGAAATGAGATCGCCTTCGACCTGCTCGGGCACGCGTACGTTGGCGCGGATAATGCGAAGGATGTCGGGGTTTACATGCCCGCTAGACATGTATTTACAGGGTGGCAGCTGGAGACCTTCTTCGTAGATATCCCTGACTTCGGGCGAGCGGAGTTTTCCGCCCATGTCGGTGGCATGGGAAGTTATCCCGACGAAGGCGACAAGATTCTTCTTGAAAAAGATTGGCGCCAGTGTCGTCAGATCCTGGAGATGTCCGGTACCGAGCCAAGGGTCGTTCGTCAGGATCAGATCATCAGCCTCGAAGGATTCGGCCGGAAACGTCTTGAGCAGCTGGCGGACAGTTATCGGAAGCGAACCCACGAAGCTGGGCATGGCCGAGCCGGCCTGGGAGATAGCGTAGCCCTTCGTGTCGAGAACGACGACGGCGAACATTTGCGATTCCCTGACAGTGGTGGAAAACGCGGTGCGAATAATTTCCTTGGCTGATTCTTCGGCAATGGCTATAAGCCTGCTCCAAAGAACTTCCAGTGTAATCGGGTCGATACCCTTACGGGCCATCTTGGGTTTACCTCCTACAGCTCAATGATTAGGCTCCAGCTCAATGATTAGGTTTAGGTTTTTATCGATTGAAAAATTCGACCTCGAACCGATTACCGTTGTGGTTTCACGCTCCTCGACAAGGGCCGGCCCCTTGAACTTCTGGTTGGACCGGAGAAGGTAGCGGTTGTAAACGTTTACTTTCCTGAATCCCTTGGTCTCCGGCAGGAAAATCCGCTGTGTTCCCTTGAGTGGGTTGCTGCTTCCCTTGGTGGGGAAGTTGGAGAACTTGAAGTTGACAGAGGGGGAGGGGCCGATGCCGAAGATACGCCAGTTAAAGACACGGAGTGGAACATTTTGGATAGCACGCCCGTGTGTTTGGATGTAGTGGTCCAGAAACGATTTTTCGATGAGTTCTATGTGGTTCGGCTTGAGCGTCCCTGCTGGAATCGGGACCGTCATCGGAAAGCCCTGGCCTTCGAAACTGATGTCGGCCATCCGCTCAATCTTGATATCGCGGTCTTTCACGCCAGCATCTTTGAGGATGTCGTAACACTGTTTTTCGCGCTCTGCTAGCAGCGTGTTGAGCCTTGTCAGATCGATGTCCTCGAGCGAGGAGACATAGCTATCCACCGTATCAACCTTGAAGGGAACGGTGAGAAGTCCTAGGCTTGAGGCGAGTCCGGCCGCCGGTGGGCATATGATGCGGTGGATGCCGACTTTTCTCGCGAGGTGGAACGCGTGGACTGGCCCGGCGCCGCCTGTCGCGACAAGGGTGAAGTTGCGGGGGTCTTTTCCGCGCTCGGAGAGCTGGATTCGCGTGGCGGCGGCCATGGTCTCGTTGACGAGCTCATGGATGCCCCATGCTGCCTGGACTTCCTGGGTCTTGAGCGGCTCAGCGATGTTTTTCCGGATGGCCTGGGCAGCTGCCTCGGGGAAAATGTCCATCACCCCACCGAGGAAGTAGTCTGAGTTGATATAGCCCAGAATAAGATCTGCATCGGTGACGGTCGGCTTGTCGCCGCCGAGTCCGTAGCACGCCGGGCCGGGTGAGGCTCCCTGGCTCTCAGGCCCTACCTTGAGGAGCCCCATCTCGTCGATGTAGGCGATGCTCCCGCCGCCGGCCCCTGCTTCGATAAGATCGATGCAGGGAACCTGGATGGGAAGACCGCTGTTTTTCTTGAACCGCTTAACCCGGGCGATTTCGAAGTTGAATGTAAAATGCGGTTTTGATTGCTCAATGATGCAGGTCTTGGCCGTGGTGCCACCCATGTCGAAGGCAATAAGATCCTCAAAACCACTCTGCCCGCCGAAGTAGGCGGCCGAAAGCGCACCGCCTGCCGGGCCCGACTCAATCATCCGGACAGGTGTCCTAGAGGCTGAACCGGCAGTGGCGATACCCCCGTTCGAGAGCATGATATAAAGCGGCACGTCATCAAGGTTCGCTTCGAGGTCTTCGAGATATCTTGAAACTATCGGCTGAATATAGGCGTTCACAACGGTCGTGGACGTTCTCTCGTATTCGCGAATCTCGGGACAAACCTTGGACGATAGGCTGAAGTTAATGTGCGGGAACGACTCGACGATGGCTTCGGCGACGGTGTCCTCGTGCTCGGAGTTGATGTAGGAGTGAAGTAGGCACACGGCGATAGAGTTTGCTCCCTTATCGACGAGATCCTGTATGGTGACTTTCACCTCTTGGGGGCTGAGCGGCTGCAGGACTTCTCCTGTGCCCGAGATGCGTTCTGTGAGTTCGCTTCGCATCGGACCCGAAACCAACGGCTCGGGAAACTCCGGGACGAGATCGTAAATGTCGTATCTCGATTCGCGACCGATGAGGAGAACGTCCTGGAAGCCCTTGGTGGTTACGAGGCCGGTGATGGCGCCCTTGCGCTCCATGATGGCGTTGGTGGCCAGCGTCGTGGCATGTATGGCCTGGCCAAGTTCCTTGAAGCGGAAAGTAGACTCATCGAGTAGCGATCTGAGCCCGGCCAGGGCACCGATGGATGGATCGTGAGAGGTGGTGAGATATTTTCCGACCAGGGTTTTGCCGCTGCTTAGGTCGTAGATCACGATATCGGTGAAAGTACCGCCAATATCTATTGCGGCGACCAACTTTCGCCGTGCCGATGCTTTTGGGCGTACTTGAATAGTCATATGGGGTTTATCACTCGAGGTTTATTGGGTGGTTTTCCCTACCACGGTTGGTTACGCAAATCCGAAATGTTAAGGGAAACAAGAAAGAATCGGCGACAAAGACGTATAACTACAATAAAAACTGGTAGTTGTCAATGGCTATGGGTGGTGTGTAAATGTAACTTATTGTTTTTCAACGAACTAAAACTATTATATGCGCGTAAAATTTTAATAAAAATAATAAAATGCATGTATTGCTTCGTACAAATATTTGATTTTAAGCTGATTGGGTCAAATTTTTTTGATCAGACAGTTGTCCCAATTGAGACAAATTGCTTACAAATTATTATGAAGGGGGAATTTTTGACAATTTCAACGTTTTTGCGAGTCATTTTTTTTCTAAAGGGCAGGAATTGAGATCCACAGAGCAAGAATTTGCGCCCTGAGTGAGGGGCCTTGGGTGCGGGAGGGTATAGTGTGAGGGGAAAAAAGGCGTTTCCGGCGATAATTGATTGCGATCCGGGTGTGGACGATGCCCTTGCTCTGGCGTTGGCCGTGGCATCTCCCGAGATGGATCTCCGGGCTGTCACCACCGTTCACGGGAATATCCCGGCCCGGATGGCATACCGGAATGCCCGCCGCATGGTTTCTTTTCTACATGACAATCTCAAGCGGCTAGGGTTGGCTCCCCCTGTTTATGCCGGAGCAGGCAAGCCGATTGGCCGCGGGCGAATCGACAGGACAATTTCCTATGCCATCCACGGGAAAGATGGGTTGGGCGATCTGTTTCGAAGACGAGAGTCTTCTGTCTTGGAAACTAATGACGACAGCCGAAGTTCCGACCAGGTTATCGCCGGTCTTGCCCTAGAGTTTGGCAAGGCGTTGTGTGTCATCGCGATCGGGCCCCTGACCAACCTTGCTCTTGCCATAAAACGCGACAGAAAGGCCCTGGCAGGTGTCGGGAGAATTGTCGTTATGGGCGGTGCTGCCCGTATGCCGGGAAACGTCACCCCGGCGGCGGAGTTTAATGTGTATTGCGATCCTGAGGCGGCCGAGCTGGTGATGAACTGTGGGGCGCCGATCACCATGATCGGGCTTGATGTGACCCGTCAGGCGCTTCTCCCGTCTACGTCGCTAAAAGGGGGAGGTCCGTTTCGCCGGGCGCTTCGTGAACTGGTGTGCCCCTATGCCGGGTTCTCGAAAAGTCGGCGTGGCGTGGACGGCGTAACACTTCACGATCCGCTGGCCGTTGCGGCGGCGATTGAGACCGGCTTGGTCGATACGCTTCGCCGGAAGGTATCAGTCGAGTGCGGTGGTGGCCCGTCTAGGGGAATGACGGTAGTCGATCTTCGCCCCGAGGCTGGAGGCTCCCATAAATCCGCGACCGGGGTAGATGTGGCGCTCGGTGTGGATGCAAAGCGTTTTCTTCGATTCTTCCTGAAAAGGTTGGGGTCTTACCATGGCTGGGTCTGAAACAGGGTCGGGTGTCCTGGTTGTCGGCAGCGCCAACGTTGATATCGTCATCGAGGCGGAAAAACTTCCCGTACCGGGTGAGACGGTCCTTGGCGACGACCGCCGGGAATACTGGGGCGGAAAGGGAGCTAATCAGGCGCTTGCCGCGCTCAAGGCGGGTGCGAGGGTTCGGTTTGTGTCGATGACGGGGAGCGATCGACATGGCGTGGATTACCGAAAATATCTTGTCGCTGAGGGAATTCAGCGGAAGGGGCTTTTCATTGATTTGGCCCCTACGGGAGTTGCGCTAATCGTGGTGAATAGAAAGGGCGAGAATCAGATCGCGGTATCTTTAGGGGCGAACAGGCGGCTGACGCCCCGCCGATTGCAGGTTTCGGCGGGGGTGCTCGAATTTGGCGAAGTGGCACTGGCTCAATTGGAAATTCCGGTCCCCACAGTTGTTGCCGCGTTTCGGGCGGATAGGCGGCGGGGGGCCATTACCATGCTAAACCCTGCCCCGGCACCCCGCTCGTATCTGGCAAATCTCTTCTCCCTGGTTGATGTCATCGTTCTTAATGAGGGGGAGGCCGCCACGCTTTCCGAAAAAAAAGAATCACAAAGTGATTCGGGATATTTAGGTTATTGTCGGGAGATACGGAAAAAGGGAGCCGGTGCGGTAGTGCTCACTGCGGGAAAAAAAGGGGCGTTGGTCCACTGTAACGAGGTAATCGGCTGGGTAAGGCCTCAGGCGGGCATTCAGGCGGTCGATACCCACGGGTGCGGGCGATGTGTTTTCGGGGGCGTTAGCGGCTTCGCTGGCGGAGGGATTATCAATGATGGATTCCGCGCGTTTCGCTGTCACGGCGGCTTCGCTTTCCGTTCGAAGAAGGGGGGCTCAGGGAGGCATACCAGCCCGGCGGGCCATCATGGGAGCCCTGAAGGGGACGCGCTGGGAGCCGATTTCGAGAGGTTGACTTCAAATATCATCCACACTACGGTTCCTACCCTGTATTAAAGAGGCGATTTTAAGCTCGTCATATTCCTTTTGAGATGTTAGCCGCTGAGGAGAATCATTCATGCCGATGGATTGGGATGAATTTAAGTCGAAAAAACAAGGTGGCGGAATGGGACCGCCACAGATCAAGTTACCCGAGTTTCGTATGCCGAACATGAAACTAACCGGGGTGCTATTTGTCGTGATCGCGACAGCCCTGTGGTTGCTTTCAGGAATCTACACCGTAGGACCCGACGAGCAGGGAATTGTTCTCAGATACGGCGCCCTGAATCGAGTGACTTCATCCGGTCTGAACTACCACATTCCTTTTCCAATTGAGCGGGTCTACACCCCGAAAGTCACCGAGGTGAAGCGAATCGAACTCGGCTTCAGGACGATCGACCCCGGCCCACCGGCTCGTTATTCGGACAAGCCAAATGAGTCCCGGATGCTCACCGGTGATGAGAATATGGTGGATCTGGATGTAATCGTTCAGTACCGGATCTCGGATGCCGCGAAATATCTGTTTAACGTGCGCAATCCCCAGACGACTGTCGGCCACGCGGCCGAGGCCGCCATCCGTCAGGTGGTGGGCAGCAAACCTATCGACGAGGCGTTGACGACCGGAAAGGGCATTATCCAGCAGCAGACCTTGAGCGAGATTCAAAAGATTTTGAACCTGTATGATAGCGGACTCACCGTGGTGGCGGTCCAGCTACAGGACGTCACCCCGCCTAAAGAGGTCATTCAGTCGTTCAAGGATGTCGCCAGTGCGCGGGAGGACAAGAACCGCCTGATCAACGAGGCTCAGGGATACCGAAATCAGATTATCCCAGAGGCGCGTGGTAATTTGGCCCAGATACTTCGCCGTGCCGAGGCCTACCGGGAGACGAAGATTCGTCAGGCGCGGGGCGACGCGAATCGTTTTCTGGCCACGGTGAGGGAATATAAGAAGGCGCCCGAGATTACCCGAAAGCGTCTCTACCTTGAAATGATGAAAGAAGTTATGCCGACCGTGGATAAGTTTATCCTCGGTGGTAAAAACGGGTCTGGCGTTTTACCCATTCTCTCGCTCAGAGGCGATGCGTTGAAGGAGATTAAAAAATGACACAAGCGCCTCCTATCCCTAAGAAAACCATCGCCCTGCTGGCCGTTGTGGTGTTGGGTGTGATTTTAATGAACGCTGTATTTTTCACCGTGCGGGAAGACCAGCAGGTGGTTGTAACGAGGCTGGGCAAGCCGGTGCGCATCATCCGGGACGCCGGTCTGAGTTACCGGACCCCGTTTATCGAGCAGTTGACATTCTTCGACAAGCGTCTTTTGGAGTACGACTCAAATCCCACCGAGATCATCACCCAGGATAAAAAATCGCTCGTGGTCGATAACTTCTCGCGTTGGCGCATCGTTGATCCGCTCAAGTTCCTCCGTACGGTGCGTGATGAGGTCGGTGCGCAGGCACGCCTCGATGATATTATCTACAGTGAATTGCGGCTCGAACTTGGCCGAAAGCAGTTAGTGGATATCGTCGCCCATGATCGCGCCGAGTTGATGGCCCAGGTCACGAAAGAGAGCAACCAAAAGGCAAAAAAGTACGGTATCGATATTGTGGATGTCCGGCTCAAGCGCGCCGATCTTCCTCAAGAGAACCTGAAGGCGATTTTCGGTCGCATGCAGGCCGAGCGGAATCGAATTGCCCGCCAGTATCGCTCTGAGGGCAGAGAGGAAGCGCAGAAGATCCGGGCCGAGACGGATCGCGAGCGCGATATTCTTTTGGCCGGGGCGTATGAGCAAGAGCAGAAAATAAAGGGCGAGGGCGATGCGAAGAGCATAGAGATTACAGCGCAGGCGTTTGGGCAGGACAGTGAGTTTTATGCCTTCAACAAGAGCCTCGAGGTCTACCGGGCGTCTCTGAAGAATAAAACGACGCTGATGCTCCAGGCGGACGGCGAGTTCTTGAAGTACCTAAAAACCTCATCCGGGAAAAAATAGCGGAGTTTTTCCGGGTCCGGTGTTTTATTGCCGGGCCCGGCCAGCGGGTGAATTGAACAGAGTGGCAAGCCCCTCGCGTATAGCCCGGTTGACAGAACTCCGAATAAGCGCCTCCATGCGCTCTACGTGGTTGAAGTCCGAAGTGAAGAGGTGAATCTCCCGCATGTTGGGGGTGATCTCCACCTTGCGGGTGACGATTTTTCCGGCGCTGCGATTTCCCCATTTGATGATCAAACGGATGGTGCCCTGGTTCTTTGCCTCATAAAAGCGCCCCTTTCCTGAAAAATCGAGACGCTCTATTTCGCCGTAAATGGCGTGTTCGCTCTGTATGCCTGGCAGGGTGTCGATTCGGCCATTCCATCTGCCGCGGATGGGTTTCATCTCTGCCTTGACAAAAAAATCCCGTACGATTCGGGTGACCCCTTCGGCAACTGTTTCGCGTCCCGAGATGAAGTCGACAGAGAGGCCTCCCCATTGGTAGGTGCCGAAAGAGCTTTTCTGCCGTCTCAGATCAACGAACGGGGCGATGATGATATCCGTGAAAGCCTGAACGGATGGGTCGATCAGGGCACCGTTCTTCGGGCCCTCGTAGCGCAGGGCGACCGGGCGCTGCACATAAGAAGTGGCGCATCCCCATAGGCTCGCCGCCAGCATAAGCACAGCCCCCAGACTTCTCGCTCGTTTCCAGTTTCGCATGGCTTCCCTCCCGTCCGCGAATGATTTTTGCGCCGTTATTTTTTGAGGTAATCGTCCAAGCCGTCCACCCAATCCGCGCGGGGCGGGCTGAAGGTGTCGTAATCATGGACCGTCTCATCGCTCAGCACCTCGGCAGAGTGTGGTGCGTTTGGGTGGATGAGCAGGCTTTCGCCCGGCCCGATCTCGATGGTTTCGCCGTCCACGACGAACAGGAGGCGGCCCTTGAGCACATGCGATATCTGCTCGTTCTCGTGGGCGTGTTCGGGCACGACACATCCCTGCTTGAGTTCGAGCCAGCAGAACATCTCGTTCATGCCGACGATTACCTTTCGGCTAAAAGTGTCCGTGACCTGCTCGGCGGGCATTTCGTACCACCTGTATTTTTTGGCTGGCATCTTTTCCCCCTCTTCCCTAAGCCGCGATTCGTGTAAATCGGGTTCTGGATGATGATTGTAGCGCACTGCGGGGAAGATAAAAGCGGGGCACTGCGCCTTGCCCGTCGGGCGCAACCATCCATCGCAGTGAGTTGTTGGCGTATTTGTGGAATTGATCTGGTGACGGTTTAGCTGGGGTTATTGCTTGTAGACCGGAAGTTTTCTTTCGAAGCCTTCTCGGATGACGCGTCCGGCCTTGATAACGTAATAGTCGGGACCATAGCGGATGACGCTGGCCATCGGTGGCGAGGGGCAGTCCCTTGATATGATAACGTTATTCTGGCCCTCGCGGGGCAAATAGCGCTCCGCGTCATCATCGGTGAGTTCCATCTCCCTGGCAAAACCGCTCTCGGACTTCTTGCAATCCTCGCAGGGAAAAATTTTACTGTACTCGCAAGGAACTTTCTCGCCCATCGAACATCTCCTGAATATCGGTTATATGCTCCCGAATACTGGTGGAAGGAAGAATGCGGCATCGGGCCTGCGGCGTCAATGCCGCCCGGATACGGGGACATTCCCTTGAAACATCAACCACATGGCGGCAGCCCGCCCTTACCTGGGCCGGGCTATTGAAATCAGGTCCCCATATCAGTATAAAAAGCGCTCGGGGGAATCCACTGACAACCACATAGGCGGAAGTGCGGTCGGGAGTGTCTTGGCCGCCTCTCGTATTTTAATTATCTTTTGGAGGGCATATTTATGCCACGCATGACTGACAAGATGCTCGACTCGGGAGAACCGTTTCCGGGCATAGAAATTGACCAGGTTGGGGGCGGTAAAATCTCGCTGCCAGGCGATCTGTCAGGCTCCTGGGGCGTCGTCTTATTCTACCGGGGCCACTGGTGACCTTACTGCAAGCAGCAGCTGACTGCCTTCTCGCGGGCCTCAAAGCTCGCCGAGGAAGGTATTAAGGTTGTTGCTGCCTCCGTGGACACGGAGGAGCAGGCAAAGGGGACGGTCGATGAGTGTGGGCTCGAATTCCCCGTGGGCTATGGTCTTGACAACAAGGCCATCTCGGAGCTGACCGGGTGCTTCTATGAGGAAAAGCGCTCAATCCTCCACAGTACGGGTTATCTCATCAAGCCCGACGGAACCGTTGCCGTGGGCGTATACAGCTCAGGGCCCATCGGGCGCCTTGTCTGGCAGGACGTTCACGCCGTCGTCCAGTACATGAAGAAGATGGCTGTCGGCAAGTAAGAGCAACATGCCACTAATCAGGGCCGGGGGCTTCGCGCTCTCACCCCTGGTGTTGGTGTATTGAGACAACTGATTTGAAATTAGCGCCCTGGCATGTTTTCATTGTGTCAGCTGTCCGGTTATCAATTATTTAGGAGGAATCGATCATGCCGAAGGTGAACGATCTCATCCTCGATACGGGCGATATGTTCCCCCATATCGAGATGGACAAGGTCGGCGGCGGGAAAATATCCCTGCCCGAGGACCTCAATGGCTCCTGGGGTGTCGTGCTCTTTTACCGCAGCCATTGGTGACCCTATTGACTCGCGCAGCTAGCGGCATTCTCCCGGGCGGGAGAAAAACTAGAAGCAGAGGGTATCAAGGTCATCGCAGCCTCGACCGACCCCGAAAATGAAGCGCTTCAGTCCATTGAGGCCAGTAAAGTAAACTTCCCGGTGGGCCACAGCCTCGACCCGGCCAAGATATCAGAACTCACCGGCGCGCTCTGGGCCCCCGATAAGGCCCAGAAGCCCAGGACCTATCTTCACACCACCAACTTCCTGATCAATCCCATGGGCGAGGTCAATATTTCGGTCTACAGCTCAGGGCCCCTTGGGCGCCTCGTCTGGCAGGATGTACTCCAGGCCGTCGCCCATAGAAAGAAAATGGCCGCGGCCACAGGGAAATAGTATTTAAGAAAGCGAGCGTGAATTGAAAATATGGATCGACGCCGACGCCTGCCCGCGGGCGGTGAAAGAAATCATCTTCCGAGCGGTCGAGCGGCTTGAAATCGAAACAGTCCTCGTCGCC
>Ga0115002_10008343_pt1 | contig 11493 bp, 14 predicted proteins | sample ArcticOcean_MG_C_8_FD_89576 | JGI IMG/M metagenome (GOLD analysis project Ga0115002, IMG submission 89576) | Marine microbial communities from western Arctic Ocean - ArcticOcean_MG_CB11_86 | ecosystem: Environmental > Aquatic > Marine > Oceanic | place: Arctic Ocean: Canada Basin | collected... | reverse complement strand
TGAGGATATTAATTTGTCAAACCCAAGATCAGAAAGTTGTAACGCAGATTGGTTGTCGGAAATCCGCCCGATAAATCCCGGGTGATTTTCAGCCAAACCATAAACTTCATTTAAGGATTTTGAGAATTCAATCATTCTTTTATCTTCTAAAAGATATTTGAGTTTTCCCCAGTTCATTTGTGCAATAGCCATCGACGATTAATATGATAATATTTTTTAGTCATTTGTAAAATCTTTATTTTGATATTATTTATATTTATTGTTAGCAACAATATTCTAGCAGAAGAAAATATTGCCCTATTTTATATACTGTAGTTTTTAGGGAGTGAGCTTAAATAAAGATGTTCTATTCTCATCTGCAATTAAAAATATTTCTCCATCTGCATTAATTTCAATATCTCTTATTCTGCCAATTTTATTTTTAAAAATAATTTTTTCTTCTCCAAAGCCATCTTCTACTCGAGGTAAAATAGATAAATATTGAAATTTTAATGATGCAACTAACAAAGAGTTATTCCATTCAGGAAATGCATCTCCTTGATAAAATTTTATGCCTCCGACACCTATTGAGGGAACCCAAATATGATCAGGCTTAAGCAATCCTTTCTCCCATGCATTTCCCTCTCCAACCTTGGTGCCAGAATAATTTTTTCCTCCCCATGCAACACGTTTCCATCCATAATTTGTAGCCCTTAGAACTGGTCCAATAAAATCTCCACCCTTAGGTCCATGATTAGAAATAAAAATTTTATTTGTTAAAATATCTAAACTCATACCCTGAGGATTGCGAACTCCAATTTGAAATACTTGTGGTAACCAATCAGGATCGTCAATAAAAGGGTTGTCATCAGGAATGCTGCCATCTTTGTGAATACGTATAATGCTGCCTATCGAATTAGAGGGATCTTGAGCAATCATTCCTTTTCCTCTCTCTCCTATGCTAGCAAAAAGATAATTTTCCTGTATTACCATTCTAGATCCAAAATGCTTACCGTTACCAATATAGGGTAAAGCTTCAAAAATTAATTGTGAATCAACTAGCGAGTTGTCTTCTAAACGTGACTTAAAAATTGCCGTAGTAAAAAGGGATCCTTTTTTTATTGAACAAGTAATCCAAACTGTATTTCCTTCACTAATAATATCCAACAAACCACCTTGTTCGCCCCCCTCAATTGGTATTTGGTGTTCAATCTTTATTGACGTATTATTTGTAGTATCAACTAAAATAATTTCTTTTGATTTTTTTTGAGTAATTAAAAGATGTGTTGAGTCAAGCCAGGTCATCCCCCAAGGATAACTTAACTGAACACTAGTTTTTTCTAAAGTTAATGAGAAAGCAGGAAAAGAACAAAAAAAAATTAAGAGGAGAACGCGTAAGGCCATATTATTCTATTTATCTTAGAAACCCTATTAGTAAATAGTAAACTATATTCAGAACTAAAAATTTACAAATCAAAAAAATTTCTATTTAGATCTTACAATATAAATTAATTAAAAAAGGGGCCTCATCGGCCCCTATCCTATTAATTTAACTAATGCTAATTAGTCGTGCTTTTTTTTCATCGGGAATAATACGCTCTAAATCAATATTTAGGAGGCCATTTTTTAATTCAGCATTTTTAACTTTAATGTCTTCAGAGATTGTAAACACTCGTTCAAATTGTCTCGTCGAAATACCTTTATGAATTACTCCATTAGCATCATCGTTAACAACTTTTTCTTTTGGCTTATTGCGAACGGTAAGCGCACTATCTTTTAATTCTAACTCGATGTCATCTTTGCTGTAACCAGCAAGAGCGACTTCTATTTTAAAATCATTCTCATTAATCTTGTGAATGTTATAAGGTGGATAGTTAGAATTATGTCGCTCTGTTGACTCTAAAGCACGATCAAACTCATCAAAAATTGAGTCAAATCCTACTGAAAATGGTCTAAGCGAATTCCATAGGGATAGGTTTCTAGTCATAAAAACTCCTTTTATAAGCAAGTTATATGCTGGCACCCATAACGGCATACCAACATATATAATGTGGGGGCTAAGATAGAACTTTCAATAGTTTAAATTATTTTTTTCTTATAAATGAAAGACCATCAGATAATGGTAGTAATGAAAAATTAACTCTTTCATCCTGCTGAATTTTTTTATTCAAGTCCCTAATAGTTTTTGTTTGGGAATCATTATTATCTTCATCAGCTACATCTCCATGCCACAACATATTATCAATAATGATGATGCCGTTGGATCTTAAGAGTTGAAGAGATAATTCGTAGTAGTTTGGATAGTTATTTTTATCTGCATCAATAAAAATAAAATCATAACTGTGCTGACGATCAATCATACTTTGCATCACCTCAACACCCGCACCAAGGATAGACTTTATTTTTGTGTCTACTGCCGCCTTTCTCCAATATTTTTCTGCCATAGACAAAAACTCATCTGAATTATCAACGGCAACTAAATTCCCTTTTTCAGACAAGCCTCTTGCTATACACAAGGAACTTAAGCCAGTGAATCTTCCAATTTCTAAACAGTTTTTCGCTTGGGAAATTTTAACAATTATTTCTAGAAATTGACCTTGTTCAGGCGCAATTTGCATTTGTGCCACGCCTCCCAATTCCAATGTCTCTGCTACCAAGTCGTCAATAATTTTATCTGCTCTATAACCAGTGTTTTTTAAATATTGAATTAGCTTTATGTCGATGCCTATTTGTGTACTCATTATTTAATTACCTCATAAATGCTTTCAGTTTCTTTTACTTCTTGATCAGAAACAATAAAACAATTTATAATTGAATTTTTAACCTTATTAAAGTCATCTTTAGAATTAGCATAAACTTTAATTACGGGGGTTGATGAATTTACGCACTCACCAACACCCAATACATTATCATAGCCCACGTGGTAATTTATTTTATCGTCTACTTGTTTTCTTCCACCACCAAGTTCAATAAGAAGCAACCCAAGATCACGTGTTTTAATTTCTTTTATCCATCCTTGTTTTTCTAAATAGATATCTTGAACAAAAGTATTATTAGATAGTTCTTTTTTATACGTACTTAAAAAAGAATTGGACCCACCTAAAGCATTTATCATTCTCTCAAATTTTTCTGCTGCCTTTCCATTTGCCAAAACAGTATTAATTTGTTTTAAGGATTCTTCTTTTGAAATATTTTTAATCATCATTAAATTTGAGGAGGCTAATTCATTGGTTATAGTTTCTAATTTAGAATCTCTTTTACTGGAAGTTAAGTACTCAATACATTCTATTACTTCTAAAGAGTGACCAGCACTTCTTCCTAGCACTTGGTTCATGTTTGTTAATATTGCTTCACACTCTAGTCCCGCCCCCTTAGCGACATTAACAAGCGAATGTGCGAGGTTTTGTGCAATTTCTAAAGTAGAATTAAACGATCCATTGCCCACCTTAACATCAAGAACCAATGTCTTTAGGCCAGATGCTATTTTTTTTGATAAAATTGAAGATGTTATAAGAGGCAAGGATTCAACAGTTCCTACTATGTCACGAATAGAATATAGTTTTTTATCAGCAGGAGCTAAATTTGAAGTTTGACCTATAATTGCACACCCAACATCTTTAACAACTTGTCTAAATACATCAATATCAGGTTTGGTATTGTAACCAGGAATTGAATCGAATTTATCAAGAGTACCACCTGTATGACCTAGTCCTCTTCCAGAAATCATAGGAATAAATAAATCGCACGCTGCTAAAATTGGAGCAAGCAAAAGACTTGTTTTGTCTCCAACTCCTCCAGTTGAATGTTTATCACACACTAAATCACTATCAATAATATCTTGCCATTCCAAAGTATCTCCTGAATTTTTCATAGCATGAGTCATCCATACTGTTTCTTCGGCAGTCATGCCATTTTGAAATATCGCCATACTCATAGCTGCAATTTGTGTATCGGAAAATGAATTATCGGTTAAACCATTAACAAAAAGTTTTACTTCATCTTCCGATAAAGAAATTTTATCTCTTTTTTTTCTAATTATCTCTTGAGGTATCATCTATTTTTACTTCACTAATAAATTTTTTTATGAGATTAAGAATATTTTTTTCTGCCATCCCTGCATTCTCCAATGTTTCTTGATGACTTAATTTATTTTTACTTATTCCAGCCGCTAAATTTGTAATGATGCTAACTGCAATTACTGGAAGATTGCAATGATTCGCCACCAGAACTTCTGGAACAGTTGACATTCCTACAGCATTAACTCCCAAAATTTTTGATGCTTTAATTTCAGCAGGGGTTTCAAAATTTGGACCTGAATACATACAATAAATACCTTGAAATATTTTTTGATTAATTGTGTTCGCAATATTAATGAGTTGATCGCGGTATTTTTTATGGTAACCATCACTCATATCATGAAAGCGCGGCCCATAATCTTCTGCATTAGGTCCTATTAACGGATTAAATCCACTTAAATTAATATGATCAGTTACAGCCATTAAGCTTCCTGCAGGCATATCTTCATCAAGGCTTCCTGCTGCATTAGTAACAACTAACAATTTACTACCTATGTCTTTTAAGACACGGATAGGTTTTGCTAAAGTCGCAGGTTCATGTCCTTCATAAATATGTGAACGACCATACATACACACAACATTAGTATTATTAATTTTACCTAAAACAAGTTTTCCTGCATGACCTTTAACAGTAGGTTGAGGAAAATCAGGAAGATCCTCGTATGATATAGAGGATATAATATCCTTATCATCAAAAAAATTAGTTAGCCCGCTTCCTAAGATTATAGCAATTTCAGGTTTGGTATTATTTGTGATTTCTAAAAAAATTTTGGCAGAATCATGCATTATAAATTCTCAGGACCAAATGAATCTGGGAGTAATTCTGCAAGAGTTGATGTTTTCAAATAACCTTCCGTATTACACATATGAACAGGAGTATCCAGCGATGCAAATTCACGCAATCTTTGTCTACATCCTCCGCAGGGAGAACATAATAATTTTCCCGAACCTATAACAACAACTTCTTTTATTTTTTTATATCCCCTGGAAACTAAATTGCCAATAGCGCTAGCTTCTGCGCATTGTGATTGGGGGTATGCGGCATTTTCCACATTGCAACCAGATATAATAGAGTTGTTTTCGGTAAGAAAAGAAGCGCCTACTTTAAACTGAGAATAAGGGACATGGGCATTTTCTCTAACATTTTTTGCCTCTAAAAATAATCTTTCGAAATTTTCTGAAATCATGGATTCATATTATCATCAATTTTAAAATTAAAAATAAATTATATTTTAATTAATTTATCTGATAAGTCATTTACAGGAATACAAATATGAATGTAGACTTAAAAATCTGTGGAATTACTAACCTATCCTCAATTAAAATAGCGGCACAAAACAATATTAAAAATCTTGGTTTTGTTAGCAATAACTTACTGGGTCCCAACACTTGCAATGATTCAAAAATAAAAGAATTAATAAAAGAATGTGATTATTATAAAATCTCGTCAGTATTGCTTACGCGACATCAAGATTTAGGAAAATTAATCCAACAAATAGATTTTACAAAACCTGGGACTATTTCGTGCTCCTATTTTTTTAATAATGAAGATTTTGCATCACTTAAATCTACTTTTCCAAAACTTAGAATAGGGATAGCTATTAATCCTGTAAAATTTGATGAAGATTATTTAAATTCAATAAAATCAATAATTGATATTTTATATTATGACCTAAATGTTTATACGCAATCTAGTATTACCACTCACGGTATTGAGGAAAATGTTAAACAAATATCATTTTTAAAAAATATAAACCTACCTATTTATATTGGTGGAGGCATAGATAATAATAATGCTAAAATAATCATAGATAGAATATCACCTAGTGGAATTGATATTTCACGAGGCTTGAAAGATGAAAATAATAATATTTCGTTAGTCAAGCTCAGCGAATTACGAACATACCTTTCGGCTGTATAATTTTTTTTTCTATATACTGATCCTGCAACTCTATTTTTAATTTTTTTAATGATTTGTTTTCAGTAGGATGTTTAAAAAAAGGATTAATATCGCACAAAGGAAAAATAACAAAGTCTCTATTTTTTGCCCGGGGGTGAGGTATAACTAAATTTTCTTGAATTATCCTTAGTGAATTAAAAAAAATAATATCAATATCAATACGCCTTGGACCATTTTTAATTAATTTGTTTTTATGTAAATTTTTTTCTATCAGTTGTAATTCTATTATTAATTTGCTAGCACTAAAAATAGTGTGAAGTTCAACCGCCGTATTATAGAAATCATTTTGATCTTTGTAACCATAAGGTTTTGAAACATAAATATTCCCAATTGATTTTAATTCACCAATATTCTGTAATTGTTTCAAGCAACTGTTAAAATTAATTTTCCAATTTCCAATATTTGAGCCTAGGGCTAAAAAAACTTTATTGGGATACACGTAAAGACTCACAGCCATATCTTTTTGCTACAGCCACCTTATCAATGCTCACATAAATTTTATTTAGTTTGAATTTTTTTTTCATCTCCTTAGAGCATTCTACAACTAATTTTTCTAAACTTCTGTAGCGAGAAAGCTCAATAAAAGATTTCAGTGACTTGGTAATAGCGGAGTAATCTTTTAAATACTTAATATCATCTAATTGACTCGCCTTTTCCACATTGTACTTAAAGGATAAAGTAACTGTTAAAGGTTGTGACTTCATCCTTTCCTTTTCAGTTATTCCTATGTGGGCTTTAGTTTTTAAATTTTTTATTTCTATTTTGAACATTGTATTGCTTTAAATATTTTTATTGCTTGGCATGTCTCTTGTACATCGTGGACACGAAATATATCAACTCCCTGCTCAAGACAATACAATACCGATGCTAGGGAGCCTCCTAAACGTTGATTAACAAGAGAATTATGCACGCTACTTATCCAGCTTTTCCTAGATGAGCCAAGTAATAGGCCATATTTTTCTATTTTTAGTTTTTTGATATTTTTTAAAAGTGACAAATTTTGTTGTAAGTTTTTTCCAAATCCGATTCCTGGATCAAACCATACCTTGCTACTAGCTATTTTATATTTTTTTAACAGTTTCGTTTTTTCTATAAAAATTTTTCTTACGTCGTAAACGACATTTTTATAAATATGCGTCATAGATTGCATTGTTTTGGGTGAAGAGGGTATATGCATTAATATTAAACCATTCTTATATTTTTTGGAGAGAATAAATAAATCTTCACTACCCCCAAAAATATCGTTGATTATGTGCACGCCATGTTTTAAAGCAAATTCTTGTGTTTCAATCTTATTGGTATCTACTGAAATAATAAACTGATCTTTTGGAATCTTTTTCAAAATAGGCTCTAATTTTTTAATTTCTTGTTGGTAAGTTATAGGATCGCTTCCAGGGCGCGTACTTTCAGCACCAATATCAATTATAGTTGCACCTTGTTTTCTCATAAGATTTATATTCTTAAGAGCATCAGAGGTTTTAAAGTTTTTATTCCCATCACTAAAGGAATCTTTAGTGACATTACAAATACCCATAATTTGTGGAAACTTAACATAAAAATTATTTTTATTTAAAAGCATAAATTATAAAAGTTTTTTATAAAGATTTAAAAATTCTTCATAAATTAAATTAGACTTTGGTTTCCAGTTTATTTTATCAATAGATTTTAAACTTATCACACCTTTTCCCGATCCAACTAATAAAATTTCATCAAATTTATATAATTCATGAATAAGAATATTAATTTTTTTACTTACTCTTTTACTTTTTCTCAGAAGATAATTCATTGTTGTACCCTTATAAAAATTAGTTCTTGGTGTATAAATTATTTTATTACGAACACAAAAAATATTTGTTGTACACCCTTCTAACAAAATATTATTTTGAAATAAAATAATTTCTGTTTTTTGAGTATTTATAGAGAATAACTTTTTTAGTATTTTTTTATAATATAAGTTTTTATGCGAGGGGGTAGAGCGCTGATAGGAAAATAAGGTGGCATCAAAATTTGTATTTGGCTTTAAGCGTTCTCTTAAGGAAACAGAAATTATTTTAGAATTCACAGCAACTCTCAATAAATGATTATATTTTTTTATTTTATGTAAAAATGGAAAAATTAATAATGATAATTCTTTTTCAGATAATATAAAATTTATATTTAATTTTCTTAATGATAGGTTTATTTTCTTTATATGATCATGAACTAAAATGTACTTTGGTTTTTTTCCAACTATTCTAATTGTTGAAAAAACCCCTTTATAGCCCCAAAGATCATTATAGGTTGTTGGCTTGAGGGTTTTAAGCTGAAAGGATTTTTTGAATAAGTAATTTGCCATTTTTTGTTAAAAAAGAATCTGGATGAAACTGAAATCCAAAAATGTTATTAGTGTGATCTTCTAATGCCATTGCTGCTTTTGTAGTTTTGCACCTCATTGTAATTTTTAATGTATTGGAATAAAATGGTTCTTGCAATTTTAAAGAATGATATCTGCCAACTGATAAATTTTTAATATTCTTAAATATTTTACTAGAAGGAAGCACAGAAATTACAGACTGATACCCATGAAAAATTTTATTTTGTTGAATAATTTTTCCACCTTCAGCATACAATATTTGCTGAAAACCTAAGCAAATCCCTATGATTTTTTTCTTACCCCTGTATTGACGATATATTTTTGAAGTTATTGGATAATCCTTGGGTTCGCCCGGACCAGGCGATAAAACAATTGTTTCAGCTTTAGAAATTTTTAATTTATCAATGTTATAATAATTTGTAACAATGACATCATCGAATGCACCTAATAAATGTGCAAGATTAAAAGTAAAAGAATCTTCGTGATCTATGAGATATATCATGACTTAAAGATATCTAATAAAGATTTGGCTTTGATATAATTTTCCGCATATTCTTTTTTTGATTCACTTCCCAAGATAACCCCGCTTGCTACCGATATCTCAGATATATTTTTATAATTCAATAAAGAGCGGATAATAATATTAAAACGCATATCACCATTAGTTTTAATATAACCAAAACTACCTGTATAAATATTTCTACTATCTTTTTCTTGATTATTTAATAAGTTTAAAGTGCTTATTTTCGGACACCCAATAACTGAACCGCCAGGCATCATTGCTTTAATAATATCAAATGTGGAGAAGCTGTCATCTAAAATTCCTCCAATTTCAGTGACATAGTGATAAAGATCTTTATATGCTTCAATATATTTTAATTTTTTAATCCGCACGCTTCCAACCTTGCAAATTTTTGATAAATCATTTCTTTCCATATCAACAATCATATTATGTTCTTTGCTTTCTTTCTCATTTTGAGAAAAAAATTTTTTAGCATTACTTATTGTGGTATTTTTGTTTCTTTTTAACGTTCCAGCAATAGGCTTAGTTATTATTTTGCTACCTCTCTTATCAATCAATGTTTCAGGAGAGCAACTAATAATAGAATAATTTTCATCACGAATCATAAATGATTCTTGAGAAGTATTTACTTTCATTAATTTCCAGAAAAATTGTACTGGATCTATATTGGAATTATTTCTATATTTTTGACAAATCTTGATTTGATAAGTTTGTCCCTCTCTTATTTTCTTAGAAAAAGTTTTAAAAAATTTTGTATATTGAGCAAGGGTTAAACTAACCTTAAATTTTTTTTCATAAAAAAAATTTTTTCTAGATAGCTCAAGCCTCTTTATGTTTTTAATATTTTTTAATGTACTAAAAACTTTAATACCTTTTCTAATTTTTATTAATGTTTCTGGCTTATAAAAATAATTATTACGAAAGCCATTTAATTTTTGCCTAGGTATTTTAATGCCTATTAATCTGCACTGAAGTTCATAACTTAAAAAACCAACATAACCATCAAAGAATTTATTATGAGAATTGGGTTTTTTTACAGTTTTGTTAAAAAAATTTTTTGCATTGTCTTTAGTTAGATTAATTTTTTTTGAAAAATCAGTATAAACATCAAAACCACCCTTAACTCTATATATAATTATGGGCTTATCGGAGTCAAAGAGATGCTCTAAATATTCTTTATTATTCAACAAACTAGAGTATTATAGTTTCATAATTAAGAATAAAAGGATTTTTGTGCGTAGTTTGACTTTATTGTTTATTGTTCTGTTTTCCTCGTCTTTATTTGGTCATGGCACGATCATTATAACAAATGTAGAGCACGGAAAGGGATACATAGACGTCAAAATATATGACAGTAAAGAGGACTTTCTTAAAGAAGATTTAGCTAGAGAAACAATAAGAAAAAAAGCTACGAAAGGTAAAACAGTAGTTCCTCTTTCAAAAATACACGAAGGGCAAATAGCCATAGTTGTGTACCATGATGAAGATAGTGATGGGAAATTGAAAACAGGATTCCTTTGGCGGCCCAAAGAAGGTTATGCTTTTAGTAATAATTACAAACCAAAGAGTCCTCCTAAATTTTCCAAAGCTTCAGTTGAACTAATTCATGGAAAACCTATAGAAATTGAATTAAATTATTAACCAATTAGCGCTTTTGCATTACTAGGTAATAATTAATGTCTAAAAAACTTTTTCTTCACAATACTCTTGGTAATAAAAAAGAGGAGTTTGTTCCTATAAATAAAGAGCATGTAAAAATTTATGCGTGTGGTCCAACAGTTTATAGTTACGCACATGTTGGCAATGCAAGAATGGCAGTTGTTAATGATCTTTTGGTGAGATTTCTTAAAACTATTTTCACAAAAGTTACTTATGTATCTAATATTACAGATATTGACGACAAGATTATCGCAACATCTCAAGAAAAAAATATTCCTATCAATATTCTTACAGAAAAGTTCACAAAAATTTATAATGAAGATATGGCTATACTAGGAGTCAACCTTCCTGACATTCAGCCAAAAGCAACAGATCACATTCAGGAAATGATTAATCTAATAAACATGCTTATTAAAAATAATTATGCGTATGAAAAAGAAGGGCATGTAATGTTTAATGTTCCAGCTTTTAAAAAATACGGCTCACTTTCAGGTCGTAATCGCGAAGAACAAATAATAGGAAGCCGTGTTGAAGTCGCACCATATAAAAAAGATGCAACTGATTTTATTCTATGGAAACCAAGCCCGTCACCTATGCCTGGCTGGAGCTCTCCATGGGGCTTTGGCAGGCCCGGATGGCATTTAGAATGTTCAGCAATGTCTGAAAAAACTTTGGGTCTTCCTTTTGACATTCATAGTGGGGGAATGGATTTAGTATTTCCTCACCATGAAAATGAAATTGCTCAATCGTGTGCAGCACATAATAAGGCGGATGATGTTAAATCTTTTGCAAATTTTTGGTTTCATAATGGCTTTGTAAATGTTGAGGGAGAAAAAATGTCAAAATCAATTGGTAATATTCGATTGGTTCATGAGTTGGTCAAAGAATATAAGGGGGAGGTTCTAAGAATGACTCTCTTATCCGCCCATTATCGTCAACCATT
>Ga0115002_10008342_pt1 | contig 11494 bp, 10 predicted proteins | sample ArcticOcean_MG_C_8_FD_89576 | JGI IMG/M metagenome (GOLD analysis project Ga0115002, IMG submission 89576) | Marine microbial communities from western Arctic Ocean - ArcticOcean_MG_CB11_86 | ecosystem: Environmental > Aquatic > Marine > Oceanic | place: Arctic Ocean: Canada Basin | collected... | reverse complement strand
CCGACTGTCCAGCTTTCGCAATGGCATGATTGCATGGGCTCGGCTGATTGATCGACTGGGAACAGGCTTTCAGTGAGATAACATCAGCTGCGGCTGACGGAAGGTGTTTGGCCTTGCGCCCTTCGTGCATTTGGATTGGGCCAATTTCCAAACAATTTACAGCCCAGCAAGACAGTTATGGCGTTTTAATTGAAAGAAATATGCCGGTAAACCAGTCGTGGTTGTCCCATCCATGTGGAATGGCATTCCACTATCGCACCTACCCGCTCCGCCACGCGCTTTGATGGACTATTATCTGGGTGAACAAGGCTCATCAAGGGAGCAATCTTTCGTGCTCGAAAGGCCCAGTCCCGCACCATAATTGTCGCCTCACTGGCATAACCCTTGCCGTGACTGTTAGCGGATAGGGACCAGCATAGTTCCGGCTCATCTAGCAGCGGTGACTCAAACAATCCATTAAAGCCACAAAACTCATTTGATGATTTGTCGGCGATAACAAATATACCAATTTGGCGATCGCTCCATTGCCTTCGCATAGTATCAAACTCTATACGAGCCTCGCCTTCATCCATGACTCCCCCACCAATAAATCTCATTAGATCTGGATCGGAAACTAATCCAGCATATGGACAAAAATCATGATCCTGCCAGCCTCTTAATATGATCCGATCACTGGAAAGCACAGGGGTAACGCTAGGATATGGCAATGATTGCATGATACTACCCTCATCTCGTACGTGTATTGACCCTAGTTTATAAGAAGCAATCAATACTGTCAGTATTTTTCTCCTCTTTTTGCAATGAAAAAATGTGGTTGTGTAATAAAGTTATTTTGTAATTAGACGTTCAAGGATCTTGAAACGGGGCGTTACTAGTGAACTCAACGCCCTCCTAATGTCGAGGACAAAAATAAATGATCTGGAGAACTAGGAACCACCAGAATAAAAGTGATTTTCAGCCAATCATTTCCACCTAATAGCCAAGTGTAATGTGCCACTATAGCCATAAAATAAAGGCCTATTTATAACCATATCCCAGTAAGTGATTGGTTTATACGGTGCCCTAGACAGACATAGGTCCCCAGAGTTAAGCTACTGTTATCGTTGATGTCGGTATTGGACTGATGCCTTACCAAGGAACCAATGTCCGTGTGGGGGCAAGCTATTGGAATGTCCTATCTTTTTATAGTCGAGGCCTTTAGTAGTGTACAAATTAGACAACAAATTAGCTTCGGGTCACGAGTTAAAACGTAGTCTGAGGTTTGATTTGGTGGTCAACTAGTGTGCGATAATGATAACTTAATAAAAATAAGGTTCACCTATGTACTTAGCTAAATATCTTTTAGTATGATTCATGTCTATTTTATCACTAGCTTTTGTCACTGAATTGATCGAACATGAGAAAACAATCGAGAAATTCACAAAAACAGAGTACATTTGTAAATAATAAATGTTTTATTACTTGTTTGGATAAACTCTCCAAATAAGTAATCTAAAGACCTGGTGTCACCCGAAAAGAACTTAGATGAGGAAAAATCGCATGCTCACCACAATCAAAGTAAACGGAACGGACTATTCGGTTAATCTACCGGGCGAGGTTCCGCTGCTTTGGGTTTTGCGCGATGCGGTGAACCTGACCGGTACGAAGTTTGGCTGCGGTGTTGGGGCCTGTGGTGCCTGCACCGTGCACATTAATGGCGAAGCAGTGCGTTCTTGTCAGGTGGCCCTTGGGGACGTATCGGGCGAAGTCACCACGATTGAAGGTCACGGTGCCCCGGATACAATGTCTGTATTGCAAAAGGCGTGGGTCGAGCATCAGGTCGCGCAATGTGGATATTGCCAGTCCGGCCAAATCATGCAGGCGGCCTCTTTACTTGCTGCAAACCTGACCCCAGGCGATGTCGAAATCGATGATGCGATGTCGGGAAACCTCTGTCGTTGCGGCACCTATCCACGCATCCGCGCCGCGATTCACTCGGCAGCTAAATCTATGCATGAGGGTTGATCATGGGACGTTTTAAAACCATCGCCCGGCGCACATTTCTTGTTGGATCAGTTGCGGTTGCTGGGGGCGTTGCCTTCGGCGCCTGGCAAGTGGCAAAGAACCCGGCAAACCCGCTGTCTCCTGAAAAGGGCGCTACACTAAATCCATGGTTAATTATAGACGGCGACGGCATTACTATAATCGTGCCCCGTGCCGAGATGGGCCAGGGTGTGCAGACGACATTGGCTGCTCTGGTGGCAGAGGAATTGGACATTGAGTTAACACAAGTTAAGGTGGACCATGGTCCTCCGGCACAAGCTTATTTCAACGGTGCTATGAGCGGAGGGCGTGAATACGAAAACTCAATGGAACCGCCTTCATCCGGCTGGGGAACTTTCATGGCTCAGGCTGTGCCAAAGGTAATGTCGATGCAAATTACTGGTGGTTCCACGTCGACTATTGACGCCTTTAATAAATTGCGTGTCGCCGGAGCGAGTGCGCGCCAAACGCTATTACAGGCTGCCGCCAACAAACTTGGTCTTACGGTACAACAGCTAACCACTGAAAACGGTGTGGTGATCGCTCCAAATAACAGTCGGATTTCATATGCCGACCTGGCCGAAGACGCTGCGCTGTTGGAGCCTCCTCAAAAGCCACAGCTAAAGACCCCGAGTCAATGGCGTTACTTAGGGAAATCACAACCTCGGCTGGATCAGGTTCCAAAGGCGACCGGCACGGCGATCTATGGGATTGACGTACGGGTACCTGATATGTTGTTTGCCACGATCCGGATGTCGCCACGTTTTGGAGCAGGTATAGATACAATAGATACATCTGAGGCCGAGAAAATGACTGGAGTAGAAAAGGTTGTCATCTGGGAAAATGGTTTCGGAGTGATCGCATCGAATACCTGGCTAGCTTTCAGAGCCGCTGAGGCGGTTGAAGTTGAGTGGGGCCCAACGACCTACCCGACTGATACACAGGCTGTGTTTCGTTCGATCGAAGCCGGTTTTGAGGACAAACCCAATGTCGCTCTGCAAGATCAGGGCGATGTTGAGGCGGTCTTGAAAGGAGACGATGTAATCGATCTTGAGTACCGTGCTCCTTTCCTGGCGCACGCCACAATGGAACCGATGAATGCCACTGCATTTTATACCAAAGACCATCTCGAGCTTTGGGTGGGTAATCAAGCACCAATCCTAATACGTGATTTTTGCGCTGATGCGGTCGGGTTGGATAAGGATCAGGTTACTTTGAATACCACTTTGATGGGTGGTGGGTTTGGGCGCCGTAGTATGGTGGATTTTGCTGTACCGGCTGCGCGTCTAGCTAAGGAAATGCCCGGTCGAGCCGTGCAGGTTACTTGGAGCCGCGAAGAGGATATGCGTCATGACTGGTACCGCCCCGGCGCTATCTGTCGATACCGGGCCAAGCTGAAGAGTGGGCGCATTGAGGCGCTTTACGGCAGAATGTCTTCACCCTCACCCCTTGCACCGGTCATTCGAATGTCGACGGGTATTAATATGTCGCCTACCGATCCGACAATCACCGAAGGCAGTCACGATCAACCCTATGCAATAGAGAACTTCAAGGTCGTAGGTTACGCGCCTGATGTGGGTATTCCTGTGGGCTTCTGGCGCTCGGTTGGTGGATCTCAGAACGGGTTTTTCCATGAAAGTATGATCGATGAACTCGCTTATGCAGCAAACGCCGATCCACTGAATTTTCGACTGAATCATATTCGCTCTAAACACCTACCTGCCACAAAGGTATTGGAAAAGGTTGGACAAATGTCGAACTGGACAAATAAGACACCTGCCGGTGTCGGACGAGGTGTGGCGCATGTTTGGTCATTCGGCACCTCTGTAGCTCAGGTAATCGAGGTTCGTGACGAAGACGGGTTGATTCGGATCACAGATATATGGATTGCCGCAGATCTAGGTCTCGTTCTAGATCCGGTCAATGTTGAGGCGCAGATGATCGGCGGAGCAATCTTTGGTCTATCTGCAGCGATGCATGGCGAAATCACTTTCTCGGGAGGTGAAGTAGAACAAGGTAATTTTCCTGATTACGATGGGCTTCGAATGTTAAACACACCTCGTTTTGAGGTATCGCTTTTACAAAACAATATTCGAATGGGTGGTGCAGGTGAGCCTGGCACTCCTCCGGCAGCTCCAGCCTTGGCAAACGCCCTGTTTGATCTAACAGGGAAACGGGCGCGCGAATTACCTTTATCGAGTATGTTTAATTTTGTTACTTAGGAAATATTGATATTACTGAAGATGATATAATGTCGGCAAATGTTTTTTATAGCTGTGACTGGCTGGATAAATAGAATAGAGAAGTTAGTAAAGAAGTACCATTCGCTCAGGATAATTGGTGGAAAATAGTTAAAAATAATGGCTCAGGTTTCTTCAGTGAAGATTTCTTGAAATAATTTTTTTTGAGGTTAATTTAATTATTAAAGACATTTTAGCTCATAGGCATTCCAGTCTGAGTTTTACAAGTATTGAGTTCTCCCTAAGATGGCCGGCTAACATAAAATCGGCAATCTTATTTAAGGTGGCAAGCGACGAAATGGTTTGTATCTATTTCCCGAATGAGAGGTATCTCCGATCGGCATTTTTTTACCGCAATTGGACATCTTGGATGAAATCGGCAACCACTGGGAACGTCCATTGGGCTTGGGACATCTCCTATTAATAATCTCTTTCTTTTCTTTCTATTAAGAGGATTAATGATTGGGACAGATTGAATTAACATATCAGTATACGGATGAAGTGGGTTTTTGAGTAATTTTTTTCTAGTAGAAATTTCGACAATCTTCCCCAAATACATCACTGCAATACGATGACTTGTATGGCCAACAACAGATAGATCATGAGATATTAGGAGAAATGACAGTCCTAACTCATACTGAAGATCTTTTAGAAGATTTACTACTTGGGCTTGAGTGGAAACATCAAGAGCTGAAACTGGTTCATCCGCCACTATTAACGAAGGATTCAATGCTAGAGCTCTCGCAATACTAAGTCGTTGCCTCTGTCCACCTGAAAACTCATGTGGGTATAAATCCATATGTTCTTCTCGCATTCCAACCTGAGCAAAAAGCGCTGTAGTCCGTTCTTTAATCTCATTTTTCTCCATAATACCATGTACTACAAAGGGCTCCCCAACAATATCTCCGGCTTGCATACGTGGATTAAGTGACGAATATGGGTCTTGAAAAATCATCTGAACTTGTCGCCTGAATTTTTTAAGTTCTATCCGGTTAAAACCGATAATACTTTTACCCCCAAATCGCACTTCCCCACTCGTGGGTTTATCCAAACCGAGCATCAATCGTCCGACCGTTGTCTTACCGCAACCAGATTCCCCTACAAGCCCAAGGGTTTCCCCTTCAAAAATTTGAAGAGAAACATGATCTACTGCGTTGACGTGGGCAACTGTCTTTGCAAGCAAACCTCGCCGGATTGGAAAACTTTTACTTACATCGCAAAGCTCCATCAGGGGAGTGCCAGATTTTGTAGGAAAGTTTTCAGTTTTTATGTTCATGCGCTTCTCTTAATCTCCCAACAAGCAACATAATGATCATGTTGTTTCTTTTCAAAAGGCGGCTCAACACTTAAGCATTTATTTGTTACTAAGGGGCATCGGGGTGCAAATGAACACCCTTTTGGCCTAGAGAATATCGATGGGACAACCCCTGGCATTTCTATCAGGCGCTCGGGTGCGTTATTTGTACTTGAGGAATCTAAACGTGGTAAAGAATTCATTAACCCTCTGGAATACGGATGCAGTGCATTATTAAAAAATGAAATAACTGGTGCTTCCTCAACAACTTTTCCAGAATACATGACTGCAACTTGATCAGCCATTTCAGCAACGACTCCAAGATCATGAGTAATCAAGATGATAGCGGTATTAAACTCTTCCTGCAGTTCAATCATCAAATCAAGTATCTGTGCTTGAATAGTCACATCTAGTGCAGTGGTGGGCTCATCTGCGATCAACACTTTGGGACTACAAGAAAGAGCCATGGCAATCATTATTCGTTGGCGCATTCCTCCCGACATTTGATGAGGGTATTGTTTCAAGCGAGTTCGCGGTTCTGGTATATGCACCCGATCAAGCATTTGAAGAATTTTCTGTTCAGCTTCATTGATAGGCAGTTTATGATGAAAAACTAAAGCTTCGGTAAGTTGACGACCAACGGTCAAAACCGGATTTAATGAAGTCATTGGCTCTTGAAAAATCATAGAAATCTGATTGCCTCGGATTGGGTAAAGGTCAGAGCTATCAAGATCCAACAAATTAAGCTTCTCAAACTGAATAGTTCCGTTACCTATTTCACCTGTTGAAGGTATTAACCCAAGAATAGAAAGCGCAGTCATGCTTTTCCCGCATCCAGATTCTCCTACCAAAGCCAATGTCTTTCCTGGAAAGACCTTAAAGGAAACCTCATCCACTGCTGCGCCCACTCTTCCATCCGGGGCATCGAAATTAACTGTCAAATTTTGGACTGACAGAATAGGTTTATCTTTGATCATTGGCCCTCTTTTCTTTGTCTTGGATCTAGCACGTCACGAATGCCATCTCCCAGTATATTGAAACCAAGAACAGTAATAATGATTGCGAGGCCAGGAAAGAGTAATATCCAGGGAGACCTAGTAATATAGTTTCGGCCATCAGCTAACATCCGTCCCCATTCTGCATCAGGGGGTTGAGCGCCCAACCCCAGAAAAGAAAGTGCAGCAGCTGATAAAACGGCGGCAGAAAAACCCAATGACGCAACGACAATTAACGGAGGTAAAATATTGGGGATTAAGTGTTTGACAATCAGTCGTAGATGCGAAGCCCCGACGATTTCACTTGCTTCAAAATACGGCTTATTACGCTCCACTAGAACTACACTATAGGTTACTCGGGCATAATAAGGTATAACACTGATACCGACTGCAATCATCACATTGCTTAAGCTAGGACCTAGAAATGCAACAAGCCCCAATGCTATTAAGATATCCGGAAACGTATAAAGATAATCGATACTTCGCATAAGAAGAGTGCGCACCCAACCGCTAAAATAACCCGCTAAAACGCCTATGGTTACCCCCGAAACTAATCCTATCCCAACAGCGACTAGACCTACGTAAAGTGTTAATCTAGCTCCAAAAACCACACGACTAAAAATGTCTCGACCGAACTCATCAGTACCAAAAAGAAACGCCGCTGATGGAGCAGATAAACGTTTTCCGAGGGCTAATTTAGCAGGGTCATAGGGTGCAATAATAGGTGCAAATATTGCAAAAATGACGAGAAGTAAAATGATAACTCCACCGAGCTGTATGCTACGATTTTGAAGTGCTATTTTGATATTATTTCTGTTACTCATCTAATCTCTGTTTGTTTGCAGTTTCTAATTTTTAATTGGTCGAGTTTTTTAGTTAGTCGTAGGTAATTCTAGGATCAAGCCAAGCATAAGCAAGGTCCATTAGAATTGACATTAATACTATAACTGTAGCAAAAATAAGGATGAAACCTTGGATCATTGGATAATCTCGCCTTAATACCGCTTCTAATGCAAGTCGACCTATACCGTTCCACGCAAATACATTTTCAATTACCACTGCTCCACCCATAAGGTAACCAAACACGACACCTATAATTGTAATGACCGCAATTAATGAAGGCTTCAAAGCATGGCGGAGTAAAACAATAGATTCAGGAAGACCCTTGGCTCGTGCTGTGCGGATAAAATCTTCGGAAAACACGTCTATCATTACTGATCTTGTCATGCGTGCAACGATTGCAGCATATGTAATTCCAAGTGTAAATGCTGGTAAAATCAAGCTACGATAATCTTCGCCTGCGACAGGTAACCAACGCAGTGTAAGGGAAAAGAAGAGCAGAAAAATAAGACCTAACCAAAACTGAGGAATAGATACGCCCAATACAGCTACAACCATTAATAACCTATCTATCCACGAATTATGATTGTAGGCTGCAAAAAATCCTATTGGTAAGCCTACGCCAATTGCGATTAACATTGCAGAAAAAGCAAGAGCCAAGGTATTAGGCAAAACCTTAAAAAGTGTTTCTCGCACCGGTTCGTTCGTGAAGATCGATGTGCCAAGATCTCCTGAAAAAACACCTATGACATAGTCAAAAGTCTGGATCCAAACTGGTTGGTCGAGTCCTAAGACCCGACGCATATTTTCTATTTGCTCAGTAGTAGCAGACCCCCCGTTCATTCCCAGCATCACCATCACTGGGTCCCCGGGCACAACATGAATCAATAGGCCAACTCCGATAACGGACAAAATCAAAGTAATGAATGCGATTATGAGGCGACGAATAATATAATTTGTCATTTGAGGGATCCAGGTAAAGCAATCAGTTAACTAAATGTTGGGGCACTAATAGTGCCCCAACCAACTTCTTAAATTAATCCACATAAAACTGAAACGCTCTAAGTTTTAATCACCAAGAGTGACATCATTGAATACTGGCATCGCTACTTGGATCTGAAAAAACCCATTAACTTTTGCACTTGACGCGGATAACCAAAACCACCCAGGTGAGAACAGTGGTATCTCATATCCACCTTCCAAGAGGAATTTCTGAACTTCATGCAATTTTGCAATCCGTGCGTCTCCCGTTAGTGCACGTTGATCAACTAACATCTGTTGGAATTCTGGGACATCAATCCCTGCTCCTTGTGCCCCGGGTAGTCCCCAGAGAAATACAAGATAATCTCCATCTGTACCTGACATCCCTACACTCCAAATAGCAGGTGTTCCAGAAGTACGACTATTGGCTGCTGTCATGGCTTCAGTCCAGCCTGCCCATTGATGGATATTCAATTTTGCGTCAATATGACTTTCTTTCAGTTGTTGTTGAATAATAGTATTGCATTCGTCCCAACCCTGCAATTGAGATGCCTCAAAGTTAATTTTCAATGGATTATTAGCATTGTAACCCAATTCAGCAAGGAGAGACTTTGCTTTGTCGGGGTCATAGGAAGTTCCCCACTGTGAGCAAAGAGCTTGGTCTTCACCGGGCAGACCAGGCGCTATTGGGCAATGCGTTGCTTCAGAAAGTTCTTCAAAAGCAATATTGGCGCAAGCGTTTCGATCTATAGCATATCCTACTGCTCGACGAGCGCGAACGTCATCGAATGGCGGGATTCTATAGGTGGATCCTAGGTATCCCTGTTGACCACTTAATGGTGACGTATATACTTTAAAGTTAGGATCAGCAGCAAGCTCTGCTGCATCAGGAATCGATGGTTCAGCAAAGTCTACTTCTCCTGTTCTAAGAGCCGCCATCCGGGCAATACCTTCAGGAATAACCTTGATAATCAGGTTTTTCATATGAGGGGGCCCAGGGTTCGTTACAAGGGGATGATAATTAATGTAATCCTCGTTTCTCTCAAGTACAATTTTATTGTTACGGTCCCAACTCACAAATTTCCAAGGTCCTGTACCAACTGGATTAAAATCTTCTCCATTAACTGAAGATGGGCACATCATAATAGATAACACCCCACCAAGAAAACTTGGAAGAGGTGAAAAGGGGGCGTTCAGTTGAAGCACCACATCACTGCCTTCAACTTTTGTTTCTGCAATATCTCCATACGATGACGCGAACGGACTCCCCGTGTCTGGATTGCTAACACGATCAAAATTCCATTTTACAGCAGCGGCATCTAATTTTGTGCCATCATGACACACATTCCCGGATCGGATCTTAAATCGATAAGTAAGGCCATCTTCACTCACCGAATAGCTTTCTGCTAATCCAGGATAAATCTTACCTTTGTCATCCAAAGTCAAAAGAGTAGAATAAATTTGTTGCATCACTTGAAACGAAATTGTTGTAGTAACCTTATGAGAATCCAGCCCTTCAGAGTCCTGAGGCCTCGAATAAATGATTGTGTCTCCGGCTGCATAGGCAATACCACTCCAACCAATGAATATTGCAAGGCAAAGACTTAGTCTATTTCGTATAAAATTAGTGTTTAAAAACTTTTGCATAAAACTCCCCTCCCATGGGATTTGATATAAAGATTATTCTTTGATGGTGTGTAGTATTTTATTTATTATATGTTCTTCAAATATTACTTCTAACTCCTTTAGCTTATGTGCGGTCAAGCCACTCGTTAACGGTAGTTAGGAATAATTCCTCTTCTTCGATGTACACCCAATGTGCACTTTCTTCAAAAATTACCAACTCAGACTGTGGCAATTTCTCATGTAAAATTTGAGATTGGCTTACTGGGGTAATCCAGTCATGTCGGCCGCATATAATTAAAACAGGGATCTCAATATTCCGCAATTGTTCGCGTAGATCGTATTTTGGCAACAACTCCACAAAAGAATGTCGAAAAGCAGCTGCGTTTGGAACCATATCCTTTGCAGCCTCGGCAAACTCATTTTTAAAAAGATCGTAATTCTTGAAATATAAAGGGGCTAGAATAGTTAGTAATTCAACAAATTCGTTATCATCGGCGCATTGCCCATTTAGTAACTTGTCGACAGTACCCATCAATTGTGGAGCACGGACCTCGGCAATTTTGCGTGCTTCTTTTAGAGCATCTCCAGACGGTGCGGTTGTTATCAGGACTAATCGTCGTAAATTTGAAGGATAGCGTAATGCATATTCCAACCCAGTAAAGCCACCGTAGGAGTGACCTATTACCGTTATTTTGTTATATCCCAACGCTATTCGTAAATTTTCTGCGTCAGCGGCCAGGTTTGTATGGGTAAGCGTTTCGAGCCCCGGAAATGAAGAACGACCATTGCAACGATGATCATAGTAGATCAATTCCAACCCGCCTGAAAGTTTATTAAAACCAGTGTTTACGAAAGCAGTATGATCGGCTCCAAGCCCACCATGCATAACTAAAGCAGGGTCTCCAGAGCCTTCAATACGGTAATGAAGGGTTACATCTTCAAGATCAATTTCCATCTCGAAAAACTCCTATGATTTGGTAGAACTACCTTATTTGTCCTATACTAGCTCTTTCAAAAAAAATATATTATTTACACAATAGGTAAATATAATATTTTTTATAGTTTTAATAAGTCATTCTTTATATCACGAATTGATTCAAAACTAGTGTCCAGCATTTTGACCAACTATGAACCCATAAATACGATGGTAACTATGTAAGATTTTTCAACGTATACGCGGTATTGAATTTAAAAGACAAAGTTTGAGCTTGCATTCTGCCTAGCTGATAACAATTGGTTTTCTGAATATGCTTAATGATTATATCTTTACTAGCGTTAGATCGAATTCCACTTTAAGATAAGCTTCATTCACACTACCCGACAACGCGAACCCGTCCGGAAAAGTTCCTGCAGGCATCTTTTGATAACTTAATATTAAATCTTTCCGAACACCAAATACGGTGTCCTGATCCAAATAAGGGTCATCTTCCGAAAAAACTTCTGTTACGAGAGGGCGATAACCCTCAGCCTTAACGATAAAGTGAAGATGTGATGGT
>Ga0115002_10008341_pt1 | contig 11495 bp, 14 predicted proteins | sample ArcticOcean_MG_C_8_FD_89576 | JGI IMG/M metagenome (GOLD analysis project Ga0115002, IMG submission 89576) | Marine microbial communities from western Arctic Ocean - ArcticOcean_MG_CB11_86 | ecosystem: Environmental > Aquatic > Marine > Oceanic | place: Arctic Ocean: Canada Basin | collected... | reverse complement strand
GTTCTTCTTCTTTGAAATCTATAGGAACATCGGTATGGATTGTGGCCAGGTGCTTTGATAAAATGGCCTTTTCTGAATGCTCTTCTACCAGGTCTTTTTGTCTCCCGTGGAGTTCATTGGTATGTTTTAATAATTCTTCGATTGAGCCATATTTCTGGATCAGTTTTATTGCTGTCTTCGGACCTACCCCGGGGATTCCGGGAATGTTATCAACTGCATCACCTTGTAATCCAAGAAAGTCTCTCATCTGGTCTATTTTATCAAAGCCATATTTCTCGAGAATTTCTTTGACTCCGTATATTTCTTCAGAATTTTTTCGGTAAGCGGGTTTATAGAGATAAACATGCTCATCAACAAGCTGAGCAAAGTCCTTGTCAGGTGTCATCATAAATACTTCAAAACCTTTTCCAGCAGCTTTTTTTGCAAATGTCCCAATGACGTCATCAGCCTCAAATCCATCGAGTTCAAGAATTGGGATGTTAAAACCCTTAATTACCTTTTTTATCCAGGGGACATTGTCTTTGATGTCCTCAGGTTGTTTTTCACGATTGGCCTTATACTTAACAAATTCTTTATGCCTGAAAGTAGGCGCTGGCGTATCAAATGCCACGGCGATATGCGTTGGCTTCTCTTTGGTAAGAATTTCCACCAATGCGTTCGTAAAACCAAGTGATGCCCCCGTGTTGAGTCCTTTGGAGTTTAACCTTGGGATGTCTTTAAATGCGTAGTAAGCCCGGTAAATAAGGGCCATTGCATCAATGAGAAAAAGTTTTTTTTCGGGTTGGCTCATTCGTATGCCAGGCTATATCGTTTCATTGTCCAGTCGGATCAAATCTTGACCGATGTCATGCCTGTAATTCATGTCTTTCCATGAAATTGATGACGCCGCCTTATAGGATTTTTCTAAAGCGCTGTCCATTGAATTTCCGAGTCCGGTAACTGCCAGTACTCTTCCGCCATTTGTAAGTGTTTTATCGCCGACTTGTTTTGTTCCTGCATGAAAGACAATCGTATCATCATGTTCCAATTCAAGACCGTTGATTTCATTGCCTTTTTCATAATTGCCGGGATAATCTCCAGTAACCAGTACCACGGTGGTTGCGTGCGAGGGATCTATTTCAAGCTTGAATTGATCCAACTGAGAATTCCAGGTTGCCATGAATAAATCGATCAAATCGGATTTAACCCTTGGAAGAACAGCCTGTGTTTCGGGATCACCCATGCGAACGTTGTATTCGATAACGAAGGGCTCACCCCCTTTATTCATTAAACCTATAAATATGAAGCCCTTGTACGGGATGCCATCTTTTTGCAATCCATTGATCGTAGGTATTACCACCTTCTCTTCAACTTTTTTCAGGAATTTGGGATGGGCAAAATGTACTGGAGAAACCGCTCCCATACCTCCGGCATTTGGCCCTTCATCATTTTCTCCAATTCTTTTGTAATCTTTTGCCTCCGGAAGGATCTGATAATTTTTACCATCAGTAAGCACAAATACTGACAATTCAATGCCATCAAGAAATTCCTCAATGACTACTTTGTTGCCTGCCTCCCCGAACTTGTTTTCGGTAAGCATTTGTGTTAGCTCATTTTTGGCTTCGATTAGGTTGTTGCTGATGATTACTCCTTTTCCTGCAGCAAGACCATCGGCTTTTAAAACGTAGGGGGGCTCGAGGCTTTCAAGATGTCTATATGCCCTCTCGAGGTTTTCTTTGGTAAAGGTTTGAGATGTTCCGGTTGGAATACCATGTTTTGACATGAATGCTTTTGAGAAATCCTTGCTTCCTTCCAGGTTGGCGCCCAATTTTCCTGGTCCAATAATTGGAATGCTGTTGAGGTCCTCTGACGAAGAAAAATGATCTACAATACCTGCCACCAGCGGTGCTTCAGGGCCGACGATCACCAATCCGATATTATTGTCAATAACGAAGCGTCCTATTTGATTAAAATCCTCATTATCAAGTGGAACATTTTTAGCAATTAAGTCGGTGCCCGCATTTCCGGGCGCTATGTAAAGTTGATCACATTGATCGCTCTGACGGATTTTCCAGGCAAAAGCATGTTCACGGCCACCGGAGCCGATGATTAAAATATTCATTCCTAAATCTTCGAATTAAAGAGTGTCAAAGGGTAACAAAGCTAAGCCATCTGAGATGAACGAAAAACGAGATGACCATTTCACATAATGCTTTATTTAAATTAATTATCGTCTGTTAAAATGAAATGATATAGATATTTTAGAATGTTCATTTTTAATTCTTTTCCAAATGAAAGCACCAATTTGAAAACTTGTATTTATTCTTTTTTTACTAACAATCATCGAAAGCAAGGCACAAGAAAAAATATCGATTGATCAATTTGCTTGGCTTACCGGCCATTGGGTTGGTGACGGGTTTGGAGGTGTATCAGAAGAAGTGTGGAGTCAACCTATGGGTGGGGCGATGTTGGGAACTTATCGTCACCTGAGTGATGGAAAGAATAATTTTTATGAGTTCATGCAGATCAATGAAGAAGATAGGAGTATTAAGTTACGTCTCAAGCATTTTAATCCGGACATGAAAGGTTGGGAAGAGAAAGAAAATTTTGTGGATTTTCCATTTGTGTCCGTTGAGAATGGTAAGGCTGTTTTTAAAGGGCTGACTTATGAATGTGTGGATGAAAATTCAATGAAAATTAGTCTGGAGCTTCATGACAAAGAAAAAATATGGATAGAGGTGGACAACTTCAAAAGAAAAGACAGTCCTTGAAAGTTGGTTCGTAGTTATACATCATAAAGTTTTTTTGCTTTAATCACGTTTATTACACCCTCGGGGAGCAAGTATTTTAGAGATTTTCCAGCCTTAATGTATCGTCGGATAAAAGTGGCTGAAATATCCAGCAGGGGTGCTTCAACTAATCGCACATTTCGATGATCTAAAAACTGGTCGGATTTCGCTTTTGGCCTGGGATAAACCAGTAATCCATAATTTTCCAGTATTTGTTCATGGTTCTTCCATTTATGAAATGTCTGCAGATTATCTGATCCCATGATTAATTGAAATTCAATATCTGGTTTCTTTCCTGAAAGGTAAACCAGGGTATCAATGGAGTAGCTTGGTCGAGGCATTCGGAATTCAACATCCGATACTTTCAGAAAGTAATCTTCATTGGTTGCGGCAACGGCCATATCATATCGGTCGAATTCATGTGTCAGTAATTTTTGGGGTTTGAAGGGATTTCGTGGAGAAACTACAAACCATATCTCTTTGCAATCGGTGCTTTCATGCATGACATTTGCGATGATCAGATGTCCGATATGGATAGGGTTAAATGAACCGAAAAAAAGCCCAACTTTCAAACTATAACTTGTTTTTACACAATCTAAACTTCTGAAATTCTCGTGAATTTTTGGGGGAAAAAATCCTGTTTGCCAGAATTCTTCAAATCGCGAAGTTCCTTTCAGCTACTATAACTAGCCTGTCAGTATTAATTACATAGATTTTACCAGACTGAATGTCAATTAGTTTTTCATCTTTAAAGTCAGAAAGAACCCGAATAACAGTTTCTGAAGCCGTTCCTACCATATTAGCAAGGTCTTCCAGGTCGAATATAGATATTCTTTCTTCTTCGATACCTATTGATTCATAGAGAGCTTCCGTAGGGAATTCATTCATTAACTCCACAATCTCCTTGTCTGTTGCTTTCTCGTTCTCCTCATTTGAGGCATATGTGTTTCCACCGGCCAATAATAAAACTGATAACGCCGTCCCTAAAATTCTAATTCCTCTCGTTTGCACTTTTTTTCCTTGCGATTAATAGTATAAAGTTCTGTTTTATGTTTATATTCAATGTATACGCAAAACTATATTCTATGTTTAATCTTTTTTTAATATTTTATAGTAAAGACCATAAAAATTAAATTTAACACATAGATGAGGCAATATGTTGAAATTAACAAAACTTTTATGTTTAATTCGTTGAATGAAATAACTAATAACTATTAATTAACTACGCATATTGATATAGTTAGAATCTGGCATGAATAAGAAAAGGCTATACTGGATTTTTCAAATTGGTGGATGGTCGCTATATGGTGTAGCTAACCTCCTTGGTTTTTACTTTAGCGGGAGGATTATCAATGATCTGATCTTGGGGGAAGTATTCCAGGTTGTTTTCTATGTGTCCTCAACCCACTTATTCAGGGTTTTTATAATAAAATTGGAGTGGTACAATATGGCCTGGATCACCTTGATTCCAAGGCTTATTTTATCGGCTTTTGGACTGGGTGTCATAAACAGCACTATTAACTACTTACTATTAGCCAGGGAAATATCGGGTACAGTTAGTCAGTATGTGGCCTTAATCATCATATCCATGATACTTTATTTATTGTGGTTGATCATTTATTTCATGGTTTATTATTTCGAGAGCTATAGGCTATCATTAAAGCGGGAAGCGGCATTACATGAAATTGAACTTAACAATCTTAAATCTCAATTGAACCCCCATTTTATTTTTAATGCCCTGAATAGTATCAGGGCATTGGTTGATGAGGATCCCGATAAATCAAAATCTGCGATCACTCAATTGTCGAATATTTTACGAAATTTGCTAACACTAGATAAATCCCAATTGATAGATTTAGAGGATGAAATGAGTACTGTGAAGGATTATCTCGCTTGAATCTATCAGGTATGAGGAACGCCTTCAAACAAGCTTGAATTTACATCCGGAATCAGCCCTTTATAAAGTTCCTCCAATGATGATACAGACATTGGTAGAAAATGGAATCAAACATGGGGTGGCAAACCTAAAAAAAGGAGGGAAGATAAGTATTGAAACTGATCTGGATGGAGAGATATTCGTAATAAGAATAAGAAATAGTGGAGAATATCTGAATGGAGCCATAAAATCCAACGGGTATGGACTTGAGAACACAATGAAAAGACTGAAATTAATTTACGGAGATGCAGCATCGTTGTCAATCTCCAATGAAGCAAAGAATACAGTTTTAACAGAAATAAGAATACCAGAAAACAGACAACAATGACAGTATTAATTATTGATGACGAAAGACTTGCCAGAAAGGAATTGGATAAGTTGCTTGAAAGTTATGATGGCATAGAAGTGATTGGTGAGGCCATTGACGCAGATGATGCCTTTGAAAAGATAAATTTATTAAATCCAGAAATTATATTTCTTGATATTCAAATGCCAGGTAAAACAGGGTTTGACCCTCTTGAGCGTCTCGAGAGCTCACCCAAGGTAATTTTTACTACGGCTTATGATGAATTTGCCCTTAAGGCCTTTGATGTAAATGCTCTGGATTACCTTCTTAAACCAATACAGCCGGCAAGGTTAAATGAAAGTATCAATAAGTTGGTTGAGACTGAAGCAGAGAAACCGACAGAACACTATTCAGGTGACAAGAAATTGACTGTCTATGACCAGGTCTTTGTAAAGGATGGCGATAAATGTTGGTTTGTAAAACTATCGAGTATCAGATTATTTGAATCAGATGGAAATTATATTAAAATCTATTTTGATAACCTCAAGCCAATGATTCATAAATCCTTAAATACGTTGGATAAAAAGCTTGACGACCGCTCATTTTTCAGAGCTTCCCGAAAATACATTGTCAATTTGAGCTGGGTTGAGGATATTGAACCCTGGTTAATGGTGGGTTAATGGTACAGCTCAAAGGAGGGGAGAAAGTTGAGGTAAGCCGACGACAGGCTGCTAGATTCAAAGAAATAATGAGCTTATAGAAATCTGAAATCAGATCTGAATTTTTTATGCCCAACCTAAAGCTGCAAGATATACTCATCCTTGAGACCGATGGGCTATTGATTGTAAACAAACCCCCTCATTTGTCAACATTAGAAGATCGTGTGGATAGAAATAATCTCCTTAAATCAGCGAGGGAGTATTGTCCCCAGGCACAGGTTTGCCATCGATTGGACAAAGAGACCTCGGGGATAGTGGTGTTCGCTAAAAATAACACCATGTATAAACACATGTCAAATCTCTTTGAAAAGAGGAAGATTGACAAGTTGTATCACGCGGTCTCTGGAGGTATTCATAATTTTCAGAACGTTGAGGTAGATGCCCCTATTACAACACTCACTCATGGTGTTGTGAAAATTGATCATGTGGGTGGAAAAAAATCCACTACCTATTTTAAGACTTTAAAAGCTTATCGAAATGCCAGTCTGATTGAATGCAGGCCTATTACCGGTAGAACCCACCAGATAAGGATTCATCTGGCTATTTTGGAAGCTCCAATTATTGAAGATTTACAATATGGCGGAAAACATTTCTACCTATCATCCATAAAACCAAGGTTCAATTTGAAAAAGGATTCTGATGAGTTACCACTAATCAAACGAGTTGCTCTGCATGCAAATGCTTTAAAATTTAAGAATCCGGGAGGAAAGGAAATTTTTGTAGAGGCGCCGTACCCTAAAGATTTTGGAGTATTAATAAAACAACTTGAAAGATACACATAGTGTTGTGTGACTTCATGATCCCTGTTCTTGATTTTGATATATATTTTCAAACATCTACATTTGCACTCCAAATTTTATCTTTAATAGAATGGCGAATCACAAGTCGGCACTGAAAAGAATCAGAAGTAATGAGACCAAGAGGTTAACCAACAGGTATCAACTCAAAACTGCAAGGACTTTTGTTAAAAAATTAAGGACTACAACTAATAAAGGAGAAGCTGCTGAGCTACTTCCTAAAGTTATTGGTATGTTAGATAAGCTTGCCAAGAATAACATCGTTCATAAAAATAATGCAAGCAACCATAAGTCAAAATTAACCAGGCACGTAGCTTCCTTGTCTTAGTTAATATCAACCTTAAATAAACGGCCCCATTTTGTATTGAAATGGGGGTTTTTGTTTTATAGAATTGCCAATTCAATCGAATTGAATATCTTAGGAAATTGTAGTTACCCTGATTGCAATGGATAAAAATTCCTATAAAACTAACCTTACTATTAAATCGTGGGCTAAAGAGGATCGTCCCAGGGAGAAATCAGTACTTAAAGGAAAATCATCGCTATCGGATGCTGAGCTTATAGGTATCCTAATAAGCTCTGGAACAAGGGATATGAGTGCTGTCAAACTTGCTAAGCAAATATTAGCTCAAGTGGGCAATGATATCAATGAGCTGGCCAAATTATCGATAAAGGATTTGGAGAAATTTAGAGGCATAGGTGAAGCAAAAGCGATTAGTATTGTAAGTGCCTTGGAGCTTGGGCGTCGTCGAAAGGGTTTACTCACACCGCAGAAGCCCAAAATTCATTCTCCAGCAGATGTCTATGAAATTATTAAGCCGGAATTACTGGATAATAAAAAAGAGGAATTTTGGATCCTACTGCTTAACCGGGCCAATATGGTCATCAGGACAATACAGATAAGCAGTGGTGGAGTTGCCGGAACTGCGGTTGATCCGAAGCTAATTTTTAAACAAGCATTGGATCACCTTGCGAGTGGTGTAATTGTGATCCACAATCATCCTTCAGGAAACTTGAAACCCAGTGAGGCGGATATAAAACTAACAAAGAAGATTGATCAGGCAGGTAAATTTCTTGATATAGATATTCTTGATCATCTCATATTTCTTGATTCTGGTTACTATAGCTTCAAAGACGAGGGATTATTGTAGGATGACAAAAAAGAGCATAAAAGTTATTGGTTTCTCTTCAGTGGTGATACTGCTTTTTTTCATTTATTTCTCCAACCAAAGTGAGGTGGATTTGGAAAACTATATTGAAATAGTTGAAGCCAAACGAACTGATTCTGATGGGTTTATGAGAAATTCTGCCCAATCTCCATTTCAGGATAGTTTGAAGTTATCATATCATGGTTTGAACTATTTTCCACCAAATCCGGATTACCGAGTTCAGGCAATAATCAAACCTGTTGAGGTTGCTGATCAATTGATAATACTCACAAGTGATGGAAGAAAGCAGCGTTATGAAAAATCTGCATTCGCAGAATTTAAATTGGCAGGCCAAAGACATCGTCTTTTGTTATTAAAAGAAGTTGGCGGGGACGGCACAATTTTCACGGCCTTCGCTGATGAAACAAGCAGTGAAAGTACTTATGGTGGTGGCCGGTATCTTGATCTCCAGTTTAAAAATGCAAGGCAGATTACGCTTGATTTTAATTTTGCATATAATCCCTACTGTGCCTATAATTCTACGTTCAGTTGTCCTTTACCACCACCGGATAATATCCTGACCATCTCTATAATGGCCGGGGAAAAGAACTACGATTAATTATTCCTCTCTGGGAGTTGGTTTAGGAAGTCTTCAATCGCACGGTGTACTAAGTTCAATTCAGAATCGGTAATGATATAGGGAGGCATGATGTAGATCACGTTACCCAATGGGCGGAGCAGAATATCCCTGTCAAGAAAATGGGGATATATTTCATTTCGCAAATCACTAAAATAGGAGCTCACCGACGCTTTTAATTCCACAGCCAAAATGGTACCCCGCGACCGACATGCTATAACAAGGGGATGATTTTTTATTTTCTTAACAAACCTGATCTGCTGAGATGTAATACGGGCAATGTTGGCCTGACATTCGCCAGATGTCAGGAGTTTGAAGCTTGCATTTGCAGCAGCACACGCAATAGGGTTCGCCGTATAAGAATGCCCATGAAAAAATGTCTTGGAGATATCATCAGACAAAAATGCGTCTACAATTTCTTGTGCACAGGTGGTTACACCCAATGGAAGAAAACCACCGGTAATCCCTTTTGATAAGCAAAAAATGTCTGGCTTATGTTCAAGGTAGTCCGATGCAAAGAGTTTTCCGGTACGTCCGAAGCCTGTCATTACTTCATCAGCGATGCAGATGATGTTTTTTGATCTTGCATGTGAAATCAAATTATCAAGTGTTTTATTGGAGTACATTCTCATTCCACCCGCACCCTGAATCAGCGGCTCAAATATGAATGCGGCCACATCTGTTCCTGTTGTTAGTCGTTCAAATTGCTGAATTACCTCATTATCATTATCACCCGAAGGAAAAGCAATAAAGTCCACATCAAAAAGAAATGAGGAAAACGGCGCATTAAAAGCACTTGGTCCACCCACAGACATAGCACCAAAGGTGTCTCCGTGATAGGCTCCATCGATAGCGATTATTTTATGCCTTTTTATGCCTTTGTTGTGCCAGTACTGAAGGGCCATTTTTATCCCTACCTCTACGGAGGTACTTCCATCATCTGAAAAAAAGACCCTGGATTGATTGTCGGGAAGAATGGATAGAAGGTTTTGTGATAGTGTAATGGCCGGTTCATGAGTAAATCCAGCAAAGATCACATGCTCAAGCGATTGGGCTTGCTCATAAATGGCTTCAGCAATTTCTTTATTAGCATGACCATGAATATTTACCCACCAACTTGAGACAGCATCAAGGATTTTCCGACCGTCTTCCGTATGGAGATATACTCCTTCAGCTTTGACAATTCGAATTGGATCCTGAACACCGACTAGCGGAGTAAATGGATGCCATATTTTATTTATGTCTTTATCCGAGTTGTTCATTCAACTTTACTTCTTATTTGATCAGAGAGGTTATTTACCACACTTTGGTTGATGGAATCCAAATGGGGAATATTCATTAGTAGTGGATAACCTGTTTTCTTTAATATGATCAATTCACTTGCTTTATTCTCAGGACCATTAAAAATTATGCCCTTCACTTTGATTTCTCTTGCTTTCAAAGCTTCACAACTCAGTAATGTATGATTAATGCTACCAAGATAAAGATTGGCAACGAGGATAATTTCGCAGCTCAATTTTTGGGCAAGATCAATCACAAAATCGTTATCGTTCAAAGGAACTAAAAGCCCGCCGGCTCCCTCGATTATTAAATGATTATCTGTTTTAGGAACTACAATTTTACCAAGAGAAATTTCCACATTGTCAATTTTAGCTGCAGCGTGTGGAGAACATGCAGTATTAAGTAGATACGTTTCGGGGTGAAAGCTGCTTTGCGAATTAGATATGAGGTGCTGCACTGTTTCTATATCACGGGGAAATCCAGCCTGAATGGGTTTCCAGTAGTCAGCTTTTAATGCTTCAGATAAAATTGCGCTTACCACCGTTTTCCCACTATCCGTTCCTATTGCGGTTACAAAATATCTCATTATAGCACTATAGATAGTTCCTTGCACAGTCCGTGAATTTCTTCATCAGAATTGTAGACATGAAGGGTTATTCTTAGGCGTTCAGAACCTTGTGGTACTGAAGGTGCAAGAATTGGTCGCACATCATAACCCTTATGCTGTAAATCGTCGCTAATTTGTTTGATCCTTTCATTTCCGTTGACAACAATTGGCTGTATGGCTGTTTCACGTAATAGATTAAGGTTGACTGAGTCACTTAGCGAGTTAAGAATTTCAGTTCGGAACAAATTGATTTTATCATGAAGTTGAGATCGAAGTTCGGGATGATTCTTTATAAAATGAAAGGCTTCATCAATTGTAATGATGCTGTGAATCGGAAGTGCTGTTGTATAAATGAAGGGTCTTCCAAAATTGATCAGAAAATCTATAAGATCGTTGGAACCACAAACACAAGCACCATGAGCCCCAAGGCCCTTTCCGAAGGTATAAGTCCTTGCAAAAATTCTATCTTCCAGTCCTTTTTCGCAGAGCCAGCCATTACCATTTGTTCCGTAGCAAGCGGTGCTGTGGGCTTCATCTAATATGATTTGAGCATCATATTTATCTGCCAGGTCAATGATGCCTTCTATTGGGCAAAAATCTCCATCCATTGAAAACACCGATTCGGTAACAATGAACTTATTTCCTTTGGCTATGGCAAGTTTTTTTTCCAAATCGACAAGGTCATTATGGAAGTATTTGAAGCTTTCTGCTTTACTCAACCATGCCCCTTCCTTTAAGCATACATGTGACCATTGATCGTAGAGAACAGAGTCGCCTTTTTGAGGTATTGACGAAATGAGAGCAAGATTGGCATTATAACCTGAATTGAACACCAGGGAGCTTTCGGATCGGAAGAGTTCGGATAATCGATGTTCTAATTGCTCCGTTATCTCGTGATTTCCTGACAACAGGCGGGAACCCCCTGAACCATTCGTCTTTAGACCCAATTCAGCTATTTTTTTCTGAATGTTTTCGAATAACTCTACATTTCGGGCAAGTCCGAAGTAGTCGTTAGACGTGAAATCAAACGGTATATTTTTGAAGCTCAGTTTACGAAAATTCCCTAAGGAGTATCGATCGGATAGCTTTTTATGGAGAAATGAATCGACGGAACCCATAGGTCGTAAGTTATGATTCCCTCGGTCTTTTATAAATGGGAACCGTGCTGCAGGGTTCCCCAAACATTATGCTTGAAACAACGGGCAACAATTTCTTTGTGAGTTCCACATATGCGAATTCCGTAATAGGTAAGCTACCACAACCTTTAACCACTATTTTGGCATTTTTGAATTGTTCAATATTTATATTGTCAATCG
>Ga0115002_10008336_pt1 | contig 11496 bp, 12 predicted proteins | sample ArcticOcean_MG_C_8_FD_89576 | JGI IMG/M metagenome (GOLD analysis project Ga0115002, IMG submission 89576) | Marine microbial communities from western Arctic Ocean - ArcticOcean_MG_CB11_86 | ecosystem: Environmental > Aquatic > Marine > Oceanic | place: Arctic Ocean: Canada Basin | collected... | reverse complement strand
GCGCCTCGAATGAATGAACCGTTTCACCACCGTCCGGCGTCGCACCGCGAACAAACTCCGATATCGGTTTTCCTTCCCAGACCCCGAGATTGCGCTCTCGCAATTCTTCATGCACCTGCACATCAACCCCGCCAATGGTATCGGCAACGATCTGGGCCGTGTCGAAAGCCCGGCTAAGCGGGCTGGTGTAAATCGCCGTGATGCCCTGGTCGCGGAGGCGCGCGCCAGCCGCCCTCGCCTCGTCGCGTCCCTGTTCGGTCAGCGCATAGTCGGTCGCACCGCCAATCAGACCATCCACATTGGATTCGGACTGACCGTGGCGCAAAAACAAGAAACCGGATTCGATGAGTGGGCGGACACCATGCATAATGGCGTGATCTTACACTCGAAGTCCTGCACGCCAAACTGTGGACCGACATTAAGAAGGAAGAAAGTTGCCAACACAGAACCCAGCCAACGCCGAGGGTATCGGCGCATCCCTTCCCCGGACAGAGGACGCGCGACTTCTGACAGGCCAGGGACAGTATGCGAACGATTTTTCCCCGGAAGGCCTCTGCCATGCTGCATTGGTGCGCTCGCCGCACGCGCACGCCAGAATTCGGTCAGTCGATATTTCCAGCGCGATGACACAACCGGGCGTTCTGGCGGTCCTGACCGGCGCAGATGCCATGGCGGATGGGATGGGTCCTATTCCACACAATCCGGATTGGATTGGTCCTCCGGATGCCGAGCTTCGCCTGCCGCCAGGCTTCGAGGTCTTCACGACGGAAAACCTGCCCCTGCCCATCGAGACGGTGCGCTATGTCGGTGAGGCGGTTGCCCTAGTGTTGGCGGAGACGGCGGCGACCGCCGCCGATGCCATCGACCATGTCCATGTTCAATACGAGCCCCTGCCTGCCGTCGTGCACGCGCGCGACGCGCGCAAGGAAGACGCGCCCCGCCTCTGGCCCGATTGTCCCGGTAATCTGTCGCTCACCTGCGAGGTCGGCGACAAAGACGCCACAGACCGCGCCTTCAACAATGCAGCGCATATCGTGGCATTGGATAGCTGGATCCACCGCGTTACCGGCAGCCCAATGGAACCCCGTGCGGTGATTGGCGAATACGATCCAAAGAGAGACCACTACACCCTGCGCGCGGCGTCCGGGCGTGGTGCGGTGCAGACCCGTGAGCGGCTATCCCTGATTCTGGGCGTGCCGAAGGAGAACTGCCGCGCGGTGTTTGGCGACATGGGCGGGAATTTTGGCACCCGCAACGGATTCTCGCCGGAATTCGCCCTAATGCCCTGGGCGGCGAAATGTGTCGGACGCCCGGTCAAATGGACCGCGACACGGCAGGAATGTTTTCTCAGCGACTACCAGGCCCGCGACCTCACCTCGAACGCCGAACTGGCACTCGATGCCGAGGGGAACTTTCTCGGCCTGCGCGGCGTCAACACGCTGAATTTAGGCGCCTACGCCGTATATTTCTGGCCGCTGCGCAAGGGACTCTCGATGATGCAGAGCGTCTATCGCATCCCCAGCGTCCATTTCGAGGGCCATGCGGTGCTGACCAATACCGCCCCAACCGCGGTCTATCGCAGCGCCGGCCGGCCTGAAGCGATTTATATGATCGAGCGGCTGATCGACCTTGCTGCGGAACAACATGGCTTTGACCGCGTTGACCTACGGCGACGCAATCTCATTGCCAGCGAGGTAATGCCCTTCACCAACGGCGTCGGCGTCACCTATGACAGCGGCGACTACACAGCGTGCATGGACACGGCGTTGCGCGAGGCCGACTGGGACGGTTACGAAGCCCGCCGCACCGAGACTGCCACACGCGGGCTCCATCGCGGCATTGCCATTGCGAATTATATTGAGGTCACCAGCGGCATTCCACGCGAACGCGCCGAAGTGACGGTATGCGATGACGGTAGTGTCGAGCTGGTCGTCGGCACCATGAGCAGCGGACAAGGCCACGAAACAAGCTTTCCCCAACTGATCAGCGAATGGCTGCAAATCCCGTTCCGCAAGATTCGCTTCATCGCCAATGACACGGACCGGGTGTCAGTCGGCGGCGGCTCTCATTCCGGCCGCTCCATGCGGTTGATCAGTATTGCCGCCGGGGAAGCGGTCGAAACGCTGCTCGCCAAGGGCACGTCCATCGCAGCGCATGTTCTGCAAACACCCGAGTCCGACATCACTTATGCCAACGGCACCTTCACCGCGCCGGGCGGGGGAAGCATCGACCTTTGGGAAACCGCGCGCGCCGCCGCAACGCACGACACCTTGCCGGACGATCTGCGCGGTGACTTGGAGGGCATCGGGGACATTACCAACCGCGCGGGCGGCTATCCCTATGGCGCGCATGTCTGCGAAATAGAAGTCGACGCGGACACGGGACATGTTGCCATCGTTTCCTGGACCGCCGTCGACGATGTCGGATTGGCGGTCAATCCGCTCATCCTGCACGGACAGGCGCATGGCGCGGTAGCCCAGGGACTCGGTCAGGCCCTTCTGGAGGAAATCCGCTACGATCCAGACAGCGCGCAATTACTAACAGGATCCTTCATGGACTACGCGATGCCGCGCGCAGACACGACACCGCCAATCAAAACCATCATCACAGAGGCCCCCGCCAGTTCTCACCCGCACGGCATCCGCCCCGGCGGTGAAGGCGGCACGACACCCGCACTCGGCGTCGTCATCAACGCCATTGTCGACGCGCTTTCGGAGTTCGGCGTAACCCACATTGAAATGCCGGCAACACCGCAGCGTGTCTGGCAGGCGCTCGAGGCCGCTAAGCGGCGGAATAATGGGTCGATCTGAATCGTCGTAATCGACCAACTGCGGTGGCGATCGTCTCGTCGCGCTTCTGCCTGGTCAAAGCATAATCGGGCGTGCCGCTAAATTTTAGAGAAGCTGTTTCAGCTTGCGGCAGAGTGTTTCCCGGTCAACCGATTGATCACGCGGCCATCGATAAACTAAAGCCCGGTTCCGATTATAGTCGCGCCAATAATTTCCTTTAAGTGGATAGGCGCGCACTAGAATTTTGAAAAAGACGATATAGGCAACAGCCGTTCCGAAGATGGCAAGCGCCGCCAGCGACAACACCGCGCTTTGACTTGGCATGGGAAGAGTCCATGGCTGGTCAATCACACAAACAACCACGGCGATGATCAGCATCGAGCACATTAATTGGCAGGTCGCGGACTTTACAGGCGCAATACCGACAAGAAATCGGCGACCCCAAAGCGCGGCAAATCCGTAGCTCACGGCAACCCCGACGACTCCCAAAAGAACCCCGATGATCCGGTTTTCGGTCAGCCGTTCCGCTTGAAAACTGGCCATCACGATGACAGTGAACAGCGGCGTCATGGCATTGATGATAGACGAAAGACCGATAGTGATCTGAGTCTGCCCAGCAAATATGAACCCGAATGGAAGCACGTTGTTCAAAAGGCCCATGCCGGAAAACGACCTTGGCAATGAATGGCCAAGGTACCAAAACAAAGGCAACAAAGCGGCGGCGGCCAAAAACACACGAGCCAACACGACAGTGAGCGGTGGCAGTTCTTTAACCGCGACGCCCGCAAAGAAATAGGCGCCACCCCATAAAACGGATAGCAGGATCAATAGCCCCCAATCCTGACCGTCCATTGTCTTTGCAGCTTGCATCCCTCAGTCCTATGCCAATTCTCGCCCATGTCGAGATTGGTGAAGTTGGGTCAGATGATCCACCCGCTTCTTGCTGTGGCATTGAGTGATCGGGCGGACGGGGGATCGCATAGGCTTCGTCCCAAGCCGCGATGACCGATAACCACTTCGGGTCAGTTTGCGACACAAAAGGGGATGCTTGCGTCTAACTCATCGCCTCGCGCATCGCGTCACCGACGGCGGACGGGGTATCGAGAACCAAGACACCTGCCGCTTCGAGCGCCTTGCGTTTGGACTGATAGGTACCACGGTCACCCATGACGATGGCACCGGCATGGCCCATGCGCTTGCCCGGCGGTGACGCCGCGCCGGCGATGAAGGAGACGATGGGCTTGTCCATCTTGGCCGCGTATTCCGCCGCGTCCTCTTCCATTTCGCCGCCGATCTCACCGATCAAGACGACACCCTTTGTCCGCTCATCAGCATCGAGCGCTTCCAACGCATCGCGCGTCGTCGAACCGATGATCGGGTCGCCGCCGATACCGATGAAGGTCGAGGTACCGAAGCCTGCCTCGACCATCTTCATGCAAACCAGCGTGCCGAGGCTGCCGCTACGCGAAATGATCCCAATATTCCCGGGACAGAAGACGCGTTCGTTAAAGACCGGCATGAAGCCGACGAAGCTTTCGCCCGCCGTGACGACACCCGTGGTGTTCGGGCCGATGACCCAGGTCCCGGCCTCGCGTGCGGCGGCGAGGAAATACATCACGTCCTGCACCGGGATATGTTCAGTCAGGCAGACGATGCCTTTCGCGCCGGCCTCAATCGCATCCAGCGCGGCGGCCTTGGCCAGCATTGGTGGAATGAACATCGCTGCAATTTCGAACCCGCCATCCTGCGCCGCTTCGACTGCGGAGGCATAGACCGGCACGTCGCAGACGGTTGTCCCCGCTTTGCGTGGATTGACGCCGCCCATGATCTTTGTGCCGTAGGCTTGCATGCGCTCAGTCCAGAAGGCGCCTTGCTTGCCGGTAATGCCTTGCACCAGCACGCGTTCGTTTTTCTGCACGATCATAAGGATGCCTCCTTCGCAGCGGCGACCGCCGCCTTTACCGCATCGTCCATCAAATCGTACGGCTCCATGCCCAGACGATCTCGCACCAGCGCCACGGCTTCCTCTTCATTGGTGCCATGGATCGTGAAGAACACCGGCAGAGTGGGTTTCAATTCCATCCACGCGTTGACGATGCCTTCGGTCATCACATCGGTGCGCGCGAAGGCACCGCAGAAATTGACCAACAGGCATTTTACCTTCGGGTTCGACAGCACGAGTTCCAGCGCCGGCTTACCCAACGTGTAAGCCTCGCCGCCAATCTCCAAGAAGTTGGAGGGCTCGCCACCGTAGTGCCGGATCACGTCCATCGTCGTCATGGTCAGACCAGCGCCGTTCGCCAGCACGCCAACATCGCCGTCGAGTTCGATATAGCGCAGGCCTAAGTCCCGGCCACGCGTTTCCAACTCCGTCAGTTTTTCCGGCGCGCCCTGGGCTACCAGTTCCGCGCGCCGATTGGCGCCCGAATCCTCAAGAGAAAACTTGCAGTCGAGCGCTACGATAGAGCCGTCGCCAGTCGCAATCAGCGGATTGATTTCGACCAAATCCGCATCATTCCCGACATAAACGCTGTAGAGCTTTTCCATAACCGCCGCGACGGAAGCGGCTCGCGCGCCAAGACCAAGACCAGACAGCGCGCTTTCCACCGCAGACAAGTCGACGCCCTTCCGGATATCGATCGGCAAGTGCACGATTTTATCCGGATCGGCGTCCGCCACTTCTTCAATGTCCATACCGCCCTCGGTCGAGAATAGAATCAGCGGGCCCTTAGAAGCCGCGTCGGTCAGGACGCACGCGTAGTACTCCGCCGCAATGTCCGCTTGTGCCTCGACCAGCACTTGTTCGACCGTGTTGCCCGCGATGTCCATGCCAAGGATTTGTGTCGCCGCATCTTCGGCTTCAGATGGCGTGGCCGCGATCTTGATACCGCCCGCCTTGCCGCGCTTGCCGGTCGGCACCTGTGCTTTTACGACACAAGGACCAATGCGTTTCGCCGCGGCTGCGGCTGCGGCAGGCGTCTGCACCAACTCGCTTTCGGGCACGGCAATGCCTGCCGCGGCGAGCAAAGGTTTCGCCGCGTGTTCTTCGAAGTTCATGGCCTTACTTTCCGTATTTCTGCCAATGCGTACCGAACAGTGCGTCTTCGGTCGGCTTGTCCTCGGGAATTTCCGTCACGAGATGCGTAATATTGACGAAGTGACTCCAGTTCAGATTTTCCGAGATCGAGTTCCCGGCCCAGGTACCGCAGCCCATCGTCAGGGTGAATTCGAGACCGTTCGTGAACGATCCACCATTGCCGAACGTATGCGCCTGATTGACCAGAACACGCACCACCTTAAGATCTTCAGCCAATTCGCGGTAATGGTCGGGCTCCGCGGTATGGATACCAACGGAATGCCCCGCACCCTGATAGTTCAAGACGTCCTGAACGTGCTGCTTCGCGGCCTTAAAATCCGCCACCCGATAAATCGTCAGTGCCAGCGACAGTTTCTCACCAGAGAAAGGGTAATCCGCGCCAACGCCCTTATCCTCGACCATGAAGAACTTGGCCGATTTCGCGGCCTCCGGCAGTCCGCAAGCCTCGGCGAAGATATCCGGATCCTTGGCGATGATATGGCGGTTCAGATTGCCGTTCTTCCACAGCGCGTCTTTGACCTGGCGCGCTTCTTCCGGCGAACATAGGTAACCGCCCGCCGCTTCAAGCGCCTTAATGGCATCGTCATAGACCGCATCCACGATGGTAACGGAGTTCTCCGATGAACAGGACGTCGCGTTATCGAAGATCTTCGAGGCGCAAATCTTCTCCGCCGCGTCTTTTAGATCCGCCGTCGTGTCGATGATCACCGGGACATTGCCCGCGCCAACGCCAATTGCCGGCGTCCCGCTGGAATAGGCCGAGCGGACATTGTTCTGGCTGCCCGTCACCACGACCAGATCGACCGCCTTCATCAGGGACTGGGTCAATTCCTTGGTCACCGGGCTGGGTAGAATCTGTACCAGATCTTCCGGCGCACCGACCTTGACCAACTCCGCACGCATCAACTCGACCGTCAGGTTGGTCGTGTTCCAGCCGCTCGGCGACGGCGCAATGATCACCGCGTTGCCACCCTTAACTGCCATCATCGCTTTATTGACCGGGGTCGCGGCAGGGTTGGTCGAGGGCGTTACCGCGCCGACCACGCCGACGGGCTTCGCGTATTTGACGAGACCCTTTTCAGGAATTTCTTCAATGACGCCAACCGTACGCACCCGCATCAGATCGCGCAGCGCCCCGAAGGTCTTGCGGGTATTCTTGATCACCTTATCGGGCACATTACCCAGGCCCGTGTCTTCAACCGCCAACACAGCGAGCCGTTCCGCGTTTTCCAGCTTATAAATAGACCACGCCAAAGCGGTCACCGCCTCATCGACACGCGCTTGATCCGCATCGCCGAATGTCACCATCGCCGCACGCGCGCGCGCCATCAGCCCATCCAAAATCTCGTCAATACTCGCTACTCTGGGCGCCTGCGCCGCCGCTACCTGGCTCATTTGGTGTTCTCCCACCGGTTACCGTGATATTCGCTTCAGGATATCAACTTCCTGAGATTCGAATCTTTGCGCTTTTAATGGAACAATTTGTTTCATTTTGAGGAAGCCTGCATATCTGTCAATGCAGCTTCCCCAATCCTAACCCGCAATTTAAAAGAAGAATACTCAACGCGCCACAGGTCGCCAATCTGCAAGTCGTCGCGCGGCCTGCTGAAGATCGGTATCGCTCATTTGCGCCGCAATCTCATCCCGCCGCGCCATCGACCAAGGACTATCCTGACGCGCCGCCAAACTAAGCCACATCCAGGCCGACACAAGATCACGCGGCACACCCCGGCCTCGTGCGCAATAGTCGCCCAGATTGAGTTGGGCCACCATGTGGCCTTAGTCGGCCGCACGGCGGAACAACTTTACCGCAAGGATATAGTCCTGGCGCATTTCGACGCCCTCAACATGCAGGCTGGCAAGGGCGACCAGGGCATCGGGATCACCATTTTCCGCAAGTGGCTGCCAAGCCTCGCGAGCCGTGGCATAATCGCCGGCATCATAGGCAGCGAGTCCCGCACCAAAATCCGCTTGTGCAGGAAATGTGCCGACACACGCCGCAATGCAAAACCAAACAAAACGGTTCAACTTCGTCCTTCCCACAAGAATGCATCTAAATTCGGTGACTTCGAGGGATTCCAATTGTATCGATTCAACCCGAATAAGCCGCATATCGTGTCGCGGGACGCGGACGCTCTTGCTTCGGTGTTATCGGATTTTGCCGCGAACCCAGATCTCCGTCAGCGGATCGATGCGCAGAATCGTCATGACGAGACAACGATGGTAGACGCCTAATAGCCTTCGGCAATCGTCTCAAGTGCTTCGATATCAGGCAGCGCCACATAACCGCTTTCCTGAAGATGAATAGCCTGACTTTGCCTTCAGCGCCGAGAAGGTCCGGCTTACCGTTTCGGTGGTGAGACCGAGATAGTCGGCGATATCCGCCCGGCTCATGGGAACGGCAACGGGGGAAGGCGCACCGCCATTGGTTTCCTGCCGTCGAGAAAGCCCCAACAGGAAAGTAACAACTTTCTCTTTTGCGGTCTTCCGGCCCAAGAGCACCATCTGATCCTGCCCTGCACCAATTCGTTAGAGGCTAGGCCGAGCAACCGCTTCTCAAGGTGTGGAAACTTATCCAAAAGGCTTTCAAGCTTGCGGCGGCCGAAACGGCACACCATCGACCGCTTCCGCGCTGTAGGCGTAATTTTCATTCAGCGCGATACCAAGAAAATCACCACTGTTCAAAAAGCCCGTAATCTGACGGCGCCCATCAAGCAGCAGTTTGTAAAGGCGGACAGTGCCACCGGTAACATTGAAGAGGAACTCCGCCGCTTCGCCTTCGTCGATAATCGGATCCTGCGCCGAGAACGTCATATTGTGCGCGATCGCCGCCATTTGCTGCAGTTCAGTTTCGTCCAGAGCACCACAAATCGACAGATCGCGGACGGAACAAGCCGCACATGGGCTCAGGTTTGGGTCCAGATTGGACGCCGGTGGCCGGTTAAAACTCAAGACAGCCATAGTGGACACCCTATGTAATCGTCTCTGCGTAATCGTCTCTGCTAATCTTGACTGTAGACCGATCAAAATCCAATTGCACGGCGCATTTTGACGCGTTCAATAGTCACTGCACACAGCAACAATGACCTATGTCATTTCCGACCGGCACGAGACGAGAGTAGCGTTAAGGCTCTTCAGGAAGCTGGGATGCCAATGCCACGGGATTATCAGATAAGGCCGCTCTTGGCAGAAAACGCCGCACGGGCGTACCCGTTGATCCAAGCCGCCTGCCCCGAAGTCTCCTTGGATGCCTGGGTTGATTACGCGGCAAAGCTCAACCATCCGAACCCAGTGCTGACGCAAGCAGCCGGCATCGTCGCGGCGGAAAGCAAGCGCGGCTATATCCATGGCCTGTTCAGCTATTCGGTGCGAATTGTCTTGAATCACAATGCGGTGCTGGCCGTGGAAAATTTTATTGCACTGGATATGGGGGACCAGGCGGCGGCGATCATATCGCTGATCGACGTCATGGAAACGCTGGCGCAGCATCTCGGCTGCTCCGCGTCCTGTATGGGCTGAGCAATCAGGGATGGCTGCCCGCGGTATTGGGGAAGGTTCATCACGCAACGCGCACACCCTTGCTGGCGATGGTCATTGTTGCGTTTTTAATTTTGATCTTCGCGCTCTGGCTGCCGCTGGTTCAGCTTGCCGAAATCACATCCTGCTTGATGCTATTCGTCTTCGCGCTTGTGAACCTCGCCTTGTGACGCGACCCCGCGCCTCTTGACGCTTTCCTCATACCAATTTGGATCCCCGTCACCGGCTTTTTTGCAAGCACCGCCGTGATCGCGCTGCGGCTTGCAAGTTTAGCCGGCTTCTGAGACGGGCACGCCTATTTTTCAGCAGGTTCTTCAGCGTCCCACCGACTGAGTCTTTGCCCTTATCGAGCATACCCTTACCCTTATCCACCGCATCCTTGGCTGCACCTGTCGCACCGCCCAGGATTTTACCGAGATCCAGGGCGCCTACCGCCTTGGTTGCACCATCGCTGACCGCCTTGATCACTTTGTCAGCGATCTCGCCCGGCGATGCGCCACCGGAATCTTTGAGGTGAATGGTCGACAACGGCACATCAAGCGTTTTTCCACCGAGCGCTGTTGCGCTAACACTCACTTGGCCGTCGCGGATATAGAGGTTTTCGATGACAAGCTTGGTGCTGCCCTCTTTGGAGTCGCCACCGCTCGAATTGCCGCCGCTTCCGCCGACATAGCTTTCAACATTCTTGCGGATCGCATCGATGTTGCTATCGTTGGCGCCGATTTCATAGGTCACGGTCGGCGCACCGATCACGATTTCCTTGATGATGATCGTGTCACCACCAAGCGAACCTATGTCCAGCGAACGCTAATTTGGCCAAGACTAAAGGCACTATCTGTCTTAAAGCCTGCCGGATTGCCCATTTTAAGGCCACTCAGCATACCAGCGCCCGATGTCGGTGAAATTTCCACCTTGTCGAGAGTTACTTCGGCTTTCGTAATCTCCGACCCATAGGTCTCAACCGCGGATTTGATCAATGAATTTAGGTTGGACGCGAACCAGTAGACGCCAACAGCAATGACAACGATGAGCACACCGCCGCAAATAAGAAGTCCCTTTTTCACGGCATATCCTTTCCAAGGCTTAAGACGAAATTCTTGGCGGTTTCGCCACATACAACCGCTTCTATGACAGAACCGTAGTCTAAATTAGGGTGCCATCCAAACAAGTAAGGGAAATTACGTACCAGTTTTGCCTGCGCATGGCGCAAACATTTACCGCCATATCAGCAACCATGGGTGAATTCTCTTGACCTGCTCCGGTTAAAGGCCCACTTGACGCCTTAGCACTCACATGAACCGAGTGCCAACAAAGCGAAAAAATCAATTTCAGGAAACAGTGGAGAGTTAGCGATGAAATTCAGGCCGTTGCATGAGCGCGTTTTGGTGCGCCGGATCGAAGGAGAAGAAAAATCCGCCGGTGGCATTATCATCCCCGACACGGCCAAAGAAAAGCCGATGGAGGGCAAAATCGTAGCAGTAGGCCCGGGCGGCCGTAATGAGCAGGGCCAGGTCACGCCTCTCGACGTCAAGGCTGGCGATACGGTGCTGTTCGGCAAATGGTCGGGTACGGAAATTAAGCTGGACGGTGAAGAACTGCTGATCATGAACGAATCCGACATCATGGGCGTCTTGTCGTAGGACAAAGCCTCGGGATTCCGAAAAATCATATCAAAACTAAGTTGATAAAAAGGAACGAATAATGGCTGCGAAAGAAGTCAAATTTGGAACCGGTGCCCGCGACAAGATGCTGCGCGGCGTCGAAATTCTCAATGATGCCGTCAAGGTGACGCTCGGCCCGAAAGGCCGCAATGTTGTCATCGATAAGTCCTTTGGCGCACCGCGGATCACCAAGGACGGCGTGACCGTTGCCAAGGAGATCGAGTTAAGCGACAAGTTCGAGAATATGGGCGCCCAGATGGTGCGCGAAGTAGCGTCGAAAACAAACGATCTGGCCGGTGACGGCACAACGACGGCGACAATCCTTGCCGCCTCCATCGTACGTGAAGGCACGCGCGCGGTTGCCGCCGGCATGAACCCGATGGACCTGCGCCGCGGCATCGATGCTGCTGTT
>Ga0115002_10008330_pt1 | contig 11502 bp, 8 predicted proteins | sample ArcticOcean_MG_C_8_FD_89576 | JGI IMG/M metagenome (GOLD analysis project Ga0115002, IMG submission 89576) | Marine microbial communities from western Arctic Ocean - ArcticOcean_MG_CB11_86 | ecosystem: Environmental > Aquatic > Marine > Oceanic | place: Arctic Ocean: Canada Basin | collected... | reverse complement strand
GCGATTCTTCAATCTCATGATTATGCTGGATGGTATGCCACGTGGGGAGGTCTGCGCTGCCAGAATATCCTGCGTTTTTTTACCAATTCAATAATTTATCCGCAAAATATGACCTAAAACGCCAAAGATTTACGAGATTATCGGTAATACTCGTAGGATAGCTATACTCAGGTTGCCTAACCAACTCCAAATGGCGCCAGCCACATGATGCAATTCACTTCAACCGATCTAGGGAAATGGGAAGCCGCCTACCTCACCTTGACCGCGGGCGAACGCCACGCCTTAACGCCGGAAGGTGTTTGGATGATCGGCGACAAGCCGGGATTACTGGCGATCTTCGACGATGACGACATCGTGTACGTCGGGTCAACAAAAAACCTGGCAAAGACCCTGCAAGTGCTGCCGCGCGAGGGCGCCGAGGTTGAGTTGAGGACGCTGGCGGCCATCGTCGACCTCGGTGTGCCCGGGAAGACTGCCGCAAAAAGAGCCAGCAAAGGACCTACGGCGCAACGGGTCACCCGACTCATCAACCGCATGACCTTCTCCGTCGCCCAGGTGACGCCCGTGCATATGGAGGCCATCAGGGACGCGTTCATCGCGATCGCGGATCCGCGCTACAACGGCCGCACGTCCAAAGCCAATCAGGCGCTAGATCTGCTGCCGAAGTAGACCGAACACGCCTGATTCCGGGCCCTAACCTCCGGCCGCCGGCATCCCTCCGGAAGACTCATCCTGAACGATCTTAGGCAGCAGGGACATCACCGCGTTGGCGAGCTTGTCCGGATCATGTCGCACGAAGATGCCCTCCGCCACGAGATCGTTTTCGACCACCCACGGGACCAGCGCCTTCATCCTGGAGATATCGTAATTAACGGGCCGAGCGCCCAGTTGCCGGTATCGGTGTTGCACCCGTTCGCTGAACTCGGCGGAGTTCACCACAACGACGTCTATCCTCGATTTGTGGCCGATATAACGATTGACCTCGCTAACAAATCGCTCCGCCGTAAACCCGTCTGTCTCCCCCTGCTTGGTCATCAGGTTGGTGAGATAGACCAGCCGGGCTCGGGTTGACTTGATCGCCTCTCCAACGCCCTGTGCGAGAAGGTTCGGGATGAGGCTCGTGTACAGATCTCCGGGAGACAACACGATGAGATCGGCGTTCGCTATCGCCTCCAGCACGGGCGGGAATGCGTAAGCGACCGGAGAAAGGAACACGTGGTCTATCTCCGTGCCGTCCTCGTTGCTCCGGGTATCTATCAAGGCCTCTTCTTCCAGTTCACTGCCGTCAGACAGAACGGCGTGCAGATGCGTATCCGTGAGCGTCACAGGCAGCACGCGCCCCCGGATATTGAGAAGCCTGGACGCCGCCTCGATCGCCCGATCGTGCGCGCCCGTGATCTCCGTTAGCGCGGCGAGTAGCAGGTTCCCAACGCTATGACCCTCAAGCCCCTCGCCCATCGAGAATCTGTGCGTGAACAGCTGGCGCAGCATCGCGCCCTGCTCGGCATCCCCGGCAAGAGCCACCAGGCACTGGCGAATATCGCCCGGGGGCAGTTGTCCAAGTTCGTCACGAAGACGACCTGAACTACCGCCGCTGTCGCTCATAGCGACGACCGCCGTGAGTTCCATGTCAATCTCATGGTCTTTGAGGCCGGAGAGAACGCTAAAGTTCCCCGTCCCGCCTCCGATCACAACGACCGAAGGTTTCATATGTACTCGCCGTCTATCTGAGAATTAAGTCGCCAGTGCGCCCACTCGTTATCAATCGCGGGCCGCAAGGCGCGTCCACTCTTGCACGCCAAGCAGTAGTGGTGTCAACGCTGGCCAGTGTCGAAACTATCGTGCTTACAATTTTCGGGTAACGCGTAATGACCTCGACAAGACTACAAAAAGCCAGGCCTGCGGATCCAGATCGCTCGGGTTCCGCAGGCCTGATGGTGACAAGTGGGGCTGTAAGCCGGGTTCTGTCCAAGTCCGGCCGCGGGTTTACGATCTAGCCTTCTTCCCCGCGGTCGATCTCTGTGCGGTCATCCATCTAGCCCTTCCATTGCTGAAAGGATCGAGCAGCCAACCCGGGAACTGGCCAGACGCCTACGTCCCCCTATTTGGCCTTGCACCGGATGGGGTTTACCCTGCCCCGACCGTTACCGGCCGGGCGGTGAGCTCTTACCTCGCCATTTCACCCTTACCCTTCCGTTTCCGGAATGGCGGTATGTTTCTGTGGCACTATCCGTCGGGTTTCCCCGCCCCGCCGTTAGCGGGCATCCTGCCTGGTGGTGCCCGGACTTTCCTCCCTCCCGATCCGAAAATTCCGAACCGGGACGGCGACCGCCCGTCCAACTTGCCATCCTCGATGGTACAGCGCAAAGGGCCCAGATCCCACTCTTAGCGCCACGCTTACAGGGCTTAGAGCTAGTTATTCAGGTGGCCCGGTGCGGTATACGGGCTCGACCCGATCTGCATGCACGATCACCCTGTCCACAAACGAAGCAATAGCGGCGTGAAGCTCGCCCGGTCCGGCCGTGTCAAATGCGCCAAGCGCATCATCAAAAGTAAAGTCAGCGCCCTTGTCGGCGCGGTCTGATTCAGACAAGTTCCGCATCGTTCGTAACTCTTCCAGCGGCGCAGCAAGATCTGTCACGCCGCCACGCCCCGACGCAACGACCCGCACCGACTCCATGAACTGCTGCTCGGCCGCCCTCAGGCCGTCATCGACTGCGTCGCTTCCGGCCGGGCTGAACGACGCCCTCAGGCTTTCGACCGGTTCTGCCCGCAGCGCGTCCAGAGTCGCCCGGTCCAAATCCGCCTCACGCCATCCAGGGTGCGGCTGTTCTTCACCCGGCTCCTCTTCCACCACACCGGCTGATCGCGATGGACATACGTAGTAGCGATACGATCGCGTCGCCGTACTTCCGTCGCCCCTCGTCCAACGCCTGTTTCTCTCGAGGCCGTGCATACCCTGGCCGCACGACCAGCAACGGGCGATTCCGCTGAGCAGATAAGGGGTTAAAACCCGTTTCTTTCGCACCGGGCTACGTGACGCCATGATGACCTGTGCCCGATTGAACACATCTCGCTCCACGATCCTGTCGTGATTGCCGGCGATCCGCATCCCGTAGCGAACGTAGCTGCCGGTGTAAACGCGGTTACGGAGCATCCCTGACAGCGTCACAGGAGTCCACGGCCGCCCGGACCGGGTCCGAAGCCCTTCCCCGTTGAAGAGGCCCGCTATGCGCCTCAGACCGGGGCCGGTCACCGGCAGTCCGATGCTGGGGTCGCGGCCGGGGTCGTCATCGGATTCATCGGCCTCGCCTGAAGGAGCGTCACCGGCGTAAAGATCAAACAACCTGCGGACCAGCGCTGCCTCAGATGTCTCGATCTTGTACGTCCCGTCGATATCCGCCACGTAACCGTAGGGCGTGCGACCAAGCACCTCACCCCGGGCAGCTTTGGACATCAAAGATTCCCGGACGCGTCGGTTCTGGACAGGTGATCGGCCGGCGAAAGGCAGCGACTCCAGGCCGTTCTGAAGGGGGTCAGGTAGATCGGGGTCCGTGCAACGAACTTCGCCGCCAACTCGATCAAGCTCGACAAGCCGTTCTACGAGACCGTCCAGCGTATCCGAGAGGTGTTTCGGCCCGGGTATAACGACAAGCGCCTCGCTCCTGCCAAGTCCCTCCAGATAGGAGACAAGAGCAGCGTACTGGTCAGCCTCGCGCAAAGGCGGGTCCCCCGGACCGACGACGCGCGAAAGGGTATGAAAACCCTCGCGGCAGTACCGATCTATTGCGGAAACAGTCGCCTGTTCAGAGCGCGCGTCGGAAGTAAGAGGCCGGTAATATCCGGCGGCCCTCACTCGCTAACTCGGTATGAGGATTCGGCCGCAGTTCCCGCAGGTCACGATCGCATCGGAACGTCGGAGTCTTGACGCTTCCTTCAGCGGCAGAGTGATGTGGCACGCCTGGCAGACGCCCCGTTCTACCCTTGCGATCGCTACACCGTGACGTCGGAACAGCAACTGGTCGTAAAGCGTCAACTCGTCGGCCGGGACGTTCTGGGACGCCTCCGCCCGCTCTTCTTCGAGAACCCCAACCTCTTTTGCGGCGGCCCGGGACCGTCGCCGAAGCTTGGGGGAGGACTCCGCCCAGGTCGTCTCCCGCTCGGCGAGAGTCGTCGTCAGCTCTTCCTTGGCGCGCTCCGAATCCTCGGCGGCAAGCCGGGCCGGGCCGAGAGACTCTTCCGCCTGCATCAACTCGCGGCGGGCGTTCGTCTGTTCCTCTTCGACGGCGGTTAGCTCGCGGAGGTTCGTTACGGTTCCGCCGTATATGCGCTCCTCCAGCTCCTCGACTCGCTCCCTCAGGGCGTCGGCATCGACCTCAAGCCGTGCCAGGTGTGCGCGCCGCTCGATGGAGTTCTCGCGCTCCTCTTCGGCCCGCCCGGTAAGCACCGGGATTTCGGCCTGAGCTTCGAGTTCGGCGGTCAGTTGGTCAAGTTCCTGCTGCTTCTTCGAAAGTCGTTCATCGATTTCCTGGAGCGTGAGGAGCAGGTCTCCTGAGAGTTGCATCAAAACCGATACATTATCCGTGGTGAGGGTGGCTCAAATTTGGGGCGAACGCTTCTTTCCGCGCGTTCTAGACATACCATCGTATGAACCGTCATCGGAACGTGTCAACAAAAATGACGTTTCTACGTTCATTTTGCTGATTGAACCGATCTTGTCGCGGGCGTATCGTCTAGGTTTCTCTCCCACGTTTGGCCCCGATCAACTTTCATAGTTTCCCTGAGATTATTGATGCCTTCTTATACGACTCCCGAATATGTGCTCAAGCGACCCCGAACGCGGATCGTGTGCACATTGGGTCCGGCGACAGCAACGAACGAAATGATCGACCAGTTGATTCACGCCGGCATGTCGGTCGCCAGGCTCAACCTGTCACACGGATCACTTGAAGAGCAGATCGATGCCATCACCCGTGTACGAGAGCGGGCTGATCACGCCGGAGTGGCGGTCGCCCTACTCGCCGATCTTCCCGGCCCGAAACACCGGCTGGGACCGGCCTCCGAATCAGAATCCGGGCCGGACATCATTCTCGAACCGGGCCAGAAGTACATCCTGCGAGACGGGAACGGAACGTCTACCGCCGAAGTCGGCTACGTCCATCCCCCCGGTTTCGTATCCAGCACACCCGCCGGAGCAAGCGTCCTAATCGCCGACGGGGCGATACAACTGAAGGTCATCAAAGCCAATCGAAACGAGATCGAATGTGAGGTCACGGTCGGCGGGCCAGTGCAGTCAGACAAGGCCGTCTCCGCCCCCGGACACGCGTCCCGAATCAGCTATTTGACGGAGGAAACGGGCGCAGCGCTCGATATCGCCGCCAAACAGCATGTCGATTACGTCGGCATCTCCTACATCAGGTCAGCCGCAGACGTACGCCTTGTACGTGACTTCTTCACTGCGCGCGATTTCCACCCGCAGTTGATCGCCAAGATCGAACTCGCTGAATCTATGGAAAACCTTGACGCAATCATCGACGCCTCGGACGGCGTGATGGTGGCCCGGGGTGACCTTGGTGTCGAGCTTCCCATTGCGCTCGTGCCCGGAAGTCAAAAAAAGATAATCAGGAGAGCCAACCATGTTGGCAAAGCGGTCATCACGGCCACACAGATGCTGGAGTCGATGATCAACGCTCCCATGCCGACACGTGCGGAGGTGACGGACGTCGCCAACGCCATTCTGGACGGCACGGACGCGATCATGCTCTCCGCAGAGACCTCTGTCGGCGACTACCCGGTCATCGCAACCAGTGTCATGGCGGAGGTCGCTTTAGAGGCTGAAAAATCTCTCAACCGGGATGAGATCTCGGACCGACGCCGAACCGGAGTTCAGGGTCTGGATAGCGCCATCGCAGACGCCGCCGTAACCACGGCGGACCGCGTGGGGGCGAAGGTCATCCTCGCATTCACAGAATCCGGCAGCACGGCAGCGCGCGTCGCCGGATTCCGACCCGGGGTCCCGATCATCGTTATCACACCGGACGCCAGAGTCGGCCGAGGGCTCGCCCTTCGTTGGGGTGTCACGGTCATCACTGCGCCCCGGCCGAACAGCATCGACGAGATGTTTAGACAGGGCTCGCAGATAGCGCTTGATAGCGGTCTCGTGAAAAACGGAGATCGCGCCGTCGCCGTGATCGGCGTCCCGATCGGAGTCCACGGCAGCACAAATCTTCTCAGGGTGATCGACCTGCCAGAACCGGAAGCCATCGATTAGCCGGTACGGATCTGTCCTGAAATACCGAGGGAAACTCCCACGGAACCATTCAGGGACTTAATCCTGCAATCCCGCCCGCAGTCTGCCGACGATCTCTGAAGACGACGGCTCATGCCCGTAGCAGGCGGCGTTAAATCGGTCCGTCATAAGGTCAACCGGCATCCCCGGCAACGCCGCTGACATCGCTCCACGTAACTCGTTTGGCGTATGTCTTGAATCCGGCGCCATTCCACGGCGCGTCGCCGCCCTCAGGTAACTGAAATAAAGCTGAAATACCTCGGATATACCCGGCTCGTCCGCCGGATATCGCCGCTCTATTTCGGAATCCCTGTGGCGACGCATCCAGTCCGGCAACAGATTCCCGAAAAGCCCGGCGAGGTCCTTCCCGGCATCGGCATCCCCGCGTACCGATTCGCGATCATTCCCCAGCCTGACTCGCCGTTTCGCCATGTATCGGCGGAAGGTGATGTACAGAACGAAGAGGATGACCAGGACGATGATGATCCCCAGTGGGATTCTGAGCAGATCGACAACGATATCGAACACGCTGGACTTGCCATCATCGGTCACGTCCAATCCGGTGTCCGTGTTAAAATCGATGCTCGGGCCTTCAGGAATTACAAACCCCGTATTGCCCTCGCCTCGCAACTTCGATAACAGCCATATCGCACCCATAGCCACCACTGCGAACGGCGCGGCGATGGCTATCAAGATCCACGATAGCAACACACCTATACCACGACCCAGCGCGTGGACGGCATCGTTAAATACGACCGCCAGCACGGTGATAGTGATCGCCGAAAGTAGCACGCCCCCCACAATCATCGTCATGAATCGGCCCCAGAACGCCGACCCGTTTTTGACGTCCCCTACCGTAGAAAGGTGGTTGATCGACATGCCGGTAAGTGCGGCAGCGAAGAACGGGAGGATCAGGAATCGTGCGTCCACATCGTTGCCACTGATCTGTTCCATCAACAGCAATATGCCGAGAGCAGCCGCACCCGTGTAGAAGACCGTCCGCTGGCCGCTCTCGGGCTCGTCCGAGTTCAAGAGTGCAGTGCCGCGCAGCCACACGATGAATGCCAGCGTTATCGCCAGGATCACCCCCGCCACCCCATTGGCGTCCAGATCCCCCGCGGTTAGCGCCAGTGGCCAGTCAAGATCCAGCCCTGATCCGCCGCCTATCGCACGGGCGGCCGCCGCCAGGTAAATGACCGGGAATCCGACGAGAGCCTGCACAAGCGCCAGCGTCACGATATCGCCCCTGGCCCCGCCGATAACCCAGTTTGCGACCATCGACACGCCCATGATCGCCGCCGCGGCAGCCCACGCAAGTGGAGCTGCATCCAATCCGATAAGCAACGTAGCGATGGCCGCAAACGAGAATATCCGGGCGCTTTCTGACACCCAGAGGGAGAACATGATCAGGCGCTCGCGGTTGTCACTCATGCCCCGATTCCGCCGTGTGAACATCGCTCGCCGCTTGAATATCGATGAAAGATCACATTAAATCCTCCACCTCTCAAAGGTCGCTTCACCGCGCTCCAGTTCGGCATCCTGTTGAACGTCACCCGCATAATCGTCCGCAAACGTATCGCCGATGCTCGCCCGCGGTGGCGGCGGGATCGGGAGATCGAACCGATCGCCCATACTCTCTATCGGCACGCGTGACGTCCCCTCAGGGGCTTCATCCCATCCCACGTAAATTGCGCGCACCGGGTGTCCCTTTAATGCAAGCCGTTCTGCCACCTCCATCAGATCTGGACTCATCACAGCAGATACGATCACGATGGTCGCACCATACGGGACGGCCCAACTTGCTTCACGGTCAAGCAAACGGTCGATACGTTCCGGCGACACCGGCCGGATCATCGCCAGCGCCTCCATGATCGAAGCTAGCTGCCCCGGGCTTGCGGACGGCGGTATCACCATCTGAGTGCCTGACCGAAGGGCAACGCCGTTGGTGACAAGCCCGACACGGTGCCCAAGCTCCATCGTCCGCGTGGCGATAGATGCGGCGCCGACGATGGCCCTCTCAAGCAGCCAGGGAGAATATCCGGTGAATAGATAACTGGTGGTCGATACGTCCATCACGACGACGGCGTACTGCGTGACCGATGGATCAAACGTCCGCACAAGCACCTGTCGCAGCCGTGCCGTGACCTTCCAATCGATCGTCTTGATCGGATCTCCGGGCACGTAATCCCGCAGCCCCCGGGGGCGGTTCGGGTCGTCCCACAACGCCACATTCGCCCGGTTGTCTCCGATGGGCCGCCCGGATGGCATCTCAAAGTCCGGCAACGGCACCGTCTGCGGGTACACGACAACCCCTTCACGAGGCTGCGCGACGGTGTCGTTTCTCGGGAACATCCCGAACAGGTCTCCGGAGTCGAGCATGGCCGGACCCAGCTGGTGGTACCCCCTTCGGAGCGCCTTCACTGAGTATTTGAGGCGCACCCGTTCGTACCAGGCGAGATTGATCGATTCTCTCAGCTCAAGCGCCGCCCGGCTGTTTGAGCGCGCCATTTTCGCGTTCGTGACTTCCAGGCCGATAGGCACCGTGTCAGCGATGCGCAGCCACGGCATAGGAATAGGTTTTGCGTTGGTCACCCGGATTTCAATCTCGAACTCGTCTCCGACGAAAACCGCGTGATCGGGCAGGTCGCGCTCGTACAGGACATCTTCCAGCGACAGGCGGCTCCAGATTCGCGCGCCTATCGCTATGAAAAAGCCGAATACGCCGACGATCAGGATGAACGGCGACACGAGGCCGATGCCGACCAGCATCAGGATAATAAACAGGAACTCCCAGAGTCCTGAGAGGATTTCTTTTCGGGTCACCGGCGCCCGTTCCCGCTGTTGCCCCGGCAGCATCCCGCTACCCGAGCATCTAGTCGATCAACCGTCTCGCGAAGGTCCATCCGAGCCTATCGCTCGATCGGGACCTCCGTCTTCTCAAGGAGTTCATTAATGACGTTGTCCCCGGCACGCCCCCGCAGACCCGCCTGCGGTGACACCATCACCCTGTGGGCGAGGACCGGTATGGCGACGTGCTTGATATCGTCCGGAAGCACGTACCCCCGTCCCTGTATCGCCGCCCACGCCTGTGCGGCGATATACAGCGCTATCGCCGCCCTCGGACTGGCGCCAAGATGCAGCGCCTCGTGCTCCCGCGTCGCCGCCACCAGGGAGAGCAGGTAATCTCGGAGGCTGGGCTCGACCGTCACGCCTGCTATCGAATTCTGAGCCGCCAGCAGCTCCCCGCGTGTCACCACGGCCGGCGTTTCAGGGGCGCGTCCTCCTGCCGTGAATCGAGCGATGATGTCCGCTTCTTCTTCACGGGTCGGGTAGCCGAGAGAGATCCGCAGCATGAATCGGTCTAGTTGGGCCTCCGGAAGCGGGAAGGTTCCTTCCAGCTCAACCGGGTTAAGCGTCGCCATCACAAGGAAGGGGTCGGGCAACGGTCTCGTCTCCCCGTCCATCGTCACCTGGCGCTCCTGCATCGCCTCCAACAGGGCCGTCTGTGTTCGCGGCGTGGCCCGGTTGATCTCGTCCGCAAGTAGTACCTGCGTGAAAATCGGACCCTTCCGAAACTCAAACTCGTTGTCCCGCATGTTGAAAATTGAAACGCCAAGCACGTCCGCCGGCATCAGGTCCGGCGTGAACTGGATTCTTCCGAAGTCACAGCGAAGTGAAGCCGCAAGTGCCTTGGCCAGGGTGGTCTTGCCAAGTCCAGGAACGTCTTCGATCAGCAGGTGGCCGCGGCATAGCAACGCCACGATCGCCAGGTTGATGACGCCATCCTTGCCGACGATCACGTGTTGAACGGCCTCACGAATCCGTGAAGCAAGCTCGGCGACCTGCTCTACCCCGCCAGATCCGTTCGACCGTGATACCTCGGACGCTCTAGCTTCTGGCACGTCTGAGGACTCTGGGAGCGTCGTCCCTACATCCTCATTCATGCCGTCCTCCGATTTCGAGATCGGGCCGTCCCCGATAACTTCGTCGTCTTCTGGTGCGGCACCTGAAGATTCAAGTGATTCAATTACTTCCCCTGACTTCGTGGGAGATTGATTTGAGGTCGATATTTGAGCCTCTGGTGCGGAACTCTCATCCGTCTCGGCCGGGGCTGAGTCGGCCTGTCGGGCGTACGGTGAATCCGCACCACTGCGATCCGACGGCGGAACTGTAGACGATGAAGAGGGGGCGCATCGCCGCGATCAGCCATCCTGTGGTTGTTCCAGTTGTTTCAGGGCGTGAAGCCTCGGCCGGCGTTGCCAGCGCAGGCACCCCTTCCAGCTCGTTGCCGCAACCGATACAGAAACGTGCATGCGCCTCGTTATGAGCGGCGCAGCCCGGGCACGTCTTCACGTCTTTCGGCTGTCGCACGCCTCGATTCCGGATGCGTTTTCGGTCCCACAGTGAGCGCAGAACACACATCACCTCCGCCGATTCCGCGGCCAAAGGTTGACCTCGTCAACGTCGCCCGCGGGTAGAAGTAGTTGCGCAATGCTATACGCACCGGGCGGCAGCAAGGACCGCTTCAACCGGGTTGTGTGTAATTCACACCACCGTGACGGTGTTTGTAAGACGGCCGATAGCCTCAATCTCCACGTTGACGATGTCGCCCTCGGCAAGCGTGAACTCTGGCGGCGGGATTACCCCGGTCCCGGTGACCACGGTCGTCCCGTCCGGCACGGAGTTGTGCCGCTGAAGCCAGTCTGCGATGTATTCACAGTCTCGGAACATCTCGCCGGTAGAAGTCGTCCCGTTGAACACCTCGTTGCCGTCGCGCTGGATCGTAAGCCTGACCGCCAGATCCTGTGGGTCTCCGACCGCGTCCAGGGTGGCGAAGCACGGGCCGATGGAGCACGACTTGTCGTACACCTTCGCCTGCGGGATATAGAGCGGATTGTCGCCCTCTATAGACCGGCTGCTCATATCGTTTCCGCAGGTGTATCCGGCAACCTTGCCGTCAAATAGCACGAAGGCCAGCTCCGGCTCAGGAACGTCCCATGTGGAGTCCGCCCGGATTCCAACCTCGCCATATGGCCCCGCTACCCGGCTCGGCGTCGCCTTGAAGAACACCTCGGGACGGTCCGCCACGTACACCTTGCCGTACACGTCCGGTGTGTCGCTCTCGGCCTGCCGTTCAAACATGCTGCTCTGGTAGGTCACGCCCGCGGCCCAGACCTCCGGCGGCAGGAACGGCATCTCCAGCTTCGGGCCGT
>Ga0115002_10008326_pt1 | contig 11505 bp, 7 predicted proteins | sample ArcticOcean_MG_C_8_FD_89576 | JGI IMG/M metagenome (GOLD analysis project Ga0115002, IMG submission 89576) | Marine microbial communities from western Arctic Ocean - ArcticOcean_MG_CB11_86 | ecosystem: Environmental > Aquatic > Marine > Oceanic | place: Arctic Ocean: Canada Basin | collected... | reverse complement strand
GGCCAGCACTATGGCTTGTCTTGCTGAAACTCTGGGCTTCACAATTCCTGGTACTGCAGCAATTCCTGCAGTGCATGCAGACCGTTTGAGGGCATCTGAAGCAACTGGAGAACTTGCAGTGGAACTTGCGAATAAGGGCTTAACTCCGGATCAATTGTTGACAAACGAATCAATTGAAAATGCTATGATGGTTCTCTTGGCGATTGGAGGATCCACGAATGCAGTGATACATCTTACTGCCATTGCCGGACGTCTGGGATTGGATGTTTCTCTTCAAACCCTGAATCGCCTGAGCGATTCAACCCCTTTGCTCGTCAATCTGAAACCGAGCGGTTCACATTACATGGAGGACTTTTTTAATGCGGGAGGAGTGGGTGCGGTATTAAGGGAACTCAAACCCCTCCTTCACCTTGACTGCCTCGACATCACCGGTCAGACCCTGAGGGAGAGACTTGAGGGGGAAGATTCATACGTTGATCATGAAGTCATACGCCCATTGAATGAACCGGTAGAACCCTATGGCGGTTTGGTGTCTCTTTTCGGATCCCTTGCACCTCAGGGAGCGATTCTCAAACGTTCGGCAGCAGATTCTTCACTATTTGAAAGAAAAGGCCGGGCCTTTGTCTTCCATTCACTGGAGGATTTATCAAGCCGAATTGATGATCCCGAATTGGAGGTGGAGACAGATGATTTTCTGATCCTGCAGAATGCCGGTCCGCGAAGCGGAACCGGGATGCCAGAATCGGGTTATCTTCCCATTCCCGCAAAACTGGCAAAAACTGGGGTGAAGGACATGGTCCGGATTTCGGATGCCAGGATGAGCGGAACAGCTTTTGGCACGATCATCCTTCATGTAACTCCGGAAGCTTCGGTAGGAGGACCACTTGGTCTAGTCCGAACTGGAGATATAATTGAATTAAGTGTGACAAATAGGCGTTTGGATTTAAATGTTCAAAAAAATGAGCTAAAAAAACGCAGGGAGGAGATGAAATACAAACTTGAATTAAAGAGAGAAAAAACAGAACGCGGTTATGCCTGGCTTTATCAGAACCATGTTCTGCAGGCTGATGAAGGGTGTGATTTTGACTTCCTAAAGGGAATGGAACAAATTTGAATTTGTGTTTTCATTATTGTCGTTCTCTTCTTTGAATTTACAGTTAATACTAGTATGGGCTTTTATTGAAAGTTCAGGGATTTAATAATATATAATGTTTTAAAGAATGGTGCAGATTGTGGAGGATATTGTTGATTTGATTAATCAGGGAAAACCCTAAGATGTTTCCTACAATGAAAAATAAGAATATTTAACTTTATAAATATATATGGATAGTTGTTTAAAAGGGAAAAATGCCTTAATAACAGGTGCTAGTAGCGGCATAGGTAAAGGTATTGCGATCGCTTTGGCTAAAGAAGGTGTAAATATAATAGTAGCTAGCAGAAATCCTGACCCAAATGTGATAAAAAAAATTCAATCTCTAGGTGTTATGGCAACAAGTTTAAGTATTGATGTAAGTAAGGAAAATCAAATTACAAAAATGTTTAATAATGCGATAAAAAAAATTAGTATATTGGATTTATTTATAAATAATGTTGCTTCACATTGGGATGAACCTGTAACTAAAATTACATCAAAAAATTGGTTTAAAGTCATAAATACCAATCTCACGTCTTGTATATTAGCTTGTAGAGAAGCATCACGTTTAATGATTGCTCAAAAGACTGGCAATATATTAATAATTGGATCAACTGCTACTTGGAATCCACTAGCAGGAGAATCTACATATAGAATATCTAAGGTAGGCGTTCGTTCATATATGGAAACATTAGCAGTAGAGTTAGCGCCATTTGGGATTAGAGTAAATTTACTTACACCTGGAGGTTTTAATACTCCCATGCTGGATAAATTAGATCCTAGATTAAAAAATCAAACAAAACGTGAAATTCCTTTAAAGCGTTTAGGTAATACTGAAGAGTTAGGTCCATCTGCAATTTTATTATTATCAGACAAATTAAGCCCATATACAACTGGTTCTGAATTAGTAGTAGATGGTGGACTTAAATTACGTCCACTTCCTATTTTTAGTAACAAAGAACTAATTAATATGAATTCATAAAACATTTTTTTAAATGACTATTAGAAATGATAATTAAATATAAAACAGTAACTAAAATTATAAAAAACATTTTTTTAAAATATGGTGTATCTGATAGTGATTCCAATCTTTTATCTAAGAATTTAGTTGAAACTGAAATGATGGGTTTTACTTCACATGGCATTCAAAGGGTAGAGCAATATATAAATGATATCAAAATTGGTAAAATTCAATTGGGGAAAAAAATAAAAATTACTAAAAAAACACCTACTACATCAATACTTCATGGGGGATGGAATTTTGGCCAAGTTACGGCTATTCATGGAGTAAATATAGTTTCTAAAATGGCTGATAATTATGGCACTGGGTGTATTATTATACGAGGTGCTACACATGTGGGTCGAGTTGGAGCTTTTACAGAAATGCTTGCAAAATCTGGATTTATAGGAATAGCTATGACTAGTGCCGGGAAACCGGGACATTGGGTGGCTCCTTTTGGAGGACGTGAAGGACGTTTGTGTACTAGCCCAATTGCGTTTGCTGCACCAACAAATGATGATCCAATTTCTATGGATTTTTCAACAAGCAGTATGCCTGAAGGGAATATAAGGTATTTAAAAAATGTTGGTCAAATGTTACCAGATAAATATATTATTGATGAAAATGGGAATCCTAGTTCTAATCCTTCAGATTTGTATAATAGTCAAGGACTCCCTGCAGGAGCCATATTACCTTTTGGTGGCTTACAGGGGTATAAAAGCTTTGGATTAGGAATAATGGCACATGTACTTAGTGCTTTATTAGGAAATTCTATATGGGAAAAAGATGGTTTAGAGGGTGAAACTAATGGTTTGTGGTTATTAGCTATAAAAATTGAATCATTTATGAAAAAAAAATTATTTAAAGATGAAATGGATAAGCTAATTACATATATTCGTTCCTCTAAACTAAATAAAGGTAGCTCTGGAATAATTATGCCTGGTGAAAAAGAATTTGCTAATTTCAGAAACTGTAAACTTAAAGGCATTAATATTGAAAAAAAAATATGGAATCAAATACTATCCTTATAAATATTTAAGTGTTATATTTTAATTAATTAGCTTTTAAATATATAAATTAATTGAAAAAATTTACATGTAATTTGAAAGTATCTTTTGCAGTAGTTTACTTTAATTTATATGAATTATTTATTGTAAAAATTAATATCGTAATAACGTGAATTCATATCATAAGTGTATAAGGCGATTATGCTCGTTAAATTCCCCGATTTCGTATTACGAAGTAGGGCAAGCTTTGGTAATCAAGGAATCTTTAACACTTTGAACTAGTAATATGTCTTATGTCTTCCCACCAACTTGCCTTTGAAGAGAGACATTATCTTGAGATCCAGTGGAAGCTGGGAGTCTCCCAGAATCTGATCGCCCGGACATTGGTCAGTGCCTGTCGAACATTAGACAGGAGCTTTCCAGAAGCCGGGTACTCAAGAACCATTGCTACAAGCAGACCTATAGCAGGGTCAACAGCGCCATGTCGTTAACCGAAGTTCGCCAGGATGACGCAAGAGCCATGAAGTCCATAGTCGGGAACCTGCTGAGGCATGACTGAAGCCCAAAACTGATTGCAGAACACCTAATGTAGCAAGGCCAGCAAACGGCCTCTCATGAGACGACCTATCAATACTCACTCAAATACAAGTGTTATGGTGACAACTTATATTTACACATGTGCAGTCATCGAAAGTAATGTCGAAAGCGCTGCGGTGGCACGTCCTGTTCCAGGGGTATTCATAAACGGGTGAACTTCGAGGCCCGGCCCGAAGCAAACAACCGCATGGAGCACCTCAGAAACTGGGAACACAACACTATGACCGTAAAGTGCCATCAGATGGCCATGGTCAACTTGGACGGACAAGAGTTCAAGTATCGGGTTTCTATGGGCCTGTGGCTAGTGAAATCGCCGAAGCGGTCACCAAATCTATCGTTACCTTACTGGAAGTATTAAATTACTTTGTCTACACCGTCACCTATGACAACAGAAAGGGGTTCACATGGTATGAAACACTGCCAAAAATTCTTAAGTGTCAAACCTGTTTTACCAAGACCTGCCATTAATGGGAGCGGAGTCAGAAAGAAAACGCCAACGGGCTTCTTGCGACAGTGTTTGCTCATAACCAGAGAACTTCTGGAGGTTCCCAATCAGCAGGAACTCCAAGCTGTACATGTCAACTCAAGAACCGGGAAAAGCTAGGAATTTCAAACTCCCTATGAGGTCTTTTGCCAGCTAACTACATCGATACCGAAAATATCATCGCTTAAGCACTTATATCTTGAATTCTCGTCCTTATAATAAAATGAAAAAAATATTAAATGCTATTAATATTATAGATTGTCATAATATTTTAGGCGAGGGGATTATATGGGATAAATGTAACCAAACTCTATATTGGTTGGATATGATAGAGCCTTCAAAATTATTTAAATGGCAGCCATCCTATAAAAATAAATACGATATTTTCGTAATGCCTGAAATGATAACAGCACTTTCATTGACAAAAAAAAATGGGTTAATTATTGCTTCAAAAAGTGGTATAAATTTTTTTGATTTTTTAAAAAAAGATTTTATCCCATTAATTCAAATTGAAAATCATTTACCTAATAATAGATTGAATGACGGAGGTAGTGATAGAAATGGAAGATTTTGGTTTGGTACAATGGAAAATAATATTTCTAATAAAGGGATAGAAACTAATATTTCTAGTAATACTGGTTCAATATATAGATTAGATGCAGACATGTCTTATCATTGTATGGAGCAAAATCTATTTTGTACAAATACTTTTGTATGGAACCCAGAAAATACAATAATGTATTTTACTGATTCTATTTCTGGGAAAATATTTTCATATGATTATAATCATGAGAAAGGAATAATTAGTAATAAAAAAATTTTTGCGAAAACCATTGATGGTAGCTTCCCTGATGGATCGACTATTGATTCAGAAGGATATTTGTGGACTTGTTGTTATGGTAGTGGTAATGTATGCAGATTTTCACCAGAGGGCGAAATCGATTGTATAGTAAATGTTCCAGTAAAAGGTGTTACTAATTGTACTTTCGGGGGATTAAAATTAGAAACATTGTTTATTACAACTTCAAGTTGGGGAATGAAACGAAACGATATTTTAAAATATCCTCATGCTGGCAATTTATTTTCGGTAGAGACTGGTATAAAAGGGTTGCCTGACGAACGTTTTAATGGATAGCTATTTATCTTAATTTAGTATCTAAACAGAAACCCAAATATCATATTATATCAAAATTATATTTTTTGCGAAGCTTTAAGTATAATACGCCATCCCTTGCTTCATTAAAAGTTTAATACGTAGCCAATACACTCCAACTTACAACGGACTAGATATTTTTAAATTTAAGTCTATAACATTTATTCACAGATATATTTTAAATTATATAACTTTATAGATCTTTATATTAGTATAAATTTCGATAATAAATAATTAAATGAAAGGCTGCAGTAGCTAAATCGCTTACACATAAATGATTGTTACAAATTACACCACAAACATAATACTTACTAAAATAAAGATCTAATATAGTTTAATCTAAAATATTATTTCAATGGAACAATAGCTGATGCTACGTTAAACATTATAATCAATAATTTCAATGTATCTTAAGTAGTTCAATGCAAATTCATATCCCCACCTAATCATCCATAAGATATAGAGAATGAATTTGTTGATTGATTTGTTACTAAACCATCGTGTATTATTTTAATCTACTCATAATGTCTTCTGAATGACTTAAAATATATTCATAATCACTACCAATTTGTACCCAATCTACTCCTAATGAAACCATTTTCTTTGCATATTTAACATTTATTGGCATACCAATACCTATAATCTTTTTATATTTTTTTGCCGTTATTATTATGTGCTCAATTGCCTCTTGCACAATTGGATTATGGATGTCTCCTAGTTTATGAATAGCTCCTGATAAATCATAAGGACCAATGACAATTGAATCCAAATTATTTATTTGAACAATATCATCTATCGCATTAAATGCTCCCATCGTTTCTATCATAACTGCTACAAATATATTCTTGTTTGCCTGTTCAAAATGGGTATGATTAATTGAACGATAATTTGAAGGTACCCTAGGACCTACTCCGCGATTCCCTTCAGGGGGATAATGACAATTATTACAAAACGCAACTGCTTCTTCTAAACTGTATATTTGTGAGGCAATAATTCCATTAGCTCCAGCGTCTAAAACGGGTTTAATGGAAGAAGGTTTATGATCTCCTATGCGGACTATTGAAAATGTTTGTTTAGATCTACAAGAAAGTAAATGTGAATTCAATGTTGATGGATCAATCAAATTGTGTTCTAAATCATACCATATGAAATCAACATTATCTGCTATAGAATCTGACAAAAGAGAGTCATTAAATGTTATTGATATACCATATTGAGTTCGACCCAAATCCAAATTATTTCTAAACGTTATAGCTGGTTCAAAAAAATTACTATTTTCCATGATATCCCTATTATGATTAGTAAAAAAATTAGTTAGGTAATGATCTATAAATATATTTACAAACCATATATAATAATTAGGTGAATATATTTTTTAAATTATTAATTTATGGTAATATGAAGTTAAACAGTTAAACGGGGTTCATTCGGTGGATAAGAAGTTACTTTATGTTATCACATTATGATTCACAATCATTAAATAATCATATGAATATTAATCCACATATTTTTACATTCAATAAGATATTAAAATATATTGTAATGCAAATGTATTATTTTTTAAAATAAGTAACTACATATCATTCAAACATTATATTTTAACAATTTGTTTTAGTTAAACTATTTCTTTTTTTAATTTTTCTAGTTCATCACCCCCAGACATAAGATGAATCAACTTTGACTCCTTAATTTCTGATTTTAAATAAATGGAATCTAATTTCCCCTGTTTTAAAATTGCAAATCTATCACCTATTGCCAGGGCATGAGATACATTATGTGTAATAAATATAATTCCAATGCCTCGATTTTTTGCATTATTAATATATTTTAATACAACAGATGCTTGTTTAACCCCTAAAGCAGAGGTAGGTTCATCAAGAATTAATAATTTAGCACCTAAATGTTCAGCGCGTGCTACTGCAAGTGTTTGTCTTTGTCCACCTGATAGGGTTTTTACTGCCCTAGATGTTTCAACATTTGTTACTCCAATTTTTTCAATTCCCTCTTTTGCAATCGTATGCATTTTCTTTATATCTAATAATTTAAATGGGCCAAACTTTTTTGTTGGTTCAGAGCCAACAAAAAAATTGTCAGCTATACTCATTAATGGAAAAACAGCTAAATCCTGGTATACGGTTCTTATACCTAATTTAATTGAATCCTTTGATGACTCAAAACTTATTTTATTCCCATTATAAAATATATTTCCGCTATCGGGTTTAAACACTCCTGATAGAATTTTTATCAATGTTGATTTGCCTGCGCCATTATCTCCTAAAAGGCATAATACTTCTTTGTTATAAACACTTAGTGAAACATCGGTTAATGCAACCACACTACCAAAATTTTTCTTAATATTACAAATTTCAATTATTGGTATTATATTGTTATTTTTCAAAATCTTCTATTTTTTGAATGTTTCGATTTATAAAAACAGCAACTATTAAAACTAAACCTAGAACTGCTTGATACCATTCAGGTGCTATACCTATCATATAAATACCCTGCCTTAAGACACCAAGTGTTAGACAACCTAAAAAAGTACCAATTGGTGAGCCATAACCTCCTGTTATCAAAGTTCCCCCTATAACTACTGTTATAATTACTTCCATTTCTTTTAATGTACCCCTCATAGAATCAGCAGAACCAAAGCTTAAAACTTGGCATGTAGAAAATAAAGCAGCTGCGCCAGCAGTAGCCATAAATAATATAATTCTTACTTTATCTGTAGGTACACCTAATGCTCTTGCTTCCTTTTCTGAGCCACCAGTGCTAAAAATCCAATTACCAAATTTAGTTCTTTTAAGTATTAAATAACTAGTTATAGCTACTAAAACCCACCATATAACACTAGCACTAATATTCCAAAATATTTTTCCTGCAAATATTTTATATAAAAAAGATTCTTGTAAACCTTCATTTATTCCTCCAATTATACTTCTGCCAACAATTGATCTTGAAACACCATATGTAATTCCTCTTAGGAAAAATAAACCCCCCAGTGTGACAATTAATGATGGCATTTTAGCTTTAACAACAATAAAGCCCTGAAGAGCTCCAAAAATAAATGAAAAAATAAATGTAATAACTAAAGCAAGCCAAACAGGCATATTCCATTCTACTATACACAATCCTATAAGCATACTTGTTGCTGCTACCATTGAACCTACAGAAAGATCAAATTCGCCAGATATAAGAAGTAAGGTAGCAAACATACCAATTATTCCTATCGAAACTGACATATCAAGTATTGATCTAAAAACAATAATTGAATTAAAACCATTGTCATTAGCAGCTATACTAAAAAATGTGTAAATTATAACTAAACCCACTGCCGCACCAAATTCTGGACGTCTTGTTATATTCATAAGATATTTTTTCGGATTAATTAGAAAATAAGTATCTTTACTTATTAAACAAATATTTGCCATCGAAAAGATGTAAATATATAAAAAGTATCCGCTGTCTATGCTGGTACTGTAATCTTGGGAAATTGAGCAAACTTAGAGAAAATAAATTTAGCTTAAAAAATAAAGACTGAAGCCAAAACGTAATTCAATTTGAATCTAATTTCTCTTAAATAAACTCCCTATCTCCAATATATTTGCCCGAGACATAAATTGTACGGGATTATCTCTGTTTGATATTAAATATTTATATCAACTGTATGTTAGAAAAGATTTAAAAGTCGAAATTATCTGAACAATTTAAGCACTATATACTTTAAAATAAAAGAAGGGGTTGGATCCATTTTACTATTCTAATGTTATGACGGACGGATGAAAAATCCTAACTTCTATCTAATTGGCCTGGACACTTACCATAAGACATTGTAGGAATTCGATTAATGGTTTCCAACATAACAAACTTGTCTTAATTATTTAGAACAAACTTCGTAGGCCAGATAGTTTTATATGCTCTGTATGTAGTGACCGCAAATCATGGCGGATGAGTACGGGACTCTTTCGTTGTTCTGCTTGCAAACTTAAGGTCTCATTATTTCTGGAACTGGATTTCAAGGTACAACGGAACCTCTTCGTTTCTGGTTTCAAGTGATTTGGTATGTAACGAGTCAAAAATTTGGTGGAAGCCCATTGGGCCTTAAGCATGACCTTGTTTTGGGGAGCTACCAAACTTGCATGGAGCTAGCTTAATAAGATGCTTCATGCAATGGTTAAAGAGCATAGGTCAGCACTGAGTGTAAGATGTTAAGGCCGATGAAACTCTTGTAGGAGGAAAAGATCAAAAGACAAAAGCGGACGAGTAGTTGGGCACAAAGTTATAGTTTTGATTGCGTTTGAAGTACTTGCTCCTGAAAGATTTGGACGAGTTAGATTGCAACGGATTCCTGATGCTAGTGAAGACATTTTGATTCCATTTGTACGTAATATTATAAATCAGTTTCAGTTGTTATAACTGACAATTGGAAAGGTTATAATATAATTGAGAAGTATTGATAAATACATAAAAAGATCAATATTCAAGCAGTGGATACACCTCATAATATGCACTTATCAGGTGTTCATAGAGTTGCATCTTTATTAAAACGTTAGCTACTTGGCCCCACGCCAGGGAGTTGTGTTACAAAAATATCTGGACAATTATCTTAACGAATGCACCTTTTGTTTCAATCGTCAAACCTCAAAAGCTAGAGGGATTTTATTTTATCGACTTACAGAGCAGGCTGTTTTTGTACAGATCCGCTTCCGTATAAGAAAATCATAGAGAATCAGGCATAAGGCCATGAAGCAGATGCCAACTCCTTAAAAGAATTTAATCTGGTGAGGAAAATTATTTAATTTCCTCACCAGAATGATAATATTAAACCAAATTACATTGATCCAGCTTTAATATATTTTAATACATTATCAGTATTATCTCTATTTATAACACTTGGTCCTGTTTTGATAATCCCAGTTGGTGATAATCCATATCTAATTTTATTTGTTAGGAAAGCTACAGACAAGTATCCCATAAGGTATTGTTGTAGATTTGTTGTAAACTGTACTTTCCCTTTTTTTAGCAATTTGAGATAATCCTCTGTATAATCCATTATTCCAACAGTAACTTTATCGAGCATTCCAAGATTTTCTAATGCAGGTACAATTGCAAGACCACTTACTCCGCACCATCCACCACTAATACCATCTATAGTAGGGTTAAGTTGAAATGCTGCCTCAAATATAGATTGAGTTTTAGCGGGAGATGTAACATCTGTAATTATTTCTGTCCATTTAACTCCTGCTGCTTTTGCAGTATCTCTGAATCCTTCTCCTCGAACTTCAATATTCAATTCTCCTGGAACATGATTGTCAATTGCTATGTGCTTACAACCATAGTCATTTATAAGAGTTTTAGCAGCAAAAACACCAGAAGAATAACTGTCTTCACCGATAAAACACTCTGCTCTAAAATCGTCTACGACTTGTGCTCCACCTTGATGTAAAATTACAGGAATTCCCATATCAACAATTTCTTTTACTTTGGGTTTCATAGCAGTCGGGTCAGCTATCATTAAGCTGAATCCATCAGCTCCTTTTGCGAGAGCACCATCAATAAAAGCAATTTGCTTGATAACATCTATTTGATCTGGACCAATATATTCGGCACGTACTCCAAAATCTATTGCTGCTTGATCAACACCTCTACCAACTACAGCTTGAAAAGGGTTTGATACATCACTGTGACTAACCACACTAATGAATAAATTATCTTTTTTGTTTGCTGCTTTCGCTATTTTTGCGTTCTGCGAACTTAGCGTAGACAGTGCTAACAAAGCTGCTCCACCCTTAATTGTATTCCTTCTTGTAATATTATTCATATTTCTCCTATTTTAAAAAATTAGTTAAATCATCAATATAATAAATGATGCATGAGTGTAATAATGTAAGATATATGATATATATGTCAAGCTTTTTCTTTAATAAACTATTTACCTAATATTTCAATAATATAGAGTATATTTAAACATCAAAGAGTTTGTTTGGGTAAAAAAATTTAACTAAATTTTATTTTTGATCGTCGGATATAAGTCAAAGAAATTACTCAGACGAGTTTCTTGCGGTCTGCTATCTTGATTGCTCTGTGCTTAATCTTTTGATGTAGAGGTTTGTTTTACAAGAATTATTGGAT
>Ga0115002_10008322_pt1 | contig 11506 bp, 17 predicted proteins | sample ArcticOcean_MG_C_8_FD_89576 | JGI IMG/M metagenome (GOLD analysis project Ga0115002, IMG submission 89576) | Marine microbial communities from western Arctic Ocean - ArcticOcean_MG_CB11_86 | ecosystem: Environmental > Aquatic > Marine > Oceanic | place: Arctic Ocean: Canada Basin | collected... | reverse complement strand
GTAGAACAGGCACGCCTACCTACTTACAACAAAGTTGTACACAGCCAGTTGTACACAACTCGATTTGGCTATACAGTGTTTTTTCTAAGCGAAACGCTTATATTGAGTTTATGTATATATCTATTATGAATATATTTGTTTATGGAACTTTACTAGATGACACCGTAAGAGGTAGGGTATTAGGTAAAGATATTAAAGGAACACAAGACGTATTAGAGGATTATATTATGGATACACACAGTGTACTTACAAGTTATCCTACTATAACACCACTTGACAAAGGATATGTAAATGGAATGTATTTTGACGTTAATGAGGAAGATATTAAGAAACTAGACCGTTATGAAAGTCAATACTATAAGAAAATAGACATTAAATTAAAAAGTGGAACTAAAAGTCTAGTATATACCGAATCTTCTTACATATAATATTCAGCCCAAGACAACGCATAAATCATTTTTTCCTCTTGATCTTCATCTAGAGTTATATTAAGTTCGTCTATTGCGTAATGAATTAACTCATGCTGTATTGTGCTTAAAATATCCTCAAAACACTCATGTCTATCCAAATATATGATAATTCTCTTGCTTTCAGGGTAATATATCCCTCTTTCCCCATGTCCTAGGATCTCCATGCTTACTGTGACCATAATACTACTGGTTCTATAAAATTATAAAGATTTTGATTGGTATTTAGTATATATACTACCGTATGCCTGCATGTCTAAGTGCTTCCAATACCTCACGCATTGACTCATCACACCTCTTGTCTTTAAACACATTGATACAGTCATAATGATTGACATCTACCACTATGACATCATTCCACTCTAAAGTCTTCTTTTGCACGACATCACAGGTACTTAGACCAATTCCAGTATGTCTAGCGTCCTGTACCCTTACTGCAATGATTGGATCGGTATATACCACTATGTCAACGCTTTCCTTCTCCTGTCTTTCTGACAGATTGTCAAGCCATTCCCCTTTTAACAGGTCTTTGAACCTTACCTGAGTCTTTATCTCTGCCTCTGGAAACAACTGTACCAGATGGTCAAACACGACATATTCCCCATGTCCTATGAAATTACCCTGTGCATCTTTTTCCATATCAGTACTCCCTTGTGTAGACATTCCACTTGCCTTTCTCTCCCTTTACGTTAATTGATAATACTTTGATATTCTTATGATCCTTTGCAAACTGTTTCAAAGGCTTTTCCTTTGCCCATGCGTTTGTTTTTACCTGCAGCATGATTATGTTATTGTCATGATCAAAACATATTCCATCAAAAAGATTCCACAAGTCCAGTGCCCTGTACCATTCACCTACCGTATAGACCAAGTCACTGCGTCTAGTGTGTGACTTTAGCCATATCTCGTCATAGCCATTTTTCAACAGCCACATTACAGATTTCCTGTTAGAGGCTCTCATACGTTGTCTAGGATTCATTAATCTAATATTGACCGAAGTCTCTCTAGTTTTAGTACCAACCTGTCTATGTGTTCCTCAGTTGCCTCTATCATATCTGGTATGTTATGATATTTGTTTCTACACGTATCCGAGCAATATATTCTTGCTTTGGTATATGCCAAGAAATTCTTTTTACAATACTTGCAAGTTATTGAAACATCTATTTCCCCATGAGTTTGCTTACGATATTTTTTCTTAGCATTGTCTATCTGTTTTTGTATGGTACACGGATCACACATTCTTTTGGAAGAGAGAAGTGTCTCGTCAAACTCACCCTTGCACATGACACACTTTATCATAAACGGATCACTCATGCTTTTTCAGCGTCCTCCACTCCCTTTATGGTTAGTTGGTATGATGCGTCTTTCTGCTCATGCTCAGGACTGTCTATCATTCTAGCAATTCTTTTCTTGCCTGATTTCTTCAAGTATACCCTGTAGGTACTTGCATGTGCTACTATGTTGCCTCCTATAGGCTTTACAGGATCACCAAACATTACTGACGGATCTGACTGAACTTGGTTGGTAAACAGTACCACACATCTAAAGTAAAACGATATGTTTTTGATGTGAGTCATAAGTCTTGCTATCTGATTTTGTCTTTCAGCTAACGTACCTCTGCCCAGATATTCTTCCCTGAACTGACCTATAGCACCGTCCAGTATAACTATTCTAGGATGTATCTCTAAAAGTAGTTTTGACAACGAGTCAACGGTACCTAGCAGTTGCTCCGTGTTAGGAGTGTAAAAGTACTTTACGTTTTTAAGTTTTTCATCAACTGTTTCTTCTGTAGCCAGTTCTCTTGCTATCATTATTTCTCGAAGTCTTCTAGGCTTGAACGTGTCCTCACAGTCAATCCATACTACAGGTTCACCTTGTGCCAATGATTCTGCTGCTAGGGACAAACATAACTGTGTCTTGCCACACCCAAATTCACCATATACCTCGTATACTGCCTCAGATACAAGTCCACCGCTAAACAGATCGTCTATCTCAATACATTTAGAGGCAAGTCTAGGTTGTGCCTCTTGGTATGCCATAAGTTCCATAATGTCCATATCTGTTTTTCTGATAAGACCGTTATCTTCAAGTATTTTCTGAGAATTGAAAACCCAAGCATTTGACTTAATTTTGTCTACACCCGAAATTACCGATACCTCTTTTCCACCTCTTACACATATGTCTACTATGTTGTTGATTCCAAAGGATTCAAGTTTCTTTGTGGTTACTGCACCTACTCCTTCCAGTTGACCTACCGAAAGGTCTAGTTCTACCTCTGGGACTTCCACTTGTATTTCTGGAACTTCTATATCTGTAGTTTTTTCATTTTCCATGTCTTCATTTTTAATTTTTAATGCACTCATACTTAACATGAACTCGCCCTCTATATGAGTCTTTGGTTTTATAATTTTCGGTATGTGCCATCACCGTTCAACTTTATTACGCATTGTAATTCCCAGTTGCCAAACAGTTTCTTTGCTGACATGTCATCAAATAAAGGACTCTCTCCTAGTTTTTTAATAAAACTCTCATACATTACGTTTCCTTTCTCGTTCATGCACTCTGTCCACACTGAGTGTGCGGATTGTTCCTTGTTCTGTTTCTTGCCAACCATGAAGGTTGCTTGACTGAATTTGTTGTCAGTGTTTACACCAAGTGCGTTGAACATTCTTTTCAGGAGTGCTTCCACGATGAGGACATCTGAGATGTCAACTTGGTCTTTGAATAAAATTTTTGCGTGTGCTGTCGCTAACCTAGCGAGGGCTTCGAGTTGTCGCACCCCGATAGCAAGTGAGTCGTTGGATACGGACAAAGCACGCATGGTTTTATATATTTCAGCGAGTTTTTGTTTTGCTTCCACAGTTATTATTGGCTTATACTCTCGTACATAGTTAAGGTATGACGTGAGTTTATCTCTTGGAAGGTATGTAGTTCCTGACATATCATTGCCCGTAAAGGTATCAAGTACGTGCTGTGCTTTCTTAGTGTCTTCGTCAACGTTAACTACATCTCTTATCAACCAGATCAAATCGAATCTTGATACTAATGGTACAGGTATGTTAATGTTATCTATCAGTGACGAATCAATATCATACTTACCGTACTTTGGATTTGCTGCTGCTAGTATGCTAGCCTTTGCAGGTAGTGTCATTCTAAACCCTGCCTTTGCAATGGATACTGTTTGCTGTTCCATACCTTCGTGCATTGCACTTCTATCATCAGGATTCATCTTGTCAAACTCATCTATACATGCATGTCCATCGTTACATAGTGGTAATACCCCTGCTTGTGCTACCTGTGTACCGTTCTCCATCTTAACTATACCTATTGTAAGTCCTGCTGCACTTGCTCCTCTACCTGAGGTGTACATGGATTTGTTAGAAACCTTTGAACATTCCTTTAGTAGTTCGGACTTTGCTAGTGATGGATCACCTACTAACAGTATGTTAATATCATTACGTTTTACTGTGGAGTATCCACCTGCTAACATCAATAGTATAGAGAATTTAATATCCTCATAGCCTATGATCAACGGTGCAAAACTACTGGTTAATTTATCAGTGAAGCCGTCTTCCTTTGATGCTTTCTTTAGTTTATCTATCTCCTCTGCTGTCATACATACGTCATTCTTTTTCTCCAAGTCTTGTGCAGATATTATCTCAATGATTATCTCATGTAAGTTACCTTCCTTACCTAGTTTCACTACTGATTTGTATAGACCTGTGATTCTTTTCTTCTGTCCAACATATATCTTACCTGATAACTCATCAACTGCTACTGCTCTAAACATTACAGGTGTACTGTTTTGTGCATCAGATAATTGTTGTTGAACATAGATGTATTGTATGTTATCTGTGACCAACCCCTCTTTAGATACAGTTAGTTTATGTTTCTTACACTTGATGTTATTACACATGATGGTAGTTATGTCTCTCTCATAGTCACACTTGATCATCTCTGTTTGGAAACACAAAGGACATACACCAAGACATTGTTTGATATAAGATTTCTCTTTCTCTACTGCCACTATCTCACAATCAAATGTTACTGTTGTAAGTTCGTGGTCTTTTGCATTGAGTTCATGCATAGGAATTACCTCATCTGATACCAGATTAATCTTTAAGTTTCTAAATGAATGTCTAACATTTGTGTAGTCAGCATACTTTGACTCAAGATATTTGAAAATACCCTGCTTGATTATATGTTTGAAGTCTTCTTGCTTCATTAAAAAGTATTTGTATATACCATCTTCCATTATGTTAAGACTGAATGTACTGTTAGGTGTAAGTCCATTAAGTACGTCCATGTATTTACTACCTTGTAATATACCAGTACCACTGATGTTTACAAAAACATCAATGAGTGCTGACTCAGTATAAGTTTGTTCTTCCATCTCTCTGATCCATTATGTTTTGTAACTGTAGTATTCTGTCTTGTAATACTTTTACTTCCTCATTATCTATACTGGTAATGTACCCAGCCCAATCTTCTATGTCGGATAAGAAACTTGGTATCTTAGAACTTGATTCCTCTGTAGTGAAGTGATCTAGTTTTACTAAACCTTTCTTATGGTTTTTAATATATTCATCTGCTGAGATAGCCAACATTAAGCTGAAAGAAATATGCTTAGGGCGTATAATATCAAGTTCCTCGTATACTTTTTTAGCACTGGCACTAATTGATATTGATTTGATTCCGCAATTAAAATTCATATATTCTATATATTATCAGGACAATATAAATCTAACTGAAAAAAATTACTAGCAGGTTTTTCCTAGACGGAAACGTTTGCCTCGTTTTTCTAACTCTACTGCTATGGCACCTGCTTTTTCAATAGCAACAACTTGAGCATCTTTGAGTCCATCAATGTGAATTTCAATAAACATAAGGTACTATTATCATGAACCCTATTTAAATTATTCTATGAAAAGAAATATAAAAAGAGATATAAATATTATCGTATAGAAAGTTTATATAAATTGGTACTACTGCAGTGAGGACATGATTCTATCTTTAGTTCACCTGCTCTTACCATAAATTTAATTGTGTGATGCAGATTACCCATGCTTGCTACCTGAGTTCTGAAATGTATCTCACTTAAAGGCAGTCCGTTTTCATTCTCTTTTAAAAGATTTATAACTCTATCATGAGTTGATACTTTTCTAGATGGTTCTATTATCACTACACTCTTAGAGGTTTTCTTGTTTCTTCTTATGGGTTTAGATATGACCATTGATAGTTCCCTCCTGAGCATTGAATGATAGCGTTAGTGTTCCTATCTGTGAACCTATGATCTCATTCTTTCTATCCATATATCCATCTGCATTTTCTACCAAAGTCTTACAGAACGTGCCTGTATTACCTAGGTGTATGTCTCTTTCCCATGTCTTACCGCTTTCCCAATCAAAATCATATGCAATTTCAGGTTGGTATCTCTTTTGATGTAAGTGCCCACATAAGAACACGTCATAGTAAGCGTTATGTTTCATCTGTTCCATCATTCTTTCTGGTTTACCCCCACCTGAACCATGCATAAATAGTATAGACCACTGTGCTAATACTTTTCTATTGTACTTGACTTCCAGTCCCATCACTCCACGGCTGCCCATAAATGTTAAGTCATTAGGAGTACACATTGTATTTTGTAGGTATGCCCTGCTAATTTGAGGTATCTTATAGTCATGATTACCATGAAAGAATCCCCACACCTTTTCATTTCTGGACTTTGCATGAATATCAAATAATGGCTGTGTCATATCTTGCCATCTTAATCTTTGATTATCTATGTCATGTTCCAAACTCATGTCAGGATTGAATCGTTTATCATAGGTAGTGATTGCATCTAATGCGTCACCACCAAAAAATGTATATCTATTCTTGTCTTTACAAATTGCTTTTATTCTTTTCTTATAATGTTCTTCATCAAATCCTGCGTGACCAATATGTATGTCACTGATTGGTTCTAGATGTATAATGTCATCTGGTTTTTCTAGATTGATTTCTATTTTCTTTGAAAACATAATACTATATTATAATAAGACCATTATATAAATCTATTTATTTAAAATTTCTTCATACTTATTGTAATGTTTATCACTTTTCCAAAACTTTAACCAATGATTAGATAGCTTTGTCATGCTAACAACGTAGTCTAACTCTGTTAACATCTCATTGTTAGGGTGATACTTTCTTAGGTGTTCTTCCTTGGCTTCCTTCAAGCATTTGCCGTAAGGTGTAGTGCTACACAGTTCACATAAATCATAGTCAGATTTCTTACCACTCATGGTAATCTCTTTAGGTTTGTTACACCACTTGCCATTGACTCTATGGTTTTCTAGTTTCCACTTACCCATCTTCTTATGGAACTCTAGATCCCAGCCCAGTCCTTTCTTATGACAACGGTTACATGTTTTATCATTCATTAGTTAAATAAAAAAAAAGATTAAAGTTTTGGTGGGAACATAGAGAGGCTTAACATTGTACGTCCTGTACCTTCGGCTGTTTTCTCAACAACCCATACATCAAGTCCATCTGCTGCGTCCTTTTCCAAACACTTATCTACCACATCATTCCAGTAGTCACTCTTAGCTTGACCAATAACGGCTTTACCAAAAGAGTGTCTTAGACCTTTTGTAGTTTTGATTTCTGCGACATCTGCATCTGTAGTCTCTACATATTTAACCAAGAAGCCTTGAACTGTGATCTTATCACCAGCTTCTAGTTTCACTGAGTTACTACGAGATGTGTCAATGTCTAATACATCACTAACTAGCATTAAGTATAGTAGTAGATGATCTTAATATAAACCTTGTGTTAAAAAAATTATTCTCTCTGTAACTCTGAACACTTTTGTAGTTGATCAATTATCTTTGATCTAATTTGTCCAAACGTATGTGTGTTAACATCTAACTCAGGATACAGAGACTTTGTTAAATGATGTGCTACAACTATGTACTGTTGTAATGATTCTGCTATCTGTTTAACTGAATCACTCACATCAATGTCAGGAATCTTTGTAATTATTACATCACTTCCTTTAGGTTTGAAAGAACCGAATGAACTTATGCTTCCACCTTGTCCAGTGAAACATTTCTCATCTGCACAGATTGCTTTGGGTGTCTTCTGATAAAACAAGTCATCTCCTACTACCCATTCCTCTCCACAAATTCTACAGTTACCATCATACTTTGCTTTTATTTTAGTACCCATGACTGTTAATATATCAATGCATATATAAATCTAACTACTTCATAACATTTATATAAATGTTCTTTATTATAGTGGTATGGCAAAGAGAAAGATTGGAAACTCTCACACTACCATCTGTATAACTTGGAACGATAAAGATATGTTTAGAACGTTTGCTAAACTTGTAAAGAAAACAAAGAACGGTAATATGTATGAAAGTGATTCTGTTATATTTAATAGAATGTTAGAATCATTTAAACTACTTAATGAAAGTGATGAATCATCACATGAAACATACCCTAGAAAAACTACTTCTCAAGAACATGCCCAGCAAGATTAAAATCTCTTGAAATCCATATCAATCTTATTTTTTTATTCATCATTGGTTTACATTTATTATAAAGTGCTCGTAAATTATCAGTAGTGATACGATAGTCTCCCTTCATTTGTTTTACTATTAGTTGAGAGTCACTGAATATTCTTATACGTTCATTAGGATATTTGTCTTTGATGTATTCTAATGCATATAATAATGCCAAGTATTCAAGTTCGTTGTTGGTAAGTCTACCTTTCCTACGCTGTACAATACATTCAGAAGTTTCTTTATTCACAATACAGATATTAGAGTTCCTAGTTCCACCGTCAACATAGATGTCCACGTATATATTATGTTATTCTTTTTTATAACTCTTTCTACACAAGTCAGAACAATATATTCTTTGTCTACCTTTATATCTATATGGTAAAGATGTACCACAATGGATACATTTCTTTGGCTCGTCCTTACGCATATATAAAGTTTATAAATTTACTATATAAGAGTTGTGTTAGGATTGCATAACATTTTTATCATCATCACTCATTCCTAATGGTGTATGACTATCTGATCCAAGAGATCCTTTTCCACTTCTACCTGTGTTAGTGATCTTTGGTTTCTTACCTTTACCTTGTGCCATGTTAAATTTATTATCTTCATATGAATCTTTGATTATTTCAAACATCTTATTCATTACTTTCATATCTCTAACAGTAGTACCTAATGCAGGTGTAGCACTATCTGATCCAAGAGATCCTTTTCCACTTCTGCCTGAGTTGGTGATAGGTTTTCTCTTATCTTTACCTTGTTCTTTATTGAACTTATCATCTTCATAAGTACCTTTGTATAAGTCTTGATAATTGTCAAGTAGATTATTGAATGTATTATTAAGTTCTGCTTTCCATAAGCGACATTCTTCTTGTACTACTTCTTGTTTCATAACACTGGTTAAATTATATAATGCTTGATCTAATGATTTTTTATATCTTGAACCTGAATAACTATCTCTATTAGACACAGTGCTTGCTCCAGTATTTCTTCCACTTGCATTTGCTAATGCATTGCGTGCATTGGTACCAGTTTGTTGACTTAGATATTTATCAAATGATGGTTTCTCTTTCTTTGCTGCAGGTTTCTTTTCAGTTTTAGGTTTAGTTGTTTTAGGTTTAGTTGATGCAGGTTTTTTGGCTGCAGGTTTTACTCCAGTGCTTCTTTGTTGTCTTGCTAGTCCTCTTGCTCTTACTGCATCTGCTCTTATTTGATCATCAGTAGGAGTTGCAGTTCCATATCTTCTTGTTGCTCTAGCATTTCTTAATGATCTTTTGGAATTCTTTCCACCTGCTGCTGGGGCTAGTCTACGAGGCATATTTAACTATCGTCCTCTTTGTTTATAAATTTTACCCCATATCTAATACCATATCGACTGGTTCCTTTGTGCTTATCTTGTGGTACTTTATAGTTATTTGGTTTATCTGAATATGTAAATTCTTGTGTCTTGACAATACCTTGTTCATCTTTATCTACCTTAGGTGCTTGAGGTTCTTTACCAGCTTCAGGTTTAACTTCTTCATAATCAAATGCTGTGTTAGGACTGATCTTTGCATGGCTTGCACCTTCATAATCTGGGGCAGCGTCAAAAGGAATCTTGGTTGACACACCTGTGGTTGGACTGTTACCTGTGTTACCTAATGCACCATCTTCTATAGATGATTTCATTGCGTCCCACTCGGCTTTAGATATTTTAGATTTTCTAAGTTTTGCATTATGTAAAGCACCTGAGTCTAAATCATTTGAATCAAAAGGATATTTATTTGATACATTATCAGGTATTCTTGCTATAGTTGCCTGACCTTGAGCACTATTATCTTCATCATCTTCACTGACATAATCTCCTTTAGGTTTAGCACCATCTTTTATTTTCATTACATCTTTAAGTTCTCTTGGTAGTTGTTCCCAAGTCTTAGATAAGAATCGTGGAGAATATGCTTTGATCTTTATGAGTTCTGTTGTTCTCTCTTCCATATTCATAGCGTTCCAAGTCTTGTTAATTAGAATATCTGCTACGTGGAATGTATCGTTAATACTTAAATTGTGATATTGACCATCATCTTTAAAGATTTGAATTATTTGTCCTGACATTTTAGTGACTACGCCTGCACCAGCAACACCGTTATCATAGTAGTTTATATGATCTCCTATCTTGGTGTTCTTTAGTTTGTTCTGATCAGTGTGCATCATACTATAACTTTTACGTTCCTGTATATAAGTTTCGCTCTCTTTTGGTGCTGGTTTGCCTACATAAGTCTCTTCATCATAGTTAGTTTCATCAGGTACGTTGTCTTGACCTAGAAGTTGAGGAACTCCTTGACTATCTTTCTCAATAATCTCTTCTATATCTGACTCTTCTTCTAGTTCTTTTTCAGAAACTGGTTTACTGTCAGCCTTGACCATATATAACTACTATGTTTATTGTATTTATAGTTAACCGAACAGTGCTTTTCTTATGTTATCACCGATTTCCATGACGTGCCAACCACCATCATTGGATACTGCCCTGCATGCAAGAGCCAAACTGTCAGGGTAATCATCATGATCATCTGATTTGATCTTCATTACACCTGACTCAGTGTATTCTCTTCTCAAATATGACAGTTGATATATTAATTTGTTAACTTGTTTGAGTTTAATCTTATGATTCTCAAATATTAATCTTAGATTCTTATACATTTCTGCTTTCTCTTGCAATGAAAACACTACACCTCTTACTGGAAGTTGTCTCTCATTACATATGTCCACTAGACCTCCACCCAATCCTGTCTCGTCTATATATACTGTCTCTATTCTATAGTCTCTAACCAAATCCTGTATTCTTCCTGCTACATCTACCACATTGGACTGACCTTCTGCTTCTACATGTTCTAGATATACCACATCATCATCATCTACTTTTATAATAGTGAATACGGTTTCATCTCTACCTGTCCTAGCTATGTCTACACCCATGTAACATCTGATATTATTACCCTTTGGTCTTTTATCTGATATGGCATCTGTGATTAAACTGTTTGGAATTAATGCATCACCAATATCCAAGAACTCTCCTTCAACTTCTTGAACAAACTCTTCTTTGGTTAGTCTTTTAATCTCTTCTATGAACGTAGGATCTGCTTGGATCAGTGGGTTCTCCATTGACTTTACATGGAACTCTGTCCACATACCCTCTGGGTTTCTAGGTTTAGAATTCTGACACGCTTCATAAAAATATCCGTTCTTACTGAACGGTGTTGAGGTAAGCCATACCTTTGCCTGTGTTGCCATACCAGATGGGAGGAAGGCTCTGAGTATATCTGTCTTGATGAAAGAACATTCGTCAGCGATAATAACATGTGGGGAATAACCTCTGAGTCCTGTACCAGTCTCACCTGTTGCTCTTGTAATTATTTTACTCATTCCTGTGTTGTCTCCAACCTTTAACCACCGTTCTCCCTCCCCCTCTCTTACCACACCTCCTTTACCGCCTTCATCCCTCACTCCT
>Ga0115002_10008321_pt1 | contig 11506 bp, 12 predicted proteins | sample ArcticOcean_MG_C_8_FD_89576 | JGI IMG/M metagenome (GOLD analysis project Ga0115002, IMG submission 89576) | Marine microbial communities from western Arctic Ocean - ArcticOcean_MG_CB11_86 | ecosystem: Environmental > Aquatic > Marine > Oceanic | place: Arctic Ocean: Canada Basin | collected... | reverse complement strand
GTACGCCGGCGCCTCCGCTCGAGTCACTTCCCGCGATCGTTAGTGCTGTTCGCATGTCACGCGGTCGCAGCGGCGAGTGCCGATGCACCTCACGGCCCGAGCACGAGCAGGTATTGGTAGGGTAGTGTCTGGCGGGCGAGCACGCGCAGCCCTGCAGCCAGCGCATCCTCTTCAACGGCGTCGCTGTCGACCCGAACGCCTTCATCCGGCGCCGGCCCAGGCCCCCCGCGTCCCGGCTTGTAGTTGATGATGCCCACCCGGCCGGTAGGTTTCAGTGCCGCGGCAAGGTTCTTCAGGAACGTCACGCGGTCTTCCACCTCTGGGTAGACGTCCACTACCAGCATGGCGTCCAGGGAACGCTCTGGAAGATTCGGCACACTGCCCACACCGAGGCGTGTTTCTACGTTCCGCAAGCCCTCGCGGGCCACTCGGCGGCGGATCGCCTCGAGCATCTGTCGTTGCACGTCCTGTGCATAGACCACCCCGTTGGGGCCGATTCGGCGAGCCAAGCGGATCGTGAACCAGCCGGCCCCTGCACCGATGTCGGCGACGGTGGATCCGTCGGCGATCCCCAAGGCGTCCATGATCTGATCCGGCTTCTGCCAGGCATCCCTGTCGGGCCCTTCCAAGAGTCCGAGATCTTGCGGCGGAAACAGCCGGCCGTGCTGCACTGCCGCCAAGGCCTGCACCTCAGCACGCTGCAATATCCAGGTCCCCACTGTCCGTGGCCAGGGCGCTACGAGGTGGGAACTGGCAAGGCCGGCGGCGAGTGCGATAGCGAGCACCTTCATCGCTTTACGTTGCCAGCGACCATGGAAGGGTGGATGCGGCTGATTCGGATGACGCGGCGAAAATGTCACACCGAGGGTTGCCAGTACTGCATTGCATAGAGGTCGACCAGTCAAATTATACTGCTCCGATGAGCACCGCATTTCTCGACAGCGTTCTCGCGCTGATTGTCAGGACTTCGACAGATTTGCCACCGGACGTGCGTGTCGCGATGAAAGTGGCAATGGAGCAGGAAGCCGTTGGGACGCAGTCGGCGCAGGCGTTGTCGATCATCGCGCAGAACATTGACCAGGCTTCCGATAGCGAAGGCGCGATTTGTCAAGACACGGGCATGCCAACGTTTGAGGTCAAGACGCCGGTCGGGGCGAACCAAATCGTCATGACGCAACAGATCCGGGAGGCGGTTGCGGAGGCGACGCGGCGCGGCAAGCTTCGGCCCAACTCGGTGGACTCGATCACGGGCGAAAACTCCGGTGACAATCTGGGGCCCGGCACGCCCATTATTCACTTCGAGCAGTGGGAGCGCGACGACATCGAGGTGAAGCTGATATTGAAGGGGGGCGGTTGCGAGAACATGAATGCACAGTATGCAGTCCCCACGGAATTGGGCAGTCTCGGGCGCGCTGACCGTACGCTCGAAGGGGTCCGCAAGTGCATCCTTCACGCGGTGTGGAATGCGCAAGGGAAGGGCTGTGCGCCTGGCGCGGTCGGCGTGTGCGTCGGAGGCGATCGCACATCCGGCTACGTGCATGCAAAAGAGCAGCTCTTCCGGACGTTGGACGATGTCAACCCTGATTCGCGGCTCGCGCAGCTCGAGGCGTCCATCATGGGCGAAGCGAACAAATTAGGCATTGGGACGATGGGGTTCGGCGGCCGCACGTCGTTGATCGGGTGCAAGGTCGGGGTGCTCAATCGGATACCCGCCAGCTTTTTCGTGTCGGTTGCGTACGATTGCTGGGCGTTTCGCCGCCTTGGCGTGGTCATCGACGCTGGCGGCGGCGAGATCACGCAGTGGCTCTACCGTGACCCGGCGACGCCGGTTACCGCGATGGCCGACCAGGCTGGCTTCCAGCGCACCGGTCGCGAAGTGACGTTGCGCGCACCGGTGACTGTGGAGCAAGTGCGCGCCTTGAAGGTCGGCGACATCGTCCTGGTCTCCGGCGCCGTCAACACCGGCCGAGACGCGGTGCATGCGTATCTGATGAAGCACGATCCTCCGACGGACCTGCAAGGCTCGGTGCTCTATCACTGCGGACCCGTTGTGATGAAGGAAGGCGAGGGCTGGCGCGTGACTGCTGCCGGGCCGACGACGAGCATCCGCGAGGAACCGTACCAGGCCGACATCATCCGGCGCTTCGGGGTAAGGGCGGTGATCGGAAAAGGTGGCATGGGCGCGAAGACGCTCGCGGCGTTGAAGGATTCTGGGGCGGTGTATCTCAACGCCATCGGTGGGGCCGCCCAGTTTTATGCCCGATCGATCGACCGTGTCGAAGGGGTCTCATTACTCGACTTTGGTACACCGGAGGCGATGTGGCATCTACAGGTGACCGATTTTCCGGCGATCGTGACCATGGACGCTCACGGCAACAGCCTGCATAGGGACATCGAAGATGCGTCGGAGGTCGAGTTGGCTGTCATCGGCGCTGGACCGAAAGCGGTCGTCTGACTAACCGCTGGTCTCGCAAGGGGATACGACGACGTCGTCGAGCTTGCCGGTCCAGGATGACGGCGCTTATAATCGATAGAGAGATTGCCCCTGGAGAATCAAGACCATGATCAACGTGTCAGAGACTGCGGCGTCGAAAATCAACGAATTGCTCACAGAAGAAGGTAAGGACGGCAGCGGCCTGCGAGTGTTTGTGCAGGGAGGAGGCTGTTCCGGCTTTCAGTATGGCCTGATGATCGAAGAGGGGGGCGGTGTCGCTGACCAGATCTTCGAATCAAACGGAGTCAAGTTGTTCGTCGACCCGGTGAGCATCAGCTACCTCAGCGGTGCGGAGGTCGACTTCGTCGATACGGTGACGGGAGGCGGATTCACCATCAAGAATCCGAACGCTGTCTCGACGTGCGGATGCGGATCGTCTTTCAGCGTCTAGGCTTGCAAGGATCCAAGCCTTGCGCACTGACCTGTGCCTGACGTGCCGACCACCCTCGAGGATCTGACGCGGCTCAAGCCGTCTGGCGGGAAGCGGTCCAGTAAGCGTGAACAGATCGTCAACGTCTTCCTGCGGCAGGAAGGGCACCTCAGTGCGGACGACCTTGTCGACCTGATTCGCCGGGAAGATCAGCAGATCAGTCGGGCCACTGTCTACCGCACCTTGCAGTGGATGGTGGACGCGGGCATTGCGCGCAAGGTTGACTTCGGCGAGGGGCGCTTCCGATTCGAGCATTCCTACCGCCAGCCGCGTCACTTCCATCTAATTTGCAAGACCTGTCATCGCTCCTTCGAGTTTCTCAGCTCAGACATTGAAGCGCTGGTTGAGGAAGTCGCGATCGCCAGAAGTTTCGCAGCGTCTCAAAGCGTCGTGCAGATCTACGGGACGTGCGACGAATGCCGGACGGGGCGAAACTCAAGCAGCGAGGCGGGTCAGACCGATTTGCTCTTCGCGCGAGATGCGCTGCGGATCGCGATCGCGACAGAGCGGAGTGGTTTCGAATTTTACAGTCGCGCCGCGCGCCTGACCAAGGATGCGCGAGGTCGGAAGGTCTTCGAGGATCTCGCGCTTGAGGAAAAGGAGCACATGGGGAAGCTCGAGGCGCGCTACGGCGAACTGCTGCAGCGGGATCCCAAACTGGAGTCGCGCCCGACCTTCCTGTTCTTTAAGGGCGCTGCAAATGGTTTGTTTGCTGAGGGTGCAGAACGGCTCCTGCGCGGCGTGAACGATCAGCAGGCGCTGATGATCGGCATTCGCTGCGAGCGCGGCTCCCACCGATTTTTTAAGAAGTATGGCGAGCGGTTCGAGGATTCCGAGGGCAAGCAGATCTTCCTCGAATTTGCAGACGAAGAGCGGGAACACCTTGACCTTCTCGTTCGCGAATATCGGGCGCTGGTCAAGCGCCAGGGCCGAGCCCGTCGCCCGGCGCGGCGCACGACGCGCGGTGACACTCGGGCACCACCAAGCCGCCCCGAGGACGCTTCCTCGTGATTGATCTCCATCTTCACACCAGTGCATCCGACGGCTGGTGTTCTCCCCGAGAACTTGTTGCACGTGCAGCCGGTGCGGGTGTGTCTGTGATGGCCGTGACCGATCACGACACGACGGCGGCCGTTGCTGAGGTCTGCGCGGCGGCGCGTGAATTCGACATCCAGGCGATAACTGGCATCGAGATCACTGCGGTAGAGGACGGCAGGGATCTCCATGTGCTTGGTTACCTGTTCGATCCCTTGGACGAGGCACTTGGCGTCTTTCTGCTGTCGGCGCGCCAAGCGCGACTCGCACGCGTCGAGGCGATGGGCTCCCGCCTTGCTGCGTTGGGATTACCCGTGAATCTTGAGCCGCTGGTGCGGCAGGCTACCCTCGAGAGCGGGCGGTCGGTCGGTCGGCCGCAGGTCGCCAGGGCCATGGTTGATGCTGGGCATGTCGCCGACACCCAGGAGGCGTTCGACCACTGGCTCGGCGACGGGTGCCCCGGCTGCGTCCCCCGGAAGGGTCCAACACCGGAGACGGTAATAGACGTGATCCACCAAGCCGGCGGTATCGCGTCGCTCGCGCATCCAGGCAAGCTCGGCCTGTCTGGGCGTGTCCCTGCGCTGGCGAAGGCCGGTCTTGACGCGGTTGAAGCGTTTCACCCGGATCACAACGCGTCTCTCGTTCGCCAGTACATTCACATCGCGCGCGATCTGAATCTGCTCCTGACTGGCGGCTCCGACTTCCACGGTGATCCGCGACATGGACGCGAACCAGGAACCGTGACGCTACCTGCGGCTGAGTTTGCGCGCCTGCCGCCGGCGCGCCCGTATGCCGTCAACTGACGTCGCTGTTTCCCTTCGGAACGTTCACAAGGACTACGGTGGTCTTCGTCCGCTCCGCGTGAAACATCTTGAGCTACGCGAGGGCGAGTCGGTGGCCCTCATGGGTTTCGATCAGGTCGGAGCTGAGGTGCTGGTCAATTTGATCACGGGCGCGACGCTTCCAGACTCAGGCGACGTGGACGTGTTCGGCTCGGCGACCGGCGCCATCACCGATCCAGATGCATGGCTGGCGGCGGCAGACCAGTTCGGTATTCTGAGCGATCGTATCCTTCTGCTGGAGAGTTTCTCCGTCGAGCAGAATCTGGCGTTACCGATTTCCCTTGAACTGGACCATCTGCCGGTGCCGGTGCGCGCAATAGTTCGTCGCTTGGCGGACGAAGTTGGCGTCACGAACGCGCAGTTGTCGCAGGTGGTTACGCATCTGGATGCGGAGTCTCAGTTGCGTGTGCGGTTGGGCAAGGCGCTCGCGCTGGCTCCCCGCGTTCTGCTGGCCGAGCACCCCAACCTCACACTGTCGCCAGAGCATCTGCCCCGATTGGCGTCCGACCTGGCACGTATCGCCGCGAGTCGTAGTCTCGCAATGGTCGTCATGACCGCAGATCCGATCTTCGCGAACGCGGTGTCAAACCGAGTGCTTACGCTCATTCCTGCGACGGGAGCCCTGACTGCCGCGTCGGGGTGGCGACGCTGGTTGACTAGAGCGTTTTTTATTGGGCTGTAGCGCACAGGCTTCAGCCCGCGCGCGCGTGCGCAGCGTGGAGGCTGAAGTCCAGGCGCCACGGTGTTGTGAAAAGCGCTCTAGACGTGTTCGCGAAGCGCTGCGCGATAGACGAATCCGTCGGCACTCCGCATAGGTGCGCTCAGTGTGTTTATGCGCCAAGCCCAAAGACGTAGGCAGCCAGCCTCGGGAGTTCTTCGACGACCGCTCGAATATCCCGTCTCTGCCGCCACCACTGGTCCGGCTCGAAATCTTCGTAGCGAGTCCTTCGCATCAGAATTTGGACGTCGGTCCCTCGCAACTCACGGCGGAAGGCAAAAGCGGCGCGGCGCAGGTGGTACGCGGACGACACGACAATGACCCGATTCCAGCGCTCATCGGCCGCCATTTCCCTCAGGGTCACCGCCTCTACGGCTGTGTTGGTGTGAATCCGATCGGGGATAATGATCGCTTCGTTCGGGATGCCGAGTTGTAGAAACACGCCATGCGTGCGGGCCGCGCCGGTGACGAAGAGTATTCCTCGCTCTGCCAACGCAGGCATTCCGATTGGTCGCTGATCTCGGCTCAGCACGATCCGCGGGGCGTAGCCCGCTAGATACAGATCCGCGGCCTCCAGTGGGCGTGCCATCGACGAGCCAGACAGAACGAGGATGGCGTCGGCAGGTTGAAGCGGGTCTTCACGTGAGAGAAACGAACCGAGATGGAAAACCCCGTAGACGCTGCAGCCTACAGCCAGCAGAGAGAGGACGAGTACGGCGCGACGAAGTGTTCCGCCCGTAGCTGGTGTCGACGGCGGCATGGCGGTGATTGGGCCCGGCCCCGAGAAGGGCCGGGCAAAGATGGACTAGGTTTCGATCAGGCGAACGTCACCAGCTCGAGGCCCCTTGGAAGAGTCCTCAGACGAAAATTCCACGTGCTGCCCTTCGCGCAACAATTCGAACACAGCGCTACGCACTGCGCTGCGGTGAAAAAAATGCTCAATGCCACCCTCATCGCGGATGAATCCGAATCCTTTATCGATGAGCAGGCGTGCAATGGTCCCATTCGGCATGGTCGTAATCCTCCGATGCGCTCAGCCCGGAACAAGATCCCGGGCGCTCTTTCGACCGCTGGCCTGCGAACGATGGTTACGACAGTAGCTGTCACGCGCACGCTGCAGTCTAAGAGTTCGGCCAGTGTAGGGAGTCCAGGAGGGGAAGTCAAGCGACGCCAGAACTCCTTACGACTGTGCTAATTGCACGTGCCGCGCGGTCCCGGGTGCTTGCGCCGGTCGCTGTTGATCGGTCACCTTCAGCTCTGAGGTCGTAACGGAAACGACAGGTCTCGCGCCCCCGTACACTTGAGCAATGAACGAGATGGACGGGGTGGCGTGCGGCACGCTCGGGTGCAATAACCGTGGAAAACCGGGCCGCAATCTCGTGGGCTACGGCTCGTTCGCGACGAAGTCCGGTCGACGGCGGCGGTACCGCTGCACCGTCTGCAGGGGCACGCTCAGCACGAACACCGGGACTGCGTACAGCGGGCTTCGCTGCACCCGACGGGAGTTCGAGAACGTCGCAAGCTTACGCGTTGAAGGCGTGAGCATTTCAGCGACAGCCCGAGTCACGGGCCATGCCCGCAACCCGATCGCGCGCTGGCTCGAGCGGGCCTCGACGGCCGCGAGGCGCTTCAACGACCGAATGCTGCGCGATTTCGACCTCTTTGAGCTGCAGGCGGATGAGCTCTGCACGTTCGTTGGCAACAAGCACAAGACGGTCTGGCTGTTTGCGACGATCGAGGTCTCCTCTCGATTGTGGGCCGGGAGCCTCCTGGGCCGCCGCTCCGATCGCAACGCCTGGGCCATCATCAGCGACGTCATCCGCCGAGGGCGAGTCGTCGGATGTCCCCTCATCGCCACCGATGGCTTCGAGTCCTACGTCGGGGCGATTGGCGACCTCTTTGGGCCAGCGTGCGTCTTTGGTCAAGTCCTCAAGACGCGGCGGAACAATCGTGTCGTCCGGGTCGAGCGCCGCGTGAAGATCGGCACGGCGAATCGGCTGAAGGCCGCCTTGTGGGCGTCGGAGGATTCAGAGACCCTGAACACCTCGTTCATCGAGCGCCTCAACCTCACGATTCGGCAAGGCTCAGCGTACTTGCGTCGACGCTCGCCCTGCCACGCCCGTGGCGCAGACCAGCTCCGCAGCCACCTCGAGCTCGTGCGTTGCCATTACAACTTCGTCCGACCGCACCGGGCGTTGCGGTTCGGGCCCGACACCCGGACGCCAGCCATGCAGGCCGGTCTGGTGAGCACGCGGTTGGCCTTGAGCGACATCTTCACAGCGCCCTGTGTCACGCTGCGTGTGTTTGTGGCGGTCGTCGAAACGGCCGCGGCCGCGTTGCCGAGGCTCTCCTGGCCGCACGGGCAGCGTGCGGCGGCCTGATCAACAGCGAGCGGCGCAAGCACCCGATCATGGGGGACGTGGGAATGGGATGGAGGCCAGCGATGAGCGGGCGGACCGACACTTCGCGTGCGATCGTGGTGTCGGTTCTTCAGTGGGCGAGTATCGTGATGCTGCTCCTGGGCGTGGGCATCGGGATCGCACGGCCACTGCTGGTCGTGGACGGTCTACCGATCATCAACGTGCGGTGGCGCGCCGGGCTGTCGGCCGACCAGAGGTCGGAGCTGGAGCGCCGTTTCGGACTCGCGGTTGTTGAGCGCGAGCCATCGACATGGAAGTACACGATCGCTGACGCCGGGCGCTCGAACCTCGAAGCGCTGGTGACGCATCCAGACGCGGCTGATACCCATTTCGTTGATCGCCAGTCTTTTCGCCCCAGCGCAGACGCAGCCTTTACCGAACCGCGGCTTCTCAGCGAGCGCTTTCCAGTTGTCGGACGGTGGGCCTCGGAGCGCGGACCTTGGCATCTGCTCAGCCTTGCGCTCGCAGCCGCGCTGCTGGCCGCGGTGCCTCGTGTGCCGCTGTTCTTATGGGGACTCCCGGCGTTCCTCTGGGTGTGGTGGCGATCGATGCTCGCACGTGCCGTTCCACCCTTGACGGCCCGCACGCTGGGGCAATTCCGGGTCGTGTTCGGCCTCGTGCTGTTCTGCGTCGTGCTCAGCGATCCCCCGCCGGTGCTGCCCCTTGAGCTCCACACGAACGTCAACTGGCTATCCGACTGGGCGCCGGTGCACGCGCTGGCCGCTAGCGCCACGGCTTGCCGGAGCCTCCACGTCACCACTCTGGTGTTGGGCGGCCTGTTCGTTCTCGGCCTCTGGACGCGGCCAGCGTACGTGGCGTTAGTCGTGGGAATATTCATCAGCCGGCTGGTGGAGTTGCAGGGGCGTGGCATGCACGACTGGGACCTGGCGATGCCCACGCTGTTCGTCCTGACCGTGGTGCCCTGGGGCGACGGGTTCAGCCTGGATTCGCGTCTGCGACGTCGCTCGTCTGGGGAGGTGCGCTCCGGCACGCACTACGGCCTTGCAATCTGGATTCCTGGGCTCATGCTGGGCCTTGGCCTAGTGGCGGCAGCGTACGCCAAGCTGAACGAAAGCGGTCTCGCGTGGGTCACATCCGGCGCTGTCAAGTACCACTTTCTTGAGGATGCCGCCACCGCGCCGTTCACGTGGGGGGTATGGGTGGCGTCGCATCCGACCGTGGCGGTGCTGATGTCGCTCGCTGTCATCGTCACTGAGACCTTCTTTATCGGCATCATCTTCGTCCGTGATCCATGGCGCCGCTTCGCGCTCGGCTGCGTCGGACTCTCCATGTTCGCCGGTTTTTACGTGTTCCAGGGAATCGTCTGGTCGCCGTGGGTTATGTTGTTTACAGCGTTGCTCCCGTGGCCGCTGCTCGACCGTGGCGCAGTGCCGCTGGCGCCGGCTCCGACGACCGCCCCTCTGCGCACCTGGCACGCAGCGCTGCTGGCCGCCCTGGTGGTGCACCAGGCCCTCGTGTCGGTCTCGACTCTGGAGGTTGAGCCGCTGATTTCCCATTTCCCCATGTACTCGAACACGCACGAGTCTCCAGAGGAATTCCGCCGGACCGGAAGATACCTGTTCAAAGTCGGGGGTGTCGACGTCACTGGACAGCTTGAAGCGATCCCGAACGCGCTGGGCATTCTGCAGGGCGTCGCGGAAGATGTCGCGGATGGCGAGGGAGTCACGGTGCAGGGGGGGGAGATCCTGACCAAGCTGCGCACACTCCGGACCGAGTATCAGGCGCGCTACGGGGGCAACTTGGAGGTCGTGACGGTCGTGGCTGAACAGATCACATTCGATTGGCAGCAAGGGCAGTTCAACCCGCCGACCCGAGTGCGGATCGCAGACGTGCGGTTGCCGGATACCGATTGCGGTCACTGACGGAGGACACAGGGGACCTGTGCCGCCGCGGCGCTCGCCAGAATTGAGAAGAAGCTCGACGATGAGCGTCGTGACGTCAAATCGTTGAGGGCGCAGGTCAAAACGCAGGGACGCGAACTGGATTCGCTGCGCGCGATGTTTGCGCTCCAGGCAGATACAACGCGATCACTGGATGACCTTCGGGCCGCGTTCGCCCGAGAGTGCAACCATCGAGCCGCAGCCGACGCGACCACCAGACGCCGAGCGTCGGACCTCGCGCGTCGCCTGGCCGACCAGCTCGAACACCGTCGGAAGGTGCAGGCCAAGTGGCAGACCGGCCTCTCGTGGCAGGTCAATGCCCTGATACGGTGTCTGTACCTGCCGGCGGAGGGATCGTTACCGTTCAATCTGGCCGCCCGGCGGTTCAAGCTGCGATCGCAACACGAGGAGGATGGGTACCTTCTGGCGCTCCTGAGGGAGGTCGGCGCCGGTAGCCGGCGCTTCGTCGAGATCGGATGTGGCCGCTCGGGTGGAAACGCTGCGGTACTGGCCTTCGAGCTCGGGTGGGGCGGCCTCATGGTGGACGCCAACCAGGCCTCGGTCGAGCTTCTCGGCAGGCGGCTCGCCAACAACAGCGCGATTCACTGCGTCGTCGCCGAGGTGACGCCGGAGACGGTCAACGCCCTGCTCACCGAACACGGCTGCGTCGGGGAGGTGGATCTGCTGTCGATCGACATCGACGGCCACGACTATTGGGTGTTCAAGGCGCTGGAGGCATGCCGACCTCGCGTGCTGATACTCGAGTACAACGCGGGCTTCGGACCGACGCGCAGTGTGACGATTCCTCGAGACGCCGTGCTGGTAGGCGCCCCGAAAGGTTACTCCGGCGCCTCGCTGGCTGCGCTAACGGCGCTGGCCGCCCACAAAGGCTACCGTCTCGTCGCGTGCGAGTACTCTGGCGTCAACGCCTTTTATCTCAGGAACGATGTCGCACCGGCTATTCCCGCACAGCCGGTCGAGCGCGCCTATCGCCCGCAGATGAGCCGGCTGGAAGTCGATGTCGAGCGCGCTACGCCGGACACAGTCCTCCGCCGGATCTCGGAAAAAAATCTGCCGCTGCAGGACGTCTGAATCCAGGCGCTCGAAGTCTGGCGGCCCGGAGCTCGAGCCACTGCGGTCCACCAACGCTCTTCGACAGCTGCCTCAGATCGAGCGTGAGCCGATCGCGTGGACACATTTCGAAGGGCGGGTATGACGTCCAGAGTGAGATCAAGCAACGTGGGGCGGCGCGTACGGCGACCGTTCCGTGAGGAGTTTCTGACCCGCACAGTCCGGCCGGTCTTGAACGAAGGCAAGACGGTGGGTGTGGTTGCCGGCCAGCTCGATCTGACACCGTCGGCGCTGGCCAATTGGGTCCGGCATGCGAGGGCATGGTTGAAAGCGTCATATCGACGAGGGTCGCGGCATCGTGCGAGGTGATGGTGCGCAGTTTCTGATTAGAGTCTGCCTGGCGGACCGAGTGTGTCGCTGTGACGTCTGTCTTGCCCAGCAGTCTTTTCTCGATCTTTCTGGTTGAGAAACGAGTATTTTCATTCGGAAATTATGGTGGACCTGACCGGGATCGAACCGGTGACCTCCTGAATGCCATTCAGGCGCGCTCCCAACTGCGCTACAGGCCCTAACGTGTGGGGTGCCGAACAGCGAT
>Ga0115002_10008319_pt1 | contig 11508 bp, 5 predicted proteins | sample ArcticOcean_MG_C_8_FD_89576 | JGI IMG/M metagenome (GOLD analysis project Ga0115002, IMG submission 89576) | Marine microbial communities from western Arctic Ocean - ArcticOcean_MG_CB11_86 | ecosystem: Environmental > Aquatic > Marine > Oceanic | place: Arctic Ocean: Canada Basin | collected... | reverse complement strand
ACCATTTCATTCAGCTCGATATTTCTGGCAGCCGAAACCGCGACGAGGCTCTGACGATTGCCAAAGCCGTCGCCGACGGTGTGCTGGTGAAAACGGCCATCGCCGGTGCCGACCCGAACTGGGGCCGCATTGTCTCAGCCGTCGGTTTTTGTGGCGTCGAAGTTTACGAGGAAAACATCTCCCTAAAAATCAACGGCACACTCATCTACGAAGCCGGTACCCCGATAGAATTCGATGAAAAATTGGTCTCTGACGGAATCCGCAACAACCGCGACGTACACATCGAAATCAATTTGGATTTGGGCAGCGAGAACCTGAGATTCTGGACGTGCGATTTAACGACCGAGTACGTGCGGTTGAATTCGGAGTATACGACTTGATGCTGTTTGATGTTGTTTTTTTACCACGAAGGACACGAAGTCTTGTAGGTCATGCTATCTGCATGACTGGAATATTGTGGTAAATCTATGAGTAACTTTTCAAACGAATTCATCACTGCCGCGCGAGATGCATTATCATTTCTGGAACGCGATCACGGATTTATACTAAGCGAAACCGATACAGAAAGTCGATTTGAAATCCCTTTTGGCAAGATTTTATATCGCAAACTCATCTCGCCCTCACGAGAACTCTTCGTTTGTCTTTCTACCGCACCCACACGGTTCGAACGTGATTTGGAATTCGGTCGAGGCTGGCCGCCCCAGCATAGCGAGACGATCCAATTAGATGAATTGCTTGCGGTTGAAGCACCTGAATTCCAAATGAAATTTCAATCTGGAATTCACGAGGGATTTGGTGATCATCAGAAAATGTCGCAACAATACACAGAATTGGGCAACGCTCTGAAAAACTACGGTGGCCGTTTCTTTGCTGACGACCAGGCATTGTGGGATTCCGTCCATGAATTACGAAAATCCAATCTTCAGATTTGCCGAAACGAAGAGATTTCCCATTCAGCGGAATCCGCATTCAAAGAAAATGACTGGCAAAAATGCATCGAATTGCTTGAGATACTAGGAGATTGTCGAACTAAACTCCAAACCTCTCGACTTGAGTATGCTCGGAAGCATATCTCGAAACTATGATCACATTGACAATTTAGAACAGATCGACGGCATGCCATCGGCTTAGACGGTTTTTCTCTCCAACTTTAGTGTCCCGTCTTTTTTGGAATCAAGGGCTTCTTCAGCCAGGAAATCTAGCTTTCCTGATTTTGAATCGTCTTCGATTTGTTGATCCCAGTGCTGCCAGTCCCGTTCGCTAAACCAATCTCTGAGTTGAGAGTATTCGGGCTTAGAAAGTCCGGCGATGGCTGTCTTGATCTCGTCCACATTCGACATGTGATAAGTCACCTTTTCTCAAACACTTGGCTGCATTAATTGAAAGATTCGATTTCGGGCATTCCGTGTCCAGTTCCAGTAAAATGGTTTTTCGAGGAAAAGTCAAGGGGTGTGTTTTAATGTCCATGTTATGCCTGTGAGGGATCGTCGGCCCCGGGTGTGTTCACCCGGGGCTAAATAATCCTTTGTGGTGGAAAAAAACGTTGATTGAGTGCCATCCACGTAGCTCAATCCCAAATCTTACTAACTGGCTGCCCTAAGGGCATTTACCGGAACGTGGGGGGTTTGTTAATCTGTTGGCTGAATAACAGGTCCGACGACAAGTTGTCGGCTTAGATCATAGCGGTTTGCCGTGGGCAACATGGAATGGAATCACCAGGTGGCGGGTAAGAAACGAACGAAGGCACAAATCGAACAGGCCATCGAGGCGGAAACGCAGGCGGTTGGGCGCTACTTGTGGGACCATCTCGAACGGCGGGCGCCGTCGGTGTTGGAAAAACGCTGGTGGGACGACCGCATTTTGGCCTGGGCCATGGAAGATGAGTCGGTCAAGGTGCAAATGTTCCGCTTCGTCGATGTGCTGCCGATGCTGAAAACTCACGATTCGGTCACCAGGCACTTGCAGGAATATTTTGATGATGTCCGCGAGCATTTGCCCTGGGCGGTGCGGATGGGGCTTGAGATCACCCAGCCGAACACGGTTTTGGGGCGTGCCCTGGCTCTCAATGCTCGGTCGAACGCCCAGCGGATGGCCAAACGGTTTATTGCCGGGTCGAATACCGAGGAAGTTTTGCAGGCCTTACGAAAAGTTCGCCGAGACGGGTTTGCCTTTACGCTCGATTTATTAGGCGAGGCGGTTATTTCTGAGGACGAAGCGGACGCCTATTTGCACTCGTATCTCGATTTGGTTTCTGGGTTGGCACCGGTGGTTAACAATTGGCCCGAAGATGCGTTGCTTGACTGTGACCACGCCGGGCCGATTCCGCGGGTCAATGTGTCGGTGAAGCTGTCGTCGTTGTACAGCCAGTTTTCGCCGCTGAACCCAGCCGGGACGGCTGAGCACGTGCTGCCGAGGTTGCGGGAATTACTGCGGTCGGTGCGTGAGCAATCGGGGTATTTGCACGTCGATATGGAGCAGTATTCGTACAAAAATCTGACACTGGAGCTATTCAAGACCTGCTTGATGGAACCCGAGTTTCGTGACTTTGCGGATGTGGGAATTGTGGTTCAGACCTATTTGCCTGACGCTGATGCCGACTTGAAAGACTTGCTGAAGTGGGTGAAGAAGCGGGGCACGCCTATTACCGTGCGGCTGGTGAAGGGGGCTTACTGGGATTACGAAACGGTGGTGGCCCAATCGCGCGGTTGGCCGGTGCCCGTGTATCAACAGAAGTCGCAATCGGATGAAAGCTACGAACGGAACAGTCTGTTCTTGATGAAGAACTACGAATGGTTACGCCCCGCGCTGGCCAGCCATAATATGCGAAGCTTATCGCACGGAATTGCCTGTGCCCGCGAATTGGGTGTTCCCGCCGAAGCCTACGAAATCCAAATGCTGTACGGCATGGGCGCCGACCAGGCCCAGTTGCTTACTGAATTGGGAAATCGCGTGCGGGTTTACACGCCGTTCGGCGAATTGATTCCTGGCATGGCCTATTTAGTGCGTCGACTGTTAGAGAATACATCGAACGATTCATTTTTAAGACAAAGTTTTGCGGAAAACGTTTCTGTGGAGGAACTGATGATGAAGCCTGCTGAAATTGACGTCGATGGACCCGAAGCCGAGACGGAAGAAGCCACTTTTGAGAACGAACCTTGCATCGATTTCAGCCGGGAAGAAAACCGCGATGCAATGGAGCAGGCCTTGGCCGATGTGGCCGACCAGCTAGGGAAAGAATACCCGTTGATTATCAATGGGCGCCCCGTCGATACGAAGGGGACGTTGATTTCGCGGAACCCATCGCGTCGTAGCCAAACGGTGGGAAAAGTGGCGAGTGCATCGCCCGAAGATGCTTATGATGCGATTGCTGCGGCTCGCCGGGCGTTTAAGCATTGGTCGAGAGAAGAGGTTGGTCACCGGGCCGAATATTTGGAACTGGTTGCCGCTGAGATGCGGAACCATCGGTTTGAACTGTCGGCCTGGATGATTTACGAATGTGCAAAGACCTGGGAAGAAGCCGATGCCGACGTGGCTGAGGCGATTGATTTTTGCATGTATTACGCCGACCAAATGAGAAAACTCGACGTCCCTCAGCAATGCGATGTGCCCGGCGAAGAGAATTCGTACTATTACCGTCCCCGTGGCGTGGCGGTCGTGATTGCCCCTTGGAACTTCCCGCTGGCTATTTTAACCGGCATGACGGCAGCCGCCGTTGTGGCGGGTAATACAGTGATTATGAAGCCAGCCGAACAGTCGTCGGTGATTGCGGCCAAGCTGATGGAAATGTTCGACCATGCGGGCTTGCCCGATGGTGTGGTCAATTTCTTGCCGGGTGTCGGCGAGGACATTGGCCCCGAATTGGTCGGCAGCCCGGACATCGATATCATTGCCTTTACCGGTTCGCGGGACGTGGGGTTAGAGATTAACCACGTAGCCTCAGAGACTGACTCTCGTCAGATATCGGTGAAGAAGGTGATTTCCGAAATGGGGGGCAAGAATGCCATTATTGTCGATGACGATGCCGACTTAGATGAGGCCGTTTTAGGTGTGATTTCAAGTGCATTTGGATACGCGGGCCAAAAATGCTCGGCCTGTTCGCGGGCCATTGTGTTGGAAGACGTGTATGACGATTTTCTCAAACGGTTAATCGGTGCGACGAAAAGTTTGAAAGTTGGCCCGGCAGACAGCCCTGAAACGACAGTCGGCCCCGTGATTGATGAAGATGCCCAAGAGCGGATTCGGGAATTTCTTGAAATTGGCGAGGAAGAAGAATGCCTGGCATTTGCTGCTGAACTGGACGAGGGGTTGGCTGAAGAAGGTTATTACATTGCTCCGCATATTTTTTCGGAAGTGGAACCGGAATCGCGATTGGCCCAGGAAGAAATTTTTGGACCAGTGCTTGCTGTGATTAAAGTGAAAGACTTGAGGATGGCCATTCAGGTGGCCAACGGCACCGATTACGCGTTAACGGCTGGAATTTACAGCCGTAGCCCGGCCAACTTAAAGCAGGCCCGGCTAGAGTTGGAAGCTGGCAATTTATATTTGAACCGTGGGATTACCGGGGCCCTGGTACAACGGCAGCCGTTTGGCGGGTTCAAAATGTCGGGCATTGGATCGAAAGCGGGCGGCCCCGATTATTTGCAGCAGTTTTTGATTCCGGTGAACGTGACCGAAAACACCATGCGTCGCGGCTTTGCACCGCCCGCTGACGAAGAGGATTAAAAAACAGTACTCTCATTCCAAACAAAAAAAGGGCGAAGGAAAAATGAATCCTTCGCCCTTTTAACATTGACCCGCAATTGATACTGCGTTTTGGTTTTAGTGTTGGAACAAGAACTCTTTCGAGTTCAAGATGGCCCAGCCGATGTCTTCCAAGGCCAACCGACGGTCTTTACTGGCGGCAATGTGCTTCTTAGATGCTGACAGTTCTTGCTCGGATGGGTTTCGGCTTAAGGCGGACAGGTACAGGCTGGAAATAATTTCGTCGTCAGATTTCTTTGCCTTAATTGCAACGGCAATTCGTCCGGCGTCGCTTCGCAGTTTGTTATGGACGACTGGTCCGTTAATCATTTGCAAAGCCTGTGATAGGTTCGACTCATTCGACCGTTCACACTGGCAGGCCATTTCGCGTTGCGGCTGGCCGAAGATTTTTAGGAAGTAGTTATTTGTGGGCGGTTCCGGCAAGTGGATGGCCCGTGTTCCGGCGGGGACGCCTTTATATTTTTCGTTGACGCCGGTCACGTCGCAGATGGCGTCGAGCAGTTGCTCGGCTGATAGCAAGCGTGTATTAGCGTGTGAGAAGTAAATTTCATCGTCGGTGTTGAACTCGTTCTTGCGAGAGCTAAGCTGATAGGTGCGGCTCTGCATGATTGTGCGGACAACCCACTTCTGGCTGAAGTTGTTTTTGATGAATCCTGCCGCTAACGCATCCAATAGTTCTGCGTTGGAAGGTGGGTTGGAATCGCGGAAGTCATCGACGGGTTCGACAATTCCACGGCCCATGATGTGGCCCCAAATTCGATTGACGGTGGCACGGGCGAAGAACGGGTTTTCCGGGGCGGTTAGCCAGTTGGCGAACACTTCGCGGCGGTCTTCGTTTTTCGGTACATCGACATCACCTTTAAGCAGCAGGTGGACCTTCATGGTCTGGCCGGTTCGGGGTTGTTTGATTTCGCCCGATTTTTTTACGAAGATGATTTCTTCATCGGCTAGTGGGCCGGGCTTACGTCCGACACGAGTGAATGCAGCGGCGATGCCGTAGTAATTGTCTTGGGACCAGCGTTCGAATGGATGATTGTGACATTTCGCACATTGAATTCTGATTCCTAAGAATAGCTGGGCCGTGGTTTCAGTGGCATCGTTGGGGTCTCGGCTGGCCCGCCAGTAGTTGGCAGCGGGGTTTTCGAAGACAGACCCTTTGGCTGTGAGTAATTCTTTTGCAAATTGGTTCAGCGGTTTGTCGGTTCGGATACTGTCGTAAACCCAACGGCGGAATTTATAGACGCCGGCCGGTTTTAGTTTTTTGCTGTTCGAGCGAAGGATGTCGCTCCATTTTAATGTCCAGAAACTGGCGTAATCGGTTGTATCGATCAGTTGATCGATCAAAAGATTACGTTTTTCGGGACGTGAATCGTTTAAAAACACTTGTGATTCTTCGATTGACGGCAAGCGGCCTGTCGTGTCGAGGTAGGCACGGCGGATGAATTCTTCATCGGTGCAAACCTCAGAAGGAAGAATTTGTAGGGTCTTGAGTTTGGTGAAAACGTTTTCATCGACAAAGTTGTTTGCTTTGGGGTTGTTCCAGACGAAGCCTTTGACGTTTTCAAGGAAGGTAATATGGCTGGTGCCCATCTGGTCGAGGTAACGTGCCAGGATGGCGGTTTCGCCACGACCGGAACGTTCAACTAAACCGTTAACCGAGACTGAGCCGACTGATTCGTTCGATGATGTGAAGACAGACAAAGCCGTCAAGTCTCGAACGCTGCCGTCTGAGTAAGTTCCTAAAACGTAAAGTTGTTGTCTGGTGCCCGCTTGTTGCAGGACACGTTTGGAAGGGTGAACTTGAATTTTGACAAGTTTGGGAGTTCCTTCCGCGTCCAAATTCATGCCTTCGCCAATCCAATGGTTCATGACGTAGTAAGAAGGGTCTTCTTTTCTCATTCGGCGTCCGCCGCCGTGGGCAACTTCCATCAAAGCTTTTTTGAGAATGAGGCTTTCAGCAGGAGCCATGACATTGGTTCGGCGACCGAAGAATTCGGTCCGCAGTGTCACGATATCCAGAGTCGCATCGAACCCTCGAAGAGAGAGTCGGAAACCGGCTTTTCCTGATGGTGAACCATGACAGGCCCCCATGTTACAACCTGATTTTGAAAGTGCAGCTAAAACTTCGTAGTTGAAGCTGATGGGGGCAGGTTTTTCAAAATTCTTCACCGTCACTTCGGCGGTGGCATTTTGGCTGCCGATGTTCGTAGTAATTTTGGCGGTTCCGTTGCCGATCGGGCGAATGATGCCATTTGAGACGATGGCCACTTTTTCGTTCGATGAAGAAAATGCAGCGATCGAAGTTAAGTCGCGAAGTTCGTTTGTTGAATAGCGTGCAGTCACGACCATTTGCTGTTGAGCACGATGGCTGCCCAGCTCGAACTTGGCCGGTTCTAAGGTGATAGCGGCTGGGTTACCAGCTTCTACCTTGGGGCCGTCGTCGGCTGCTGAAACGGTTTCAAGAGAACCGAACAGCGAAAAAGTGAGTGCGGCACAGCAGACCAAAGTTAAAGGTCGAGCAAAAGTGTCTCTGAACAACATGGGTCAATTTCTCCATCAAAATGTGGAAATCATTTTGAACTTCAAGCGAGAGATAAAGGTTGGAAGTTCAACGTGTTTCAGACTGTTGTTAATGATTGTATGTGTGACGTCACTGTCAACGTACAGAAACATCATGGTTCAATTATATGAAAAAATAGTGATGTTTGGGAAGCGCTATCTCAATAAAGTTAGGTTTTGGTTACTCAATTACCTGGAGTTTCGCTGCAGGCGAAGTTGCCGTCAGCTTGGCTTTTCCGATGGTTGCATCTCCTTTGGTGGTAAGGTTTGTGATTGCGGCCACGGCGGCATCGGCGGCTGCGGTGAAAACCACTTCGATTTCGTTCTTGTCTTTGGGGATGGTCGCAGCGGCTGCGGTGACACCTTTGGGCAAGTTTTGGAATGTGAGGACGATGGCTTCGTTAAAGGCGGGATTTTTCACGACGGTCACTTTGGCTTTCAATTGGCCAGCTTTTTTGATGTTTCCGTCACCGGCTTCGATTTTTAGGGTGTATGGTGCTTGCAGTTTTAGCCCGATGCCAGGGGTTGGCTGGGTTGTGGTGACTTTTCCTTTTTTGTGCGTGCCGATAAAGACTGCAGTGAATTCGCCCAGTGGGGCTTTGGCTGTTGCGGTGAATACAATCACAATTTCATTTTTGCCTTTGGCGATTGGTTTCACGGCTGCGGTCACATTTGCGGGCAGGCCGCCTTTAGCGGGGGTAATTGCCAAGGTGATGGCTTCGTCGTTTCCGGCGGCTCGTGTTGAGATGACTTTGACCGAGGCCTTTAAGTCGCGTCCAAACACAATTTGAGCAGGCTCGGTCCGTAGTGAGAAGGCCGGTTTAGGGGCCCCTGAAACGGCCAGTGCGTTTGCCAATAATTCGGGAGGCCAAGGCATGCCGTTGAAACTGGCTTTTAATGCGGCTGTGATGCTGGCAACGGTTTCAATGTCTTTGTCGCCGACTTTTGCTCGTCCGACAATTTTCGCGGGAAAGACTTGCCCGGTGGGTGCGTTGGCAGCCGATTGCAAAGTCAGCACGACTGTGTTCAACCCTGGTCCGATAACGGTGGGGCTGCTGGTGATGCCTGCAGGCAAATCGATCGCGACCACTGCAATGGGGCCGTTGTAACCGGTGCGGGCCGATGTCACGGTAATCATAGCGGTTCCACCGGCGGGCACGTTGATGCTGTCAGCCGAGGCGGCCAGAGTGAAACCGGGAATCGATTCTTTCACATGCACACGGTAAGCAAACTGAGTCCCGCCGCGTAGGTGCAGGTCTTCTACAGATAATGTGTAATTTCCATCGGCGGGGAACGTGTAAGTCATCACGCCATCGTTGGTTCCCGCATCTTCGGCCACAGCAAGTTGTGCTCCCTTATCGTTAAACATCCGCAGGTGAAGGTCGGTCGGTGAACCTTGGCTACGAGTGATTGCCGAGAAGATGAATTTCTGACCTTTTTTAGCAGCAAAAGTAAACTGATCGATATCACCGGCCTGTTCGAATCGGCCGTTGATATTCACGCCGAGGGTGACAGGATTCGCTTTTGCACGTTCGTTGTTTGGTTCGGTTTCGAGAAATTCGCCGTTTGGAGAAATTCTCAAAGTGACGAATCCGCTACTTTTGCCCCCTTTGCGTTTGGCTCCTACGTTAATCGTGTGGCCCGTGGCGGATGCAGGAACATTGACGTCGATTGGTTCGACATTTTCGATATGCTCGCCAGCGAAGGCGACTTTGGCCGGGGCTCCCGATTTTATTCCCATCGGATAAGGGACAGTCACGCAGGGGAAATCGCCGATTCTGAGACGGTAAAAGTGGTTTCCGCCGCCTTGGTATCGAATGTCGCGAATTTCTAATAGGTATTCGCCGGCAGCGGCAAACTTATGACACAGTTGAGAGTCGGCACTGAGGCCTGGTGCATCGTCGCTGTAAGTGACCTCACGCCCGTTGGCATCGAGAATTCGAATCATTGGGTCGAGGGCCGAACCAAATCGTCGTGATAAAACTTCGAATGAAACGGACTGGTTTGCTGCAACTGTGAACTTGTAGTAATTTTTTGCCAACGATGCGATTGAACCGTCAACGGCACCGGGCAGGGTCAGCACTTGGGCTTTTGCGATGGTGGTATTGCCAGCAGCTTGTGCGACGGTTGGCAGGTCATCGACGGCGAGTAGTTTTAATTTTGAGATGCCGTTCGGGCTGGCAACCCGAATGGCGTGCACGCCCACCGAGGCGTTTGCGGGAACTGTTACTTTGAAGACGACAGAAGCAGCGTTCTTGCCGTTGTCTTTCACATCGGGAGAAAGTACCGCCTGGCAAGGAAAGCTGGTCCACAATTTTGTGACGCCGACTAAATTGCTTCCTCGGACAGTGACATCGACGGTGGACCCGGGGCTCACTGCTCGCGGGGTTGTCGAGGTGATAGTCGGCGTTTGGGCCATCAGATTTGGACTGACTGAAATCACGGTTAGCAAGACAAGGCTGCTTAACACGGTTCGAATCGACATCGGTTATTCTCCTGGTGGGATTTCAAGCGTCTTCGTTTGTAAAAACAAACGTTGTTGTTTTGGTTTCATCGTCCGGCGGATTGCTGAAAAACGATCAATGCCTTTCATCAACTCGCAGTTGCGTTTTAGGTAGGAAAAGTTTTGAGGATTGCCTGGTGTGCGGACGCGAACGGTTTCGATTTGGCTGTCCCTGACAAAAGACTGCGTGATAAATCACCGAAAGCTTTCAGTCAATTGAAACAGTCTCAGATCACGACCTGTGCGACCCTTCTACTACTAGATGATAAGGGACTTCAACTGCCAGCGTCAAAGGAAAACCGGGTAAAGGAGAGGACTTATGTCAAATCGAGAGATATTCTTTTGAGTCACTTGACAGGGTTTTAATGGCTTGATTCCCCATCATTTGGTCGGTTTTGCAGTTCGAGGGACGGCCGTTAATCGCAGTCGTTGGTTGTAAGACCGCAGCTCGAGATACCGTTCTGCCAAATTCAATCTGATTTGATTGAAGCCCGAGTTGGAGGGGGAATTTGTCTCAACGAGAACTCGGCCTGTCCGTTTATCAATGGCGGTGATGCTTGTCTCCCAATAGGAGCGTTTGTTTTTCTTTTTGTACTTGCGGGCGTACAGGGTTAAAATCGGTGATTCTTTGAACTGTGAAAGTACCAAGTTCAAATCTTTAAGTTCTCGTTTCCAAAGCGGTTGTCCGTTGGTTTTATCAAAGGCCAAAATTTTTCCATTAACGGGTTGCGAGCGGAAATTCATGTAGGATGAGTAAACCATGCCTCGCCGGGCGACATTTGCAATGAGGTAGATTTGCCGATGGTCGGAAATAACATACATTGAAGACTTGGAATCCTTAATGTCTTTCGGATCGACGTTGCCCATTTTTTTGACTTGGCCCGAATCGAGGTTAAGGGCTAACAACTGGCCATCCGGTTGTAAGACCACCAAGGAATTCTCATCGAGAAAAGTGAGGTAAGATTCTGGCGGGAAGTTGACCTTCCATTTCGTAGTGGCCGTCAACGGGTCGAACTGGTCGATGATGAGCTGCTTCGTTTGTTTAGCGTTTGTTGAATCTGAAGAACTGGTCGTCGTGGTCGTCAGTCTGACCAAACCGTTTTCGGCCAAGTGGACCGAATTTGCGAGTAGCTCGGCAATGTTTTTGATCTCAATCGGTTTTCCGTCTTGAGCACGCAGGGCGATTGCCTGTGTGTGGTCGGTGGGTACGAGGAACAGAAAACTTTCGTTGCCGAACACGGAAGTTTGCGGGCGAATATCTTGACGTTTAAAACGAACGTTTCCAGTCATGGCATCGTAGACAATGATTTCTCTTCGACCGAATGCGCAGATATATTCGCCGTTGGAGATGGCCAATTTGCCTCGTTTTTGGCCGCGAAGGACCAGCCCGAATTGTGAAATTGCGGCTGTGGTGGGTTGCATCGGCGAGTAGGCGACGGTTCTGTGGTTTCGCCGCCGAATTGACGCGGACTGTGCTTCTAAAGTCTTTGACCACAGTGGCTTGCGTTCAACCGGGGAGAGGCAGTGTAGTACGTTGTTGTGCAATAATACCAGTTGATGGTCGGTCACCAATGCGTTGACCTTCGAGTTGTTTGATCGCAATCGGCTGCGTAGTGGGATAGTCCAGTACAATGAGTCGTCCCAAGAACTCGTGAAGTCGAGCCTGTGTTGTTGTGTGTTGAATT
>Ga0115002_10008316_pt1 | contig 11511 bp, 11 predicted proteins | sample ArcticOcean_MG_C_8_FD_89576 | JGI IMG/M metagenome (GOLD analysis project Ga0115002, IMG submission 89576) | Marine microbial communities from western Arctic Ocean - ArcticOcean_MG_CB11_86 | ecosystem: Environmental > Aquatic > Marine > Oceanic | place: Arctic Ocean: Canada Basin | collected... | reverse complement strand
GGAGATGGGTGGACTGCACCGATTCATGGGCTGGGAACGGCCAATTCTGACCGATAGCGGCGGTTTTCAGGGGTTCAGCCTTGAGCATCTTCGCAAGATCGATGAGGGCGGAATCACCTTCAAGTCCCACTTGGACGGCAGTATGCACGAGTTCACGCCTGAGGGTGTGGTCGAGCACCAGAAACGGCTAGGGGTGGATATCATGATGCCCCTGGACGTATGCCTCCCTGCGGGGTCTGACAGAGATGTGACCAAGGCTGCTGTGGAGAGGACCGCCAGGTGGGCGGAAAGGTCGTTTGAGGCGCATGCTGGGGATGGACCGGCTCTTTTTGGCATAGTCCAGGGCGGTCTCATGGCCGACCTGCGCCAGCTCTCTGCGGAGCTCACGGTTGCCATGGGGTTCCCGGGATACTCCATCGGGGGGCTGAGTGTAGGCGAGACCAAGGCGGAGATGTACGAGATGGCCGGGTTGGCGACGGGTATGCTACCCACGGACGCGCCGCGGTATTTGATGGGGGTCGGCGCGCCCGAAGACCTGGTGGAGGGGGTTGCGCGGGGCGTAGACATGTTCGACTGCGCGCTTCCCACCCGGATAGCTCGCAACGGTGGGCTGTTCACCAGCGACGGCAGGGTGCATGTCTACACGGCCCGTTTCAAGTCGATGGAGGGCCCGATTGATCCTGAGTGCGACTGCTATACGTGCACCCGATTCTCGGCGGCCTACCTTCACCATCTGTTCAAGGCGAAAGAGCTGCTTGCCATGAGGTTGGGGACCATCCACAACCTGCGGTTCATTTTTCGTCTGATGCGCGACATGCGCACCTCGATCGTCGATGGGCGTTTTGCGGAGTTCCGCGCAGCCTTCCACCGGCGTTATTTGCCAGCCAGTGAGGAGAGACGACAGGAGCAGAGAGTCAAAAGGGGGTCCAAGGCCTGGGCCCCGGATGCTTGACTCTCTCGGCCATTCCGCTAGGTCGGAGCAAAAGAGTAGTTAGTAATATTGTGAGGAACACCCTCACACGCCCGGCCCTTCGGCGGGCTCAGGGCAGGCGACGGGGGTGCGCCCATCTGCACACCCCTCTTCGCCTTCTCACACATCAGCAAGTCGAAATGGCCCTCGGCGTACCCCGCCCCGCCCGACAAAGCGTGCGCAGCACTCTAGTCTCTTAGCCAGGTTTCTGACAGTGCCAGGCAGCTTGTGCTGCTGGTTTTGCCGTGGTTGTCTTTCGGATGGGTGGCGCCGGATGCTACCTCGCCATTGATGGTTACCTGGACCCTGCGCGCCGGGACAAGGCAACTGTAGACGCCGTGGGGCCGATCGGGCATGGTGCCGGTCTCGACACTGACCACGAACGGGTCGCCGAAGTCGTACCAGCTCAAGTAGATGTCGTCCTCATCGGTCGCTATGGTCTCGGTCCAGGAGGACTGGACGTTGCCGGTCTTGCCGAATTCCGCGTCGATGACGGGGATAGAGGTGTCGCCGAAGGCCGGATGCATCGTGCCCTGGATGTCCTCCTGGAGCCATCGAGCGAGAGCTATGTTGTCGGAGTAGATTACAACCTCGTCGTCGGTCAATTCACTGGTCAGGAACAGGGCATGTCCATCGCCCACGGGGGAGAGCAGGACCCGCCAGTGGCTCAGGCGCGTCGTGGGGTCCGAGCCTGGTGCGTCTGTGAGCTGGATGAACGAGTTTTCGCCGGTAAGCTGAACGTTGCTGGGATCGACGGGACTGGTCATTGGTAACACCTCCTGTTCGCAACAGCATATCATCGTGGAAGGGGCGGGGGTTGTGATGACGGGGCTGCTTGGACTCGGGAGCCGATGACGGGAAATTGCGATGTGTAGCGATATGTTACAGTATGTCGCATGGAGAGGCGAAGTGTATTCGGTGATGCGGCAATCCGGCGCTATGTAGGCGTCGGTGGACTGACGGCGTCGAAGCCCGCCCTGAGGATTCGCGAGGTCCCACTGCCACCACCGTCGTCGGAAGCGGCTCTGGGACGGTTTTGGCGGTTGGCAGACACGCTTCCGCAGGGCCTCGAGGCCGAGGATGGTCGGCGGTTCAAGATCATATATCCAGGGCGTCCTGGCGGTGCATCGGGGCCTGATTTTCGCGACGCGGTGATCGCAGGAGAGTCAGGGGAGCGTTTCACAGGGGATGTGGAGTTGCATCTTGTGGCTCCCGACTGGTACCGGCACCGCCATCATGAGGACCCGGCCTACAATGGCGTGGTTCTCCATGTTGTACTACACCCTGCGGGATCGCGAATTTCTGTCCAACGGTCGAAAGGCCAGGTGCCCATTGTATCGATGGGGTCTGCGCTGACAGATCTGCAGGAAACGCCGACGAATCGCCCAGCCCAGTTTCCTGAATTCGAGGATCTGGGTGGTGCTCTTGACCTTGCTGGGGACCGTCGGTTCTTTTCGAAGGCTTCGGGACTGGGTCTGGAGTTGGAGCGTAACGAGCCTAGCGAGGTGCTCTACCGGGCTCTGTTGGAAGTCATTGGATACGCGAATAACCGAAGGCCATTTCGTCACCTGGCTGAGGCCGTTCCATTCTCGGCGCTGGCCTCACTGAGGGGTGAGCCTGGAGGAACAAGACTGGCAGCGTTGAAGGCGACGCTTCTAATTGCATCGGGTTTTGCACCCAGCATGAGCGATGGGTACGCCCTGGAATTAAAGGGGCTGGCGCCGTATCTCCCGAGAACGTCGAGAGTCCCAGTGAAAGAGTGGGCGGTGTCCGGGGGCAGGCCCAGGAACCACCCGATGAGACGAGTTGTTGGTGCGGCCCGTCTGATGGACAGGTTCGTCGAGGGTGGGCTTTTGACAGGGCTGGATGGAGCGGTCGCCGAGGGCAGGGCGGTCGTGCTGCTTCGCCTTCTCACAGCGGCGCCACATATTGGAGACGGACGGGCTCACGAGATTGCCGTGAACGCGGCGTTGCCCTTCTTATACGCCTGGGCTGGCCTGAGGCGGGACAGGAGGCTCAAGGAGTCGGCGTTCGACCTCTACCGGCGGTTTCCTAAGCTGCCCGGCAATGCGATCACCGATGATATGGCAAGGCTTCTTGGAGACGACCTGGCAAGGGTGCGAGGGATTGGTGCACGGAGGCAGCAAGGACTGATCTACTCGTACAAGGCGATGATTGGACGGGGAGGTTTGGTCTCTCCGACGGTCAGGAGCCTGCGGCGCTGAGGAGTATGCTCTGGGCCTCGGCGGCTCCGAACAGGTTACCCTGGTTTTCGAAGATTTTGATCGCCTGTTCAAGGTCCTCGATGCCCTGGCGTAGGTTGCCCTGATTGAGATGGAGCACCCCACGGTTTCTGAAGGCCTCCGGGAACACCGGCTTTAGTTCAACGGCCTTGTCGAAATCCTCGAGGGCTAACTCGAAACGTTCCTCGTTGTAATGGGCCAGGCCACGGTAGTGGTAGGCCTTCGCCATCTCGGGGAGCACGCGGATGACCATGTCGAAGGAGCTTACGGCTTCGTCGTACTGGGCCGCATTGAGCAGATTGACCCCCGCCGTGTATCTGAAGAGGACGTCAGGGGGCTCCGGCGTGGCCGTCGGCTCTGGAGTCGGCTCTGGCGTCGGTGTGGGCTCGGGAATCGCGGTGGGTTCGGGCGTTGCAGTGGGCTCGGGGATTTGTGTTGGTTCGGGGGTTACCGTGTCAGCGGGTACCGCGAGGAGCACGGAGGTTGGTTCCGGGGCAGGCTCCGGGTCCTTCGAGCACGCGACTGCCGCTAGGGCTGTGATCAGAACGGCTGCTACGAGGTATTTTGCCTTGTTCATATAACTCTGAGGCGCCCGTCGGGGCACTGGAAAATTCAGCCTCAAGGATAGCATAGACGGATGCGAGTGGACTCACAGTCCCCGTCGTGGTCTACTACGCCCGAGAGCGGATGTTAGATTGGGCGTTGGTGCTATGCCGCTGAATATACTGGCTTGAGACCAAAAAAATCCGCAGCCTGTCGAAGGGGAAGCCCCCAACGTAATGCCCATTTTGCAAGGTCGAAAAAACCTGGAACTGAGGGGATAGATTGATTAGAAGTTTGGATGGCGTGTGGCCGAAGGTCCACCCCACGGCCTTCGTCAGCGAAGATGCGTACGTAGTAGGAGACGTTGAGATTGGCGAAGGGTCCAGCGTTTGGCCGAGGGCGGTGGTCCGGGCAGATTCAGGGAAGATCACCATCGGAAAACAGACATGTATTCAGGAAGAATCGGTTGTGCATGGCGACAAGGACGTGATAATCGGTGATCGGGTCGTCGTCGGGAAACACGTGCTGTGCCACGCTCGGGACGTGGGCGATCGGGTGCTGATTAATACTGGTGCGACTGTTAACGACGGCGTGGTGATCGGCGAAGACAGTCATGTGGCTGCAGGCTCGGTGTTGATCGAGTTTATGGAGGTGGCTCCGGGCTCCGTGGTGGAGGGTGTTCCAGGTCGAGTGCGGCGAGAGGTAGATGAGGAGCATCGTGAGCTGGCTCGGTCAGTGGCTGACGACTATGTGGAGAGGGCGCAACAGCACGTGCGCGAGGACGGTCTGGGGTCGACAACGGGCGATTAAAGCGGAGGTGTGACGGTTAGGGGCTCCGCGGTTCCTGCACACCCATTGTTGGCCGACGTGGACTTGCCCAGGGCGTGCGCGGTGCGCCCTGACGGATTGTCGGGCTACATTTTGTCCGGGGCCTCCATGAGCATCAGGTCGAGGCAGCGGGCAAGGACCGTGCGGGCCGCATCCACCAGTTTTAGTCGAGATTTCGTGACGTCAAGGTCTTCGGGCTTCGATGAAACGACCCTGCGCTGCTGGTAGAAGGTGTGGAACGACGTTGCCAGCTCGATGGCATAGTGCGGCAGGTGCTGGGGCTCCATGTTCTCCGCCATGAACTCGACGGTCTCTGGCAGTACGAGCATCTTCCTGATGAGGGCCAGCTCGGATTCGTGGTCGAGTAGAGACGTATCCCCATCGGTGAAGTCGATGCCCCGTTCGGTGGCCAATCTCAGGATACTGGCGATGCGGGCGTGGGCGTATTGGACGTAGTAGACAGGATTCTCCGCCGACTCCTCTTTGGCCAGTTCCAGATCGAAGTCCATCTGACTGTCGATGGAGCGGGACAGGAACACGAAGCGGCAGGCGTCTGCCCCTACTTCCTCGATTAGCTCGCGCAGCGTTATCAGATCACCGGTGCGTTTTGAGAGACGTACCACCTCGTCGCCGCGTTTTAGCGTAACGAGTTGGTAGAGGAGCAGTTCAAGGCGGCCGTCTTCGATGCCCAGGGCGGGGGTCATAGCCTTGAAGAAACGAGCGTGGCCTTGGTGGTCGGCCCCGAAGATGTCGATGACCCGATCGAAACCACGATTCTTGAACTTGTCGTAGTGGTACGCCATGTCCGTAGCGAAGTATGTAGGGACGCCGGTGCTGCGGATGATGACCTTGTCCTCGTCGTCGCCCAAGGCGGAGGAGGTGAACCAGGTTGCGCCGTCCTTCTCTGCAACGTAGCCCTGGTCTTTCAATAGCTTCATGGTCGCGTCGAACTGGCCGTCGGTGAATAGACTACGTTCGCTGAACCACGAGTCGTAGTCTACGCGCAGCGTGCTCATGTCGGAGCGGATCGCGTCGACCATGCGTTGCAGACCAATCTCGCCCAACTCGGCTTCCGCCTCAGCATCGTCCATTTCCAGGAATCTTCGACCTTCCTGGTCGGAGATCTCCCTGGCTAGATCGACCATGTAGTCGCCCTGGTAGCCTTCGGCGTGTATCTCCGCCGCAACCCCATTGGCCTGCTTGTAACGGGCTAGTAGGGTCTTGTGAAAATGCCCCATCTGGTTGCCGGAGTCGTTGAGGTAGTACTCGCGCTCCACCGAATATCCGGCGGCCTCAAGTATCTTGGCCAGCGCGGAGCCAATTACCGCGCCGCGGGCGTGACCCACGTGGACAGGGCCCGTGGGATTGACGCTGACGAATTCGACTTGGACTCGCTTGCCATCACCGATGTTGATGTTGCCATAGGTGTCATCAGCATCGCGGATGAGGTCCACCTGGGAGGCGAGCCATTCCGGACTGAGCGCGATGTTGACGAAGCCAGGTTTGGCGGCCCAAACACGCTCTACCTGGCCACCCACTGGAATCAGCTCCGCGAGATTCTCTGCAATCTGGAGAGGGCTCATCCTCATTGGTCGTGCCAATTTGAGGGGCGTGCTGGAGGCGAAGTCGCCGTTCTCGATGTTTTGCGGGCGCTCGACCGAGACTGGAGGGGTGTCAACCTGCGGCAGCGTGCCGGAGCGCATCGCCTCCTCGAGGGCGTCTGATATCAGGGTGCGAATTTGATCTCCGGGGAGGGTGGACTCAAGCGTCATTGTTGGAAGGAACCTCGCTTCGTGTCGTGTCGCGCAAATAGCGTAACACAGGGCGTGTGGCTGACGGCCTTCGGTGAGGAGGGCTACTCACACCCTGGAGGATAGGTCTTCGTGGATACGACCACCCCTTCAGGGTTGGCCAGGCCAGCAATATCCGGATCGCCGTTGTTCCATATGGCGGTGCCTCGTCCGAAGCTATAGCCGCCCCACTCTGGGTGGATCTGGTTGGTGTACACGCGAACAACGCCTCCGGGCGCGACGAAACCGGTGGTGAAGACGAAGATCGATGTGCCGTCATCGATGTCGCTCAAGGTCCACCCATCCAGGCTGGCGGGGAGGTCGCCAAGGTTGATAATCTCGACATATTCGTCTGGTTCTTGACTGGAGTAAACGCCGTCGTAAAAAACGCACTTTATCTGAAGGTCTGGTCCCGTTGGGGTGGGACTAGGTGGTGGAGTCGGCGTGCGTTTGGGTCCACTTGTGGCCGTGGCAGTGGGTGTTGGCGAGGGCGTAGCCGTAGGGGTGGCGGGCGGTATCGGGGGCGGCGTTGGCGTGCAGGTGGATGCTATGTCCGGGATAGGTAGTAGTGCGGACATGGCGTTGTTGGCCTCGTTGCTCTCGTTCACCGAGTTTATAGGGTCGGCTATGGCATAGTTGTTGCCTGTGACGGCATAGTGTGGCGTCCATGCTGTGAGACTCTGACCCGGTTTCAACCCCGGTAGTGAAAGCCGTTGGAATCCGTTCGTGTCCACGAGGAAGGACCCGGCGTCTGCCGAGCCGATGTTGACGACCCAAATGCGGAGTCCAAGCACAGGGGGCGGGCTGTCGCAAATCGACCCGGTCTCTGGATCGATACTAAGCGCTGCAATCGTGAGGTCGGGAAGCGGTGGACTGCTGGTCGGAGTGGGTGAGGCCTCTTGTGTGGGCGTGGCCGTGGGCGGCTGCGTGGCCGTGGCTGTAGGTACGCTTGTGGGCATGGGCGACGCTGTTGACGTTGGTTCAATCACACTTGCGGCAGTGGGCGTAGGTGTTTTTGTTGGGGGGGCCTGGGTCGCCGTCGCGGTCGGTGTCTGAGTGCTTGATGGCGATGGCGTAACTTTAGGCGATGGTGTCCGGGTGGGAGTTTGCGTTGAGGTTGGTGTGGCCGTGAATGAAGGCATGGGGGTTGGGAGTTTGCGTTGAGGTTGGGACCGGTGTGGCGGTCGGGTCAGGGCCCGTAATGGTTGGGGGAAGGGTGGGGGAGGCTACTGCCTCGGCGGTCGCCTCGGATTGAGTGGTGATCGGTTTTTGGTCATTGGTTCCGTTGCAACTGACGAACAGGGCTAGAAGGGCTAGTGACGAAACTAGCGCGGCGACCCTGATAGACGAGGGCATTCGGTTCAACGGTGGCGGGTACAGACTAGGCTACGACGTTGAGCCGGACGTCGCCGGGCGCGCCGTCAGAATGGACCTCGCCAACGACCTCGGCTATCTCGACTCCACCGGACCTCAGTGCGGTGAGGAGTGCATCTAACCGCGTCTCGGGCACCGATATGAGCAGCCCTCCGGAGGTCTGAGCGTCGCAGAGGAGCAGTTTCGATGGCTCGTCCAAGCTTTGATCCCACAGGACACGGCGATTGGCGCTTTCCAGGTTGCGACGGGTGCCGCCAGGGGCTACGCCTTGATCCACCAGTTTTCGCGCACCGTCCAGGAGTGGGACGCGCTCCATGTGGAGGGTTGCTCGGGCATCGCTGGCCTCCAGCATTACCAGGAGGTGGCCCACTAGGCCGAAGCCGGTGACGTCGGTGCATGCGCTCACGCCGACCTCCACCATGGCGTCTGACGCGGCGTGGTTAAGCTGCGCCATTGTCCGGATGGCTCCTTCAAGGACATCGGCTGCAACGGTGCCGTGCTTGCCGGCCGTGGTGATGATGCCGGTGCCTATAGGCTTGGTGAGGACAAGTACATCGCCGGGGCGAATAGTGGAGTTTGCCACTTGCATGCCGGGCTTGACGATGCCGGTGACCGCCATGCCGTACTTTGGCTCCGCATCGTCGACGGTATGTCCGCCGGCCACAAGCACACCGGCCTCGCGGGCCTTGGATGCGCCGCCCTGCAAGATGCTGACTAGGATGTCCTTCGATAGCAATCTTGGAAACCCGACGATGTTGAGGCCCAGCACCGGACGCCCACCCATGGCGTAGACATCAGACAGGGCGTTTGCCACGGCGATCTCTCCGAAGGAGTACGGGTCGTCGACGATGGGCGGGAAGAAGTCTACCGTCTGGATCACCGCCAGGTCGTCGGAGAGCCTATACACGGCGGCGTCGTCCGCCGTCGAGACCCCTACTAGCAGGTCAGGATGGGTGACCGTCGGCAGCTGGCTCAGAACCTGAGCCAGGTCGTCTGGACTAAATTTGGAGGCTCAACCGGCGCAGCTGGCTAGCTCGGTGAGACGGACCGGATCAGGCATCGTGATTCCCTTCGTTTTTCCGGAAGCAACAAGCGGGGGCTGATTCCCCTGGGACGCGCCGAGTATAGCACAGCGGCTAGCTACGATTTGTTTGAATAGCCCAGGGGGCGGAGGGTAGAATGGGGCGTAAGATAGGTCTTTGCCCGTGACAAGGAGCGACTATGGACTACCGGAGATGGGTGGGTTCTGTCGAGTTGGTGTCGCTGACCGACGGTCAGGGCGGCGACGACCCTGCTGCCATATTTCCTACCTCAAGCGCCGATGTCTGGCGTGAGGAGTTTTCAGAGCTGCTAGACGGGGACGGGCTGGTCCACCCCCGGTATGGTTCCGTGGCGTTGCGGTCCGAGGGCAAGCTGATCGTGGTCGATACGGGTGCTGGGCCGCCTGAGGGCAGGCTCTTGGGGGAATTGGACGCGAAGGGTGTGAAGCGAGATGAGGTCGGTCTGGTGATCCTGACCCATTTGCACGGCGACCACATCGTGGGCAATCTGATCGACGGTAGACCTGCGTTTCCCAACGCCAGATACCTGGTGTCTAGAGCCGATTGGGACTATTGGACCGCCCCGGATGTTCTTGATGGCAATTCCGCCGTTCAAGAGCAGGCGACGCCGTTGGAAGGCCTGAACGTCCTGGACCTGATTGAGGGTGAGTTTGCGGTGACGGGTGAGCTGACCACGCTACCCACGCCAGGTCACACTCCGGGCCACATCTCGCTTGTGATCCAATCTGAGGGAGAGCGTGGTTTCGTACTTGGCGATGTGGCCCACAGTCCTGCCCAGGCCGAGTACACAGACTGGAGCCCTAGGTTTGATATCGACCCTGAGACGTCACCTGTGACGAGGCGCGCTATTTTCGACCGACTGGAAGCAGAGGGGGCGCTGATCTCAGCGGGGTACATGCCTGAGCAGGGCTTCGGACGGCTGGTCCGCGAGGGTGGGCGGTGAATTTGGCAGGTTGCGTGAACGTGACGAGAGATTTTGGATGATGGGGGTGGGTGGATGTTGTTCCGAGAGGCGTGGTCGATGCGAGGGTTCGGCGCCGCGACGTTGCTAACTGTGGTCGTCTTCGCGATGGCATGTGGCGGGGATTCGGGTCGCGCCGAGGCGGAGCGAGAGTACGACCGGGCCGAAGAGCTGTTGGCCCAGGGCAGCGTACGGAAGGCGGGCGAGTCCTATAACGTGGCCCTGGGGCTGTACCCGGACTACGCCGAGGCCTACGTGGGTCGCAGTCGGGTATTTCTTGAATTCAACAATACCGCGTCGGCCCTGGCAGACCTGGACCGCGCCATATCACTTGATCCCGGCCTGGCAGCGGCATATAGCTACCGGGGCATGGCGTATATGACCAGCGGGGACACTGGAAGTGCGATGCTTGACCTCACGAAGGCCATAGAGGTTGACCCGTTTCTTGTGGATGCCCATGTGTTTCGAGCGAGGCTAAGCGCCGGGCACGACAATATCGAATCAGCCATTGTGGACATGGGCTCTGCGATTTCGCTGAGGCCGCGCTCGGATGTCCTCTACATGGAGCGGGCCCAGATGTACCTTGCCGCTGGAGATGTGGGTGGGGCTGTCGCCGATCTGGAGGAGGTACTTTCGCTGTCTCAGGACGAGACGGTCCAGGACCAGGCAAGACACCTTTTGGCCCAGCTGGGCGCGGGACGCTAACCGGGTCGTATCAAAGTACAGGCGTCTGCTCAGAGAGTGCTTGTGCTCTTGACTTGCACTGGGTAGGGTCCTAGAATTCGCAGTCTTATATCCCCGGGGGTGCCCATGAAGTCGACGCCGCTTCGTGTCGCCCGGCGCGCCCTCTTACCCGATGTGGCGCCTCGCGACACTGCCTGGCTGATCCAGATGTCGGTGATGTTGTTTGTGCTGCTGCTTCCAATTTCCAGCTATGTTGCGGCGCTGCCGTTTATCCAGGAGGAGTGGGGACTCAACAACACGCAGGCGGGCGGGATCTACTCGGCGTACCTAGGCGGGTATGTTGTGTCCGCGCTACTCGTGGTGCCCCTCACGGACCGGTTCGGGACCAGGCACATCTTGATCTGGTCCACGGTGTTGTCGTTGGCGGCCCACATTGCGTTTCCGTTGGTGGCCGAGGACATGGTGGGTGCGATCGCGCTGCGAGCGGCCGCGGGCGTGGGTCTGGTGGGGATATATATGCCAGGATTGCGCCTCATATCAGAGCGCTTTTCCGGGTTGGGGCGAGGCACGGCGATCGGCTTGTTCGTCACGGCCCAGTACCTGGCCAATAGCGCTTCGCTGGCCATTACTGGAGCCCTCATGGCAACGATGGGGTGGCGGGATGCCTACATGGTGGTTTCGGCTGTGGCCGTGGCCGGGCTACCGATGGCCTATCTACTGCTACGGTCCCCTGGGAGGCGCGACGGCGAGGTCTCTTCGGGTCGACTGAATCTGCGTGCGCTGGTCAACCCACCTGTTCGATACCTGATCCTGGGCTACTCTCTTCACGCGCTGCAACTGTTCGCCGTGAGAGTGTGGCTGCCGGCCTTCCTGGTGGCGATACTCGTGGCCAACGGTAGCGATGCTTCCCGGGCAGTGGTGACAGGGGCGACGGTCGGGGGACTGGCGCTGGTTGCGGGTTCTGTCGGGCCATTCATGGGAGGCGTGATTTCGGATCGGTGGGGCCGGGCGACGACGGCCTCGGCGATCTTTGCACTCAGCGGAACCTGCGCCTGGG
>Ga0115002_10008312_pt1 | contig 11515 bp, 4 predicted proteins | sample ArcticOcean_MG_C_8_FD_89576 | JGI IMG/M metagenome (GOLD analysis project Ga0115002, IMG submission 89576) | Marine microbial communities from western Arctic Ocean - ArcticOcean_MG_CB11_86 | ecosystem: Environmental > Aquatic > Marine > Oceanic | place: Arctic Ocean: Canada Basin | collected... | reverse complement strand
CGGGAATTGGCGTTCCCGAGTAGAGGATCGGCACCGGTCGGCCGAGGTCGTCTTGGTACACCAGATCGGTGGGGACGCCGAGCTGGTTGTAGATGGTGGCCAGCACTTCGTTGATGTGGACCGGCCTGTCGTGCGGTACTTCCCCACGTGAATTGCTGGTGCCGATGATTTGCCCGCTTTTCAGGCCGCCGCCGGCCATCATGATCGAGAAGACGTCCGACCAATGATCGCGACCGGCCGTCTTGTTGATTTTCGGGGTGCGACCGAATTCGGTGATGACGGCGACAAGCGTCGTTTCCAACAGGCCGCGAGTTTCGAGGTCGTCGAGTAACGCTGCTACGGCTCGGTCGAAGTTCGGTAGCCGGAGGGTCTTTAGTGTTTTGAATCCGTTGGAGTGCGTGTCCCAGTCTTGATTGATCGAGAAATTCACCAGCGTGAACGGAACACCGGACTCGGCAAGGCGGCGAGCGAGGATGGCCTGCTGACCGACGCGCGTGTTTCCGTATTGTGTGCGGAGCTTTGTCGATTCCTGTGACAGATCGAACGCCTTGCGAGTCGAGCCGTGCGTGAGCATTTCGAGGGCTTGCCGTTGGAACTGGTCCATGCCGCCCATCATGCCACTGGAGTCGAGCGTGCGGGGAAGTTGATCGAGTTCGCGCAACAGTGACAGCCGATGGTCGAAGCGCCGCAGGTCGATTTTGTTCGAGAGGCTGAGGTTCGGAGGCATGACGAATGGAGACGTGGCGTTCGACGGGGGCATTCCCGATTCAAACGGATCGTAGGCCATGCCGAGAAAATTGGCTGCGGCGTAGCGAACGCGATCGCCGAGTTGCCCGCGGTCGGGGACGCAGACATACGGAGGCAACCCTGGTCGGCTGGAGCCGAGAGTTTTCGCGACGATCGACCCCATCGAGGGTTTGTCGTTGCGGTTTTTCGTTGTCGTGTTCGCACCGGGATAGTTGTAGCCGGTGAGCACCCAATGGATGGCGGCTTCATGGCTGGGCGTGGCGTGATGCACGCTGCGTATCACGTTGTATTTGTGCGCGCGGGCCGCGAGCAGTGGAAGATGCTCGCCGATCGAGAAGCCGGGCAAGCTGGTGGCGATGGAATCGAATTCGCCACGAATCTCGCTGGGCGCGTTGGGTTTCAGATCCCATGTTTCCAGATGCGAGCAGCCACCTTGCAGGAGGATGACGATGGCCTGTTTCGCGGGGGCGGAACGCGGTGGGCGGGACGGTAAACCGGCGGCTTGGGTGGCGAAAGACGTTGGGAAACTTTGGGGGAGACTGAATGCTCCTACGGCAAAGCCGCTTCCCTTGAGGAAGCCTCGCCGACCGATTCGCCTGGATTGTGCCACTGACATTTCGCCCCCTGACCAAGACACCCATCAACAACCTTCGATTCTTCGCTCTACTCTATCGTCGGTTGTGAGAAGCGGTCAAGGTTGCCTGATTACTGGAATCAAGCGGCACGGAGACGGATTTCTTCAGCGTTTGCTATGTCTGTGTAGAGATGCTCGCGCGTGGGTGGCATGCACGACTCTTCCTTCTTGGCATGCTTCTCGGCCAGCACTTGGTAAAGCCGCGCACCGCCGTTTTCAAATGCGAGACTGCACCCCACGAGGTACAGCAGCCACATGCGGTATTTCTCCTTGCCTACGCAGGCGATGGCTTCTTCCCGGCGTTCGTACAACCGCTGGCTCCAGATTTTGCAGGTCTCGATGTAATGGTTGCGCCAACCTTCTACATCGGAGACTTCAAGTCCGCCGGATTCCATCGCTTGCAGCATGTGTCCCAAATGATCCAACTCGGCTCCGGGGAAGATGTGCTTGGCGAGCAGCCGGCGTTCCGCATTCATTTTACGAAACTTCTTCATGCTGGCTTTGCCGGGACGAGTGATGCCCTGTAGCAAGAACAGTCCGTTTTTCGTCAGCAACGAATTGACCTTCTGCATGAACGCCGGCAGGTTGTCGATGCCGACGTGCTCGTACATGCAAATCGAAGCCACCTTGTCGTAATCGCCTTCGAGGTTCGCGTAGTCGCAAACTTCCACCGTGACTTGCCCTTCAAGTCCCAGCTTGAGGATCTTGTCTTGGGCGTACTGCAATTGGTTTTCCGACAGCGTAATTCCGTGGGCACGGACCCCGTAATGCTTCGCGGCATGACAGAGCAGTCCGCCCCAGCCAAAGCCGATGTCGAGAAATCGCTCGCCCGGCTTGAGTTGCAACTTGCGGCACGTCATGTTCATTTTGTCGAGCTGGGCCTGGTCGAGCGAGTTGTTCCAGTCGGTGAAATAGGCGCAGGTGTAAACCATTTCTTCGCCGAGGAACAACTCGTAGAACTCGTTACTCACGTCGTAGTGAAACTGAACGAAGTCGAGATTCTCGGCCTGCTCGCGGTCTCGGCCGGTGACGTTCCCTTGGTATTCGTTTTCGACGACCGACGAACTGGCCGGTTCAAACAGGAAGGGCAACAAGGAGCGAACCAATATCGATTTCCGAACCTTCTGCGCCCGCTTGCGTGAATTGCGGACTTTCATTGTTTCGATAAACGTGTGAATGTCGGCCCCGTGAAAATCGATGTGGCCGCGTGCGTAATGCCTGAGCAGGTTATCGGAAGTCGGGCGTCGCAATAACGAACCGACAACGCCCGGTCCGCTGATGGAAAGGAACAGATTCGGGTCGACGTCCTCTCCCAACGGCACCATCGTCCCGTCCCACAAACGAACCGACACCCGGCTGTTGAGTTGCAGGGCAAGCTGTTCGATAAATGTTCTCGCCGCAGTGAGTTGCCGTTCGTGGCGCGTCTTGCGTCCAAACATCATGTTCATCCTGGGATATGAATGTAGTCGAGTTGTACTGTCACCAAACAACTGTCACCAAACGAAACGAGCACCAAGAAATGCCCCGATCAATCGGTGTTTGACGGGCGAAGATTCCATATTCTCACAGAGAGAGTCGCCGAGTTAATCGTTTTGGAGAATGTGGTCAATGTCAGAAGAAGCGTAGGGTTCCCCAACCGGCAGAATCCGCAGTTCCCCACGGGCAACCGACTTGATTTAGGGAGGCAAAACCAGTTAGCACAGAGGCTTTGGACGATTATGGGTTGCCAGAAGTCTGCCACTGGGATAGACTTGGTTCAGACATCGGCCCCCTTCGGGAGGCTGAGTTAACACGGCCGGAAGTAAGCGAGTCACGTTGTTCATGCGAATGAACGGCGTTTCCCGGCCGAACGGGAATTTTGGCAGAGCTGGATGCTCTTGCCCCCGTCCAACTTGTGTCGGCATATTCGCCGCACCTTCCGCTGCCGACCATCGGTCGTGTCGACCGCTCTGGAAAGCCGCCTGCGTTATTCGTAACGCACCGAATTCTGTGACTATCTTGTTTGTCCAGAGTTCCCCTTGAAGCGGCGTTTGTTTTGGTGGTGTCGTTCCGGCTTGGTCCGGTCTTCTGCACTGAGGCGAACACATGCGGAGCCGGTGAATTGTTTCGCCTGCTCCCGCGCACCAACTTAGCAAGTGCGCTGTCGCTGTCGGGCGGAATTATAATCACACCGTGATTGCTCGCCCGCATTGCAAACTGAAGACCTACTGAAGATCGGTTTCCAGACGTTGGAAAGCTGAGCTTCCCGTGTTGATTTACTGAAACTGTTCAGTGCTCGTGGAAGCCGGCGTCTTGGAAAACGCATTCTCGAAACCACCTAGTAAGGAAGACCATTGAAGACTTTTGAGGAACTCAACTTGATCGCTCCACTGCAACGTGCATTGGCCGATGAGAAGTACGAAACACCCACACCCATTCAGGCCCAGACAATCCCCCCCGCAATGCAGGGGAAGGATGTGGTGGGATGTGCCCAGACCGGAACGGGAAAAACGGCGGCGTTCGCTGTCCCCATTTTGAATCGCCTGGGAGAACGAAATCGAAAAGCGAAACCAAACCATCCCCAAGTACTCGTACTGGCCCCCACGCGAGAGTTGGCTATCCAAATTGGCGAAAGCTTCGCCACCTACGGCAAGCATATTCGGGTACGACAGGCGTTGGTGTATGGCGGCGTAGGCCAAGGCAACCAGGTGCGCGCGTTGAATCGGGGAGCACATGTTCTTGTCGCCACCCCAGGCCGACTGCTCGACTTGATGAACCAAGGACACATCAAACTGGATCAGCTGGAAGTCTTCGTCCTGGATGAAGCCGACCGAATGCTCGACATGGGTTTTCTGCCGGATCTCAAACGGATCATCAGTAAACTGCCGAAAGAACGACAGTCGCTGTTCTTCTCGGCCACGATGGCACCGAAGATCGTCCAGCTCTCGAAGACTTTGCTGAAGAACCCTGTCAGCGTGAACGTCACTCCGAAAACAAGGAGTGTCGAAAAAATTAAACAGTCGGTGTTGTTCGTCGAACGACCCGGCAAGCAGACGCTTTTGAAATCGATACTCCAATCCGAAGGCGCGGAGTGCGTTTTGGTGTTTACCAAAACAAAACGAACAGCGAACATGCTTTCCGAGCGGCTTGCACGGAGTGGAGTCAAGGCGACCGCCATCCACGGCAACAAATCGCAAAACGCCCGACAGCGGGCATTGGAATCGTTCCGAAGCAAGAAAGTGCAAGTGCTGGTGGCAACCGATGTGGCCGCACGCGGAATCGACATCGACCATATTACGCACGTCGTGAACTTCGACGTTCCGCTGGAACCGGAAGCCTACGTGCATCGGATCGGCCGCACCGGGCGAGCAGGAGCAGAAGGAGTGGCCTTGACGTTCTGCTCTTCCAGCGAACGCTCCGAATTACGTGCGATCGAACAATTGATCGGCCAGAAACTCGAAATCTCGACCGATCACCCATTGCCTGACCCCAAAGATTATAAACCTGCGACTACTTCGTCTCATGGTCGGCGACCCGCTGTCTCGCGGCGACCGACTGTAAAGGGGTCCGGTTCAAAACAACCCCTGGTTCACACTTCGGCCAATACCTCGGGCGAAGAAGACAAACCGAAACCGACTCGACGACGACGCAAACGATGGAATCGTCGGCAACAAACCAAGCAAACGACCTAGACCAAGACTCACCACCGTTAAACCAGACATCGTCTATCTGTCGACGGGCAACCGGCCCGGCTGGATTCGTCAACACCCTCTATTTTAAGGGGAACCATCATCGCAAAAAACCAAAACACATACGCCAAACGTCAACGGGAAATGGAAAAGAAGGCGAAAGCCGAAGCCAAGCGGATCCGACGCACCCAACGTAAGCAAGGGCTCGACCCTAGCGAAATCACAGGGTACGAATCGAGATTCAAAAAAATCGAAACGCCAGACGTCGACGCAGAGAAATCGGACGCCGACGGTGAGGCCGACGCGGCCAAACCAGACGCATCGGCCACCTAACGCCTTGTTCGCAACGCCGGAATCGCTTACTTACTCTCAAGCAATTTGTGCTTCGAGAGTTTGAACTCACGCACGATCAAGCCTCCCTTGGACGCTTTCGTGACCAACAGCGATTCCGGTAAGTCGAACGCACCGACTCGCTTCCAACCGTTGCGAAATGATTCGCTGCGGTTCAGCCTGCCCGTCTTGCTGTCCCAGTATTGAACGACATAAGTCCGCGGGAGGAACTTCCCGTCGGCCGTCTTGTCGTTGTCGAGAATGGTAATCGTGAAATTCTGCGGACCGATGTTTCGGTTGACGACCATAATCTGATCGTCCTTCACCCGATAACTCGACGCGAACGATCCACCGACAAACGTGAGCAGTCGGCCCAGTGGATGGCTTGTGTAGTCATCGGCGAAACGCAGTACGGGCTTCGGTCGCTTCCCTGACGATGCTTTGCGATGCAGCACGATTGATCCCAGTTGGTCGTCGACCCACTCCTGGATCGACTCCGCGTCGATCTCCGTCTCCACGCTGCCGTCCGCATCGATTTTCACCGTCCCACTGAATACGCGGCCGTCGACGGCACCGTCGATCTCTGCTGTGAACCCGGGAAATTTTCGCCAGACCGCGCGGGCTGCGATTGCCTTTTCAAACATGGCAACCGCAGCATCGTCATCGCCGGATCGCACCAACGGCCAATTGAAAGCCAGCGTCGCAAACCGACGCACCTCGGAATAGGCTTCCCCGCCGTGACTCCCTTTCTTCGCCAGAACGTCTTTCGCATACACGCAGTAATGGCCGGCGGCGTCCGGTTTCCAAGTCGCTTTTCCGGCTTTGTTTGCCGTCAGTTCTTCGTTGACCAAGTCGTCGTCAACGGTCGTGAAGACGATCCCGGGAACCGGCTTACCGTTGCGTAACGCCGTCAACGTGACCGCGCCCTCTTTGAACTCGGCCATGATCTCAAACGGAATCTCGCGACGAGACGACAGGCCGTTCAGTTTCTGCGGGTCACCAGCAACCGCTTTGGGGAAGTACTGGAGCAAGAACGGCACATCCCGTTTCAGCACGCCGTACTCACATTCGCCGACCACCGAGGCCGCGCCCTTTGAAGGGACGACAGCCCGCAGCCGATCGCTGGCGGCGGCAACCGTGAGCGGCTCGAACTTGCCTGGTTGCGACTGCATCCACAACTTCGTGTGCGCGATTTTCGGCACGAACCGCGGATCCCCTGCCTCGGCCCGCTCACTGAAAAACACCTCAGCCGCCCTGCCCCCTTCCGCATGATCGCCGATGCGAATGAAAAGGAAGTGAGCGAACAAATCGGTCACTTGCAGGCAGAGGCCAACCAAAACGAGACTTTGCAGAAACAGTCGAAACATCAGTTGTCTCCGTCGAGAAATAATTTCGAGAGAGTCCTCGTGATGTCGCATCGATCGGCTTTCGATCACGAGTTCTCTGCGGCTGTCCGGCAGTGTAACCAATTCCCTGTCGAATAGGGCAGCCAAGGCACCCGGCCTCGAATCAGGGGTGTCGTTAGGAACGGTTGTGAATCTGGGACGATCTGAAAAAACCACGAAGAGACCAAGACACGAAGAGTCTCAGAGAATCTACGACAGAGGGCCAATGCAACTCGAAAAACGAAGAATCTGCCGCAGATGAACGCAGATTGTCTGCGGCTACAATACAGGCTTTATCTGTGATGATCCGCGCACGAAGTCAGCGTGCCGAGAGGCCTGCGGGCAATTCTTTGTCTCTTCGAGCCTTGCGGTTTGATTTAGCGAACAACGAGGTTGACCGTAATCGATGGCATACCAAAACCGACTCGATCCGCTTCCCGCTTGACGGCGTGACGGGAATCGAATGGAATGACATATCATTGCTCGATCATACGATCATCGTGTCCGTTTTAGCGAGAGACCTTATGCGTTGCCTGATTTCCTGCGCTGCCGTCTGCTTGGCCCTTCTCAGTGGCGATTGTCCAGCCGTGGATGATGTTTCGCCGGTCGCGTTGAAATCAGCATGGTCACAAACGATTCAAGTGCCGGGCGATTCGGTTCGCGACTTTCGTTTGGAACAAGGGCAGGCCGTCGAGATCAACGTGCGCGTTGTGAAGCCCAGCTTGCTACCCGACAACGGGCGCGTCCGTGTGCAATGGACCTTGTTACGGCCCGACGACGAGACGCAGATTCCTCGCGGACCAAAAGCGGACCAGCCGGCTGCACGCGACGCCAAAGCGTTCGGCATCTACCGCCTGCCGGGAGTCGATTGGTCGAAGGTGCTGCACGCTCTCGATGCCGATGTCTATCTGAATTACCGCGCTCCGACGGCGGGCGTCTATCGACTGACTATCACGCCACTCGAAGGGGATTTGGATCTGTTCGACGGGCCACGTTGGCGAGAGCCGGGCAAGGCTCCGCGCATCGCCGTTATCCCGCGAACCGTAGCCTGGCCGAAGAAGGCGACCGTGGATGTTTCCGCGTCTCTGCGAACGCTCGACGTGTCGCAGAGTGAGAAGAACCGGCTGGCAGTTGAACTCGAACCCAACGACACGCCCGAGCAGGCCCAACCAATCGCGTTGCGAAAGACGACCGAGGAATACACCTTCAACGTGGTCGGTTCCAGCGATGACATCGAGTACTTCGATAACGGCATCGTCGGCTCTAGCGGCGACGACTGGTTTCGGATCGAGTTCCCCGGCCCCGAGTCACGATTCATGAATGCCTGCCTGACAATCCCGGACCAACAGGTCGCAGCGAGAATTCGTGCATACCGCATCGATCCGAAGAAGCTGAAAGAACATCGGAACGCCAAACCCGATTCACTGCTGCCGATCGTCGAATACAAGGACGGCATGAACGAGAACGAACGCAGTCACCAGCAAACCGAACAGCATCGCATTGCCATCAACCGCAAACTTGAACCGGGACAGGTCTACTTTCTGCGCGTGGAAGCCAACGCACCAGGATACGATCTCGAACTGCGTATCGTCCGCCCTGCTCCGTATGACGATCCGCGACGTGCCGTCGAGCAAGGATTGTACGATCACATCGGTCAGGTCGATTCCTGGTTGGTGAACCGTCCCCGCGGAGCAAGTGTCGAACGCCGCATCCGCGACTCGGGCAATCTGCTGGGAACCAACTGCATGAGTTGCCATACGCAGTCGGGCATTTGGGGGCCGTCGATTCCGTTTTCACTGGGCTACCGTCCTCAAAATGTGCAACCTTGGCGTCATTTGATCAACACCTGCTACCAATCACTCCGCCCGACCAACGAATTGAAAGATGCGGCCAACAACACGAGCCTGCGTCCATTGGATATCGGCGACGGACCGGCCGGCACGCGGGTGACCGGCCACGCGGTGATGTCGCTGGAACGCTTCATGTCGCCACGCAAGTTGCAGGGCATGCAGGCCCATCGAGCCGCCAATTATATCTTGCTGACGAGTGACCCCGGCGGCATCAACGCGGCCGGGCCCGGAGCAAATGTCGGCCAAGGCGTGGTCTTTAACTACGCCGGCGAAATCGTCTGGACCGCCTGGAAGAAAACCGGCGAACCGAGATTCTTTCATTCCCTTGAAAGCAAAGCCCGGCGAATGCTGAAGATCAACCTGAAATTCTGCGACGACCTGGGACACCGCATTGAATTCTTCTCACGCTACTTCCCCGCCGACTACGTGCAGGCGGCAACGAAAGTTGCTGACGAGGAGAAGCTAACCGGAGACAAGAGAAAGCAGGCCATCGACGTGGCCACCGCTCTGCAGAAGCAGATTCGTGAGCAAGTCGCAGCCGACCTGAAACGCTTGCGTGGAATCCAACTGCCCGGCGGCGGCTGGAGCTTCGACCCCGGCGTGACCGCCGACAAGGGAAAGACGTGGACCGTCAAAGACAAAAAGGCCGACCCCTCACCCACCGCGCTGGCACTCATCGCGTTTCACGCAGCGGGTATCAAGAAAGAAGACCCGACGGTTGCGAAGGGCCTTGCCCAATTATTGAAACTGCAACACCCCACAGGCTACTGGAAAGTCGCCTCACAAACCGGCATGGTCTCGACGGCGTATGCGTTGCATGCTTTGGCGCGTTACTACCCCCAGGAGCCACCGAAGTTCTCGGCCAAGCAGTTTCAGTCTGCGAAGAACGAATCGCTAACGGCCACGATTCGCCGCATTCGCGATATCGCCATCACTCAGCAGGCGGAATTCGCTCCGCTGTTGGTGAACGCAGCCGATCATGAGAGTGCTTTAGTTCGCTACTGGGCGTTGCTTGGATTGGGTTACACGAATACCGAACAGGGCGTCACTCCACTCATTCGGGGTTTGGGTGACCCGTCGAAAATGGTCCGCGAAGCGGCACATTGGGGGTTACGACAAACTTTGATCGACGAGCACGGTTGGCCCCAGACATTCAAAGCGCTTTCGTCCAACGACGATTACGTTCGCGAAGGAGCCATGCGGACGTTGGTCATGAAAGTCGATATCGTGATGCCGAAAACATCGCTGCAGCACGCGCAACTCACGGCTTCCCTCGCCAATGGTTTGAACGATGACCCGCACCCGGCCGTGCGTGCTTGGGCCACGCGGGCCGCGTGGCAGTGGTGGGTTTGGAACCCGCCGGTTCGGGACGGTCTCAACCAGGCTTGGATGCGTATGCTCTCTCGTCCCGAGTCGAATGCGCTGGTCGAAAACGCGATCCGCTACCAGTCGCATGCCTTGTTCATCGCCAACGGCCATATCGCCAATGGATCGAAAACGCACCAGTACAAGCAACTCGCCGAGCTGTTCGTCGGTTTGCACAAGACCTGGAAAACATCACGTGCACAAAACTCGCAGTTACACGAACGATTAACACAGCGATTGATCGCAGTCGCCTCGACATTCTACAGCCAGCGCGGCGGAGACGGCGGGCCGGGCCAGATGGGTTATGTCACACCCGGAGCCGGCGAACTCTTCGGCGACGTTGTTCTCGATTATCTCGCGAAGGTCGAATCGCTCGCCAAGAACGATCGCTACGAAACCCTGCTGCAAGTCACGCTCGAAGCGGCCGCCAACGTGCCGCATGAAGGGTTGCAGCAGAAGCTCGTAGACTACTCGATCAACGGTCCGGAAAAATTCCGCAGCCTGGCCGCATCCAGCATTTCCGACCCAAGGTTGGTCTCGTTGATTGCCGTCCCCGAGCAACTCGAACCGATGTATCGACAATTGCTGCGCGGTGCGCAGGAACCGCCTCGCCGCAAAGATCTCTCCGATCCCATCCTCAAAATGTACGGCAGCGTGAGTTGGATTCTCCCGCAAACCGATGAACAACGTCACGAGATTCTCGTCTTCATGATCCCTGACGTCTCAGCCTACCGGACCGCGGCCGAACTGAAAAGCATCGGCGACGCGGTCATACGGGCCAAGGCGCAAAGAGACAGCGAAGCGGCCTGGTACTTGGCGAACGGATTAGGAGAAGCAGTCGCCAAGAATCCCGATCTGCACTTCGATCATTTGGCCGAATCGTTCTCCGAGAGATTCTCCAACGATGCCCAAGCGAGGTTCTGGCTGCAAAACGTGCCCTGGATTCTCGAATACAAACGCAAGCTGCCCGAAGTAAAAGTCGACCCGAAAAAACTACCGCCCATCGATAAGTACGAAGAACTGCGCACCCGATCGCTGCAACTGTTCCTGGGGCAGCTTTCCAAGAACGCCGATCCTCGCAACCGCAAATCGGCCGCCGACCTCACGAACAAAACGACCCTGCGTCGCAACCCGGAAGTGCTCACGGCGTTGGCCGCCATGCTCGAATTCGAGACCGACAAGGGCATCGTCGACAACGCGAAGAAAGTGCTCTCACAAAATAACGACACCTTCGGCAAGGACTTGGTCGCCGCGATCAAGACCGAACGCGATCATGGCTTCTCGCTCGACAAGGCAGGCAACTCACAACCGCCAGAAGACTTCGTCAACGACGTGACCTACTTCCGTGACTACGTCATACCCGAAATGACAAAAGTTCTGCGCGGTGACGAACGCAGTTGCATGATCTGCCACGGCAAACCGGGGCGTGTGCCATCGTTGGAACTGCACGCTCCCGATCAGGTCGGTTATCTACCCGTTGTCAAATTGCTGTCGAATTATCGCAAGCTACAGAAGCGAATCGATCCGTCCAATCTT
>Ga0115002_10008311_pt1 | contig 11518 bp, 13 predicted proteins | sample ArcticOcean_MG_C_8_FD_89576 | JGI IMG/M metagenome (GOLD analysis project Ga0115002, IMG submission 89576) | Marine microbial communities from western Arctic Ocean - ArcticOcean_MG_CB11_86 | ecosystem: Environmental > Aquatic > Marine > Oceanic | place: Arctic Ocean: Canada Basin | collected... | reverse complement strand
TTTAATTTTTTTATTTTTTTTTTAATATTAATATTTTTATATTATTTAATAATAATTTTTTTTTTATTTTTAAATTATTTTTTTTTTTTAAATTATATTTTTAAAAAAATTAAAAATAAAAAAAATTTGATTTAAAAAATATATTTTATGTATTATTAAATTAAAAAATGAATATCAATCAAATTGTAAAACCGAAATCATTTAATGCTAAAAAATTAACATTCTCTGAATTGTTTAAAAATAAACATGGAGGCAGTCTATGCTTTGCAAATTATAAGAAATCATTCTTTGTAATTCAAACTCCTGAATTAAATGTACCATTCACATTAAAACCATATAATGAGAAATATTCTCTTACAACTTCTTTAAGAGTAGATGATAACAAAAAAGTAGGACAATTTCATACAATGTTATCACAATTAGATGCTGCTATTTTAAAAGCAGCTAAAAAAAATAGTATTAAATGGTTTAAATCTAAATTATCAGAAGAAGTTATAAAAGCAAAATATAAACCTTGTTTAAAAAAATATAAAGATCCTGAATCTTTAGAAGAAACTGGAAAATTTCCAGATAATTTTAATATTAAATTGCCTCAAACTAAAGATAAAGAATTTTTAACAGAGGTTTATAATAAAAATAAAGATAAAATTGATTTATTAGAAAATATTAAACCTGGGGCTAAAGTAAAAGTATTAATTCAAAGTACAGGGTTATGGTTTGCAAGTGGTAATTTTGGTATGGGTTGGAAAGCTATTCAAATGAAGCTAAAACCTAGTGAAAAAATTACTGGATACGCATTTTTAACAGATTCTGATGATGAAATGTTAGTAGAACAAAACAACATTAAACCAGAAAAAGAGATTAAACATGATTCTGATTCAGATAATGAAGATAAAGAAGATAAAGAAGATAAAGAAGATAAACAAGATAAAAATAGTACAATTGAAATTATTGAGTCTGATGATGATGATAGTTCTGATGATGATGAATCAGATGTTTCTGATGATGAATGATTAAATAAAATCTAACCTGAATTAATTTATATATATTTAAATAATTATATATATTAAATGAAAATATATTTATTAATCTTATTAAGTATTTTAATATTTTTTTTTTATATAAAATATAAAAACTATAATAATATTGAGTATTTTTTACCAAGTATTATTAGTAATTGTAATAATATTCTTTTTAATAATGATGGAACATTTTATTGTGAAGGAACTAATATAACTTATGACCCTTATGATACAAGTAATTTAAATAATATTGATAATTATTTAGGACCAAATAATTTACCAATAAAATCTCAAAATTTAAGAAATAATTATAAAAATTGTATAAATAATGGATTTACTAAAGAATTTTGTTTAAAAAATGACATGCCAAATTCTTGTTTATGTTCAAATGGAACAATTGGTATTTATTTAACAGGTCAAAAAGGTAATTGTGTATGTGTTTAAAATAAAAATTAAAGTAATTTAAAACCTGTTTTTTTTAATTTTTTTTTAGCAGTTAAAATATCATTTAATGTTATTATATTGTTATTTGATTTATTTTTGGAATTCCTTGTATTTTTATTCCTTACTGTTTTTTTTAATTTATTTCTAATATTAAAACATTTATCAAGTTGAATTTTTTGTAAAATTGCTTGTTTTGGAATTCCTAATTTATACATTTTTTTATATTTATCATCTAAATCTTTTAAAAAGTTATCTTCTTTTTTATCTTTTTTTTTATCTTCTTTTATATTTTTAATATTTACTTTTAATTTTTTACTACATATTTTACAAATATGACTATTTTCTTCTTCTTCATCTGAATCTAAAATTAAACATTTTTCAATATAAGATATTTTATTATAAATTTTTAATTGTAATAATTTAAATTTTATACCTACCATATCATTTTTTATCCAAATATTAGATATGTATATAATTAATTTTGAATAATTTTGGGGTTTTATTTTATTAATTTTTATATTTTTATTATTAAAAATTTGTGTATTATTATTTATTTGTAAAGTTAAAGATATATTAAAATCATTTTCAAAAACCTTAAAAGGAGATTTGAACTTTTTTATTTTATTATTTATTTTTTTAGAAATAATTGATGCTTTTTTTTTAATAATTTTATTTAATTTATTTAAAAATTTACAAAATAATTCATTTTTAAAAATATTAATTTTAAAAGTTATAAAAGATTTATTTTTAAAATTAGTAACATTAAATGGTATATATAATTTAGGTGTTTGAATTATTAATTCATTTTTTTTATATACAATTGGAATAAAATAAAAGTTTTTATTTAGTTTTTCTATTTCATTATAACAAATATTAATTTTTTTAGTATTAACATTATTATAATTTTTTATCATTTTATTAATATTAATTGTAACTCTTTTTTTTAAAATATTTATTTAAAATATTTATTTAATTTAAAAACATTTTTTATTTTTATTTAAAAATATTTTATATAAATGTATTAAAACAAAAAAAAATATGACTGAGATGAACGAATGTCTTATTTGTTATGAACAAGGAGATTTAATAAAAATAAAATGTGGACACAGTTTTCATTATAATTGTATAATTCAAGAATATAAAATTAAACAAAAATGTGTATGTCCCTATTGTCGTACAAATAATAAAAATTTAATATTAAAAACCGGATATTTACCAATATATAAAATACATAAAGAATATTCTGATTTTATTAAACAAAAATATTTTTGTCAAGGTATTTTAAAATCTGGTAAAAATAAAGGAAAAATTTGTAATAAAAGAGTTTTAAAATCAGGTAGTTGTGTTTTTAATACAAATTCTGGTCTTAATATTTTTTATTGTAATAAACATTCTAAATAAATAAAATTTATTTAAAAAAAAAAATAATATTAAATATTATGAATAAAAAAAAATGGAAAAATATTAAAGGGATAAAATTAAATAAAAATTGTAATTTACCTAATGAATTAATAGATTTAATAGTTGAAGATATAAAAATTAAAAAATTAATAAAAATTGAATTTGATAAATTAAATAAAATTAAAACAAATAATTATAAAATAATTTCAACTTAATTTATATTTTATCCCATAATTTTTTTATAATTTCATATTTTTCTAATTTATTTTCTTGAATAGAATAAATACCTGTAAACAGATTTAATAAATTTATTCTATTTAAAAATGATGATACAACATTTTTTTTATTTGCGGTTATTATAAATACAAATATATTTTTATTTTTAAGATTAATTAATATATTTTTAAAAAGCTTAAATCTACTATAATTACCAAACCAATAACTACAATATTGTTTATAAATTTTTTTTTTTGAATAATTATTTTTTTTTAAAATATTAATAATTTTTAAAAATATATCTTGTTCAAATAAACCATTATGAGAAGTTATTGTTTGATCAAAATCAAAAAATATAGCTTTAATATTGTTTTTAGTATTTATATTTTTTAATAAAGTTTTCATACTTGTAATACTTATACCACTCTTATGATAATTAGTTATATTTTTTGTATATTTACTGTACAATTTACTTAAAAAATTTAATTTTTTTAAAGGACACTTTATATTTTTTTCACCATTTCTTGCTTTTTTAAATAAAACATTTTTACAAATATAATTAAATTTTTTGTGATAAGAATCATTATCATAAAAATATCCTATATATTTACTCATTGTAATATATATATAATATTATATTAAAAATATAAATTAAAAAAAATGGCTTAAATTATTATTTAATAAATTTTTAAAAATTTTAATACTTTGTAAAAATAATTATCTTCTATTTCTTTAATATCAGTTTCCCAGGGACAGTCTTTTTTTACAATTCCGTCCCATGTATTATTTAATATTTTAGACTCTGTTACAAAAAGATTAATTTTATAATTATCTATCATTTCTTCTCTTTTTTTCTTTTTCCGTCTTTTATTTCTTAAATTTCTTTTTTGTCTCCTTGTTAATTTATTAATAACCGGTGATATTTTTTTGCAAGCCATTAATTTATATATTTATTTTTTTTATTAATTTATTAAAAATTAAATGTTAAAATATTATTAAAATTATATTATTTTTTTTTAAATGAAGAAAATAATAAAAATTATTAAATTAGATGAAGATATTGAAACAACAACTAATATTCAAAATTTTAGTAAAAATTTAACAAAAACTTATTTAAGTTGTGAATATAATTTAGAAGAAAATAATAAACTTCTTAAAAAAAAACAATTTAAAAAAAAAATAAAAAAACAACAATTATTAAAACAACAATTATTATTAAAAAAACAATTATTAAAAAAACAATTATTAAAAAAACAATTATTAAAAAAACAATTATTAAAAAAACAACAATTATTAAAACAATCTGAGCCTCCTTGGTGGGAATTAAAAAAAAAACTAAAAAAAAATCAACAAAAAGAAATTAAAAAATATAAAACAAATAAAAAATTCATAATTAAATTATTTAAATTTTTAAATTATTGGAAAAATGATAAACAATTAATAATAACTTATATTAATTAGAATTTAATTGTTTAGAATTTAATTGTTTGATTTTTTTGAATAATTTGATTTTTATCTTCTACATCAGAATCAGAATCACTCGAATTATCATCATATCTTAATTTAAAACCAATCCATCCTTTTTTAACTCTTTTTTTATGAACAAGTGTATCAGAATGTTGATATGGTTTTTTAAGTTTAGAACTTAAAATATCTTTAAAGTCTTTACTATTCATTATTTTTTGATAAGGATGCATTTTTTTTAACCATTCTTTGTATAAATCATAAGCATCTTCTAATAATAAAATATCTTTTTTATTTTTTGTAATAATTATTTCTTCTCCTATAAATTGTTGAATAATGTCAATTTTTTCTCTGTATTTTTTAGTAGCTTCTAACACTTCTGGTGGTTCTTTTAATCCTTCAACTTCATATTTTTTATAATATTGTAATAAAAGCCAAAAAAATGGTTCTTTCCATTCTTCAAATTTATCTTTTAAAGTTCTATCAATTGGAAATTCATTTTTATTATCTGGGTCTGGTTCATCAACGAATTTAGAAGTGAAATCTACTAATCTAACACGTCTCCAAGTACCACCATCATCTGGTGGTAATGATGGTAATTCATTACAACATAAAATTAACTTAAATTGAGGTTTAAATTCAATTGGATTTTGAAATAATTCTCTACATTGGATTTTGTCCCCTCCTGTTAATTCTTTCATTAATCCAACATTTATTCTTGATTTTTGATCAGGTTCCTGTAATACAGCAAATCTTCTACCTTTTGTTCTTGCTAATTCTGGTGATGCAGCATTAGAAGCAGCCCTCTTTTTTGTTAATAAGGCTACTGGTAATCTACAAGCATATGTATCTATTGTCATTTCATATAAATCTGTTAAAAGAGATTTACCATTTGAACCACTACCTGTCCATATGATAAATTTTTCATTTTTAGTACTACCATTTAAATAACTTGCTAATAATTTTAAAACATATTCACGTTTTTTTTCACTAGGTAAAATTTGTTTAACAGAAGTCATTATTTGGTATAATGGGTTATCTTCTAAAAATCCATTATATTTTTCTGTATCATAAATAGCATTATTAATTATTTTATTAATACCGATTGATTTACCTTCTTTATTTATTTCTTTCCAATTTATTTTTTTTGTTGATTTTTTATCATATAAATAACAATCATATTCATCAGGATATTCAACACCACAGCAAAGTGTAATTTTATCTTCAGGTCTTCCAGATCTTAATTCCATTTTATCTAAATCATAAACTCCATTTTTAAGCCCTAATAAATGTCTCTTTTCATCTAAACTTTCTACAAATTCTTGAGTTTTATCATAAAATACTTCTTTACTTTCTGATATTACATTATTTTTAAAAGATGTACATTTTAAAGATCCGGCAGCTCTTAAAGTTCTCATTGCTTTTTTATGACTATCATCTCCTAATTCACCTGATGATTTATCATAGTATTTCATAACATATGTTCTTATCATATTATAAACCTCTATTGACAATTTATTTTTAAGAGCTACAGGATATTCTAATTGAATCCATAAATGTTTTTCAAAATGATACCATAAGTTTTTTGTATAAGATGCGCAAACATATTCATCTTTATATATAGTATACAAAATTTCTGCAAAATCATAAGGTAAAGGTTGTGGATTTTTTAACGCTTCTATCATTTGTTCCCAAACTGTATCTTTTTGAAATTGCATGTAACCATCTTTATTATCTTCTTTTACCCACATTCTTAATGTACCTTCTCCTAAACCTTCATCATAAGCATTATTCCATTCTTTTGTACAAGAACCTTCTGCTTCTTCATTTGTATAACCTTCAGCACCTTGACTTCTTTTTATCATTTTTTCTAATAAAATATCATCCTTATTATGTATATTATGTAAACACCAAACTATTTCTATCCAACTATTTCTATTTTCAAATCTATTTTTATTTAATAAATCTACTAAACTTATTATACTTTCCAAATGTTTTTTGGAAATTTCTCTTTTATATTTTTTTTTACTTCTTTTCGGTGCTTTTAATAAAGATGATTTAATTCTTATTTGTTTTTTATTTTCTGCTTCAATTTTTTCCCATTTATCTTCTTTAAAAAAAGCATAATTTTGAGTATGATTTCTTATACTTAATAATTCTATTAAAATTTTATTTGAATATTTTTCATGAATATTTTTGATTTTTTTCATTTTGTTTGATTTTATTTGATATATTTGTGTTAATAAATATGGTAAACCATTTGGTTTTTTGCTTCCATACATTAACCAATTATTTCTATGAATAATTGATAAATCAAAAACATCACTTGGTGGATTAATTAAATTTAAATTTTTTAAAATATCATTACTTTTTTTATAAACATAATCACGGATTTTTAATTGAAAAGCCCAAGGTAAAATTAAAAATGGAAACATTATATGAATACCATCTTTTAAATATATGTTATTATCTTTTCTTACTATAGAAGGTGTATCTTTCTCAAAAATAAAACAAAGTCTGTTTTTTTTTTGTAAAGATTCAGATTTTAAATATTCTTCACAAATATTCATATATAATCTTATTATCTTTGTTATATGATCATTTGTATATTTTCTTTTATTATCATCTTCATTAATTATTTTATGTTTAAAATCTAAATCTACTTTTAATTGACAATAACCACAACTATCTGGAACTTCTGTTAAAAAACAATTTTCTTTATTTTTAAAAACTGCCTCATAGTATTTTTCATAAAACTCATTTAATTCTTCATTTGAAATATTTAATGATAAACCAGGCCTATTCATCCATGTATGTGTTACTTTTTTTGTATCTTTGTCTATTTTAAATTGTGATTTTAAATATGATTTAAAATAATTAATTTCAGTCATTCTTTTATTTAATATAAATAAAAAAATTTTAAATATTTTTTATTTTTATTTAAAACAACCAATCAAATATTTACTATATTTAATATAGTATTATATATACTGTTATAAATAGATTTTAATATTTAATTAAATATTTGTTTGTTACAAAATATGCTTTTTATTATTTATTTAAATTTTAATTTTTGTAAATATGCTTTTTTAAAATTTATTTAAATTTTAATTTTTGTAAATATGCTTTTTTAAAATTTATTTAAATTTTAATTTTTGTAAATATGCTTTTTTTATAAAATTTATATTATTTTAGAGTACAAAATTTTTTATTATTAAACGTAGAAATATTTTAAATTTAATAATTAAGTTAGTTAATGATACAAAATAAAGAACTACTTAAATTTATTAAAAGTAAAAAAAATAAATCTATTAAAATTGAAAATAATAAAATCTCATTTTATTATTTCCAATTAATTTTAGAAGCATTAATTAAAAGTTTTAATAAATTAAAAAATATATATTATTCAATTGAATTATTAAATATTGTTTCAAATATATTTTGGGTTATTTATTTTCATACATATAATATTAAATTAGCTATATTTTTATCAAATAGATCAATTTTACTATTTAATGAATATATAGATATTGCAAAAACTAAATTTTTTGATAATTATATAAATATTACTGATACTAAATTATTCATTTACAATAAAACAATAGGTCCTTTAATATTTAATGAAAATAAAAATAAAAAATTATCTATTATTCAACATTCTTGTATTTGTTTTTCAAATATTTTTATTAAAGTTTTTAAATTTTGTATTAAAAATAAATATAATTTAGAATTTCATTTAAATTATTTAAATAAAGCTTTTCATTCTATACTATTAAAATTATCTTTTAAAAATCTTTTTAATGTTATTAAAAAATTAATTTTTGATTTTAAAATTAATTTATCACTTTATAACTCTATTAACACACTTTATATACAATTCTTTTTTCTTAATTATTTATATAATAAATATAACACATCTAAAGCCAATCATTTATTTAATAAAATTAAAATTATTCATACTTATAATAATAAATATTTAAATGAAAAAGATTTAAAATTTATTTTTAAAAATTTATTAAAAATAAAATAAATATAATATAATTATGGAATATGATTATATATTTGTTAATAAACATAATATAAAAAATAATTTTATAAAAAATAATATAAAAAATAATTATATTTTGTTACATAATTTTTATAATTTAAAAAATATTATGAATTATACTACTAAAAATAATCAAAAACAAATTATTTATCTTAAACATTTTAATATATTTGAAGATATTTCTAAATCTTATAAAAATAAAAAAGATATTTTTAATCAATTTTTTTTAGATACAAACAGAAGTACACTTATAATTAATAATAAAATTATAAAACCAAATAAAGAATTTTTAAAAATAATTATTAAATATTATAAAAACAATTCAATTAATTTTGCTTTAGCATGTACACAAAGTACTTTTGCTTTCATTATTCAAAATTTACAACTAAATATATATAAATATAATTACTTTATAGGAAAATTAAAAAAAAATAAAAAATTAAAAATAAATAAAAAATTAAAAATATTTTTTAACACAAAAACCAGTAATTTTAAAATTACTAAAATATTAAGATTTTTTTTGGTAGATCATAATGGTGACGATAAAACTATTACAATTATTAAAATTACTCTTAAATTTAATTTATTTATTGTAGGTATGAAAATTATTTTAAAATTTTATAATCAAAAAAATTATGAAAAATTATAAAAAAAATTTATTTATTATTATCTATTTCTATTTCATTTTTAATTATTCAATATTATCTAATTCGCTATCATCATCATCACTCTCACTATCTTCAATAAATGCAAAACCAGTTATTCTACTTTCTGCTACTTTTACTTTTAATTGAATAGGTCTTACAACTATTCCAAATTTGCTCCCTGAAAACCATATTGAACGAAATTCTAATAAAGCTTTTACTTTACATCCTTTTGTTAAAGATTCCAGTAAATCTAATTCTTCTTTTTTATTATTAAAAATGATTGTTGTAAATTTATTGTCCATTTTTGGTAGTTTTAATTTTAAAGATGGTGGATATTTTCCATCAGCAACACCATCTGTCATTGATTGTTTTACAATTGGATTATAAAATGCTTTTACTACATCTCTTTTATATTTTTGTTTAAACCACTTTTTAGAATTCTTTACTCCATCATCAATTATTTTATCATCTATTTTTAATAATTTATTATAAAATTTTTTTAATTTTTCATTTTCATCCATCCCTCTAAATGATAAACCAAAAGAATAAGTTTTATTTCCTGTTTTTTCATCTGTATATGTTTGTAAATCAAAAGGAGCACTCATTACAGGTGTTTGAATTATTGTTTTAGGTTGAATCCAAGCACCGTGACCACCATGTTTATTCTTTTTTAATTCAGAAAATTTAATTTCGGATACATTTAAGTTTTTTGATAATTGTACTGACATTTTTTTGTTTAATTATATATATAAATTTATTTTTAAATCAAATTTTTTTTTTATTTTTTTTTATTTAAAATTATTTAAAAAAATTTAAAATTACTAATTTATAAAAGTATTTATAATAAAAAAAGTATTATAAAAAAAAAATATAATTAACTTTTAATTAAACTTTAATCAACTTTTTTTATTTAAATTACTTTCTAAAAGTATTATAATATAAATATTATGAATAACTTTAATTCAATTTCTATGGCGGGTGGTGGCTTTTTAGGACTGTTTTATTATATGGGTATTATTAAATTTTTAAATGAAAATTATAAAAATAAAGAATTTATTTGTTTTGGAAGTTCCGCCGGCTCTTTTGCAGCAACTATATTTTTATTAATTAAATATGATTTATATTCTTATGATTTTTTATTAAATAAAATAAATGAATTTTTAAATAAATTAATTAAAAATACATATTTTTCTGTTCCTTTTATGTGTTGTACTTTTATGGAAAATTTTATAAACAACATTATTTTATTAGATGATAATAATTTAAAAATAATATTTGATAAATTATTTATATCTATTACTGAAATTAATAATGGATTTCCTAAAAACATTTTAATAAAACCTATATCTAAAAATCAATTAATTAAAATGTTAATATCAAGTTCATTAATACCAATAATTATTGGGTTTAATAAAAATTATATAGATGGAAGTTTTACTAATAATCAACCTTATATAAATAAAAATAAAACACTTAAAATTAATTGTATATATTCATATAATTCTGATATTTATCCATCAAAATGGATAAATTTATTTTATATTTTTAAAATACCTAATCAATCAACCAGAAATTTTTTAATTAATTTAGGCTACAATGATATCAAACAATTCTTTTCCTAAAAATTTTCTGTCATTAATAAACAAATGTATTCTAACATATCTCTATGTAATTTTCTTTCAGAAGAATCTAATATCCAATTATTATTTGATTTTTTAATTAAATTATTAATTATATCCTCTTTATTATTATTAATAATTGTATAAAATTTATTTATTTTCCCTTTTAAAATATTCATTTTTTTTTTTAAAATATTTACATTTTTTTTTATTTTATTTAATTCTTCTAATTTATTCTTATATTCTAGTTCATTTTTTTTAAATTTCACATTTTCTCTTTCTAATAATAAACTATTACTATTTAATTCAACAATTTTTTTATTTAATTCTTCTAATTTATTCTTATATTCTAGTTCATTTTTTTTAATACTATTATATAATTCACTATTTTCTCTTTCTAATAATAAACTATTACTATTTAATTCAACAATTTTTTTATTTAATTCTTCTAATTTATTCTTATATCCTAGTTCATTTTTCTTAATAGTATTATATAATTCCTTATTTTTTGTTTCTAATATTAAACTATTACTATTTAATTTTTCATTTTTTGTTTTTAATAATAAACTATTACTATTTACTTCTTTGTATCTTAGTTCATTTTTTTTAATAGTATTATATAATTCCTTATTTTTTGTTTCTAATATTAAACTATTA
>Ga0115002_10008309_pt1 | contig 11520 bp, 10 predicted proteins | sample ArcticOcean_MG_C_8_FD_89576 | JGI IMG/M metagenome (GOLD analysis project Ga0115002, IMG submission 89576) | Marine microbial communities from western Arctic Ocean - ArcticOcean_MG_CB11_86 | ecosystem: Environmental > Aquatic > Marine > Oceanic | place: Arctic Ocean: Canada Basin | collected... | reverse complement strand
GCGGTGGGCGGGCCGAAATGGGATGACCCAACGGCGCCGGTGCGCCCGGAGCAGGGATTGCTGGCGCTACGGTCCGAGCTGGATCTGTGGGCGAATCTGCGGCCAATCACGGCGATTCCGGCGTTGTTGGAATCCTCGTCGATCAAGCGCGAGGTGCTCGAGGGAACAGACATCATGGTGATCCGGGAGCTGACGAGCGGCGCGTACTTCGGGAAACCACAGGAGCGTCGGATGGAGGGTAGGCTGCGGACGGCGGTGGACACGATCTATTACCGCGAGGACGAGGTGGAGCGTGTGGCTCGGCTCGGCTTCAAATTGGCGCAGGAACGCCGTAACAAGCTAACGAGCGTGGACAAGGCGAATGTGCTGGAGTCGTCGCGGTTGTGGCGCGAGGTCGTGCACGAAGTGCACGAGGAATTTCCGGACGTTGAGTACGAGGACGTGCTGGTGGATGCGATGACGATGCATCTGATCCGTCGACCGCGTGACTTCGATGTGGTGATTGCGGGGAATATGTTCGGCGACATCATCACGGACGAAGGTTCGATGCTGATTGGCTCGATGGGGATGTTGGCTTCGGCGTCACTGAGCACACCGGGCGAGGCAGGCACGGCACTGGGGATGTATGAGCCGATTCACGGTTCGGCGCCGGACATCATGGGGCAGGGCATCGCGAACCCGCTGGCGATGATTCTCTGCACGGCGATGCTATTGCGGCACTCGTGTGGCCTCGAAGAGGAGGCGCAGGCAGTGGAGCAGGCGGTGGCGGACGTCATCGATGCCGGGCTGCGATCTCCGGACCTCGGTGGTGGGTTGGGGACGGTGGCGATGGCGGACGCGGTGCTTGTGCGGTTGGGGGGCTGAGCCGCGGACGACGGAGGGCGACAGGTCAAAGGGACGGAAAGAATTCGATCTGGCGCTCTCGACATACTGTGGGATTTCTTCGGAAAGGCGGGCGATGAGATGTGGCTTGGCGCTGTTGCGGGTCAGTGAGTAGCTCGCGTTCTTTCCCTCAGGGGAGTACCCGCCCGTACACCCCGCATGCCTGCGGGTCGAAGCTCCGCTCTTCGGAGCTCGCTGGCGTTGGATGAGGGTGAAGGTGTGATGGTTGTGGCGATGAAGATGATCGGGGGGAATGGTGTGCTATTGGCCCGTCTGCAGTGGATTGGGAGGGTAGTCGCCAGCGATGATTGGTGGGAGTAGTTCGGCGAGGCGGAGTGGGGAAATCATCTCTGATGAGTTACTGATTTCTTCGAGGGTGAGCCAGTGGTGGGAAAGGAGAGAGACCATTTCGTCCTCCTCCTGAGGGTCCAGTTCGGGGGCTGAGGTTTCGAGGCGGGCAGGGTAGAAGTACTCGCGGGTGTCGAACCAGGTGTCGTGGGCGCCGTAGTACCAGATCCAGTCGCGGACCCAGACGCAGGGACCGAGGTCTGGCGTGAATCCGGTTTCTTCGAAGAGTTCGCGGTGGGCGGTGTTTTCGGGAAATTCGCCGGGGTCAGAACCACCGCCGGGGGTCATCCAGATGATTTCGTCTTCGGGGTGTGTGGGGTCCGGGGCGGTGCGAAACATAAGGAGGCGGTCGTCGGCGTCGAAGAGGAGCACGCGGGCACCGGGGCGGGGGATTGGGTCGGTGCGGGTGCCATCGTGTGGTTCTGGCGGGGTGCCGATGGTCATCGGTTTAGGTCGATCGGTGACGTGGGGAGGGTGCCTTCGAGGATCGGGGCGAGGAGATGTGGGAGGCGACGGGGGACGAAAATTTCTGGGCCATCGTGGGCGTAAAGCTGGTCGAGGGTCCACCAGCTCCACCAGTTGGGTTCGAGCATGTAGTCCTCTTCGGGCATGAGAACGGCGGGGTTGGGCTCGAAGGCTTCGGTACGGATGAGGTAGTAGCGGGAGCGGAAATGGAGCGCGTGGTCCGGTGCGAAGCGGCGGGTGATTTCGTGGATCCAGAGGCATGGACCGAGGGTGGAGTTGGTGAGGCCAGTCTCTTCGTGGAGTTCGCGGTGGGCGGCTTGCTCGTAGGTTTCGCCGGGCTCGACACCACCGCCGGGAGCGAACCAGAAGCCGTCGGGGTCGACCTCGTTGGCGGCGCGAAAGAGGAGGATGCGGCCGGAGTCATCGAGGACGATGAGTCGGGAGGTAGGGCGGTCGATGGGGTCGCTGGGAATGGGGTCGGACACCGGTGATCCTCTTATTGCTGTGGCGCCGTGCGCTCGTCTAGACTGGAGGGACTGTGAGCAAGACGCGAATCTTCTTTGAGGTGGTGCGATCCGCACGGTCCCCCCGACCGTCGGCGTTGCTGATTTCGGGCTAGCCACCTCGCGTGTCCTCCGGCACTCTCGAGGCACCTCCCAAGTCCAGCCGCCGCCCCGCGATGCCGTTTGATCGCGGGGCGAAGCGACAGAGTGAGCCACATCGATATGATCTCCCCTACTGATTCGACGACTGATACCACGGATGGCACGAGAGGGCCGAAGAGCTCTTTTCTACCGAACGCCGAAGATATTCGGCTGTATGACACGACGCTACGTGACGGACTGGGGATGAAGGGCCTCAGCCTCTCGCTGCAGGACAAGCTGCTGATCTTGGTGAAGCTGGACGAACTGGGTGTGCACTACATAGAAGGTGGGTACCCGGGGTCGAATCCGAAGGACGCGGAGTTCTTTGAGCGGGCGCAGGAGATTGAGCTTAAGCAGGCGACGCTGGTGGCGTTCGGATCGACGCGACGGGCTGGTGGCAAGGTCGAGAGTGACGAGGCACTGCGGTCGGTGCTGAACGCTGGGACTCCGGCGATTACGCTGGTGGGGAAGTCGTCGAAGAAGCAGGTGCTCGATGTGCTGCAGACGACGGCAGAAGAGAATCTCTCGATGATCGGGGATTCGGTGCGGTACCTGCGCGAGCAGGGTCGCGAGGTGATCTTCGACGCGGAACACTTCTTCGACGGGTACCTCGAAGACCCGGATTACGCGCTCGCGAGTTTGCGGGCGGCGGAGCGCGCGGGGGCCTCGACAGTGACGCTGTGCGACACGAACGGCGGGGCGATGCCGGCGGAAATCCGGGTGGCGGTGGCGGCGGTTCGGGAATCGATGGGGTGCGAGATTGGCATCCACTGTCACAACGACACGGACCAGGCGGTGGCGAGCACTCTGATTGCGGTGGAGGAAGGGGCGACGCAGGTGCAAGCGTGCCTGAACGGGTGGGGCGAGCGGACAGGGAATGCGAACATCATTTCAGTGATTCCGAACCTGAAGTTGAAACTGGGTCTGGACGTGGTAACGGACGAGCAGCTTGCTCGGCTGACAGAGACGGCGCTCTTTGCGACGGAGCTGGCGAATCTAATTCCGGATCCGCAGCAGCCGTACGTGGGCTCGGGCGCGTTCGCACACAAGGCGGGGTTGCATGTGGCGGCGATCGCGCGGTCCCCAGGGTCGTACACGCACATCGATCCGGCACGGGTGGGGAACCAAGAGCGGGTGCTGGTCTCAGAGCTGTCCGGCCGGCGGAATGTGCTTACGAAGCTGCGCGAGCAGGGGGTGGAGCTGGATCTGAGCGACGCTCAGGCCTCAGAGGCGCTAGAGCAGGTGAAGGCGCAGGAGGCGCGGGGTTACCAATTCGAATCAGCGGAGGCGAGCTTCGAGCTGTTAGTTCGTCGGCTGCAGGATGGGTACGAGCGGCCGTTCAGCCTCGAAGATTTCTTGATAGTACAGCGGCGACGGCACTTGGAGAACGGTAACAATCACACGGAGATGCAATCCGAGGCGATGGTGAAGCTGCGGATCGGCGAGCATCTGTCGCAAGTGTCAGCGGACGGCAACGGGCCGGTGTCAGCGCTGGATGCGGCGGTGCGGAAGGCGCTGATCGAGGTGCATTCGGAGATCGAGCAGGTGCACCTGGTGGACTACAAGGTGCGGATCATCAATTCGGGCGCTGGAGCGGATGCGGCGGTACGGGTGCTGGTCGAGAGCGGCGACCGGCTGCATCTGTGGCGGACGGTGGGGGCCTCGACAGATGTCGTGGAGGCGTCGTGGTTGGCGCTGCAGGACTCGTACGAGTTCTGGTTGCTGCACTGGGGGTGAGTCGCTGGCGGGATAGGTTCGCTGGCAGCGTGGGAGGCGACTTCGCAGTCAGCGTGAGTCACATGGCGACAACCAGTCCATTGAAATTAGGTGTTTACTCGTGGTTCCGATTGTCGCGCCCGATCGAACGATTGTGGGGTGTTTTGTGAGTGCCCGAGCCCCGACTGCGACATGAGTAGGACGTGCGATCGGGCCTGACTGATAGCGGAGGACCCTCTAGAAAGCGGTATCGGGAGTACGCTGTGGATTCGGGTGTCTGCGTGATCAAGGAACATGAGATCGGTCTCGGCCATGCGACGTGGCGTGACCAACTTGCCAGCGACGTATCTCAGGTCGAAGAAGCCAGCATGAGCGCGCGCATCCCCGTGCGGGTTCCGCTTCGGACTGCCCATGCGGATGGAGTCCACCTCAGCGTATTTTGCGAACTCGACGGCATCTCGGATCAGTGATTCGGCGACCTGCGTGGATAGCGCGGGGATGTAGTAGGGATGGGCATCGCCGTTGCAACTGCGTATAGGAGCGGCTCTCCGTCCTGCCGCAGGAGGCGGATGGTGAACGGACCGGCGTGCTCGTCGCAGTGCCACCAGTTGAGGTACGGGATCGAGCGGTTCACTATCAAGTCGAACTGGTTTAGGGCACCAATAATGAATGGTCCGGAGTACTCTTCGACGCGTGCGATGATCGAGATCGTTCAGCTGGTTGATCGAGGCCCCGGCCAGCAGGCGGGCAGCGAGATGGCGAAGAGCACTGATCGATGTGCGCACTGGTTCAGCTCTGGGTGGATGACACGAAGCTGCTGCTGTTGCAGCTTGATATCGAACCTGCGCGATGCGGCAGCCCTCCGATAGAGGTGACTCAGGGAGTCGTGGAATTGTTTCGTTGGTGCGACGGCATGCACGAAGTGGGCTTCACGGCATAATGGGGACCCAGCACGGAGGCGGAGAGAAGTTGCTATGAGCGAAGCGAAGACGATTGCGGAGAAAATTTGGGAGCAGCATGTCGTCGACAGCTCCGGGCAGGACGAGGATCGGCGGGCGGCGCTGGCTGAGGATGGTGGCAGTGACGACGAGTCGACGGAGCAGGCTGACCTGCTGTACATCGATTTGCACTTGGTGCATGAGGTGACGTCTCCGCAGGCGTTCGAGGGATTGCGACTGGCGGGTAGGAAGGTGCGTCGCCCGGATTTGACGCTGGCGACGGTGGACCACAATGTGCCGACCTCGGATCGGGACAAGCAGAACCCGGATCCGCTGTCGGCGAAGCAGATTGAAGTGATGCAGCAGAACGCCAAGGAGTTTGGCGTACCGCTGTTCGATATCTTCGATATCCGGCAGGGCGTGGTGCATATTATTGGACCAGAGCAGGGTTCGACGCAGCCGGGGATGACGATTGTGTGTGGCGACAGCCACACCTCGACGCATGGGGCGTTTGGGGCGCTGGCGTTCGGCATAGGTACGTCCGAAGTAGAGCACGTGCTGGCGACGCAGACACTGCGGCAGGCACGGCCGAAGACAATGTCGGTGGAGGTGACGGGGGAACTCGGACTCGGGGTGACGGCGAAGGACGTGATTCTAGCGATCATCAACAAGATCGGGGTGAACGGCGGGATCGGTCATGTGATCGAGTACCGCGGCGAGGCGATCCGCAAGCTTTCGATGGAAGAGCGGATGACGATCTGCAATATGTCGATTGAGGGTGGCGCGCGCGCGGGGCTGGTGGCACCGGACGAGACGACGTTCGACTACATGAAGGGGCGACCACATGCGCCGAAGGGTGAGGAGTGGGATGCGGCCCTAGAATACTGGAAGTCGCTGCCGACGGATGAGGGCGCGACGTTTGACCAAGAGGTTGTTCTGGACGGGGCCGCGATTCAGCCGTTCGTGACGTGGGGGACGAACCCGGCGCAGAGCGTGATGGTGGACGGCAAGGTGCCGGACCCGGAGGACGTGCCGCTGGAGCAGCGCGAGGGGATCGAGCGGGCGTTGACGTACATGGATCTGACGGCGAATACGCCGATCATTGAGATTGAGATCGATCGGGTGTTCATCGGTTCGTGCACGAATGGGCGGATTGAGGACCTGCGAGCAGCGGCGACCGTGGCAAAAGGCAATCACGTGGCGAGCACGGTGAGCGCGATGGTGGTGCCGGGTTCGGGGCTGGTGAAGAAACAGGCGGAGGAAGAGGGGCTGGACGTCATCTTCACGAAGGCGGGCTTCGACTGGCGTGACGCGGGCTGCTCGATGTGCCTGGCAATGAACCCGGACATTCTGATCCCGGGTGAGCGCTGCGCATCGACATCGAATCGGAATTTCGAGGGGCGTCAAGGGCCAGGTGGTCGGACGCACTTGGTGAGTCCGGCGATGGCGGCGGCGGCGGCGATTGCCGGGCATTTCGTGGATGTGCGGGAGGTGATGGTATGAAGCAGGTGAGCACCGTGCGCGGTAAGGCGATCCCGCTGGATCGTGTGAATGTGGACACGGACCAAATTATTCCGGCGAAGCATCTGAAGCGGATCGAGCGGACGGGCTACGGGCCGTTCGCGTTCGAGTCGTGGCGGCAGGATGCCGATTTCGTTGTGAACAACCCGGCGTACGCGGGTGCGAAAATTATGCTGACACGTGATAATTTCGGTTCGGGATCGAGTCGAGAGCACGCGGTCTGGGCACTCGAGGGACTCGGTATCGAAGCCCTCGTGGGAGTGAGCTTTGCGGATATTTTTCGCAATAACTCGTTCCAGGGTGGGCTGCTGACTATTGAACTGCCAGAGGCGGACATCGATTATCTGATGGCGCGAGCCGAGGAATTACCGACCTCGGAGGTCGTCGTGGATCTGGAGTCGCAGACGGTGAGGACGGCGGATGGGTCCTGGGAACGGCACTTCGATATCGATGCGTACAAGAAGTACCGGCTGGAGCATGGGCTCGATGATATCTCGATGACGCTGGAGTATGGTGACGACATTTCCGCCTTCGAGGGGCAGCGGAGCGAGTTGAAGCCGATCACTACAGACGAATGAGCGAGAGTTCGGTCGGGTGGTTCGGGCTGATGCAGAGAGGCACTGCTCCTTTAACGAGAGCATGACGGACAGAATACATTGTTGTAGGGACGGTCTAGGTTAAGAGCGTTCCAGTCTGATCTGGCATGACGACGAGTGTATTTTGCACGACGGGTAGTTGCACGGAAGGCTGAACGGGAGCAAACGGTCCATCGGGCCTGTCGGTCAGGCATGGCAGGCTCAGCTAGGTCGCTGTTCGCAGAAGCTCAAATCGGCTGATTCGACTGGTGCTGCAGATGAATTTACTGGTTTGGGAGATGTGATGACTTCCAACGGTGTACTGCCAGAGTCGGCGATCGACCCGATTCGATCGGTGCTGCCCCGCGCGGTGTTGCGAGATGCGACGCGCATTGGCGAGGGCTACGGCAGCGTGGCGTATCTGGTCCCCGATAAGTCTGGTGACTGGACGGTACGGATTCCGCGCGCCGAGGCCGATTGGGCGATTCCGAGTCTGGAGCGCGAGGCACGGTTATTGCCAGCTCTCGAACGGTACATCGATACGACGGAGACACCACGAGATGCGCAGCTGGTGTATGCACCGAGTGGAACGCTGGTGGCGGCGTTGCATCGGTATATGCCGGGTCGGCAGTTGAGTGACTGGAGTGTGCGCGGACGCCGGCGGGACCATCTGGCAGCGCAGGTTGGTGGCTTCCTCAGTCAGTTGCACGCATTCCCAGCGGCAGATGGGTCGGCATTGGGAGTTCCGGAGTTGGACCTCTGGGAGGATCACTACCGACCGCTGATCGATCAGGTGATGCCGTACTTGGGGAATTCCGCGCAGGAGTGGCTGCGGCGACAGGCTCACGAATTTGAGTCTGGGGGGGCGACGCGGAGTGCACCACGGGTGCTGATCCACGGTGATATTTCCGGAGATCATCTGCTACTGGATAGTAATTCCAGGTTGTGTGGGGTGATCGATTTCGGTGAAGTGATGCTCGCGGATCCGGCGCTTGATCTAGCGGGGTTGCTGAACAACATGGCTGAGCCGTTTCTCAATCAGGTGTTGGAACATTATTCGGGAGCGTGGGACGAGGATGCGCCGCGGCGGGTTCGGTTCTACATTCAGGTGGCGGCGATTCACCAAGTGACATACGGGGACCGAGTTCGAAACGGTCGGGAGCGAACAACTGGGGTTCGTCGTTTGACGGCGAAAGCGGCATCCGAGCTGAGATATTCTCGTCCCTGAGACTCATTTCGGGCGTTTTGGCGATTCACGGATGCTGGGGTGAGTAAGCGACTCGCATACCGATTTACGGACGCTGCAGTCTGAGGTTCACCAGAGATCGAGGCCCTCGCGTGTGTTGCGACTGCCGGGTCCGAGTCCGTGGTGCTGCAGGAATTTCGGGACTCCGTCGTATCTGAGGAGGATGGCGGTGAAATCGGCGAGTTTTTCGTGTCCGGCTAGGAAGAACGTGCCGATTAAGGTTGTTGCGCCGCAGCTACAACAGCACTCACCGGTGGGCAGTAGTCTTCATGCACCATGGAGCTCCGGCCTCGGGTGGTGTTCTGGAGCCGTTAGACGGCAACAGGCGAGGCCTCGAGCTGGCCGGTGGCAATGGAACGGTTGAGGGCGTGGAGATAGGCACGAGCCGACGCAACGAGGATGTCGGTGTCGGCAGCGCGGCCCTGATAGGCATCTCCGTCGGTCTCGACACGGATGGTGACTTCGCCCTGCGCGTCGATGCCTTCGGTGACGGACTTCACGGAGAACTCCGTGAGTTCGTTTTGGGTACCGGTGACGCGGTTGATTGCCTGGTAGATGGCATCGACCGGGCCGGTGCCGATAGCAGCATCCTCCTTCAGTGCACCATCTGGGCCGATTAGGCGAATAGTGGCGGTGGGTGTGCCGTGGTCACCAGTGGAGACCTGGACGAGATCTAGGGTCCAGGCATCCTCGATCTTGATCTGAGTCTGTTCGGCGACGATCGCCATCAAATCGCGGTCGTCGACTTCGTCTTTGGCGTCGGCGACCTCGAGGAAAGCGTTCCAGATACGCTGGAATTCTTCGTCGGCGGGCTTGATGCCGAGGGCTTCTAGGCGAGACTGCAGGCCGTGGCGACCTGAGGTCTTGGTGAGGACGATGGAGGAACCTCCGGGGATGCCGATCTCTTCCGGGTCCATGATTTCGTAGGTTTCGCGCATCTTGAGGACTCCGTCCTGATGGATGCCGGAGGAGTGACGGAAGGCATTCTTGCCAACGATCGCCTTGTGCGGCTGCACCATCATCCCGGAGGCGCGTTCGACCAACTTGCTGATCGAGTAAATCTCTGCGGGATTGGCTTCCACGTGGACGTTCATGAAGTCCGCACGGGTTTTGATGGCCATGATGATCTCTTCGAGCGCGGCGTTGCCAGCTCGTTCTCCGATGCCGTTGATGGTGCCTTCGACCTGACGTGCGCCGCCGAGGATACCCGCGAGCGAGTTGGCAGTGGCCATGCCGAGGTCGTTCTGGCAGTGCACGGAGATACGTGCCTTGTGCATGTTGGGCACGTGCTCTGGCAGCGAGCGGATGAATGCCTCGAACTCCTTGGGGATGGCGTAGCCAACGGTGTCCGGGATGTTGATGGTGGTAGCGCCTTCATCGATGGCGGCTCCGACGAGCTGGTAGACGAACTCCGGGTTGGAACGCGTCGCATCCATGGGCGAGAATTCGATGTCCGAGGTGTAGCGCGCAGCATGCGAGACGGCGGCGCGGGTCATCTCCATGATGTCTTCACGGTTCTTGTGGAGCTGCTGCGCCAGGTGGATGTCGCTGGACGACAGGAAAATGTGGATGCGCGGGGTCTCCGCGTGACGCACGGCTTCCCAAACGGCATCGATGTCTGGCACGGCAGCGCGGGCGAGTCCGGCGATGACGGGGCCCTTAACCTGCTTCGCGACCTCGGCGACGGCGGCGAGGTCGCCGGGTGATGAGATGGGAAAGCCCGCCTCGATGATGTCGACGTTGAGCCGGGCAAGTGCACGGGCGATTTCAACTTTTTCCTCGACAGTGAAGCCGATGCCTGCGGACTGTTCACCGTCACGCAAGGTGGTGTCGAAGATATAAACCTTATCGGTGCCAGACATGGTGTTCGCTCCTGTTTGGTTGCTGTTCAGTGGTGCTGTTCGAGCCCTCCCGTCCGCCGATCAGGCGGCGGAGGGCCGTGGAAGCACGAAGCCGATCAGCAGCAGGCTGGGGAGTCCGAGAGCAGGCACGAAACGAGACCTGTTGGAGGTCGCGTGTGTGAGGTGTGACAGTGGACGAACGCGTACGGAGCTTGTCGTCGCGTTGCGTAGGTTAGCTACGGCAGCGTGTCGTATGTTGGTCACTGGTTGCTCCTCAAATCCTTCGATTGCTCTCACTCAAATCAGGATACGCGTGGTTGACTTGTGTCACTTGGAGACGAACGGTAGATCGCTTTCTGGGCGACGGTTGGATTCCTGGTGGAATCGTGCGACCGCCGCGTGCTCTTGCTCTTATTCGGCAGTGGTGCGGCCACCTCGGGCGATGGCGATGCGGCCGGTGCGGACCATCTCGCGAATGCCGTAGGGGCGTAAATTTTCGAGCATGCCATCCACTGTGTCGGGGTGGGCGACGAGCTGCACGACGAGTCCGTTCTGGGTGACGTCGACCGCCTGCGCTCGAAAGATTTCGACGAGATCGAGTACTTCACGTCGCTGGTCAGCGCGGCAGTGGATCTTGATCAGGGCGAGTTCGCGCATGATTGCGTCTTCGTTGGTGAGGTCGGAGACCTTAACTACATCGATCAGTTTGTAGAGTTGCTTCTCGACTTGCTCGACGATGTTCTCGTCGCCTTCGACGACGAAGGTCATACGGGAGATGCCGTCTTCTTCGGTAGAGCCGACGGCAAGCGAGTCGATGTTGAAGCCGCGGCGCCGGAAGAGTGAGGCGACGCGGTTAAGGACGCCGGGGCGGTCTTCGACTAGGGCGGCAACTGTGTGTTGCATGGAGATCTCCTCGGAACGCGGCGGGTTCGACGCGGTGCGTTAGGCGTTGATTTCGTCGGGGCTTTCGATGGTTTCGTTGAGGGCGGCGCCTGCGGGAACCATGGGCCAGACATTGCCTTCGGCCTTGACCTGGAAGTCGATCAGGACGGGTCCATCGTGAGCATGGGCCTCGGCGATCGCGTCGTCGACCTCGGACTGTTCGGTGACTCGCATGGCTTTGATTCCATAGGCCTCGGCGAGTTTGACGAAGTCTGGCTGTGACATGGCGACAGCGACGTAGTTGTTGTTGTAGAAAAGTTCCTGCCACTGGCGGACCATGCCGAGGAAGCCGTTGTTCATGATGGCCATCTTCACCGGGAGGCGTTCATCGACCATGGTGGCGATTTCCTGGTTGGTCATCTGGAATCCGCCGTCACCGCAGATGGCCCAGACTCGGCGATC